>Ga0214471_10003784_pt1 | contig 11698 bp, 8 predicted proteins | sample RVTome_5_FD_207665 | JGI IMG/M metagenome (GOLD analysis project Ga0214471, IMG submission 207665) | Soil microbial communities from uranium-contaminated site in the Upper Colorado River Basin, Wyoming, United States - RVT142D155 | ecosystem: Environmental > Terrestrial > Soil > Contaminated >... | reverse complement strand
CAGCAGGGCGACGGCCTGGGTGGCCTGGCAGCTGTCCTGGCCGAGGGGTTTGGCAGCCCGATCGCCATCGGCGACCTACTGTTTGAGTCCTATCTGATTCCGTTCGAAGCGACATCGGTCCTGCTGCTGGTGGCAATGATCGGCGCCATCTTTTTGACGGCCAGGGCTCGGAGGCAGGCGGGATGAATGTTCCGCTGGGCGCCGTGATCGGCCTATCGGCCGTGTTGTTTACCCTGGGCGTGGTGGGTGTGTTGGTGCGGCGCAATGCGATCGTGATCTTCATGTCGATTGAGCTGATGCTCAATGCCGCCAACCTGGCCTTCATTGGCTTCGCCCGGTCGCTGCAGGACTTGAGCGGCCAGATCTTTGTCTTTTTCGTCATCGCCGTAGCCGCCGCCGAAGTGGCCGTGGGCCTGGCTCTCATTGTCGCCATCTACCGGACGCGTCTCAGCATTGATGTCGATGAGGTGGCTTCGCTTCATGGCTAGTCGAGGCATGCCATGTTCCTGACCCAAGCCGCCGGCGCCGATTGGTTTGCCCTGGCACCGTGGATCATTGGTCTGCCGATCCTGGGGCTGCTGATCAATATCCTGATCGGCCACCGCTTGGGCGAGCGTGCCATCGGCGCCATCGCCAGCGGGGCGGTCGGCCTGGCGTTTGTCGTCGCTGTATTTCAGTACCTGGGACTGCAGGCGGAGCCCGAAGGCGCCAGCGTGCTGGTGGCCGAGTGGATTCGCATCGGGCAGCTTGACGTCGCCTGGTCGCTGAACATCGACAGCCTGTCGGTCACCATGATGCTGATGGTGACCGGTGTCAGTGCGTTGATCCACGTCTACGCGATCGGCTACATGCACGACGATGTGCGGTTCCAAGGGGATCCTGGGCGCTTCCGCCGTTTCTTCGTCTACTTCAACCTGTTCGTGGCGGCGATGATGATCCTGGTCACCGCCGACAACTACCTGATGATGTTCGTAGGCTGGGAGGGCGTCGGCCTATGCTCCTTCCTGCTTATCAGCTTCTGGTTCGAGAAGGGCGCCGACGGCATTGGCAACGCCATGGCCGGCAAGAAGGCCTTCATCGTCAACCGAATTGGTGACTTCGGCTTCTTGATTGCCATGTTTCTGGTTTTTTGGACCTACGGTTCGCTGCAGTTCGAGGAGGTCTTTCACCGCGCCGAAGAGATGGGCGCCGCCGCCGGCGGTGTGGTCAGTCTGATTACGCTCTTCCTGCTGTTGGGCGTAGTGGGCAAGTCGGCGCAGTTGCCGCTCTTCGTCTGGCTGCCCGACGCGATGGCCGGCCCGACACCGGTCTCGGCCTTGATCCACGCCGCCACCATGGTCACGGCCGGCATCTACCTAGTGGCCCGCAATCATGTGCTGTTTGAGCTGGCGCCGGCCTCGGCGACCACGGTCGCGCTGGTAGGGGCGGTGACGGCGCTGTTCGCCGCCACCATCGCCGTCGGCCAATTCGATATCAAACGGGTGCTGGCCTACTCGACCATCAGCCAATTGGGCTTCATGGTGGCTGCGGTCGGCCTGGGCGCGTACGTGGCCGGCATGTTCCACCTGGTGACCCACGCCTTCTTCAAGGCGCTGCTCTTCTTGGGGAGCGGCTCGGTCATCCAGGGTATTGAGCACGGCCATCACAATTTACAGCATAGCGACGGGCACCATGGCAACGGCCATTTCGATCCGCAAGACATGCGCAACATGGGCGGCCTGCGCCAGCGCATGCCGGTCACCTTCTGGGTGTATCTGGTTGGTGCGCTGGCCCTGGCTGGCATCCCGCCATTGGCGGGTTTCTTCTCGAAGGACGAGATTCTGCTCGACGCCAGCCTGGAAAACACGGCGGTCTACGGGTTGCTGACGGCGGCCGCCTTCCTGACGGCGTTCTACATGGGCCGCCAGGTCTGGATGGTGTTCTTCGGCCAGCCGCGCTCCGAGGCGGCCGGCCAGGCACACGAAAGCCCGCGTTTGATGACCGTTCCTTTAATGGCGCTGGCGGGTCTGGCGGTTGTCGGCGGGGCCATCAATTGGCCGGGCGTGCACTGGCTGACCGACTGGCTGGAGCACACGATCGAGCATGTGCACGCCGCCGAACTCAGCCCGCAGGTGGCCGGCATTTCAACGGGGCTGGCATTGGTGGCCATCGCTATCGCCTGGCTGTTCTACGGCCGGCGGCCGATGATGGAAGGCCAGCCCGATCCACTGCGCCGGCCGTTGGGGCCGGTCTTCCGCGCGCTGGAGAACAAGTGGTGGGTCGACGAATTGTACGCCGCCGTCTTCATCCGGCCCTACCAGCGGTTGGCGCGCTGGCTGGCCGACACGGTCGATTGGGCCTTCTGGCACGACTGGTTCCACGACCGCGTGCTGGCCGGCGGTTTCCTCGGCGGCACCGGCTGGTTGGCCTGGGGTTTCGACTTGCCGGTCATTGACGGCCTGGTCAACCGGCTGGCCGAAGGGTTGCGGGGCGCGGCGGGCCGGCTTGGTCGGCTCCAGACGGGCTATGTGCGCAATTATGCATTGACCCTATTCGTAGGAACGATCCTGGTGCTCAGCTACCTGTTGATGCGCTGATCCGGACTGAGGAAGATCGATGGACAATCTGCTGGCGACGCTCAACTTGGTGACCTGCTTCCCGCTGCTCGGGGTGTTGGTGCTCGTCCTGCTGCCCAAGGGCCGGGAAACCGCCATGCGCTGGACCGCCCTGGTGACCTCGTTGGTGACCTTCGGCCTGTCGCTGCTGATGCTGGTCCAGTTTCAATCCTCGAACCCCGATCTACAACTCGTTGTGCGGGTGCCGTGGATCCAGGTGGCCGGCTGGAATATCGACTACTTCTTGGGCGTCGATGGCCTGAGCATACTGCTTGTGCTGCTGACCACCCTCCTAACGCCGATCTCTCTTGTGTCGACGTGGGACGCCATTCAGGAGCGGGTCAAGGAGTTCCTTGTCTTCTTCCTACTGCTCGAAGTCGGCATGGTCGGTGTCTTTCTGGCGCAAGACCTGTTCCTGTTTTACATCTTCTGGGAATTCACCCTGGTGCCGATGTATTTCCTGATCGGCATTTGGGGCGGCGAGCGCCGCATGTACGCCGCCATCAAGTTCTTCCTGTACACGATGGCCGGCTCGATCCTGATGTTGCTGGCCATCCTGTGGCTGGGGATCAACGGTGGCAGCTTCTCGGTGCCCGATCTGATCGCGCAGGGCGGCATTCCGGCCAACATTCAGATGTGGTTGTTCCTGGCCTTCGCCGCCGCTTTTGCCATCAAGGTGCCGATGTGGCCATTGCACTCGTGGCTGCCCGACGCCCACGTTGAGGCGCCAACGGCCGGATCGGTCATCCTGGCCGGTGTGCTGCTGAAGATGGGCACCTATGGCTTCCTGCGCTTCAATATCCCGCTTTTTCCGCAGGCGGCAGTCCAGGCTGCGCCATGGGTCGCGCTGTTGGGGGTGATCGGCATCTTGTATGGAGCGGCGGTGTCCTACCCGCAGCGTGACATCAAGAAACTGGTCGCCTACTCGTCGGTCAGCCACCTCGGTTTTGTCATGCTTGGGTTATTTGCGCTCAACGAGCAGGGCGTGCAGGGCAGTCTGCTGCAGATGGTCAACCATGGCATCAGCACCGGCGCCTTGTTCTTGATCGTCGGCATGATCTATGAGCGACGGCACACACGGGCGATGGATGCCTTCGGTGGGTTGTGGAAGGTGATGCCGGTCTATGCCGTGTTGACACTGATCGTCACCCTTTCATCCATGGGCCTGCCCGGCCTCAATGGCTTTGTCGGCGAATTCGCCATCCTGTTGGGGGCCTTTGGCTCTGAAACGCTGGGCAGTGCCCTGTTCGCCAGCTTTGGCGCCCTTGGCGTGATCCTGGCGGCAATTTACATGCTCCAGATGTTCCAGAAGATGTTCCTGGGACCCCTCGACAAGTCCGAAAACGAAGGATTGGCTGACCTCAATTGGCGTGAGGTCGCCACGCTGGCGCCGTTGTTGGTCCTGATTTTCTGGATTGGGCTCTATCCCAAGCCTTTCTTCGACCTGATGGGCCCGTCCGTGGATAAAGTCTTGGCCATTGTCCAGACGGCCGCCGTCGCCCTGCCCTAGCCGATGAGCCAGGATCTGCTCGCCACGCTGCCGCTGCTGGTTGTCCTGTCGTCGGCCATCCTGCTGACGCTGGTCGACCTCGTAATTCCGGCCGATCGCAAGGGCTGGACCGCCCTGCTGGCGGCCCTGGGATTGCTAGCGGCGCTGGTTGTCAGCCTGGGTAATCTCGGGACCCAGCAGCAGGCGTTTGGTGGCATGCTGGCGGTCGATGGTTTTAGCGCGTTCCTCAACATCGTTTTCTTGCTGGCGGGCATCGTTGGCATTGGCCTGGCTTACGACTACCTGCGCCGCATGGAGCTCCTGCACGGCGAGTACTACATTCTGCTGCTGTTCTCGATCAGCGGCATGATGCTGATGGCCCAGGCGGCCGACCTGATCGTGGTCTTCCTGGCGCTTGAGCTGCTGTCGATCCCCCTATATGTGCTGTCGGGGTTCGCTTCGCCCAGGCGGGAATCGCAGGAATCGGCGATGAAGTACTTCCTGCTGGGCGCTTTCGCCTCGGGCTTCTTGGTCTACGGCATCGCGTTGGTCTATGGTGCCACCGGCAGCAGTGGGCTGCGGGAAATCGTGACGGCGCTGGCCCAGGCTGGATCCGCCACGCCGATGCTAATGATGGGGGTCACAATGATCCTGGTCGGGCTCGGCTTTAAGGTCGCCGCCGTACCGTTTCATATGTGGATACCGGATGTCTACCATGGCGCGCCCAGCCCGATCGTCGGCTTCATGTCGGTCGGCGCCAAGGCCGGTGGCTTTGCTGCCCTGCTACGGGTGTTTATCGCCGCCTTCCCGTCTTTGGCCGGCGCCTGGGGACCGCTCGCCATGTGGCTGGCGGCCATCACGATGACCTGGGGCAATGTGGCCGCCATCGCCCAGCGCAACATCAAACGCATGCTGGCCTACTCGAGCATCGCCCATGCCGGGTACATCTTGATGGCGCTACCGGCGGCGGCCGATCCGGCGGTCGCCGGGGATGCCGTTGGGGCGGCCTTGTTCTATCTGCTGGCGTACGCGTTGACCAACCTGGGCGCCTGGGGTGTGGTGGTGGCGCTCGAGCGACGCGAGGGGCAAGGGCTGGCGATCGAAGACTACGCGGGCCTGGCCGAGCGCCGGCCCGGATTGGCGCTGGCAATGGTCGTATTCATGCTGTCGTTGACCGGTTTGCCGCCAACGGCAGGCTTCATCGGCAAGTTCTACTTGTTCCGCGCCGTGCTGCAGGCGGATCTGGTCTGGCTGGCCATCGTCGGCGTGGTCACCTCGCTGGTGTCGGCTTACTACTACCTGCGGGTCGTCATCGTGATGTATATGCAGCCAGGTGAGCCCGAAGTTCGGTCCGAGGCCTGGCTCAATGGATCGGTCGCTATCACCGCGCTGGCCACCTTGATCTTCGGCTTGCTGCCGGCGCCGCTGTTTGCGCTGGCCAGCCAGGCTGGATTGCTCGCCTTCCTGCCGTAGCTTCAGACAACGGATGCCGGTCATGGCTGGGGCGCCGATCGCGCTCGGCGGTGTATGTTGTCTGCTAGCATGAATGTCAGCAACCAAGCGAGTAGGGTGCCAGTTATGGGAGCCAAGCGGGCGCATGTGTGGGTTGCGGGCCGGGTGCAGGGGGTCGGTTACCGCTATAACACGGTGCAAGCGGCGCAGCGCCGGGGGGTGGCGGGCTGGGTACGCAACTTGCGGGATGGCCGTGTCGAGGCCGTATTCGAGGGGCCGGAGTCCAACGTGGAAGCCATGATCGATTGGTGTTGGAACGGGTCGCCGGCGGCGCAGGTGTCCGAGGTCGAAGTCGAGTGGGAGACGCCGACAGGGGAGTTCAGCGGGTTCCACGCGCGGCGGTGAACCCCCCGGGACCTCGGAGGTGCACAAGCCTGCCTACACGATAATGCATACCTCTAGCGCTCCTGCGAGGTCATGACAGCAATGACGACCTCCGAGGAGCGCTTGCGCGTTTCTTTCTGAGCTGGGAGTTTTGTGCACCTCGGAGGTCAGCGGCCCTTCGGACCTCGGAGGTGCACCAACCGGGTGCCCAGCAAACGGTCCTTCAAGTGCTCCTCCGATGTCATATGCGACCAGCAGCGACGAACGCGAAGAAGGGCCCGGATCATCCAGGCCCTTCTTCTTGTAAGCGCTCGTCCCCTTCGTGCCGAGCATGGACCAGGCAGTTGAGCGGGCGCGCCTAGACCAAGCTGCCAACAGTCACCAGCGCCGACAGTGTCAGAGCGATGGCGACCATCGGGGCGAAATCAAAGCGGGCCTGTTCGGCCGAGCCAGACGCTTGCTTGGCCAGCCTTTGTCGCTCGGCTTCGTCGGCAAGTTGGCGGTAGCGATCCAGCCCGAATTCGCGCAAGCCCTGGCCATTCGACGGGATTTGATACGACATGACAGCTCTCCTTCTGTGGGCAGTTTTTCGGCGTCGGTGAGGCAGCGGTGGTGATGCTCGAACCTGTCCACAGCCTAGCTTGCGACCGTTTTCGGGGCGTTGTGCAGTCGTTGTTCGCCGTTGGGCGTGGAAACTCGCCGGTTGGCGCCGAGAGAGCGGCCAGCTAGTACTGCAGTGCTATACTCCCCGAACCTCCCGCTCTAAGTAGGAGAGCCGACGGCCGTGACAGCGTAGGGTCCAGGACGATTGGCATGTTGGAAGTGAGATTGCTCGGCCAATTTCATATCTCGCTCGACGGTGAAGTCGTCGACATTCCATCCCGTCCGGCCCAATCCCTGCTTGCCTATCTCATGCTCAATCGGGGGCAGACTCACCGCCGGGAGCAGCTGGCGGGCCTGTTCTGGCCGGATTCGAGCGAGGCCAATGCCCGCGGGAACCTTCGCCATTCCTTGTGGCGGCTGCGGCAAGCGGTCGGAGAGGCCTGGTTTGAATCCGACAACCTGGTGATCCGCTTTGAGGCAGCCGGTTCGATTGCCTTCGACGTGGAAACGTTCGAGTCCGAACCAGAGGCCGGATCGCTCGAGGCCTGGCAGGCCAGCCTGGCAGCTTATCGCGGCGAGCTCCTGCCGGGATTCTACGAGGATTGGGTCGACGCCGAGCGGGAGCGCTTGAGCGCCAAGTACGACCGGCGCATGCAACAGCTGCTGGAGATGCTGGTGGATCAAAGACGCTGGGCGGCGGTGCTCGAATGGGCGGAGCGCTGGATTTCCCATTCGGGCGTGCCCGAGCCGGCATATCGTGCGTTGATGCGAGCGCACCACGCATTGGGGGATGCCGCTGCGGTGGCCGCAAACTTTCAGCGGCTGACCGGAGCGCTTGAAGGTGAATTGGGCGTGGAGCCCAGCATACAGACCCGGCGGCTCGTTGAAGAATTAGCTGAGCAAGCCCCAGCCGAAGAGCACGCCAGGCTCGTCGAACCGGCTATCGACCGCGTAAAGGCGGCTGGAGTGCCGAGAGAGAGTGGACCGCCGGCCTTCCTGTTGGTCGAGGACGGCCAACCCGCTCAGAGCGTCTTCGGTCGTGAGCGTGAGTTGGCTCGCCTACGGGATTGGCTTGAAGCGGCGCTGGATGGCGCCGGCCAGCCGGCGCTGATTGTCGGGGAAGCCGGCCGCGGCAAGTCTGCCCTGATCGAGGCGTTCGCTGCACTGGCCGAACGAATGGATCCCCGGCTGCTGATTGCCAAGGGCGTGTGCGACGTATACACCGGTCTCGACGACCCCTTCTTGCCTTTCCGGCAAATCTTGACGACGCTGGTCGGGGATGTTGAGCCGCAGTGGGCCGCCGGTGCGATTTCGCGGCAGCAGGCCGAACGCCTGTGGCGGGCTTCCCCCGACGTGTTGCAGGCTGTCGTCGAACGCGGCCAGGATCTGGTGGGAGTGGTCGTACCCAGGCGTTCACTCCAGGCCAGCCTGGGGGCCTGGGAGTCGAGCTCGAATGCCACTGCAATGCAAGTTGCTGAATTGGTCGCGAGCGGAGGTCCCGCCGGCGTTCAAGCCCCCCATCAGAGCCGAATCCTTGAAGAGTGCGTCGATGTCCTGCTCAATCTTGCGAGCCGGCGGCCCGTCCTTCTGTTCCTCGACGATTTACATTGGATCGACCCATCGTCCGGTGCCCTCCTTTTGCAGCTCGTCCGGTCTATCCGCAGACAACCGGTGTTGTTGGTGGGTGCCTACCGGCGGGAGGAGATCCGGCCGCTCGGCGAGGGCCGGCCGCATCCGCTGGAAGAGGTGATCAGCGAAGTCAAACGGCAGTATGGGGATGTCTGGATCGATTTGGACAGCGCCAGCGCCGAGGAATACCGGCCGCTGGTCGATGGCCTTATCGACTCCCAACCGAATGACTTGGGCCCGGCGTTCCGACGGCGGTTGGCTGATCTGACGGGTGGTCACCCCCTGTTCATCACCGAATTGCTACAGGTTATGCAGGACCGAGGCGACCTGCGCCAGGACAAGACCGGACGGTGGATCGAATCGGATGGCCTGGATTGGGACGTCATCCCGGTGCGCGTCGAGGGCGTTATTCAGCAGCGCACTGGCCGGCTGGACCCGGAATTGAAAGAAGCGATGGCGATCGCCTCGGTCCAGGGAGAACGTTTTCAGGCGCAGGTGGTGGCGGAGGTGCAGGGCGTCGATCCCGGCGGGTTGACGGCTCGCTTCAGCCATGAGCTGGAACGGCAGCATCGGCTGGTCTCGGAAGTCGGCAGCCAAAGGATCGGCGATCGCCTGTTGTCGGAGTTCCGCTTTCGGCACATTCTGATTCAGCGCTACTACTATCAGCAGCTGGGCGAGAGCGAGCGCGTCTTCCTGCACCAGGCGACGGCAGATGCCCTTGAGCGATCCTATGGCCAGGAGTCCGGTGAAGTCGCCCACAGGCTGGCGCGGCATTTCATGGAAGCTGACATGCCGGCGCGAGCGATTGAGTATCTGGTGGAAGCCGGCCGGCAGGCGCTGCGCGCTTCGGCCAACCAGGAGGCGGTTGACCTTCTGGAGCGCGCTCTAGGCCTGTATGTCGACACGCCAGGCGCCGCCGACCCTCAGCCGGCCGATCGGCTCAAGACGGCGCGGATGTGGCGCTACGCGGGCGAGGCCTACTACCGAATTGGGGACCTCGAGCGAAGCCGGCAGCGGCTGGAGCGCGGTTTGGAGGCCTTGGGCGAGCGCAGTCCGGAGTCCCGGAACAGGCTACGCTTGTCGCTGATCGGCCAGGGCCTGCTGCAGGTCCTGCACCGCCTTGTGCCGGCGTCGCTAGTCCGGCGCGGCCCAGCACGCCGCCCGGTGCTGCGCGAGATTGCTTACATCTACAAGATGCTGGCCGAAGTCTATTTGTTCGCCAACGACCTGCTGCCGACTGCACGGGCAGCCCTGCGGGCGCTCAACACAGCAGAGGGCGCCGGCTCGTCGCCAGAGCTCGTGCGGGCCTACGCTGATATGGCGCCGGCCATGCCGTTGGTCGGGCTGCGCTACATGGGGCAGCTGTACCGGCGCAAGGCGCTTGAAACGGCGGCTCAGGTGGGCGATCCTCTTGCAACGGCCTACGCACAGCTGTCAACCGGCTACTATCTGGCCGGAGAGGCGGAGTGGGCGGCCGCGCGCCAGGCTTTGGAGGAAGCTAACCGCTTTCACGAACATGCCGGTGACTGGAACCGACTGGGCATCGGCTATGACCTGCTGTCCAACGTTGCCGTGCTCCAAGGGGGACTGGTTGAGCAGCATGAATGGGCGGAGAAGCTGCTCTCCTTGGCAGAGCGGAGCGGGAGTTTGCAGCACAGAACCTGGGCGCTGGACAACCTGGCGCGCAACCTGATTCTGGCCGGTGGCCAGCGCCGAGTGGCCGAAGTAGCCGAGCTGGCGAAGACTTCATTGGGACTCATTGTCCAATATCCGGCAGCCACCGAACGCCTGACCGTACTGAGTCTCTTGGCCGAATCTCATCTTGCACTGAGCGACACGCAGGCAGCTTTGGGCTACGCGGATGAAGCGGCCGAGGTGATGGCGCAGTCCGGCCCGGTCTCGTTCGCCTTGTGGGGAGGCTATGTTGGCCTGGCTCAGGTCTATCTTTCGCTTTGGGAAGACGAGGGTGGGAAGGCGAGCGCCGGGCTGACGGCCAAAGCCGAGTGGGCCTGCCAACAACTGGGGTTGTTCGCCCGCACGTTCCCGATAGGGCGGCCGCGGGCCGCAACGCTGGCCGGCAATCTGGCCCTGTGCCGGGGATCGGCAGAACGGGCACGGCGTCAGTGGCAGCTTGGGTTGCGTAAAGCCGAGCAGCTGGCCATGCCACTGGAGCGCGCGTATGCGCACCTTCAACTCGGGACAAGCTACCAGGCCGGGTCCAGCGAACGGTTCGAGCATTTGACAGAGGCGGAGACGATCTATCGAGATCTCGAGGCGGCCACCGGTCTCGAGCTGGTGCGGGCGCACAACGAAAAGTGACCGACAAGCGAGCCCTCGGCCCCCCAGGTGGAGACTGGTCGAGTCCCAATCCTCCTGGTCCCAAGCTAGCCCTCCACAGAATTGCCCTTCTCCGGAACGGGAGCAGAGCCAGCCCATGGATGTGATGAGCGGCCGCATTCGGCCCAAACGCATGGGCCGTTGGCTGCGCCGGCAGGTTTGGTCGGTTTGGTATGAGTACGTGGGACACCTCACGGGCGCTGCGCCGTATGAGTTCTTGAACTTTGGCTTTGACCACGAAACAGAGTGGCAGCCGCTGCGGCTGGCGGCCGACGATGAGCCCGACCGGTTATTCATCAATCTGTATCACAAGGTGGCGGGAGAGATCGACTTGCGAGGCCGTGACGTGCTCGAGGTAGGGGCCGGGCGCGGCGGCGGCGCAAGCTACCTCTATCGCTACTTACAACCAGCCCGTCTGCTGGCGGTGGACAGATCCGCGAGATTGATTACCCATGGCAACGAACATCATCGTCGACCAGGCTTGCACTTTGAGCGCCGGGATGCGGAAGCGCTCGAGCTTCCATCCGATTCGTTCGATGTCGTGATTAATATTGAGTCCTCTCACGCCTATGGCCAACGCCAGCGGTTCCTGCAGCAGGTCTGGCATGTCTTGCGGCCGGGGGGAAGCCTGCTGATGGCCGATTTCTTCCTGGCCGGCGCCATCGCAACCTGGGAACGGGACGTAACGGCGACGGGCTTCGCGGTTCACGCGAAGGAAGACATAACGGCTGGGGTGCTGCGTTCCCTTGACCAGAGCAGCGCACTGCGCCTGCAGGCAATTCGAGACCTTACGCCGAGGTGGCTCTCGCCTCTTTTCCGCAATTTCGTTGGGGCGCAGGGTTCGCGGGTCGTGCGTGCGATGCGCACCGGCCGCACGCGCTACTTGCGCTATGAGCTGGCCAAAGCCGGGGGCGAAAGACGGCAGGAGTTGTTGATTCGGGAGGGCTGAGCCGCTAGCCAGGAAATCCGATCTGGCGAGCTCCATCGGCTCGCCAGCATGACACAAGAAACCGAAGTGCCCGGGACCACCCGGGCACTTCGACAGTACTCCCCTACTCGCCGGAGAAGGCGTCGTTTCAGTTGTTGCTGGCCGGGGGTGGGCGGTAGGCTAGCTGCTGCAGGCGGCGCAGCCGCTCACCTTGCCTTTTACCCTCTGCCGGCATTGCCCTTACTTGCCGAGCACGAACCAGGCGAAGGTGCGGCTGTAGGC
>Ga0214471_10003783_pt1 | contig 11702 bp, 5 predicted proteins | sample RVTome_5_FD_207665 | JGI IMG/M metagenome (GOLD analysis project Ga0214471, IMG submission 207665) | Soil microbial communities from uranium-contaminated site in the Upper Colorado River Basin, Wyoming, United States - RVT142D155 | ecosystem: Environmental > Terrestrial > Soil > Contaminated >... | reverse complement strand
CGACGGCGCCTTGAAGGCGTACAGCGGCCCGTCGGGATCGGCGAGCCCCATCTTGTCGGCGACGGCGCGCAGGTTGTTCCACAGGCAGATGAACTTCGACGGAGTCGTGGGCGGCAGCAGCTCGACGGCTTCCAGCTCCCGCTCCTCGCCGGCACTCGCCGGGGCGTCGAACATGTCGCCGGCGTGGACCTGGATTCCGGTGCCGTCGAGAAGGCCGAAGCCACTCCGCCCCTGGTGCCGGAAACGAACCCACCGCGCCATTCCTTGCTACTCCTCGCCCCGGCCCGCCATCGGGCCTGTGTCGAGCCTCATGTGATCGGGGTTCCTCGCGCTCACTTCTGCACCTTCGCGGCCCGTTGCTCCGCTCTCCGCGCCGCCGGCCCTTGCGTCGCTGCCCCTCGCGCCTTGGCCTCGCGCCGCCGGGCGTGCAGGACGCGCTCGGTGTAGCCGTTCGGCTCGTCGCGGCCCTCGAACACGAGGTCAAGGGCGGCCTGAAACTCCGGGCTGCCGTCGAGGTCGGCGGCCATGGGCAGGTAGGCCGGATCGCCCTCGTTCTGCCGGTCGACGACCGCCGCCATCCGCTGGAAGGTGGCGATCACCTGCTCGCGGTCGACGATGCCGTGGTGCAACCAGTTGGCGATGTGCTGGCTGGAGATGCGCAGCGTGGCGCGGTCCTCCATCAGGCCGATGTCGTTGATGTCCGGGACCTTGGAGCAGCCGACGCCCTGGCCCACCCAGCGGACCACGTAGCCGAGGATTCCCTGGGCGTTGTTGTCGAGCTCGGCCTGGATCTCATCGCCCGTCAGCTCGCGGTCGCCGAGCAGCGGCAGCGTGAGGATGTCGTTCAGATCGGCGCGCTCGCGGCCGGCGAGGCCCGCCTGCACCTCCGCAACGTCGACCTGGTGGTAGTGCATCGCGTGCAGGGTCGCCGCCGTCGGTGACGGCACCCAGGCGGTGTTCGCCCCGGCGCGCGGATGCTCGATCTTGGCCTTGACCATGGCGGCCATCTCGTCGGGCGCCGCCCACATTCCCTTGCCGATCTGGGCCTTGCCGGGGAGGCCGCACTCGATGCCGACGTCGACGTTCCAGTCCTCGTACGCCAGCATCCACGGGCAGCTCTTGATCTCCGGCTTGGGGATCATCGGCCCGGCCTCCATGCTGGTGTGGATCTCGTCTCCGGTGCGGTCGAGGAAGCCGGTGTTGATGAAGATCACCCGGTCCTGGGCGGCGCGTATGCATTCCTCGAGGTTCACCGTCGTGCGCCGCTCCTCGTCCATGATGCCGATCTTGATCGTCCTGGCGGGCAGGCCCAGCGCCTCCTCGATGCGCCCGTACAGCTCGACGGTGGCGGCGACCTCCTCGGGGCCGTGCAGCTTCGGCTTGACGATGTAGACGTTGCCGGCGCGGCTGTTGGTCAGCGGCCCGCCGCCCTTCAGGTCGTGGATCGCGGCGAGCACCGTGATCAGCGCGTCGAGGAAGCCCTCGGGGACCTCCTCGCCGCCGGCGGTGGTGACCGCGTCGGTGTACATGTGGATGCCGACGTTGCGCACCAGCAGCAGGCTGCGTCCCGGCACGGTGAGCACGTCGCCGCGCGGATCGGTGTAGATGCGATCGGGCTCGAGGCGGCGGGTGAGCTGCTTGCCGGCCTTGGTGAACGTCGCCTCGAGGGTGCCCTTCATGATGCCGAGCCAGTTGCGATACACGCCGACCTTGTCGCCGGCGTCGACCGCGGCGACCGAGTCCTCGCAGTCCTGGATGGTGGTCACGGCGCTCTCCAACAGGACGTCCTTCACCCCGGCGGGGTGGGCGGCGCCGACGGGATGCCCCCGATCGATCTGGATCTCGATATGGAGCCGGTGGTGGCGGAGGAGGACCGCCGACAGGCCGTCGTCCCCGGCGTCGTAGCCGGCGAACAGGGAGGGGTCGGCGAGGCCGGTCCGGCCGCCACCGGCGAGCACGCAGGCCAGCCGCTTGCCGCCGCCGCCGTCATCGAGCTCGTAGGCGACGATGTCGGCGTATTGGCCTTCGGCGAGCGGGGCCACGTCGTCGAGAAACTCCGCGGTGCGCGTCACGACCCGCTCGCCGCGCACCGGGTTGTAGGAGCTTCCCCGGGCGGCGCCGCCGTCCTCCGGGATCACGTCGGTGCCGTACAGCGCGTCGTAAAGGCTTCCCCAGCGGGCGTTGCTGGCGTTGAGCGCGTAGCGGGCGTTGTCGACGGGGACCACGAGCTGCGGGCCGGCGATCTCCGAGATCTCGGGATCGACCGGCGCGGTGCTCACCGCGAAGTCCTCGCCCTCGGGCACCAGGTAGCCGCACTCGACGAGAAAGGCGCGGTACTCGTTCACGTCGACGGGAGCACCGCCGCGTTGCCGGTGCCATTCGTCGATGCTCGCCTGCAGCTCGTCGCGAACATCGAGCAAGCGGCGGTTCTTCGGGGCGAGGTCGGCGACGATCTCGCCGAACGACGTCCAGACCTCGGCGGCGTCGAGGCCGGTGCCGGGGGCGATCTCGTCGCTCACGAGCTCGTACAGCGGGCGCGCGATTCTCAGCTTGCCGATGGTGACAGCATCCTGCTCGTCGCTCATGCGGCCAAGCCTGCCGGACGGCGCCGAAAATGTCCAACCCGCCCAAGACCCTGGGGCGGGCCGCATCGCCGACCCGGATCCTCGCCCCGGTACGACGGGCGACGTTGACAGCTGCGCGCCCCCCGCACCAGAATCCACGATCCGGGTGGAGAGCATCCGAAGGAGGAAGCGTGACCCGAGAGCATTTGCAGTCCCAACGGCTCCCCGTTCCCTTCGTATTCTTTGCCGCCGCCGTTCTCGTCTACGGCTGCGCACCCGCCGCCGAGACCGTGCCCGACCTCGACGCGTTGGCGACCTCGTCGCTGTCGCAGCTCGACGGCGAGATCGAGCTCGCCGGGCTCGGCGCCGAGGTCGAGGTGCTGCGCGATCGCTGGGGCGTGCCCCACATCTACGCGACCAGCACCGACGACCTGTTCTTCGCCCAGGGCTTCGTCGCCGCCCAGGACCGCCTCTGGCAGCTCGAGATGTGGCGGCGCTGGCTGGAGGGAACGAGCGCCGAGATCTCCGGCGCGGACCGGTTCGAGGCCGACCGCATCATGCGCCTGCTGTCTTGGCGCGGCGGCCTCTCGGAGGCCGAGCTTGCCAGCTACCACCCCGAGAGCGAGCGCATCCTGTCGTCGTTCGCCGCCGGCATCAACGCCTACATCGCCCACCGCGGCGACGACCTGCCGGTGGAGTTCCGGCTCACCGGGATCCGGCCGCGGCCGTGGACGGCGGCGACGCCGACCCTGCGCTCGACGCTGACCGGCGTCGGCGGCAGCATCACCGCCGACCTGCGGCTGGCGCAGCGGGTCGCCGAGCTGGGCGCCGAGGAGGCCAACCGCCGCGCCTCCCCGGACCCGTTCTACGAGCTGGTCGTCCCGGAGGGGCTCGACCTCGGCGTGATCACCGACGGGGCGATCGAGGCCCTCTCGGCTCGTGCCGGCCGCTCGTTCGACGTGCCGCTGCTGCCCGAGTACGCGGCGCTCGCCGAGCGGGGAGTCGCGGCGGTCGAGCGCCGCGGCGGAGCTGCCGGCGCCGGCCCCTCGACGCTGCTGGCCCGACTCGAGTGGTCGGCGCCGAGCCTGACCTGGTTGGCGCCGCCGCCGCCCACGCACCGCGACGAGATCGGCAGCAACAACTGGGTGATCTCCGGGGCCCTGAGCGCCTCGGGCGTGCCGATGCTGGCCAACGACCCGCACCGCGAGGTCGGCAACCCGGCGCTTCGCTACCTGGCCCACCTCGAGGCGCCCGGCTGGCGGGTGATCGGCGCCGGCGAGCCGGCGCTGCCCGGCATCGCCATCGGCCGCAATGAGCGCGCCGCCTGGGGGCTGACGATCGTCGGCACCGACCAGATCGACGTGTTCATCGAAGAGCTCGACCCCGCCGACCCTTCGCGGGTGATGTACCGGGGCGAGTCCGAGCCGCTTCGCGTCGAGCGCGAGACGATTCCGGTCCGTGGTGAGACGGCCCGCGAGGTCGCCTTCGAGTTCAGCCGCCACGGCCCGATCGTCTACAAGGACGTCGAGCGGGGCGTCGCCTTCGCGGTGCGCTCGTTCGCCCAGGAGCCCGGCACGGCGCCCTACCTCGGCTCTCTGCGGGTCGACCAGGTGGCCGACTGCATCGAGTTCCTCGACGCCATGGACGGCTGGAAGTCGCCCTCCGAGAACATGATCTGCGGCGACGTCGACGGCAACATCGCCTGGCGCGCCGCGGCGCTGACCCCGGACCGCGCCGGCCCCACACCGTGGTACGGCCGCCTGCCGGTGCCAGGGACCGGCGCCTACCAATGGACCGGCTTCCGCGACGACCTTCCCGAGGAGCTCAACCCCGAGCGAGGTTGGATCGCCACCGCCAACCACAACGTCCAGCCGCCCGGCTTTCACCCGCCGATCATGTTCAAGTCCGGGCCCCCGTACACTCGCTACGAGCGCCTCGTCGAGATGCTGGAGGCGGGCGGCGGCGGCGCCGGCGGCACGTTCACGATCGCGGACTTTCGGCGCATGCAGCACGATGCCTACTCGAGCTCGGCGGCCGAGCTGCTGCCCCTGTTTCAGGGCTGGAGCGCCGAGGATCCCGACGTCGAGTGGGCGCGCCAGCAGCTCGCCGGCTGGGATGCCCTCTTCGACCGCGACAGCGCCGCCGCGGCGCTGTATATGACCTGGCGGCGCAGCGTCGACGACGAGGCGCTCGAGACCGCGGCCACCGTCGAGGAGGGCCTGCGGCAGGCCTTGCAGCGGCTGACAACCGAGCTCGGCGCCGACCGCTCCGCGTGGCGCTGGGGGCGGCTGAACGATCAGCCGTTCGGCCATCGGCTGGTGGACGACTTCGACCTGCCGGCCGTCGAGAAGAGCGGCGGCGCCGGCACCGTCTATGCCAACGGCGCCACCTTCCGGGAGATCTTCGATCTCGCCGACGGGGACGCCGGCCTCGCCACCACCGCACCCGGCCAATCGGGCCAGCCCGGCAGCCCCTACTACGGCGACCAGATCGAGCCCTGGGCCGCCGACGACTACTTCCCGCTCGCCTTCAGCCGCGCCGCCGTCGAGGAGGTCATGGCGCATCGACTGGTCCTGCGGCCGGCCGGATCGGCCCGCTAGCTCGTCTATCTGTCGCGACGGCTCGATCGCCAGTCGGTCGCCCCGGGTCGGTCTCGGTCTTCCGCGACGATGCGCGTGCTGTCCGTGCCGCCGCGAAGCCTGCCGCTTTCCATGAGCTTGCGGAACGCGGGTGTCAACTTGCGCCGGGCGAAGTAGGGCGCCTCAGCTCACGATGGTCAGAACGGCAGCCGGCGGCGGCGGCAAGACCTGCACGCCACAGCCGACGACCATCGCCACGCTGAGCGGATGGCGCCCACCGTCGGCCCAGTCGGGCGCCCCCGCCGAGCCGAACAAGGCCAATCCGCTCGGCCGCGCGCGTGGGTCGTGGCGCAGCTCGTGGCGAATGCCGGCAAGACCATGCCTTCGGAAAGCCGCAGCCCAACGCCTGGGCAGATCGTAGGGAAGAAGGGTCGACAGCTCGGTCGTGATACCGAAGCGCCCTGCGGCGCGGCGCGTGGTCGCCGCCAGGCGCGCTTTCGGATCAGGCGGCGCCGCCTCCCGCAACTCGCGAGCCTGTACCCAACCAGGGGTGACGGGACCCAGCCGAGACGCCTCGCGAACGGCGGCGTAGGCATCCGTCGCCAGGTAGCAGGTGCCCTCTGGTGGAGCCAGATCGAAGCGGCCCGATCCGTCGCTCGAGAACCACCACGTGGCGCGTTCGCTCCGGCACACGCGCAACAGACGGGCAGGAACACGCGAGCTGGGAAACCCCCGAAGATCGCTCGGGGGCTCGCGGAGCGAGCTCAAGCGGCCAGCGCGGCTGCAGCCGAGCGGGCGGCGGCAAGTACAGCGGCGACGTCACCTCGTTGCAGCGCCTCGAGAGGGGCCTCGCCGAGCTCCGGATCGCGCGTCCGCAGCCACCCAGCGAGCGTCCAACCGTCCACGGTATCCTCGGCAAACAGGGAGAGCACATCGTCGAGCCCCGGCACGATGCCGCCGTCGGCGAACTGCCACGTCGGGTACAAGTGCACCCCGTCGGCGGTGACCACGCGAAGCAGCCTGCGGCGCGCCGCGCGGGCGGCGACGGCCTGACGGGTGACGCCCAGCCGGGCTTCGACCCCTTCGCATCGCAGGAACGGGCCGACGAGATCGTCCCACGGCGACGGCGCCGGTGCCTGTGCGGCGACCGCGCGCTCACCGAACGACTCCGGCTCTCCGAGCAGGTCGGATGGGGACCGGCCCCCGCGGCGGTAGTCCGCCACCACGCCAGCCAGCGCTCGAGCGAATCGATGCGTCGCCCGTTCCACGAAGTCTGCGTCGACCGATGAGGTCGTTTGTCCACGAGCCATGCGTCAATGCTGTCACATGTCTGTCAATATTGTCAATGTCGGGGAGGGGTCCGGAATAATCGCTTTCCTCGAAGCGACGCCGCGCGCCCACACGGTCGCTGTGCGCCTCGTGACGATTCATCGCACGGAACCGCAATCCTGGAATCGAAGCCCTTGTGGCTTCGACATCGACTCCGGCAATTGACACGCCGCGATGCGCCCTTGCTGCCCTCGCGGCGCCACGTGCGGCGCGTGCGGCAACACCGTGCGCTCCTTGTTTTCGGTTGGCGCCGCCCCCGCCAGTGGGAAAGACGCGACGCTTTTTGTAGAGTTCGGTCGAGACATGGCGGCGAGCCGAGACGCGGCGGCGACACGTATCTGAGCGCGAACCATGAACCCCGGTGATCAACTCGGACCCTACGAGATCAAGGAACCGCTCGGCGCCGGCGGCATGGGGGAAGTGTATCTGGCCGAGGACGAGCGCCTGGGCCGCCGGGTGGCGATCAAGGTGCTGCCCGACAGGTTCGCCTCCGACCCCGCGCGGCTGGCGCGCTTCGAGCAGGAAGCCCGCGCCGCAGCGGCTCTCAACCACCCGCACATCGCCGCGGTCTTCGACGTCGGCTCCGCGCCCGCCGCCGGTGCCACAGTCGAGACCCGCTACATCGTCCAGGAGTACCTCGAAGGCGAGACGCTACGGTGGGCGCTCGCCGCCGGCCGCCTGCCCCTGAAGAAAACCCTGGCTCTCGGCATCGAGATCGCCGAGGCGCTGGCGGCGGCGCACGCCGCGGCCATCGTCCACCGCGACCTCAAGCCCGACAACGTCTTCGTCACCTGCGACGGGCACGTCAAGGTCCTCGACTTCGGCCTCGCCAAGCTCACCGAGGTGGCTCCAGCAGCCACGGAGTCGGCGTCGCCGACGGTGATCGGCACCGTCGCCGGACAGATGATGGGCACGGCGGGCTACATGGCCCCCGAGCAGGCACGAGGAGACGAGAAGATCGACGGCCGCGCCGACCTCTTCGCCTTCGGCTGCCTGTTCTATGAGATGGCGACCGGCGGCCGCGCCTTCGGCGGCGAGTCGGCACTCGACATCCTGCACGCGATCGTCCATTCGGATCCGGCCTCGCTGGCGCAGGTCGACATGTCGTTGCCGGCGGAGCTGGACCGCATCGTCGCCAAGAGCCTCGCCAAGGATCCCGCCGACCGTTACCAGACGGCCGCCGACCTGGTCGTCGACCTGCGGGCGCTCGCCGCTCGGGTCGAGGCCGGCACGGCGCCGTCGCTGCGGGTCGTGACCGCGGCCGGAGACGGGCCTCAGGCGCGGCGCGGCCTGCCGGTCGCGGCCACGGTTGTGGTCGCCAGCGTAGCGCTGCTCGCCGGCGCCGTCGGCTCGCGCCTCCTGCTGCGCTCCGGGCCGCTGCCGATGAAGCGATTCGAAATCACGCTGCCGGCCGACCACCACTTTCCCTCCGGCGTCGGCTCGCTCGCAGCCATCTCGCCGGACGGCCAACACCTGGTGTACGTGGCCGTGTCCGGGGGCCTGCGGCGCCTCTACCACCGAGCGTTCGACGCCGAGGAGTCGGTCGCATTGGCCGGCACGGAAGGGGCGGCGCATCCGTTCTTTTCGCCCGACAGCCGCTGGGTCGGTTTCTCGGCCAGTGGCGATCTCCACAAGGTCGCGCTCGCCGGCGGCGTGCCGCAGCGCCTGGCGAGGTTCGGGAGCGGCACTGGTTACGGGGCGTGGCGCGACGACCAGGTGATCGTTTTCAGCCGCGGCAATGCCGGCATCTGGAGCGTGCCGGCCGGCGGCGGTGAGGAGCCGCGACGGCTCGTCGAGGTCGACGAGACCCAGGCGCCCCAGGGTTACGAGCGGCTCGAGCCGTTGCCCGGCGGCGAGGTGGTGGTGGCGGAGGCAGACCGCGGGTTGTCTGCGAACAACGCCATCGTCCTGGTTTCTCTGCTCACCGGTGAGGTCGAGGTGATCGCCGAGCCGGGCACCGACCCCGTCTATCTGCCCTCCGGCCACGTCGTCTTCGCCCGGCCGGGGGAGCTGTGGGCGGTGCCGGTCGACGTCGGCGGACGGCGCGCCAGCGGTGAAGCGGCGCGCATCCTCGGCGACGTCCGCGTCGAGACCGGGGGGGCGGCCCATTTTGCCGCGGCCGACGACGGCACCTTCCTGTACGTGCCGGGGCGGGCCGGCACGGCCTCGCTCGTCTGGGCGGACCGCGCCGGAAACAAGGCCGAGATCCTGTCGGGCCGGCAACCACTCGCCCGGCCGAGGTTGTCCCCCGACGGCAGGAGGATCGCCTACGAGTCCGCCTCCAGCGCCGCAGGCGGCAGCGGCGAGATCTGGATCCACAACCTCGAGCTGGGCACCGTTCGGCGGCTGACGAGCGGGGGCAACGACCGCCTGCTGGCCTGGGAACCCGCCGGCGAGGGAATCTACTTCGCTTCGTTGGGGCGCCAGGCCCAGCCGACCCTCTACCGGGCGCTGGCCGATTTCAGCGCTCGGGAGTTCGAGACGATCTACTCGGTCGACGGCTACAACATGCGGGCGGGGGACGTTTCCGCCAGCGGGAGGCTCGTCGTCTTACACGTCGAGTCCGGCGCCGACGGCGCCCTTTTGAGCATCGAGCGGGGCGGTTCGGGAGAGGCGACGACCGTTCTCGACACGCGCTACGACGAGCTGTCCCCCGCGCTCTCGCCGAATGGGCAATGGATCGCCTACGTGTCGAATGAGTCGGGCCGCGACGAGATCATCGTCGCGAGCTTCCCCGAGCTGGGGGCGAGCGAGCAGGTCTCGGCCGGCGGCGGCACGCAGCCGGTGTGGTCGGACGATGGCGGCGAGCTGTTCTATCGCTCCGGCGACGATCTGATGGCCGCCCGCATCGAGCTCGACCCGACGTTCCGCGTGCTTGGCACCACCCGGCTGTTCCCGTTCGGCAACTCGGATGACCGCTGGTCGCCGAACTACGACTACGATACCGCCAGCCAGCGGTTCGTCGTCATCGAGCGCGACGTCGCCGAGAGCATCCGCTTCAACGTCATCCTGAACTACTTCGAGGAGCTGCAGCGCCTCGCGCCCGCCGGACGGACGCCCTGAGGCGTTGACGATTCTTGATTTTTGCAGGGCGGTGGGGATTCGTTGCTGGAACCTTCCTTGGGGCACGACATAGACTCCTTCAGATGTCGGCGCCACCGGCGGAGCCCAACGGAACCAGATGCGTGAACTGGCGGTTCTCTGGCGCGATACTGCTGCAGCGGCGGGGCTTACGAGCAAGCAAAAGGCACGGAAGCGCGAGCCGGGACTGACAATCGCTGTCGCAGCGTTGTGCCTTTTCGCCGCCTCGTGCGCCCCACGCTCCTCGTGGCCGGGAAACATCGAAACCCGCGATGGCGTGACCTACGTCGAGAATCCGGCAACCGGGCTTTGGGACGGCCGCGACCCCTTGCCGGTGAGCTTCGAGCTCGAGCAGGTCTTCGGCGTCGAAGAGGGCCCGGACGAGATGATGCTCGGCTCGGTCCGCGGCGTCGCGGTCGACGACGAGCAGAACGTCTACGTCTTCGACCAGCAATCGAACCGGTTGGTTTCGTTCGCCGGCGACGGGAGCGTCCGCTGGACAGCGGGGCGCCAGGGGCAGGGCCCGGAGGAGTTCCAACGCGCCCGCGGCATCGCGTGGGACGGCGAAGGGTCCCTCTTCATCGCCAATCAAGGCGGCACGCGGCTCGACCAGTGGGATCTCGACGGTGCTTTCTTGGCTACCTACCCGCTCGGTACGGCCCGCGTCAGCGGCGGCCAACTCGCCGGCTTCCTCAGGTCGGATACGGCCGTCTTCACGGAGTTCACGCCCGGCGCGGTCGGGGTCGACTTTACCGTCGTCGAGCTCGGGGAGCCGTTGACGGCGCGCGCTGAGGCCAGCGTCCGCGTGAATCCCGATCTGGCGATTCCTGCGACCGTCGGCGCCGGCGTCGACCTCCGCGTCGCCGACGGCGCGATCCTCGTCGGCAACGACGGAGAGTATGTCCTCCGCGGGTACGACGCGGATGCGCAGCTGACACGGGTCGTCTCGCGTCCCGTCGACTACCTCGTGCGCGTCGGCGTCCACTTCATCGACAAACGGCGCGGCAGCATCGGATCGTTCGGGCAACTGATGGCCCCATTGGCGCTCGAGTCGGGGCACTGGCTCGTTTCCGCGTATTGGCCAACGAACATCGACGATCCCGACGCAGAAATACGACGGATGATGGAGACCCGCGAGCGAACCACGACGGAATACGCCAATTCACTCGATCTGTTCGACCCCGATGGCCGCTTCCTGGGATCGGTTCTGCAGGAAGGAACCAACGCCCCCGACATCGGCCGGCCCGAGCTGGTCGGCCCCGACGGACGCCTGTACACGACGCTCTACAACCCCTTCCCGCAGGTTCGACGCTACCGGGTGCGGATCGAGGGATGAAGGACGTGCGCCTCTGGCGGCTGGCGGCCGAATGTTGTCAATGTCGGGGAGGGGTCCGGAATCCAGGCGCGCATGCCCGTCTCACTTCCACGAAGAGTGAAGGAATCCCTGAAACGATTGGCGTTCCGTAGCCGGCTGCATGCCGGGGTGAACCGGGGTTGACGCTCGACGTTGTCGAGCTGCTCGAGAACCAGGGCGTACGCACAGCGCCCACCTCTGCAAGACCACGGGTCGATCGAGCACCCGAGTCCTCATGAGTGCGAGTCCGCTCGGCTCAGCCGCCCGGCCTTCGCAGCGGCTCGATGCGCTCCGTCCCGCCCATGTAGGGGCGCAGGGCATCGGGAATCGTGACGCTGCCGTCGGCCTCCTGGCCGTTCTCAAGCAGCGCGACGATGGTGCGGCCGATGGCCAGGCCGGAGCCGTTGAGGGTGTGCACGAGGCGCGGCTTGTTGCCCTCGGCGGGCCGGTAGCGGATTTCGGCGCGGCGGGCCTGGAAGTCCTCGCAGTTGCTGCACGAGGAGATCTCTCGGTAGCGCTCCTGGGACGGCAGCCAGACCTCGAGGTCGTAGGTCTTGGCGGATGCGAAGCCAAGGTCGCCGGTGGACAGGCTCACCACCCGATAGGGCAGCTCGAGGCGCTGCAGGACGCGCTCGGCGTCGGCCACCAGCGTTTCGAGCGCCTCGTAGGAGGCCTCCGGCGTCGTGTACCAGACCAGCTCGACCTTGGTAAACTGGTGGACGCGGATCATGCCGCGGGTGTCCTTGCCGTAGGTGCCCGCCTCGCGCCGGAAGCAGGGGGTGTAGGCGCAGTAGC
>Ga0214471_10003782_pt1 | contig 11706 bp, 12 predicted proteins | sample RVTome_5_FD_207665 | JGI IMG/M metagenome (GOLD analysis project Ga0214471, IMG submission 207665) | Soil microbial communities from uranium-contaminated site in the Upper Colorado River Basin, Wyoming, United States - RVT142D155 | ecosystem: Environmental > Terrestrial > Soil > Contaminated >... | reverse complement strand
GTAATGGGCAGCTCGCCGGCGCGCGCCATCGCATACAGCACGTTCGCGTTCGTGCCGTCGCACAGGAACGCCACCACCCGCTTCGGTGGATCGCTCGGGTCAAGGATCTGGTCGAGCACGCGGCCGTGCTGGAGCGCGAGCAGCATCCCGTCGGGCCGGGGCGCCGCGCCGGCCAGGAGTGCCAGGGTCGGGGCGATATCGATCATGCGCGCCGCGCGCGGGATCGAGCCGAGCCGTTGGATGCCGCGACCGGCCGCGATAAGCGGCGCGCGGGACTGGATCAGGTCGGGCGAGCCGTGCTCGCCGCGATGGCCGCCTCGGTCCTCCCAGTTGTGCGCCGGCGTATGCACGACGGCGATGTCGGGCGCGTGTGGATTGTCGAACAAGTGCGCGATGTTGTCGTAGGCGAACGGATAGTGGTTCCGGTCGTTGGACGGGCGCACCGCGGCGTGTTCGGCATCGAGCGGGCTGAGCGCGCCGGGATCGCCGCGCTCGAGCGGGTTGCGGCCTTCGACGCGGACGGGACCCTGCGCGGTGAAGGCGACCATGCCGCCGCGCGCGTGCGCTTCCACGATCCCGTCGCGCATGCACAAAGCGAGATCCACGATCGGCTCGCACGCCTCGCCGGTCAGAACCGCAAGGGCGTCGTCGACACGAGCGTTCATAGGTGCGACGACTATACTCGGCCGAAATGCCTGCCCGAACCGTCCTGCACGTGCTGCCCCACACGCATTGGGATCGCGAGTGGTACGAGCCGTTCGAAAGCTACCGCTTCCGGTTGGTGCGCACCTGCGACGCGCTGCTGGACCTGCTCGATCGCGAGCCGCGCTTCCATTTCCACTTCGACGGTCAGACCGCCGCCATCGAGGACTACCTCGCCGTGCGTCCGCACGCCGAGCCGCGCGTCGCCGCGCACGTCGCGGCCGGCCGCCTGCTGGTCGGCCCGTTCCGGATTCTCATGGACGAGTTCTTGTGCTCGCCCGAGACGATCGTGCGCAACCTCCGGCAAGGTCTTGCGACCGCAACCCGGCTGGGCGTGCGGCCCCGGATCGGCTACATCCCCGACTCCTTCGGCCACATCGCCCAGATGCCGCAGATTCTTCGGCTCGCCGGGATGGAAGACGCCCTGGTCTGGCGAGGCGTTCCGGCCGCGGTCGATCGTCCCGCGTTCACGTGGGTTGCGCCCGACGGGACGGCGCTGCGCACGCTCTACATGGCGACGTCGTATTCGAATGCGGCGACGCTGCCGTCCAGCTTCGAAGATCTCATGGTCCGCGCGAAGCGCATCGTGGCCGACATGGAGCCGTTCGGGCCCGACGGCGTCGTGCTCGGCATGAACGGCAGCGATCATCTGGCACCGGCGCCGGATCTGGTGGCGTTGCTCGACGAGGCCAACGCCCGCCAGGACGAGATCGAGTTTCGCATGGGCCCGCTGACCCAGTACGCGGCCGACGCGGTGCGCGACGGGCTTCCCGTCTGGGAGGGCGAGATGCGCTCGAGCGCGCGCGCCAATGTGCTCATGGGCGTGCTGTCGGCGAGGATGCCGCTCAAGCAGGCCGAATTCGCCGCGTCGCGCGCGCTGGAGCGCTACGCGGAGCCTCTCGCCGCGATTGCGGGTTTCGATCCGGGCGGGATGCTCGACGAGGCCTGGCGCGGCATGGTCGAAAACTCGGCGCACGATTCGGTGTGTGGCTGCGGGATCGACGCGGTCGCGCTGGCGGTCGCATCGCGCTACGAGCGGGCCACGCGGATCGGCCTGGGGGTGCGCGACGCGTCGCTCCAGATGCTGGCCGAGCGCATCGCGTGCACGGCGCCGGACGGTCGCACCGACGTCGAAGGCGTGCTGGTGTGGAACCCGTCGCCGCAGGCGCGCAGCGGCGTCTGCGAGGCGGTGATGGCTCTGCCCGGCCACGGCGGCGACGCCGACCTGATCTCTGCTTCCGGGACGCGTCATGTCGTTCAGCGCGTGGACGAAACCGAGCAGGTCGTCGTGGACATGGTGATCAGCGGCGCCGAGTTGGCCCGCATCGTCCCGACGATTCACTCCCGGATGATGGGCACGCTGCATGTGAACAAGATGGAGCTGACCGACGGCCGCGTCCGGACCGTTCGCCTGGAGCTGGGTCCGATCCCGCTCGGCCACTTCGACGTCGAAGCCGCCAAGCACCAGGTCGAGACGGCCGCGAAACGCTCGCCGCGCGCGAAGTTTCACGTGATCGGAACCGGCCCGCCGCTGGTGCGGCTGCTCGTGGATGCACCGGAGGTCGGCGGCCTCGGCTGGACGACGCTGTTTCCGGCTGCGTCCGAAGCCGCGCCGCACGCGCGCGTCTCGGCGAGCGGCAACGCGATCGCAAACGAACACGTCCGCATCGAGCTCGCCGCCGACGGCCGTTCGACCATCACCCGCCTTGCCGACGGGATGCGCCTCGAAGGAGTCGGCCTCATCGACGGCGGCGACGCCGGCGACGAATACACCTACTGCCCGCCCCAACGCGACGCGCTGCTGGACGCCCCGGCGTCAAGCGAGTCCGAGATCGTCTCCTCGGGTCCGTTGGAGGCGCGCATCCGATCGCGTCAACGCTGGCGCGTTCCGGCCGAGCTGGATTCGTCGCGCAAGCGGCGCGCGCGCCGCAGCGTCGAGATGCCCGTCACGCTCGAATGGGCTGTGCGCGCCGGCGAGCCCTTCGTCCGGCTGGATGTGCGCATGGACAACACCGCCGCCGATCATCGGCTGCGCCTGCACGTTCCGCTTCCTTTCCGGGTCGACGGCTCGGATGCCGACACCGCGTTTCACGTAACCCGCCGCGGGCTCACCGGCGAAAGCGGCTACGAGCATGCGACGCCGACGTTTCCGTCGCGCCGGTGGGTGGACGCCTCGGACGACGCGCGCGGCGTCGCGGTGATGCACGCGGGAACGCCGGAATATGAAATCGTCGAAGACGCGATCGCGGTCACGCTGCTGCGCTGCGTCGGCTGGCTGTCACGACAGGACCTTTCGACACGCTCCGGCCCGGCCGGCCCGATGCTGGCCGCGCCCGGCGCGCAACTGATCGGGCCGCACGCGTTCTCGCTGGCGATCTATCCGCACAACGGCGACTGGCGCGCCGGCGACGTGCATCGAGTCGCAGAGATCTTCTGCTACCCGTTCGCCTCGATCGCGGTCCGGCCCCGCGAGGGCGATCTGTCCTCGTCCGGGGCGGCGCTCCAGATCGCGCCCGACGCGGTTCGCCTGTCGGCGATCGAGCGACGCGGCGACGCGTGGGAGGCGCGCATCTATAACGCGTCGGATGCCGCCTGCGAGGCTCGGATGAGCGCGGGGGCACCACTGCGCGGCTCCGGCGCCGAAATCGTGGATCTGACCGGCGGCGCGTCCGGGAACGTGACGCTCGCATCGCATGGCGCGCCGATATCGGTTCCGCTGGAACCGTGGCAGATCAAAACCGTCCGTTTTGTGGGCAGCGCCGCGGACGGGAGGCTGTCAGAATCAACCGGGTGAGACTTCCCCGTTCGCTCATCGTGGCGGTCGCGCTGGGCGCGGCCGCTTCTGCATGCAGCGCCGGCCCGCTCACGGAGCAGACCGAGACCGTCATCGTCCACGCCGGTCGCGCGCTTCCGCCCGCGATGCCGTCCACGCTCGACTCGATGAGCGGCGTGCGCTGGACGCGCGTGGCGACGACGGCCATGGTCAACCTCGTTCGGATCGACGGCGGCAAGGCGCTCGATCGACGCTCCGCCGGAACCGTGCTTCCGTTCTCGATCGCGGCCGCCGAGCCACTTCCCGGCGCGCGAGACGACATCTCCCGGTGGCTCGCCGAAGGCAAGGCGGTGCTTCCGACCACGTCGGCGCGGCTTCGCGGTCTGGGACCGGGAGGCGTGATCACGATCGGGCTCGGCGGCAAGCGAGAGGCGATCGAAATCGGCGGCGTCCGCGACGATCCACGCACGGTCGAAGTCGAGGCGCTCGTGCCGCTCGCCGCCGCCCGGCGGCTGGGCGTCACCGAGATCCGCCAGATCATCGCGGCCGTCACCGCGTCTGAGCGCATCCCGTACGAGTCGCAGGCGCGGACGCTCGCCTCGCCGGTGCCGGTGCGCGTGGGATCACACGAGGACATCGCCACGCCCGCCGCCGGAAAGCTGCTGTCGCTGGCCGAAATCAAGGAGCGGTTCGGAGAATTTTCGTTCGTGCCGGGCAGCGGACGCTGGCTGGAACCCGATCCGGTGTGGCAGGCGGCGAATATCGTCGACGTATCGGTGCCGGTGCTCGGATCGATGCGATGCCACCGAAAGGTCATCGCGCCGCTCACCGCTGCGATGCGCGATGTCGAGGCCGCGGGATTGCAAAGCCTGATCGTCGAGAACGCGTTCTGCTACGCGCCGCGCGTGCAGTTCGGCGACAACCGCGTGATCTCACGCCACACCTGGGGCATCGCCGTGGACATCAACCCGACGGACAATGCGTTCGGCGCGCTCCCCACCCAAGATGAGCGCCTGATCGCCATCATGGCCCGCCACGGTTTCGCGTGGGGCGGCGTCTGGCTCACCCCCGACGGCATGCACTTCGAATACACCGGCCTGTAGCAACAACGGCCGATCGTTGTTGTCGTACCCCTCGTTTAGTCTTGTCGCATGCTTTCGATCGGTGTTTCCGACGTTGCCGCGGCGACAATCGCCTTGGCCGAGGCGGTCGAACGCGTGCAGCGAATCGCCGCTCGTTCGGATCGTGCGGCGGATCTTGCGGTTGCGGCGTTGCGTGCCGCGGATCGGCTGACCGCGACCGCGACATCGGTCATCGCGCGCGGCGGCTTCTCTTCGGGAGCGGGACTGCCTGCACCGATCATGCTGCAGATGGACGCGCGCACCACAAGCTGGGATGCGCGCGCCATCACACGAATCGCCGGCATCCTTACCGGCATGCCCGACACAGCCTCCGCATTCGAAGAAGGCGTGCTCTCCTGGTCGCAGATCCGCGCCATCACCGACGCGGCCAAACCCTGCGATGCGGCCGGCCGGGAGCGCATCGACCGGTTCATCGGCCGGCGCGCACCATCACAAACCGACGCTGATCCCGACCAGATCGTCGGCCAGGTCGAAGACGAAGTCGCCACCATCCGCAAGGACCTCACCGAACGCCGCGAGGGGCGCGCTGTCGAGCAAAGTTTCATCGCATTCCAACCACGTCTGGACGGGCGAACCTTCTTCTACGGCGAAGGCGACCACGCCTCGGTCGCCGGCCTCGTCGACAGCCTCGATGCCGCAGCCGGCCCACCCAAACCCGACGGACCACCCCGCGCCCGGCAACGCTACGACGCACTCATCGCCCTCACCACCCAAAGGCCGCGCGGCAAGGCAGCATCAAGAACGCGGCCGCGGATCATCGCAGCCCTTGACCTCGCAGAACTCACGCGCAACGAACAAGACGCCGCCGCACGCATCCTGTGGGCCCTGACCGGCCGGCCACCACGCCTGTCACCCATCGGCACCCAAACCCTGCTCTGCGACGCCGACGTGCTCCCCATCATTTTCAAAGGCGGCCAACCCATCGCCATCGGCGACGCCGCCTCACCCATCCCGCGTCGCATCCGCCGCGCCGTCGAATCCCGCGACCAAGGCTGCCGATTCCCCGGCTGCCACGCCCCCCTTGACTGGACAGACTTGCACCACATCATCCACCGCATAAACGGCGGCCGATCGGCACCCGAAAACCTCATCAGCCTGTGCCGCCGCTGCCACCGCCGCATCCACAACCACGGCTGGAAAATCACCATCAACGCAGGCGGCAACATCACCTTCACCCGCCGCAGCCGCCGCTACGAAAGCCCACCACGACCACCCCCCGCGCGCTAGCCAAACCACCACCCGACGAATCGGGTCGATTTCGCCTGCCCCGTGCAACAGAGCGGCGGCCGTATCCGTCGTACATAGTGATGGTGATGACCCGAGCTTCGGAAGAGGGCCTGGTTCGCGCAGCCGGCGGCCGCCTGGAAACGCTCTACGAGTTGCACGGCCACGACCTCAAGCGACTCGCCTATCTGATGACGGGAAACATGGCGCTGGCCGAGGACCTGACGCAGGATGCCTTCATTCGCGCCGCCGGCCGACTGGGACATCTGCGGGACCCCGACCGGTTTCCCGCCTACCTGCGCAAGACACTCGTCAACATGGTCCGCGACCACTTCCGTCGCAAGACACCAACCCCGGCGCAACACGGCAGCGGCGGATCGCGCGATCTTGATGCCGAACACGATCTGCGCATCGCGCTCACGGCGCTCCCCTACCGCCAGCGCGCCGCGATCGTGTTTCGCTACTACGCGGATCTTCCCGACGAAGAAACGGCCGACATCCTGGGTTGCCGCCGCGCCACCGTCCGGTCCCTGATTGCGCGGGGCCTGAGCGAACTGAAGATCCGCATGGAGGTGTCGGGTAATGAATGAGTCCGAGCTGCGCGAACGCATGCACGAGTGGGCGGCGCGGGTGCCGCCACCCGGCCCGGATCCCGCTCGGATCGCGGGGCGCGGGGCTCGGCGCGCCGCGCGCACGATCGTTGCCGGTATCGCGGCCGTCGCGCTGATCGCGGCCGGCGTCTTCGCCGCGGCACGAACGATCCAACCGGACCGACCGGCTCGCCTGGTCACACCGCCCACGACAACCGGCGCGTGCGATGGTCCGGGCCTGCATCTCGCCCAGGTGTACGGCACCGTGAACCGGATCGCCGGTCGCTATCCGACGAACGTTCGAAACTTGATCCGATGGCTCTACGAGCGGTCGGGCCCCGATGAACCCAGGCCGACGTACGGACAGTGGCACCAGCGCGACGGCGACGATGCGATCACGGTGTGTGTGTACGAAGGGCTCTTCGACGTTCCCAAAGGTCCGCCCGGGGGGACACCACCGCCTCGCACGGCGCTGTCGATCTTCGTTCCCGATCGCGAGCAGCCGCGACTCGACAGCGTCGGCCCAGGACCGTTCGATTGGGCGTATACGCCCGCGCCGCCCGGCTGCCACGAAGGTGAGCCGGGATGTGACGAGCTGGGATTGTGCAAGTGGGAGACCGAGGCAGCGTTGCCCTGTGGCAACGGCGTCGAGCAGGGGCGTGCGTACCGCTATCGATTGTGGGGCCACTGCGGCATCCGGCAGGCGTGGTTCGACGGACGGCTGTGGCAGACCGACCCGCCCGTCGATGCACCCTCCGACATGGTCGAAGGAACCATGACGCTCATCGCTGCGGACGAAGCGCGCTTCCAGGTGCCGGGTCTCGACCCGATCACATTCCGCGCCCAGCCGCCTCCGACGCCTTCACTCTGCGACTAACCGCGTTTGCGGGCACGGTCTTCCCGGCGGCTGCGCATCAGGGCGAGCAGCCGCTGTCCGTCGGCGGACGCGGCGAGGGTATCGATCGCATGGCGGATGCGCTTCGCCGCGGACGCGACCGATTCGGCATCCCCTGCGACGCGGATCAGCACTCGTTCGGTCCCGGGGTACGAGCCGATCTTGACCGCGATCGACGCTTCGACGTCGGCGAGCACGACGGCCAGCGCGGACTCGGGGAACTCGTGCTCGATTTCCTCCCGCACGGGAATCGTTCCTTTGCCTTCCAGATACTGCGGCTCGACGCATTCGGTGAAAACGGCCTGCATCTCGCGCGGGGGGCCGGGCAGGATGAACAGGCGCGTCGATCGGCTCGTCACGGTCACGGCCGGGATAACGCCGGACGCGCATTCCAGCGCTTGGCTGCCGGCCGGAGCGAGCGCCATCTTCCGCAGCCCCTCCAGCCCGAGCGGGTCCCCGTCGAATGCTTCGGCGCGCACGTGACCGGCGATCTCGGCGATTCTCGCGGCGATCGGCGCGCAGGGCTCCAAGGGCACGTCCAGTGCCGAGGCGACACCTTCCATCGTTCGATCATCGTGGGTCGGCCCCAGCCCGCCGCACACGAACACAATGTCCACCGCCGGGTCGGCCGTCTCGCGGGCGACGCTCGCGGCGATCTCGCGAGGCTCGTCGGGCACGATGGCGATGCGACGGAGCGTGTGGCCGTGCACGGCCAACCGGATCGCGATGAAATGCGCGTTCGCTTCGCGGACGTGACCCGACAGGATCTCGTCTCCGACGATGACGATCGAGGCGTCCATGAACGGGTCAAAGCATACGGCGCGCGGGACGAGGCCGAGGCAGCGTCAGCCGGTCAGGCCGAGGCGGACGATGGCGTCGGCGGTGAGCCGCTCGCCGGCCGACTCGAACCACCAGTCGCCGCAATCGGTACAGGCCATCGCTTCGATCACGGGGATCTTGCGCGTCAGAACGACCCGATCGCGCTCGATGAGGACGGACCCGCAGGCGCGGCAGGCGCGGGCGGGATCTGGCTGGGTCGATTTCGGCATGCAGGCTCCGATCCCAATGTCGGATCGAGCGGGCCCGGGCTTGACCGCAAAGCGGGCGGTCGACTCGGTAGCATGAGGGATCATGATCGTGCGATGCGGACGGTGCCGCGCCGAATTGGAGATCGCCGCACCCGGCGAGTTCCTCTGCCCGGCGTGCGGCACGCGCAACGCCGTTCGCGGCGCGCCGGGCGACGCCGCCCCGCCGGCGTCGCCGTTCGGCGCAGCGGGGGGCCTGACCATCCCGGGCGCGGGAACGCTCCCCCCGCCGCCCGCGGCTCCGGATCCGAACATCGAATGGGATGTGTGCCCGGCGTGTCGCTGGCGCTTCGCGCACGGACCGGCCGACACGCTCACGTGTCCGAGCTGTCTCGCCTCGCTCAGCGCGGGGCCCGGCGGCTTGCAGGTCCAGGCCTAATCCGGGTCGGGACCGGCAACCCGAGCGTCTTGAACAGGCTGCCGCGGTCCTGCTCGGTCAACGCATCCTGATATCCCGTCAGGTAGGCGAGACGAAGGAGGGCCCCGACCACGTCGAGCGGAACCGATTCGCCTTGATCGCACCAAATCGCGGCCCACAGGTCGGCAATCCGAGGGTCCAGAAGCGTTGCCGCCTCCGTTGCGCGAGCCCGCTCTTTGTCCCGTTTTCCCTGGTCATCCGGCATACCCGCCACGGTAAACGGCCCCAACGACAAAAACGCAACGGTCTCCTGGGAAGGTATGGAAGGTCCGCATGTCGAACCATTCGGAAGAGGCAGATCCGGGGCCGTACCCGGACAATGCTCCGAAACGCTGGACAGAACGGCCGAAAAAACCTACGGTTGACCCGCAATCGAGTGACTTTCTAGGGAGGACGGGATGGGCAGGATCCTTCGGTTCCGTCGCCGAGGACAGATCCCGCAGTTCGAGGAGTCGCTCGCGCGCCTCACCGAGGAACTGACCCTCACCCAGTCCTATGCGGACGCGATGATCCGCGGCGGCCAATTCAAGGCCGCGGTCGGCGTCATCGACGAGCAGCGCGAACGCCTGGCGTCCGCGCAAGAAGACATGCTCGCCGCCCTCCGGCCGCGCTACCAGCGTGGACGAGCCGCCGTCGCCGGTCTTGCGGCCGCCATGCTCGTCGGATCCGCTTCGTTCGCGGCACTGTCCTCGCGCAACGCCCCGGCCGATGCATCCACGCCGGTCGTGCTCGAGCGAGTCGAAGCCCAGCTCGAAGAGGCCGCCACCGTCGAAGACGCGACCCGCGCCAGCACGATCGTCGCCGAAGCGCTCGCCGACCTGATTTCGATCGGGCCCGAGCTGTCCAACGATCCCGAGATCCAGCAGCAGGTCGAGTCGATGCTCCGCAAGCAGATCGACCGGCTCAACGAGCATCGCTCCGGGCAGCGCATGATCGATCAGATCAACGAGGTCGTCGAGAAGGTCAAGTCCGAAGTGAAGGAACAGAAACCCGCGCCGCCGCCGCCGGCTCCCGAACCGAAGCCCGACGCGCCCGGGGCGTAGCGGAGTTACATCTCGTCCGGCGCGCCGGACGCCAAGCGCCGCCGCGCCACGTCCCCGTCGATCACGCCCTGCTGGACCAAGCGTTCCAGCGCGACGTCCATCGTGACCATCCCGTACTTCATTCCGGTCTGCATGATCGACTGGACCTGATGGGTCTTCGCCTCGCGGATGATGTTGCGAATCGAGGGGAGAACGACCAAGATCTCGTGTGCCGCGACGCGGCCCAAGCCGTCCTTGGTCGGCAGCAGCGCCTGCGAGATCACCCCTTCGAGCGACTCTGAGAGCATGACGCGGATCTGTTCTTGGCGATCCGCCGGGAACGCGTCCACGATCCGGTCGATCGTCTTGGGCGCGCTCATCGTGTGAAGCGTTCCGAAGACCAAATGGCCCGTCTCGGCTGCGGTGATCGCCAGCGAGATCGTCTCCAGGTCGCGCATCTCGCCGACGAGGATCACGTCGGGGTCTTCCCGCAACGAGGCGCGCAACGCGTTTGCGAACGAGTTCGTGTGCGATCCGACCTCTCGTTGCGTGACGACGCACCGCTTCGGATGGTGAACGAACTCGATCGGGTCTTCGATCGTGAGGATGTGACCGCTTCGCTCGCTGTTGATCAGGTCCACCATCGCGGCGAGCGTCGTGGACTTGCCGGAACCGGTCGGGCCGGTGACCACGACCAAGCCTTTTTCGCGCCGGCACAGGTCGATGATGGCCTGCGGGAGCCCGAGGTCCTCGACGCTCTTGATCTTGGTTGGAATCACCCGGAAGACGCCGCCGTACCCGCGCCGCTCCTGGAAGACGTTGGCACGGAAGCGGCTGTCGTCGGTCTCGATCGCGAAGTCCACCTCGCGCTCCTCCGCGAGCCGCTCGCGCTGCTGCAGCGAGCACACCTGATCGACCATCTTCTGGGTGTCGTTTTCGTCGAGCGCGATCTCGCCGACGGCGAGCAACTCGCCGTGAAGGCGGACCATCGGCGGGATGCCGACCCGAATGTGAAGGTCGGATGCGCCGGTCGCGACGGTATGGGCGAGCAAAGCGTGAGAGTCCATGAAGGAAGCCTCGGACGCAGGGCCGACAGACTTGAGGCTGAACCGGGGCGAAGCGGACCCCGAAAACGCTTTGTTACCGGCGGGAAAGTTACCGGCCGGTTCTATTCACGCCCGCGATCTTCAGGCTATGGTGGGCTTGAGTCGCGCCGTCGCGCGCGGCAGAAGGGTGAGAGCACATGCGTCTTGAGCACGTCATGACCCGGGAGGCCGTTCTGGTCCATCCCGCGGACCCCGTCGTAGTGACTGCCAAGCTCATGCGGGAGCGCAACGCCTCGTCGGTCTTGGTCGTAGACGACGCCGGAGCGCTGGTCGGGATCCTCACCGAACGGGATCTCGCGCACAAGATCGTCGCGGAGGGACGCGACTGCGGCGCCCTGTGCGTCGGCGACCTGATGACGGCCAACCCGATCACGGCCGATCCGCTGGATCGCGTGTGGGAGGGGGCCCGCAAGATGTCGGAGAACCGGATCCGCCATCTTCCGGTCACGCAGCACGGCCGACCGATCGGCGTCGTCGCGCACGAGGACATCAGCGGAATGGAAACCGAGCCGCGTCTGACCTGGGACGTGATCCGCGGACTCGAGTCGTCGTCGCAGGAACGCACGCTCGACATCGACGAGCTGCCCGAGTCGAGCGATCTCGGCGAGATCATCCCCGCCTGGTACTAGCGCCTCGCTTCCTTTCGACAGAGCCGGGCTTCGATGCCCGGCTCTGTCGTTTCGCGGGTAGTCTTGATCGGCGATGAGAAAACCCATCTACGCCTTCGCCCTGCTCGCGTTGCTGCTTTT
>Ga0214471_10003781_pt1 | contig 11709 bp, 14 predicted proteins | sample RVTome_5_FD_207665 | JGI IMG/M metagenome (GOLD analysis project Ga0214471, IMG submission 207665) | Soil microbial communities from uranium-contaminated site in the Upper Colorado River Basin, Wyoming, United States - RVT142D155 | ecosystem: Environmental > Terrestrial > Soil > Contaminated >... | reverse complement strand
AACCGAGCCAACGATCAGCAAGGCTAAGACAAGCCCTGAAATAAAGAAGAAAAACTTGACCACCCTTCTATCCATGGGCGGTATTTTATCACAATGATGGGATTAAAATTAATTAAGCCGCGACTTCTTCGGTTTCTTTCTTTTCTGTCTTTCCGGCGAGAATCGCGGCACCGATTGCCCCGGCAAATTCGGCGTCATGGTCCACATTCAGATTGACACCCATTATGTCCTCGATCGCTTTGATCATCCCGGGATTTCGCGCTACCCCACCTGTGAGGGTAACTCCGCTGTTTTCATCCCAGACCTGCTTCAGAAGTCCTACGAGCCGCTCGGCAAGAGCGTCGTATATCCCACGAAGAATATCCGCAGGCTTTACTTCCCTGCTTATGAGATTCAAAAGTTCGTTCTCGGCAAGGACCGAACAATTGCTGGGGACCGGCTGTGGATCCTTTGAGAAAAGCGCCAGTTGCCCTATCTCATCCAGGGGAATTTCAAGCGTTTTCGCCACACGTTCAAGATATCTTCCAACACCTGTTGAGCACTCATCGTTCATCCTGAACTGGTGTACCTGTCCATTTTCATCCAGGCGTATGGCGGCGTGGGTCAGGGCCGAGACAACAAGGACATTCTTTGTCCCCGGGAACGATCTCCATGCCCCCGCGGCGTGGGCGCCGATCGTCGTGAACTGGGTTCCTTCGGTTATTACTTTTCTCGCGTAACCAGTCGACGCAATCGCCTGCAGGCTGTCTTTTTTGATTCCTGCGGATTTCAGCGCTTCTTCCATTGCTTGTTCAGCGGATTCAGCGGGCTTGTATCCCGTAAGTCCCTTGCCGCGTCCGGCGACACGTTCGCTATCTTCCAGAACGATCGCTTTTGTCGATCTCGCTCCTATATCAAGTCCACAAGTGTACATATCTTATTACCAGCCTCCAGGCGTGTATTCGGCTTTTTCCAGCGCGATCAGCGCTGCTCCGTGCGCCCCGATGTATACCCCGTCCACTCCACAGTTTATGTGTACTCCCAGTTTTTCTTCCAGCGCTTTAACCATTCCGCGATTGGCGGTGACACCTCCCGACAATGTCACCTCTTCTTCAATTCCGATTCTCCTTACAAGGCTCGACGCCCTGTCGGCTACCGTGGCGAAGATACCGGCAATTATGTCCTCGACATCCTGCCCCTTCTCCAGGTAATTGATGATCTCGACCTCACCGGTAACTGAACATACATTCGCCATCTCGAGTTTCTTGTCCGCCTTCAGCGACAATTCACCAATATTGGAAAGCGACAAATTTAGCAGATCCGCGACGGACTCGATGAACCGTCCGTTACCAGCGTCGCACTTGTCGTTTATGCAGAAATCGAGGACCTCGCCATGCTCGTTTATGCGAATGGCTACAGTATCCTGCCCACCTATATCGAGAATGGTCCTGGTCTCGGGATATCGAAAAATTGCTCCTCTTGCGTGGCAGGTCGTTCCGGTGGCTTGCGAATGTGAAAATGGAATGTTGCTGCGACCGAAACCTGTTCCGAGGATATAAGTGACGTCGTACTCATGGCACTGTGCCTCACGGCAGGCTTCCAGAAAAGCGTGCCTGGCAGCCCTTGAGAGATTAGCGCCCGAATTAACCCGTCCACGTCCCTGGACGACCCGGTTGCCGTCGATAATTACCGCTTTTGTCGCGGTGCTTCCAACATCTATTCCGCATGCTAACATATCGTTATATCAACCTGTACTTTTCATTCTGAGATTTCGGCTTGCTACAGATTCCATGAAAGTATCTACCCTCTCACGTATCTGCGAGTTCGAGAAAAACCTTGGGTCCGCGATATCGCTATCCAGGAAAAGCACTGGTATCGATGTCTGCGACGCGAAGTAATTTCTTGAATCCAGCATGCCGATCGAGTACGGTTTACAGCTTTTGACCGAATGGAACACTATACCATCAGCGTCAAATTCTTTTGCAAGTTTATGGATAAAATTCCGTCTTTTTTCAATGTTCCAGTTGAAATATGACCTGGATGCCAGGTCGACAAGGAAATCGAACGGCTGAGACGCATCCGTTTCCATACCTTCATAATCGCATGTTACACGTGAATATGTTCCAGCCACTCCGACAGCGCCATGCTTATGGAACATCTCGCGGAATTCTTTCAGCGATGGCCATGGCGGCGGACCGTCGAATACCAGCCTGAAGTTTTCGTCTCCGAATGGGCTTCTGCCCTCCGATGCCCTCTTTTCTATTCCCTCTATTGTCTCCCTGTAATAGTCCACACAGTCCACCGTACCGCGCGAAACCGTGATGGGTCCCATGAACGAAGTTATCTCGAAATATCCGTCGACCGGGGTCGGCCTTGCCTTCGGAATATCGAGAAGTTTGAGATAGAGGTCGATTGCATCCCGGGTATGCCCGAGCGACTCTATGAGGATATCGATATCAAATTTTTTACCGGACACTTCCTCGAGGACCTTGATCAGGTCCTCAATCTGCCCGGCGATATATTTTTTATCCGACGCGTTCAATTCCTCGTTGCGAGTGTAAGGTATGTCAAGCATAACCAGAGGACAGCCGTACATTCTAGCGAGCGATTCGAACCACTTCGCGTACGTGAAGCATCCTGTCTGGTTCAACACCAGCAGGTCCGGTGGAGGGATTGTCCCGAATGGAGATTTGCCTTTCGCCGGTCCTCCCATCAGTCCCATGTCGTTACGGACGTAGCCACAGATATCCTGGTCGAATCCGAGCGTGTCGCCGTGGTGAATGTATTCAATGGATAATTTCTTGACGGCACTGTGAATCGAATTCATTTCGGGGAAAACCACGTGGAATCCGAATGCATGCAGAAGTTCGTGAATCGACCCGGGCTGGAAGTGATAGACGACCTTCCTGTCAACCCCGTTCGCCTGATCGCCCTGTGCGTACCATTTCCCGATAATCTGGCGGGATTTGTCCAGCAGGGGGCTGTTGAGCTTTAAATTGCCATGCATAATTCTAATTTCCTCCCCCTGAGTTTGAGTTGATGAGTGGCGATGGTTCCCTGGCTTCAAGAAAAGTCTCGAACTGCGATTCTATCATTGAAAAATCGCTCATGTTCTCTTCATACTCAATCGTGATGTAAGGAATTTTTTGTTCCTTGCAGATCCTCTGTATCCATGTAAAGTCAGCTTTCGCCGGATGGCAGAATTTTGCGGGTGACAGCAGGATGGCGTCAGCGCAGTTTTTCCCGAATTCCGTCCTGATGAATTCCTCGAGTTCATCGGGTGCGTGATGGGCAACCGATGACATAACCGAGTTTTTAAGGTAATGACCCGTCAGATTTTCAATCGGATCTCCATCGGTGGGAATTAAGGATTCAAACCATCGCTGACCAAGTAACAGATCGTCCCACACGATCGCGAATCCCAGATTTTCTATGGTCTTCAACAATTCCATTGGCGGACGAGCGCAGAACGCTCCGATCATCATCAGCCTGTATGCCGGTTCGGATTTCATCTCTTCCAGCGGCTTCAATACTTCCTGTTTTAATAGTGACGCGAATTCCTCGGGTGTTTTTAACAGGCCTATCTGCCGGATCGAATAAAGATTACTCGCGGAATATTGGGCAGGGGACTTGCATCGTCGCCCGTTCAGTACTTCGATCCTCTTCCGGATGTCGTTGTACATTTTTATCGATTCATTGATCGACTCATCTGATATTTTCGAACTCGATATTTCTTCCAGGAATTCCCTGAACCGGATAAATTCAGTCTGGAGGAATTCCCTTGAATGCGGCGATTTCAGATTCTGGGGAAAGTTAAAGTAAAAAACCGGACATTCCGGGCGTTGTCGCGCCCAGATCCCGCTATGCCCTCGCGCGATCTCACAAATTGAGGGAAAAACTATCCCGTCGAGCGAATCCAGCGCTCCATCCAGGTTTAATTCCAGCGTGCTGCGCCCGATAGAGCAGATGAAGCCTTCCAGGGAGCCGCGAGAATGATCGTAGTGGATTCCCTGGCCCGCGCCTGCGATTGTCGCGGGAAGTATTCCAGCTGCGTGAACAAGCTCCACGGGAGTGTACAGGGGATAACACCCTATAATCTTACCGCCCGGATTTTTTTCTTTCCATGATGATAATTCGCGATACGATCCCGGAAGGACTTCTCCTCCAGGATAATACTCTACTTCGGTATCTGACATTTAAATCCCCCAGTTACAGTTAAGTACTGAGTTATGTGAACTACCGTGGATTGCCACGAATATACGCTATTTTCACCTGTCCGACTTCGCCTCTTTTTTCACAAGGCGCTTCCAATGCTGTTTAATAGCAGGAATAATCATGCCTGTCAAGTTTAATTTAACTAAAATTTTTACAACCGTTAACATCTGATGCCCGGTCCGGGGGATAAAATTTACAGGGGGATATTGTACAGCCAAAAATTATTGTATATTTAGCCCATGAAGTCACGATTTACCCTCTCAATTTTTGTTATCGCTTTATTAGCAGGGGCCATAGGATGCGGTGGAGGATCGGGTCCTACTGCACCGGGACCTAATCCCGGCGGACTCCCTGTCGAAAACTATTCATTGCTGTTCGACGGAAAAACCAGCCGCTGGCCATCGACTGCGTTCCCGCTGACCGTATACGTCGATCCTCCACCCGCCGAGGCGGGCAGCCACGCGCAGGCGATGATCGATGGAGCTAAACTCGGAATCGATACGTGGGACAACGTCATACCGGGGATTCCGGACGTCTTTAACTATGTCGAGTTCGAGGAATTCGGAAATATTATTGTGAGATGGGAACCGGGTGTGGACGGGGCTTATACCCGCGTAACTGAATTCAATTCACATATCGAAATTCATAAGATCGGGATTGACGATTCAATACGTCACCCTGCTTCAATAAAGCTCCTGCTGGGGCATGAGCTTGGTCACGTTCTCGGACTTGGGCATTCTGAAGCGGTCAACGACCTGATGTTTCCCACCGTGAATCCCTTGAAGACATTAATGACAGCGCGTGACAGGAACATGATCCAGTGGCTTTACACGAGAGGAAATTACATCCCGATCACGTACTAGAACCACCGTCGTCTGTTTCATTATCTTCTTCAGACGGTAACTCTTCCTCCACCTTGCTTTCGTCCGCCGGCGCATCATCGATAGTCTCTTCCGCCATCTCAGCCTGTGAAGCCGCCAGTTCTTCCTCATCCATCCAGTCCCACCTGTACCATTTTCCCCATATGTTGAATCGCCTGTCAGGATAAAAAAGTACGCTGCCGTGGCCGTAGACAGGAAGATATTTTCCCTGCCATTCATCGTAAAAGAAGTTTCCTTCCGCGATACCCGTGTACCATCCGTTGTCGAAGGAACTGTCGATACGGAGAATAACTTCCTTTTCGATATCGATGTAGTATGAGATGGAATTGAAAAATTCATTGTCCGGATCTATTGCGTAGAATCGGATTTTATACGCTGGGACTCCCTCGACTTCATCGACCTTGTCGAACCGTATTCTGAATCTTTCCTGAATTTCTTCGGTGTATATGGGAGCGCCCGGGAGAGGAAGCATCATTGAGAAAAATGTCTGGTCCTCGGGAACCTCGCTTCCCGCAAGAGTCTGGCCCATAATTTTCAGGCTGTAGTATTCCGGGTATTCGTACCTGAAGTGGCTGACAATCGCGCCGAGTCCGGCGATCCTGGCTGGATCTCCTTCGCTTATATTCCTGTCATTAATTCTTCCGGACGGGTCCCTGTAGACATTAATGTCGACATTCAGACTGGCCATATCCTGGTCGATGTAAAACCTGTCGACGCGCGTCAACAATTCTGCGACTTCTTCATCTGTCAGTTCGATCTCCGCTTCGGCATCAGGTTCGTCAATTGCTTCCTCGTCCTGAGCGACCACCGAGTCGCTGATCAGTAGTCCAAATATCATGAGCAAAATTATCTGAAGAATTTTTTTTACCATTGCTGTCGCCAGCCTCCGAGATTAATCGAAATATACCCTATAAAGAAACATGAGAAACATTCTGAGTTCAAGTATTTTACACTAAAGTGGAGATTCATCCAGATTTCGACGCCCGATCACCACAGCAGCCCAACCGTCGATTCCATCGGGTTGGGGCCAGAAAATCCTTGGGAGCATTCTAATTAAGCCCACTGGCGGATTTTTCTCCCATGCGAGATTACGGGCTTCCAGCGTCGAATTTACTTCCTGGCCAGAAATAATGTCTCCTGCGTAAAATGTTTCAACAATGTGTTTCACTTCTTCTGAAGCCGTTCCGTCGCCGATCACGACCCTTGCAGGGTGAAAAACTCCGATCAGGTCGATAACCGCCTGCCGGAAATCCGGCTTTGAAGCGACTGCCCTGAATTGAATCTCATTATCCTCGTCGATAACAGCCACACCGCACTTATCCCTGCCCGGATCGATCGCGAGCAGGGTCTTTTTTCCAAGGAACTTTTTTTCGGACTTGTCATTCATTGGCTATGTCCAGGCTTATGCATGGACTTCTGAATTCGACAGTTGCTGACTTGAAACGCGGGTGGAGAGCAGCAACTATCCGAGTGCTTTTCCCGGATAGCAATAATCGGCCTGGGCGGTCTAATCGCTACCGGTGCAGGGACATCTTTCAGATTATACAGTTTTGATTGCTATTCTGCGCCTTCGGCTTCCTTGAGATCCTCAAGGAATTGTTGCACATGGTCCCGATGATCCTCCGACGCTTTCGCCAGGTTCACCAGAATCCGCTGAACCTCTGCGCTGTCACCCTCGAAAACTTCGAAGAATTTTTTTTCCAGGAGTGAATTCTCAACAACCGCCGAATTTGACGCAGCGGTTATGGCGTCGATTCCCTTTTCCCGCGCTTCCTTCTCCATATTCTGCGCGTGCGCGATCGATCTCTCGATCACATCCATGTTGAAGCGGTCCTTATCGAGAACCAGTTCCTCATTCGAAATTGTCCCCGCCAGCCTGCGGAGCCATATTGCGTGGCCACGCTCTTCGTCGACCATCCTGGCGAAGTAATGCGCGTAATCGGGGATCAACTCAGAATACGCCTTGTAAAGGTCTCCGATTACGTCCTCATTTTTCGCGAGAGCTTCAATTACTTTCGCGTGTTCATCTGTCAACGGCATTATTAAACCTCTTTGTGTTCCAGTTAATTCAGGTCAGATTTCAGATCGTCGAGAAACTGCGCGACCCTGTCCCGGTGCTCACGGGCAGCCTTTTCGAGATTTGTCAGTATACGTTTGACCTCATCGCTGTCACCGTCGTAGATCTCGAAAAATTTCCTTTCCAGGAGGGAATTTTCGACAACCAGCGCGTTGCTCACAGCATTCAGAATCTCGATTCCCTTTGCGACTGCTTCCTTTTCCAGATTGTTTATATGGTCGATCGATCTGTCGATAGTTGATAAGTCGAAGCGGTCCTTGTCCAACTTCATCTCTCCATCTTCAACCGACTCAATTAATCTCCTGAGCCAGATCGCGTGGCCCCTTTCCTCGTCAACCATCCTCGACCAGAAATTTCCGTGGTCGGGAATCAGCCTGGCGTAAGTCGTATATAGATCGCCTATAGCGTCCTCATTCTTTGCGAGTGCTTCAATCGAATACTGATGTTCATCGGTAAGAGGCATGATAAACCCCCGGGGATTTTTCGACGGTGCGATTCAGCACCTGATAATGGTGGAAACGACTTACTGTAGACCCATGCGGGCTTTGATGTCAAGACAATTAAAGGAGGTTTACAATAGCCTTGAATACGTGAGCTGAATGCCTTTAAATGGCGGAAGATTTGCGCACACTCCGCCCGAGCACTGGTATCCGCCGCGACGGCTTCCGATAAGCAGGTTCCATTCGCTCCACGGGTCCGGCGTGTAATTCACGAACATGTGATTCCATTGTCCAGGAGAATCGATAGGTATCCCGAACAATCCCGGGGGAGGGGGTTCTATCGGGTTAGTCGATGTTTCCCTGAATAATCCTATTGTAAATTCAGGCGATACTGTCCAGTCGAAACCGAGCTCAAGCTCGTCGTCGCTCTCGATGTCATTACTTAATTGCCTGATTCGGGTTTGGGCATGGAAAGACCCTCCGAGGAAAAACGGGCCATCGACACTCAGCTTGTAATTTTCTTCGTTACCCGGGACACCTCCATAATACAGAAGCTGTCCGCCAATTCTCTCCACACTCGCGATGAATGAGTAATCTTGCAACGGGGAGCTGGCGTATTCAACGAAAAAGTCCCTGTGACCAGCACCTTCCGTGAGGTCGGCTTTCAGATTGACCAGGATCACTCTGAGGGTAGCGCCGTCCCAGCTGCCGGGCGTGATGTTTGTATCGATACGGAATCCTTCCTGGTCGACCGGATTGGCGGTTGATTCATCGACTTCCGTCCGCTTGAGTGTGGGGTGTGTCCCATATTCGAACAATGAGTTCTCATAATCGATGTATTGTCCTGAGATTGAAATTCCGGGATTTGCCCAGTTGATTTCGGCAAGCTGCGCACGTCCTTCAACTGGCTCCTCCGCGCCCTGGGTCTCCGTTTTGTACCAGTCTCCTTCAAAATAGATATTGAAATCTCCTGCTTTCCAGTTGACATCCGCTTCGGTTATGGTGACTGAAACCTGGGCAGCGTTCCTCATCATATCTGTTTTGACCAGGCCGATCCGAAAATCCACATCGTTGAAATCCAGTCCGACAACACCGCCGTATAATTTATCAGCCCTGACATTTTCAGGCGTATTTACTCCTGTCGTATAATAAAGTGTGTTGTCCGACTTGTGCTCGCCCCAGAATCCGGTCAGCGACAGAAATCCGATTTCTCCCTCGAATTTCCCGCCATCCAGCTGAGCGTCCCAGCCAACACCCCTGTCTTCAACCGCGTGCAGTGCTGCGCCACGTCCGACGATCATGCTGAAATTACCACCGTAAACAGTCCAATCGCGATTGATATCGTATTCGAAGCCACGTTTCTGGAATTCGAAATTGTCCGTCTGGTGTGGAAATGGCATATTATTAGACGCTCTCAAAAAAACTTTCAGGTCGTCACTCCTGAACCTTAGGTCGGCTTCACCTTCGAATTTATCGGTGTCGGTAATTTCATCCTGGGATAATTCGAAGTAGATCGAGGATCCCCCGAAATATTGCTCGAGAGCGCTGTCAGCTTTCGCAGGATTTGAATTTAAAAGGATAAAGGTGAGGAAAAATACAGTGATCGCACTGGCATTTATCACGTAACGCATGCGTCTCTCCGGTTGGGGCGGATATCGGTAATAAATTAAGAGCCGCTATTCGCAGCTCGTTATTTCAGTATTTTCGTTTCGTTCGAATCCGGAATTTTACTCTTCTTCAGCCGGACTTTCTACTTCTCCTATCAACTCGACAAGCTTGGCACGGACCTCTTCCTCATCGCCATGCTCATAACCAATATGGCGCCATACTTCCTCGCCGCTTGCATCGAAGATGATGCTCGTCGGAATTCTTGCCACACCAAGATCTCTCTGGATCTCCTTTTCCACATCGAAGAGAATTGTGAAGGGATAATCCTCTCCTCCAAGCATCGCGCGCGCGGTACTTATATTGCCCGGATCGTCTACACTGAAAAGCACGATCTTCAATGAGCCTTCGTAGTCCGACGCGATCGATTCCAGCTGCGGAAGGTATTGCGAGCATGGACGGCACCAAGTCGCCCAGAAATCGACAATGTAATAATCCGCGCCGGAAAAAACATCTTCTTCATTCATGTCGTCGCCGTCCAGCGATTCCAGCTCGAACCGGACGCCGTCCCACGACACCTCGTTATCATCCGTGTCCTGAGCGGACGCCGCAAACGGGAATATGCTTGCGAGAGCCAGGATCATGGCGAGAGTTAATATTCTCATAGTTTTTACTCCGATAATTTCCTTAAACATTAAAGGGGCAGGGAATCAATTCCCGACCGTGATCATTATAAACCAGAAGGAATCCATGTTGCAAAGGGATTTATGATTCACCTGTTTAGATGCTGGAATGGAGCGATTTCAGAAGACCATGCATACATCTGGACATTCTTCTGACTTCACCAGTGACCAAGCTCATACCTGGTCTTCTGTAATACTTTCGGGCTTAAGGGATCCTGTAAAAAAATCACCGCCCCTGGGGAAGGGACGGTTTACGAGATCAGAAAATTATATTTTGAAGGATCAGTTAGATCTCCAGATAATTCAGGCCCATTCGGGATGGATTTCGCCTAACCCTTTTCAGGATACCTGGCGGAAGGTGGCTACAGGTGTTGATAAGCGGTGGCGTTGCGGGGGACGGGTAACAAGGATTTCGCATCAATGGGCCGTTACCCGTCCCCCGAATATATTTATAACGCCTGCGCTTTATCGCACCACACTCTCATCCTCGGGTGCCAATTCCGCGTACAGCCTGTTGCAATGGTGCTTTAATTAAACACCAACGCGCTGTCGCCTGCGCTCTTTGGGCGGGAACAGCTTTTCCGGCGGTACTTTCAACGCGCGGGCAAGCTTCTGCTTGGTGAGTTCCATCGGCTCAGATAACTGATTCTCGATGAAACTGATTGTGACCTGGCTTACGCCACTCGCCTTGGCGAGTTCTTTCTGAGTCATGAGCTTTTTGACTCTGTAGTCCCTGAGGTAATTCATGCTCTCTCCTCCAAAATTGCGGGTCTGATAGTGGTTCATGTTCTTCCCTTTATTTCCTGGATATCCCCTCGTCAGTATTTGCCCCGGCTGTAGGTACAGACCCGGATACAGTGGAGACTATCCGATATAGATCGATCAAATAAAATTCCTGCTCGTCGTAGACTACGATCCCTTTTACAAATTCTCCTTCTATTCCCCCGAACAGGGGGGGAAGGGGGGCGATCTCCGACAGCTCGACCTTTATGAACTCGTAGACCTCGTCCACAAGAAATCCGAACCTGGTATCATCGATTGACATGATCATCAGGACAGCATCCCTGCGGCTGAGCCCCTGCGGGTCCCTGCATAAAAGATCGATAACCGGAATTTCTGACTGGGAGTCTTTGAACATCCCTGTCTGCCATGTGGAGGAAGCATAATAAGGCTCAATGACTGGCCGCCTTATGATCTCCTGTAGATCAACCACATCGCATGCATAGCGCCGTGATCCAATCTGGACAGCAATACAGGAATATGAATTATTGTCGCGATTCTCTCTTTGCATTTGTCTAATGACTCCAGCGGACTACTAAGGTGCACGAAAAGCACCAAAGATGAAGATACTCGACTTATCCGGATGAAAAATGTCTTATTGACTCTGAAAGTGCCTTGAAATCTGGTATTAAAAATTTCAAAAAAAATCCATATTCTTTCTGATCAGAATTTGCCATTCTTTACGAGGGTAAATCTGTCCGTTAATCAAACCGAATGGGATTTTTCGCTCTATAGGGATTTTTTGTCCTTAAATACAACTTAATAGGACAAAATGGCTGTGAATAGCATAATTTTCATGGGATGAGCACCCGTTAACACTCGTGCCTAGGTGATTAACCTATTTAATTTCCAAGGCCCGACAGGTATGGAGGGCTTTCTTGCTTCATTTTACCCATTTATGTAGATTTAACCGCCCTTTTTGCGTACGATATACCCCTGCCTTATCAGAAATCGAAGGGAATCTGAATGAAACCTGAATTCGAACATTCCGTCAGCGGAGGATCAAAAGCCATAGGACAGTTAATAATCGGCGTTGTGCTGCTTGTAGT
>Ga0214471_10003779_pt1 | contig 11717 bp, 8 predicted proteins | sample RVTome_5_FD_207665 | JGI IMG/M metagenome (GOLD analysis project Ga0214471, IMG submission 207665) | Soil microbial communities from uranium-contaminated site in the Upper Colorado River Basin, Wyoming, United States - RVT142D155 | ecosystem: Environmental > Terrestrial > Soil > Contaminated >... | reverse complement strand
GCGCCGGCTGATGGCCAGGCCCAGGCCCGTGCCGCCGTACTTTCGGGTGGTCGAGGCGTCGGCCTGGGTGAACTCCTCGAACAGCTTCGCCATCTGCCCGGCCGTCATGCCGATGCCGGTGTCCGACACGGCAAACGTGATCCAGTCGCGTCCGTCGTCGCGCCGGCGGGCGGCGGCCACTGTGACCAGGCCGCGCTCGGTGAACTTGCCGGCGTTGCTGGCGAGATTGAGCAGCGCCTGGCGGACCCGCATCGCGTCGGCCCGCATCGTGCCGACATCCGCCGGGCATTCCAGCACCACCCGGTTCTCGTTCTTCTCCGCGAGCGGTCGGATCGTCGTCACCACGTCCTCGACCAGGGGCGCGACGGCGAACGACTCCAGGTGGAGCTCCATCTTGCCCGCCTCGATCTTGGACAGATCCAGGATGTCGTTGATCAGGGCCAGGAGGTGCTTGCCGGCTCGAAGGATTCGCTCGTGCGGCTCGACCTGATCCTCCTGACCGAAGGCGCGGGCATCCTCCAGGAGCATCTCGGTGACGCCGATGATCGCGTTCATCGGCGTCCGCAGCTCGTGGCTCATGTTGGCGAGGAACTGCGACTTGTGCTGGCTGGCGAGCTCGAGCTGCCGCCCCTTGTCCTCGATCTCGCGGTAGAGGCGCGCGTTCTGGATGGCGATGACCGACTGGGTCGCGAAGGTCTGCAGCAGGTCTACGGTCGGCTTCGGGAACGTCCCCGGGGTCTTCCGCCGGACCACCAGCGCGCCGACCACGCCGTCCTCGCGGAGGAGCGGGACCGCGAGCAGCGCCCGGTAGCCCGCCCTGAGCACGAATGGCAGCGGGTAGTCCGGCTCGTTCTCGAGGTCGGGGATCTGCGCGGCGGCGCGCGCCGCCGCCGCCTGTCCGACCACGCTCTCGCCGAGCCGGATGTGCGACTGGCGGAGCGCTTCGATCACTTCGTCGGCGATGCCGAAGTTGGCCCGCGGCACGAACTCCCGCGCCGCCTCGTCGAACTCGTAGATCGTGCCCGCGTCGGTCTGCGACAGCTGCACCGCGTGCGAGACGATGCTGGTGAGGACCGACTCGATGTCGAGGCTCGAGCTGACCGCCTGCCCCACCTCGCCGAGCGCCCGCAGCTCCTCCACCGAGCGCGTCAGCTCCTGGGTGCGCGCCTGCAGCTCGTTGAACAGGCGTACGTTCTCGATGGCGATCACCGCCTGATCGGCGAAGGTCTGCAGGAGCGCCACGTGCTTGACGGAGAACGGGAGAACCTCGAGGCGACGGATCAGGATCGCGCCGATCGCCTCACCCTCGCGCAGCAGTGGCACGGCGAGGGTAGTCCGGTGACCGGCCCGGAGGGCATCGGCCTGGCCCAGGGGAAACTCAGCCCCTTCTGCGGCAAGGTCGTGGACGTGAACCGGCTGACGGTCCTCCACGGCGCGGCCCGCCACCCAGCCCCGTCCAATGGGCCGGACCCTTCCGGAGGGGGCCGGGATGTGTCCATGGTGCGCGCGCAGGATCAAGTCGTCGGCCTCTCTCAGGAAGATCACCGAGTCGGAGGACTCGCAGAGCCGCGTCGCGCTCTCGGCGACCGCGTTGAGCACCGGGTCGATGTCGCTCTGCGAGCTCGCGATCACCCGGAGGATCTCTCCGGTTGCCGTCTGCTGCTCCAGGGCCTCGGTGAGCCCCGCGTTGGTCTCCGCCAATTCTCGTGTTCGCGCCTCGATCTTTTGCTCGAGGCTCGCGTACGACTCTTGAAGCTGCGCGGCCGTCCGGTTGAACTCGTCGCCGAGCGTCTCCAGCTCGTCGCCGGTCCGGAGCGCGATCCGGTGGCCGAGGTCGCCGGCCCCGATGCGCGTCGCGCCTTCCTGGAGGACCCGGATCGGCGCGACCATCCGGCGGGCGAGGAGCAGGCTCGCCAGGATCGAGAGACCGAGGCCCAGGACGAAGATGACCGCGCTCCGGATGATCGGGGCCCGGAGGGGCGCGTACGCGTCCGCGGCCGGCCGCTCGACGAAGACGAGCCACCCGAGCGAGCCGATCGGGGCGTGCGCGGCGAGGACTTGCCCGCCCCCGAGGCCCTCGGCGACCACGGCGACCTGGGCGTCCGTCGCGGGTTCCGGGCGATCGGCCCGCGCCGCTTTCACCTGGGCGAGCGACGAGAGATCCTGCCTCGATCGCAGCAGCCGGTTGTCCGGATGGGCGATCAGATGGTTGCGGGAATCCACCACGTAGGCATATCCGCCCGGGCCGACCTCGACCTGGGAGATCACTTTCAGGACGGCGCCGAGGCTGACCTCCGCCGTGGTCACCTCGACGGCGTACTTGCCGACTGGCACCGCGAGCGTCACGTACGGCTCGGACTCGTTCTTGAGGTAGACGGGGCTCCAGTAGGTCTTGCCGGCTCGTGCCTCGGAGAATTTCGGCGCCCGGGAGTAATCCGTCCCACTTCCGACGACATCCGGCTCCAGGCGAGAGACGTGAAGCTGCTCCCGGCCAGCCAGATCGAGGTGGCTGAGGTCGCTGATGGCAGGGACGTTGCGAAGGAGGCGGAGGAAGTCCAGTTCGCGCTGCTCCGCCATCGCCGCGCCCAGCCCCTCACGGAACCCGAGGCTGCCCTGCCTCACCTGGCTCGCGTCGGGATCGTCGGACGCCGTCCGGGTCGTCTCCAGCACCTGTTGCTCGACCTCCCTCACGAACTGCTCGATGCGGGCCGCCGCCGCCACCGCCTTCGCGCGCTCGACGCTGACGATCGCGCGCTGCGTCTCCCGGTAGGAGAAGTACAGCTCGACCAGGCTCGACGCCATCAGCACGCCACCGACCAGCACGAGCAGGACGACGACGTACTTGCGGAAGAGCCGGCCGCGCGTCACGCGCTTCATCGCCGGAAGGCGTCGGCGCGGAGCAGGATCTTTCGCGGCACGGTGAGGCCGAGCAGCTCCGCGGTCTTGAGGTTCACCGCGAGATCGATCTTCTCGGCGCCTTCGACGGGCAGGTCATGGGGCCGCGCGCCGCGCAGGATCTTGGCGACCAGGCCGGCCGCCTGGACTCCCTGGGCGTAGTAGTCGGGCCCGTACGACACGAGCCCGCCATAGCCGACCCAGAGCGCCGTCCCGAAGATGGCGGGGACTCGCGAGGCGCGCGACTGCTCGATGATGGCGATGGCGAGATCCGGGTTCGAGCCTTCCGGAACGAGCAGCGCGTCGTCGCGACGGACCTCGCGGAGCACCCGCTTCAGCTCGGCGGCGTCGAGCACCCCCTTCGGCACGACCTCGAGGTTCATGCGCTGCGCCGCCGCGAGCGCCTTGTCGATCATCGGCGTGGTGCTCAGATCGACCCCGGAATAGATGAGCCAGACTCGGCGGACGGTCGGCGCGAGTGTCCTGAGCACCTCCAGGCGCTTGGCGACCAGCTCGGTCTGGAGGCTCGAGATCCCCGTCACGTTACTGCCGGGCTGGGCGAGCTTGCTCACGATGCCCGCGCCCGTCGGGTCGCCGACAAGGGTGAACACGATCGGCACGCTCCTCGTCGCGTCCCTGGCCGCCTGCGTGGCGGCCTCCTGGCTCGTGAAGATCAGGTCGACCCCGGCCTCGACGAGGGCATCGGCGGCGGCGGGCATCGCGTCCAGCTTCCCTTCCGTGAAGCGGATGTCGAACGTCACGTCGCGGCCGTGCTCGATGCCGAGCTCCTTGAGCCCCGCCTTGAGCCCTTCGATGGTCGGATGACTCGCGGCGTACGCCGCGTTGATGACGCCGATCCGGAACGGCCGTCGCGTCTCCTGCGCCTGCGCCGGGGGCGTGGCAGAGCAGAGCAGCAGGGCCACGGCGATCCGGATCAGCTGCCGCCGGAGCCGGTGAGATCCGCCCGGCATCCGCGGGGCTCGCCCTCGGTGATGCATCGGAAGCCCCCTCACCAGGCGACCAGCTGATGGTAGGCGCCCTCGGCGACGCGGTCCCAGGGGCCCATCAGCGCCTGGAACTTCGTGAACGACGCGTGCACCCTCCTGGCCATGGGGGTCTTCTCGGACTCCTCTCTGACCACCTCGGCCGCCAGCTTCCTGAGATCGCGCAGCACCGGCGCCGGGAGCGGGAGCACCTCGACCTTGCTCTTGAACTCGGCCTTGAGCTTGGCGAGGGCGACGGCGTTCTTCACGTCGAGCTCGGTGCGCCCAAATACGGCGATCGCCGCGGCGGCATGGTCGAGGATTCGCTGGAAATCGACCGGCAGCCGGTCGTACGCCTTGCGGTTGAAGACGAGCTCGTTCGTCGTCCCGGGCTCGTGCCAGCCGGGGTAGTAGTAGTACCGCGCGGTGTGGTGGAGGCCGAGCTTCATGTCGTCGTGCGCGGCATTGAACTCCGAGGCGTCGATCACGCCCCGTTCGAGGGCGGAGTAGATCTCGCTGCTCGGCATGAGGACGACGGTCCCGCCCGCCTTGGTAACCACCTGGCCGCCGAGGCCCGGAATGCGCATCTTGAGCCCCTTGTAGTCGGCGATGGTGTTGATCTTCTTCTTGAACCACCCGGCCATCTGCGGTCCCGTCGAGGGACCCGGGCGCGGCACGAGGTCGAAGGCCGCGTACGCCTCCTCCCAGAGCGTGAGCCCTCCCCCGTGGAAGTACCAGGCCGCCATCCCTGCGGCGTTCATGCCGAAGGGGACCGTGCTGAACCACTGGACGGCCGGCTCTTTCCGGGCCCAGAAGTAGGACGTTCCCCTGAACGCTTCGACGGTACCCTTGGAGGTCTCGTCGAAGCAGGCGAGCGGCGGCATGAGCTGACCCGCGGGGAACACCTCGATCCGGAAGCGGCCGCCGCTCATCTCGTGGACGAGGCTGGCGAACCTCTGGACCGCGCCGTACGACACGTCGAGGACCGTGGGAAGCGTCGTCGGCATCCGCCACTCGACCCTGGGCTGGGCGATGACGTTCGGAGCGTGGACGGCGGCTCCCGCGGCGCCGCCGACGAGCGCCCCGCCGGCCTTGACGATGAACGTGCGCCGGTCGCTCATCACGGCCTCCTCACCCCGCGACCAGCTGGTGGTAGGCGCCCTCGGCGACGTGGTCCCAGGGACCCACGAGCGCCTGGAACTTCGTGAAGGACGCGTGCACCTTCCTGGCCATGGGGGTCTTCTCGGACTCTTCCCTGACGACGGCGGCTGCCAGCTTCCTGAGATCGCGCAGCACCGGGGCCGGAAGCGGGAGCACCTCGACCTTGCCCTTGAACTCCGTCCTGAGCCGCTCGAGGGCGATCGCGTTCTTCGCGTGGAACTCCGTCAGGGCATAGACGTGGACCGCCGCGGCGGCGTGATCGAGCGTCCGCCGCAAGTCGACCGGGAGCGCCTCGTACGCCTTCTTGTTGAAGCCGAAATCCAGCGTCGTGCCGGGCTCATGCCAGCCCGGATAGTAGTAGTAGCGCGCGGTCTTGTGCAGGCCGATCTGCATGTCGTCATGCGGCCCGATCCATTCCGCAGCGTCGATCACACCCCGCTCCAGGGCAGCGTAGATCTCGCTGCCGGGGGTGAGAACCGTCGCTGCCCCCGCCCTCGCGTAGACCTTGCCGCCGAGGTTCACGATCCGCATCTTGAGGCCCTTGTAGTCGCCGATCGTGGTGACTTTCTTCCGGAACCAGCCAGCCATCTGAGGGGCGTTCCCCATGGCGGGAAGCGGCGCGATGTTGAAGGGGGCGTACGCCTCCGCCATGAGCCTGAGCCCGTCACCCTGGTAATACCAGGCGGCCATGCCCTGGGGGTTCATGCCGAACGGGATGGTCGCGAACCACTCGATCGCGGGCTCCTTGTCCGTCCAGTATTGCGGCGAGCCCATGAACGCCTCGATCTTTCCCTGGGAGGCGGCATCGAAGCAGTCGAAGAGGCCGATGATCTGGCCGCCCGGGAAGACCTCGATGCGAAACCTCCCGTTGCTCATCTCCTCGACGATCTTCCCCAGCCGCTGGGCCGCGCCCTGCATCCTGTCGAGCGCGGACGTCCAGGCCGTCGACATTCGCCACTGGACCTTCGGCTGCGCGATGACGCTCGGGGCGTGGACGACGGCGGCAGCGCCGCCCACCGCGAGCGCGCCACCGGCCTTGACGATGAACCTGCGTCGATGCATTGAGCTGACCACCTTTCCACCGAGGAAGAGGTCATATCGCCTCGCTCGTCCCTCTCGCCTCCGGCCGCTCGACCGCGGCGGCCAGCAGGCGGCCGACCTCGCGCAGCAGCTCGTCGCGGTCGTACGCCCCCTTCTGGATGATCCGCTCCACCTCGCCGTTGAGCCGGCGGCGGTCCTCGTCGGTCAGGTCCATCGCGGTGAGGACGAGGACCGGGATGTCCCGCCAGGGGGCGTGGCGCCGCAGCTCGGCCAGAAACTCGAACCCGTCCATCTCGGGCATCATCAGGTCCAGCAGAATGGCATCGGGACGCTCCGCGGCCATGCGGGCCAGCGCCACTCGGCCGTTCTCCGCCGGCGTGATGGACCACCCCTCGCGCTCGAGGGCACGCCGGGTCACCGTCCGGGTGGTCTCGTCGTCCTCGACCAGCAGGATATGGCGGGCCGGGCGGCCGCCGCAGAGGCGCTCGAGCGCCGGGGCCCGCCGCTCGCGATCGACGGGCTTGACCAGGTAGTCGGTCGCCCCGAGCGAATAGCCCCTCGTCTTCTCGTCGAGGATCGTGACGAAGACGACCGGGATGTCGGCCAGCTCGGGATCGCCCTTCAGCGCCGCCAGCACGGTCCACCCGTCGAGATCCGGCATCAGCACGTCCAGCGTGATCGCGGCCGGCCGGACCTCGCGCGCCCGCCGCAGCCCCTCTACCCCGTTCGCCGCCGTGACCACCGCAAACCCCTCTCGGACCAGGAACCGCTCCATCAGCTCGCGCACAGTGGGGTCGTCGTCGATCACCAGCACCGTGCGCGATCTCCGGATCGGCGAGGCGGGCCGCATCGTGGCGGCAGCTGGCACCGAGGCCCGTCGGACGTCGCCATCGTCGGCCGCCGCCTCCGACGCCTGGACCTCCGCCGGCAGCCGGATGGTGAAGGTGGAGCCCTGGCCCGGCGTGCTCTCGACCGTGATGTCGCCCCCCATCATCCGGCAGAAGCGCCGGCTGATGGCCAGGCCCAGCCCGGTCCCCCCGTACTTCCGGGTGGTCGAGGCGTCGGCCTGGGTGAACTCCTCGAACAGCTTCGCCATCTGCTCGGCCGTCATGCCGATGCCCGTGTCCGACACGGCAAACGTGATCCAGTCGCGGCCGTCGTCGCCGCGGCGCGCGACGGCCACCGTGACCAGGCCGCGCTCGGTGAATTTGCCGGCGTTGCTGGCCAGATTGAGCAGCGCCTGGCGGACCCGCATCGCGTCGGCCCGCATCGTGCCGACTTCCGCCGGGCAGTCCAGCACCACATGGTTCTCGTTCTTCTCTGCGAGCGGCCGGATCGTCGTCACCACGTCCTCGACCAGGGGCGCGACGGCGAACGACTCCAGGTGGAGCTCCATCTTGCCCGCCTCGATCTTGGACAGATCCAGGATGTCGTTGATCAGGGCCAGCAGGTGCTTGCCGGCCCGCAGAATGCGCTCGTGCGGCTCGACCTGATCCTCCTGGCCGAAGGCGCGGGCATCCTCCAGGAGCATCTCGGTGACGCCGATGATAGCGTTCATCGGCGTGCGCAGCTCGTGGCTCATGTTCGCCAGGAACTGTGACTTGTGCTTGCTCGCGATCTCGAGCTGGCGCCCCTTGTCCTCGATCTCGCGAAAGAGGCGGGCATTCTGGATGGCGAGGGCCGACTGGGTCGCGAAAGCCTGGAGAAGGTTCACGACGTCCGGCCCGAAGCCCCCCACCGTTTTCCGGAACACGACGAGACTGCCCATCACGCGCCCCTCGCGCAGCAGCGGGACGGCCAGGAGCGCACGGTGCCCCGTGTCGACCAGGGCGTCCCTGATCCGGCTCTCGTAGGCGCCGGGGGCGGCGAGGTCGGGGATCTCGATGGGCTCCGGCGTGATGGCCAGCCGGCCGGTGGCCCCCTCACCCTTGCGCGCCGGAGTGCGACGCGCGATCTGCAGGTACTCCTCGGGGAGGCCCTCGGTGGCGCGCAGGTGGAACTCCTCGGCCGGCTCGTCGTACTCGTAGATCGCCCCGCCGGCGGCCCCGCAGAGCTGCACGGCGTGCGACACGATCGTCGTGAGCACGGTCTCCAGCTCCAGGGACGAGCTGACCGCCCGGCCGACCTCGCCCAGGGCGCGCACCTCCTCCAGGGCCTTGCTGAGCTCGCGCGTGCGCGCCTCGATCTTCTGCTCGAGGCCCGCGTAGGACTCCTGCAGTTGCGCGGCGGTCCGGTTGAACTCGTCGCCCAGGGTTTCCAGCTCGTCGCCGGTTCGAACGTCGATGCGGTGAGTCAGGTCCCCCGCGCCGATGCGGGCGGCCCCCGCTTGCAGCATCCGGATCGGGGCGACCATCCGTCTGGCCAGGAGCACGCTCGCCAGCACCGACAGCACCAGGCCGAGCGCGAACAGGATGATGCTGCGGACGATGGAAGCCTGGAGGGGCGCGAAGGCCTCGCCGAGCGGCTGCTCGACGAACACGAGCCACCCGACCGGCGTGATCGGGGCGTACGCGGTGAGGAACTGGCCGCCCTGGAGCCCGGGGGCGACCATGCCGACACTCTCGTCGGTCGGGGTGGGACGGGCCGCCCGGGCAGCGCGGACCTGGGGCAGGGCGGAAACATCCCGCTTCTGGAGAACGAGGCTGATGTCCGGGTGGGCGACGAGGTGGCCGAGCGTGTCGACCACGTACGCGTACCCCGCCTCGCCGATCCTGATCCGGGAGATCACGTCCCAGATGGCCTTGAGGTTGACCTCGGCGACGGTGACCTCGACACCGAACTCGCCGGCCGGCACCCCGATGGTCATGTAGGGCTCCGACTCGTTGCGAAAATACACGGCGCTGAAGTACGTCACCCCGCCCCGGGCCGCCTGAAACACGCGTGTCTGGGAGTGGTCCTCCTGGCTGCCGATCGCGTCGAGTGCCAGACGGGAGACACGGAGCTGCTCCTTGCCCGAAGCGTCGAGATGCGTGATCTCGCTGATGGCGGGAACGTTCCGGAGAACCCTCAGGTAGTCGATCTCGCGCTGCTCCAGCGCCGCCGCGGGATCGTCGAAAGCCGCCTGGGTCGTCCAGCGCACCTGCTGCTCGATGTCCTGGACGAACTGCTCGATCCTCGCCGCCGCCGCCACGGCCTGCTCGTGCTCGATCCGGACGAGCGCCTGCTTCGTTTCCTGATAGGAGAAGTAGAGGTCGATCGCGCTGCTGACCAGCAGGACGCCGCCGACCAGGAAGAGGAAGACGACGACGTACTTCCGGAACAGCCGTCCTTGCGCCGGCCGGTCGCTCATCGCCGGAGCACGTCTGCGCGGAGGAGAATCTTGCGGGGCACGGTCACCCCCAGGAGGCGCGCGGTTTTCAGGTTCACCGCGAGGTCGATCTTGTCGGCGCCCTCCACCGGCAGGTCCTGGGGCCGCGTGCCGCGGAGGATCTTGGCGACGAGCCGCGCGGCCTGAATGCCCTGGGCGCGGTAGTCGGCCCCGTAGGAGGCAAGCCCCCCGTGGCTCACCCACAGCTCGGCCGAGAAGACCGCCGGAATACGCGAGGCCAGCGAGACTTCCAGGATCACCGCCGGGATATCCATCGTGGCGATGTCGGGCGCCAGCAGGGCGTCGCCTGGGCGCAGCGTCTTGAGCAGCTCGTCGAGCTGCTCGGGTGCCATGACGGTTCGGGGAACGACCTCGATGCCGAGGCGCGGCCCCGCCTCCAGGGCGCGCACGATCGCCGCGCTCGAGGGCAGGTCGGCTCCGTGGTAGAACGCGAAGACGCGACGGAGGGTCGGGATCAGTGTCTTCAGGGCTTCCAGCCGCTTCGGCACCAGCTCGGTGGTCAGGCTCGAGACGCCGGTGACGTTGCCGTCCGGATGGGCGAGCTTCTTGACGATCCCGGCCGCCACCGGATCGCCCACCAGCGTGAACACCACGGGGATTCGCTGGGTCGCCGCCCTGGCCGCCAGCGTGGCGGCTTCGTTGCTGGTGAAGATGACGTCGACCCCGGCTTTCACGAGGGCGGCCGCCGCCACCGGTGTGGCCTGGGGATTCCCCTCGGTGAACTTGATGTCGAAGGTCACGTCCCGCCCCTCCTCGAGGCCGAGCTCGCGGAGCCCGGCCTTGAGACCCTCGACGGTCGGGTGGTTCGCCGCCCATGCCTCGTTGAGGACCCCGATGCGGTAGGGGCGTCGGGCTTGCTGTGCCACGACGTCGCCGGCCGCCACGATCAGCGAGCCGAGCAGCGCAAGCCCCACGACGAGACGCGACGTGATCGCGGGCATGGCCTACGTGGGTGTCAAGGCGACCCAGGCGAGGCCATCGATCGCCTCGAAGTGCGCGTCGAACGACAGCAGCTCGGCGCCGGTCTCCATCGCGTGGGCAGCGATCCAGATGTCGTTCGTCGGGATCGGTCTGCCCCTGGCACGGAGCGCCGCGGCGATGCGCGCGAACCGGTCGGCCGTGGTCGGCGTGACGGGCATCAGGCTGACGTACGGATTGTCGAGGAATGCCTCGAGCTCGGCCAGGTTCTTCTTGGGCCGCGCTCCCAGCCGGAAACCGAGCAGAAGCTCCCCGGCGACCACGGCGGAAAGGATGACGCGTTCTGCCCGTCGTACTCGATCAGTGACCTCCTTGTGCCCTCGCATCATTGCCGAGTACGCGCTCGTGTCCAGGAGGATGCTCATCGCCAGATTGCTGGGTCGACCTCCTCGAGGTCGCTGATCGCCCGCAGGAGCGCGGCCTCCTCGGATTCCGACCAGGAACCGATCAGATGATCCAGCGAGTCGCCGACGACGTTGGCGCGGGGCCGAGGCGCCTCGAGACCCGCTCCCTCGCGGAGGAGGATCAGCGCGGCCTGATTGAGGGACACGCCTCTCGTCTTCGCCACCTCCCGCAGGCGGCGCTCGAGGTCCTTGTCGAATCCCCGCACGGTCAGTTGCTTCACCGGGCCCTCATGTCGCGTGAGTCATACACGAATCACGTCGACTCATCTTACGAGTCGTCATGAGGCCAGTCAAGGCGCTCGGGCTCCCGGTCGGGACCATGACCGTCTTGCCGTCCGGCGGAGCCTGTCAACAGGAATGTGAGAGAGCGGGGGTCACGCGATTTGTGTAGGAATGCCTCCTCGGTTGCCCAAGTCCTACGTAGGTTGATCCACGGTGGCGGCACGAGACTGGGAAGCGCGGCTCAAGGACCCGCACCTCGGTGATCTGGTCCACCGGCAACCCGTTACGGCCGGCGACCTTCCGGACATAGCGGGGCATGGCTGTTCCTCCTTGCGGTTCGTTTCTTTCATCCGGTAATCCATGCGAAAAACAGTTCCCGTTCCAGGAGTTTCTATCATGGCCTGAGAACATGGTCGGCGCCGGTGCCGTCATATCGGTTACTTCGTCAGCTTGTTATTTGCCCGTACAGACGCTCCTTCACATCTCGACGTCCGAGGCCCACGTGGCAGGACGCGACCAGGGGTCCCATGCCCAACGTGCCGGCGAGTTTTCGAGCCTCCGCGAAATGCTCGCTGGCCACCCGGACCTCACCCCGATCGAAGGCGATGTCTCCGAGCAACACATGGATCCAGGCCTCGTTGCCCGCTTCCCCGTGGCGCTGCGCGAACTCAAGGGCTGCTCGCGCCGTCGTCTCAGCGTTGTCGA
>Ga0214471_10003778_pt1 | contig 11718 bp, 9 predicted proteins | sample RVTome_5_FD_207665 | JGI IMG/M metagenome (GOLD analysis project Ga0214471, IMG submission 207665) | Soil microbial communities from uranium-contaminated site in the Upper Colorado River Basin, Wyoming, United States - RVT142D155 | ecosystem: Environmental > Terrestrial > Soil > Contaminated >... | reverse complement strand
GCGAGTGGGATGGTCAGGTAAAGGCGTAGGCATCCATGGCCAGGATACCGAAGGTGGTGCTGGCATGGATGCGCTCGGCGCGCGCCTTCGGGCCGCCGGCCCCCAAGGCGGTGAAGAGCGGCAGGAAATGCTCCTCGGTCGGGTGGTTGCGAACCGCATGGGGGGCTTTTGACCGGTAGGCCAAAAGATCATCCAGACGGCCTTCGCTGAGCGCGGCATGGGCCCACTCGGCAAAGGCGGCAACCCAATCCGGCGCCGGAGTTTCCGCCGGTTGGCCACGGAATTCCGCCAGGTTATGGGTTGTGGAGCCGGAGCCGACGATCAGCACTCCCTCGTCCCTCAGCGGCGCCAAGGCCCGGCCCACGGCGAGCTGGTGCGCCGGCCCGAGCCCGGTCTGAATCGAGATCTGGGCCACCGGGATGTCCGCCGCCGGATACATGAGCTTGATCGGCACCCAGGCGCCGTGGTCGAAGCCGCGGTTCGGATCCTCGCCGCCGCCCAGCCCGGCGTCCCGTAACATCGCCGCCGCGCGGGCGGCAACCGCCGGGGCGCCCGGCGCCGGGTAAGTCATTTCGTACAACGCCTTGGGAAAGCCATAGAAGTCGTGAATGGTTTCCGGCTGGGGCGCCGTGCTGACCCGCAAAGCATCGCTTTCCCAATGGGCCGAAGCCACTAGGATGGCGGCCGGTTTGCCCAGCGCTGCGCCATACCCGGCCAGAAACCGGTGCGCCGGGCCGTCCTGGAGGATCAGCGTCGGGGCGCCGTGCGAGACGAACAGGCTGGGCATGCGGGCCATGGTGATCGACTCCTGCGGTTGACTGGCGCGACCGGTGCGATGGCGATAGGTTACGCGGCAGCACGGGATAATGATATTGGACAAAAGGATGACCGCGGCCGAGTTCAAGCTGTTAGAGGCCGACGAACCGCCGCCCTGCACCGTGGAACGGCCGTCGGGAACTTCGCCCTTTCTGCTGGTCTGCGACCATGCGGGCAACCGCATTCCCCGCCGCCTCGGCACCCTGGGCGTTTCCGAAACGGACCGGCAGCGGCACATCGCCTGGGACGTGGGTGCCGCCGGCCTGGCCCGCCACATGGCGGCGCGTCTCGATGCCCCCCTGGTTCTGCAGACCTATTCCCGCCTGGTCATCGACTGCAATCGCGACCCCGGCGTCCCGAGCGCCATGCCAACACGCAGCGAGGTCACGGATATACCCGGCAACCGCGATCTGGATCCATTGGAGCGGCAGGCCCGCATCGCCGAGATCTTTCAACCCTATCACGACCGCATCGGCCGGATCATGGACACGCGCGAGGCCGCCGGACAGCCGGCGATCCTGGTTGCCGTGCACAGCTTCACGCCCTTCTACGAGGGGTGGGGCGCCCGACCGTGGCACGTCGGCATTCTCTACAACCGGGACAATCGCCTGCCCCATATGATGCTCGAACTGTTGGCCAGCGAGCCAGGCCTGACCGTGGGCGACAACGAGCCCTACCGGGTGAGCGACGAGACCGACTACACGATCCCAGTGCACGGCGAAAAGCGCGGTGTCCTACACGTGGAGATTGAGGTGCGTCACGACGAAATAGAGAGCGAGGCCGGCCAGGAGAAATGGGCGGCACGACTGTCGCACATGCTTTCCCGTTCGGTCGCGCACCTGGCGGCGAAGGCCAACGCACCAAGTTCCCTGAGCCAGCCTCGCTAAGCGAGACACTTCACGCCCTTTGGTCTCCCTTTATTGCGGTGCATGGTGGAAAACCCGCATTTCAACGCGGGACCGCCAAATCCCGCAGCACACTTTCAAGGATATCAAGGCCCTCGTTGACGATTGTTTCGGACGCCGTCAGCGGCGCCAGGAAGCGAATCACATTGCCGCGAACGCCACAGGCCAGAATGATCAGGCCCTTCTTGGCGCATTCCTGTACCAGCGCCTTGGTCAGATCGGCGGCCGGCTGGCCGGCATCGCCGTTTTGCACCAGCTCGACCGCGACCATGGCCCCCAGGGCCCGCACCTCGCCGATGGTGGATTTCAGGGCATTGGTCTTTGCCATGGCGTTGAGCCGATCGGCAATCTGACGGCCCTGTTCCACGGCGCGGGCGCACAGGTCTTCCTCCTCGATCACGTCGAGGACGGCATCCGCCGCCGCGCAGGCCAGGGGCGAACCGGCATAGGTGCCGCCGAGTCCGCCGGGGGCCGGCGCATCCATGATCTTCGCCTTGCCGGTCACCGCCGACAACGGGAATCCGCCGGCCAGGCTCTTGGCCATGGTCATGAGGTCCGGCTCGATGCCGGCATGCTCGACGGCGAACATCTTGCCGGTGCGGGCAAAGCCGGTCTGGATCTCGTCGACGACCAGGAGGATGCCGTACTCGTCGCACAGGCGCCGCAATGCCTGCAGGAACTTGGGCGAGGCGATGTAGAAGCCGCCCTCGCCCTGCACCGGCTCGATGATCATGGCGGCCACGGTGGCCGGATCGACGTCCGACTTGAACAAGGTCTCGAGGGCCCGGAGCGAGTCCTCCTCGGTGACCCCATGGTAGGCGATCGGGAACGGCACGTGATAGATGCTGGCCGGGAACGGACCGAAGCCCGTCTTGTACGGCACCACCTTGCCGGTCAGGGCCATGCCCATCATGGTCCGCCCGTGGAAAGCGCCGCTGAACGAGATGATCGCCGGGCGGCCCGTATAGGCGCGGGCGATCTTGATGGCATTCTCCACCGCCTCGGCACCGGTCGTCAGGAAGATGGTTTTCTTCGGCGTCGAGCCGGGCATCAGGCGGTTCAGCCGCTCGGCCAGGCGTACATACGCCTCGTAAGGCGTGATCTGAAAGCAGGTGTGGCTGAAATTCTCCAACTGCGCCGAAACGGCGGCGCTGACCTTGGGATGCATGTGCCCGGTGTTGAGCACGGCGATGCCGGAGGCGAAGTCGATATAGCGCTTGCCTTCCACATCCCACATCTCGGCATTGCGGGCGCGCGCGGTGAAGACCGGCAACATGGTTGCCAGACCCCGCGGGAGCGCGCTTTCACGCAAGCTCTGCAGCTCGGCGTTCGACGACTTTTTGGGTGCGGCCTTGGCCGGGGCTTTTTGGGAGGCGACTGATGCGGACATGATGAACCTCGAAGCTTTCCTTGTTGCCATACCTGAAGTGGCTGGGATCCGGTGCGGCGTACCCGCCAAGCCCCGGCTGCCAGCGCCCTGGAGTGTGGGCCACCCGGCCGAAACACCCCAATGAGAGCCAATCTGCCATATTCCGGCCCGCCGAACACGCCCCAGTTTTTCCCAGGAATTCACCGGTTTGCGGGCACGTCAAAGGACACGGAAAGGTAGGAGATGCGCAATCTGGCGCAGCGGGCGGCCACCGCGCTGGCGCAGGCACGGTCGGGCGATCCCCTAGTCGAGCTAAAGCCCGAGTTAGCCTCGTAGCCCTTCGCGGAATCGTTCACGGCACCATGGACGGTCATGCCTCAGATTGATTGTGACGCGCCGAAACCACGAAGCGGATCGACAGGCCGCCGCGGTCGCATGGGATGAACGCGGCTTACAAGCAAACCCGCTCCCGCCGTGCCGGTCGATCCGACGCGGATTGGCCAAGCTCCCGCGCCGCCCGATGGCCGTCATACACCGCCGTTGCGATGATACCCGGCGCCCGGCAGTCTCCAATCCGGTGGATGGTTTTGAATTTGGTCCGGCCGACCGTCAATTCGTGCCACAACCCATCATTCGGTTCCCGTGACGTGACCGGAAGTATGTGCGCGCTCGGAACGATGAGAGTCTTGCCGGTATAGATGCACGCCAGCTCGGCCTGGCCAGCGGCAAATGAATTGAGTGCGTGATTGGCGATGATCGACACGCCAAGATCGCACAGGCGCTTGTGAACCTGGGCCTGTTCGGTCGTGTGGGTGGTCCACTCCGACACCTTCGAGGCCGGCGTCACGTAGGTGACGGCGCATCCCTCCGCGGCCAGAAGTTCAGCGAGCGCGGCAGCCATATAGTAGCCATCGTCGTCGTAGACTATGACCGGCCCTCGGGGACGCTTGCCTTGCATGACATCATCGGGGGTCAGGGTTTCTTCACCGCCAAGACCTGGAACAGGCGTGACGCTTGTGCGGCCACGGCCGTCCCGGCGCCAGTGGCTGCCGGTGGCAATGAACACGTGCTCGGCATCCGTGTCGCCAACATCTTGCGCCGTCAATGTGCTGTTGCGATAGATGGATACCTTGGCGTTTTGAGAAAGAGCATGAACCCGGTATTCGCGGACCCGGATCCACTCCGCCAGTCCCGGAAGCCGGGATTCTTGCGCCACCCGGCCGCCGAGTTCTTCACCGGCCTCGGCCAGTATCACGCCATAGCCGCGCTTGGCGAGAATATGGGCGGCTTCAAGACCCGCGGGTCCGGCACCAACGACCAGTGCCGTTTCGGGGGAATGCGCCGCCGGCACGTTCTCCGGATGCCAGCCGCGCCGCCATTCTTCGCCCATGGTCGGGTTTTGCGTGCAGCGTATCGGCACGCCCTGGCCATCGCCCGCATAGCAGATGTTGCAACCAATGCACTCGCGGATTTCGTCAAGCCGACCGTCGCGTATCTTGGCGGGAAGAAAGGGATCCGCAATCGACGGTCTCGCCGCACCGACCAGATCGAGGATGCCGCGGCGCACTTGCGACAGCATGGTCTCCGGCGAAGTAAACCTGCCCACGCCGACCACAGGCTTGCCGGTCAACGCGCGCACATGGGCAACCTGATCTTCGAGGCTGGCCTCATTGACGAAGCGCGACACACCCATCTCACGGGCGTAGTCCGTAACCGTCACGTCGAACAAGTCACAGTATGGCACGATGGCCGAGAGCAATTCCGGGCGGTCTTGTGTGCTGCCGTCTTCATTGTCGACTTCGATGCGCACCGCAATGGCACAGCTATCACCCGCGTCTTCTTTCGCGTCTTCCAGCAGTTCACGCAACAGCCGGGCGCGGTTTGCCGCCGACCCGCCATATTCGTCGCTGCGCCGATTGAGCACCGGGTCGAGAAACTGCGCCAGCAGATAGGTATGGGCGGCATACACGTAGATGATATCGAATCCCGCCTGCCGCGCCCGCCCGACCGCCGCGCGATGCCAGCCACGGTATTCCCGAATGTCGGCCTTATCCATCCGCTGCGATTGCAGGGGATTGGTATTGACCGGCACACTCTCCGGTCCGAGAGGCGTATAGCGCGTGTGCAGGTTGGAAGAGCGTAAACCCCCATGCCACAATTCCACACCCGCCAGCGCCCCATGCGCATGCACCTTTTCCGTCATCAGGCTCATGTTGCGCACGTCCTGTTCATCCCAGAGGGAACAAAACGGATAGGGCGTGTCGTCGGAACTGGGGTGGATCGAGCAGTACTCCGTGTTGACGACACCCCAGCCGCCTTCAGCCTTGATCTCGCGCATCGCCGCCAGGGTTTGCGGCAGGACGTAGCCCATGCCTGTACAATGCGGCACTTGATAGAATCGATTGGGGGCCGTGACCGGACCAATCTTCACCGGTTCAAAGAGAACATCGAAACGTTTGTCGCGCACGGATCATCCCCCTTGGTGCAAGCGCCATGTGTTGAGCATGAAAGCCGCTCACCGAAAATATCCATCAATTTGACAGGGTTAGACAAGCATCTCAGATTTTGAGTCAAAAGTATCCCCGGAAGCGGGCGCCAGGGTTTGCTGAGACAAGACTCCCCTGACCGGGTTATGGACATTGCGGGACGATTTTCGCAGACTCACACGTTGACTCCTGACAATGACAATTGAGAGCGCGAATGGATGCACACGGCGTCGATCTCACCGGCATAGCTTTTGTCACGGCGGCCGCCGTTGCTTCGGGCCTGGCGCTTCAGTGGCTCAAGCAACCGCCGATCATCGGCTATATCCTGGCCGGTGTGATCCTCGGGCCCACCGGCGCCGGGCTGGTCGAGCAATCCGAGCAGGTCGCCATCCTGGCCGAGCTCGGCGTTGTGCTGCTGCTCTTCCTCATCGGCATGGAATTGAGCCTGAAGGCCTTCGTGCGCGTCTTGCGCCCGGCCGGGATCACGGCGGCCGGGCAGATCGGCGCGTCGCTCGCCGTCACCTTTGCTTTCGGCTGGTGGCTCGACTGGCGGCTGGAACAATCCCTGTTGCTCGGCTTCATCATCGCCCTGTCCAGTACCGCGGTGGCCATGAAGATGCTAGAGGAGATCGGCGAGCTGCGCACCGGAATCGGACAGATCACCGTCGGCGTGATGATCGCCCAGGACATCGCCGTGGTGCCGATCCTCATTTTTGTCGGCTCCTTTGGCGGCGACAACATCTTCAACTACCAGGTGCTGATCAAGATGATCGTGGCGGTCGGCCTGCTGAGCGGGTTCATTTGGATCCTCGGCCGCCGCGGCAAGATCGTGCTACCCTTCACCGAGGCGATCACCGGCAAGGTCGAGCTGCTCACCCTGGTCGCCCTAGCATTCGCCCTGGTCGCCGCATCGATCACCGGCGTGCTCGGCCTATCGCCCGCCTATGGTGCCTTCCTGGCCGGCCTCGTCATCGCCAACTCGACCCTGCGGTCCGAAGCCATTCGTGTGACCGAGCCCATTCAAAGCGTGTTGCTGGTGGTCTTCTTCCTATCCATCGGCCTGCTCATCGACGTGGGCTTCATCTGGGCGAATTTGGGCACCGTACTGCTCTTCGTTCTCGGCGTCATCGCCCTTAAGACGGTGCTTAATATCTGGCTTTTGCATATGGTGCGCGTGCCGTGGGAGCATGCCTTCCCGGCCGGCCTGATCATGGCCCAGGTGGGCGAGTTTTCCTTTATCCTGGCCGCTGTCGGATGGAAGAACGGTGCCATCTCGGGCGATGGCTACCGCCTGGCCATCGCCGTGATCGCCGTATCCTTGCTGGTCAGCCCGTTGTGGATGCATTCGGTGCGCCGTTTCCACGTGGTCGCCAACCATGGCATCACCAGCTTTCGCGAGGCCATGGCCGAGGTCTATGCTGGTGAATTGGCCGAGATCGAGCGCGGCTCGGTGCTAGTGCGGCTAGGGCTGAGTTCGGTGCGGCGGCGGGCCGAGGCCGCGCGCCTCGCCTGGCGCAAGCGCAAGGAACTGCCGGGCACGGCCCCGGCCGATGACCCAACCGCAAAGGCGGAGACGGACCCGGAGACCTCGAAGCCAGAGCCGGCCGGCGGCGGTGTCAAGGACACCGCGCCTTCGAAGCCAGGCAAGAAACGTTCCTGAGCGCGATCCCTAGTCGGTGCTCGCCGTCGGCGCGGCGGAGAGAGGAAACGACACCGGCATGTCGACGAATCCGGTGCTGCGTAACGTCGATTGACCGATGGACAGCGTTTGCAATTCCTGAGGCGGCAAAGTGGAACGCTCGGCGGGGCTTGGCACCGGTTCGACTGTAGCCGTCAAACGAAACACGCCGTCAACCACTTCCCCGGCCGCGCCGGGCAGAACAGACTTTCGATATGCAGTGATGAGGCTGGAGCGATCCAGGGGTATGACCACGATCCGGCGGCCGAGCTCCAGGGTCACGGCTTGGCGTCCCTCGGCCAGAACTTGACCGGATTTGGTTTCGGTGACCCGCCACCCGATTTGATAGTCGCCGCTGCGGTTGCCGTGCAGGACGATACCGGCACTTCCGCGCTCCGCGTTCCAGCCGAAGAAATCGATCCGGGTGACAGTATGCCGCTGGGCATAGAGGCGAGAGAACGCGTTTTCCTGGGCCGCGGCCGTCTGCTGATCGATCTCTTCCTGCTCGACGCCGACAATGACCACCCCCACAAGGACCAAGGCAGCCACAACCCACAGCCCGAGCAGGCCGAGTCCAAAGCGCCGCGCCCGCCGCCGGTCGACGCCGGAAGCCTCCGCCCGACCGCCCGCGACCCAGCCGGCGGCAGTACAAGCGGCGAAGGTGACGAGTCCGGTCAGGATGGCCGAAACTGGCAGTCCCCTCCCGGTGGGAACCGGCTCGGTATCGCCGCCGATGAGATCGGGCCAGCCCACGCCGAAAACAAAGACATCCGCCGCCAGGCCGACGAGAATACCGAGGAGCGCACCCCAGCTCACGCCGGCGGCAAGATAGGGCCTCCGGATACTCATGAAACTGTCCCCTCCAGGTTGCAGGCTGGCGGGGATTTTCTACATTTGGATGCGCACTCGAGGCACACGGTCGTACGGTCCCTTCATGAAGACCGTAGTGTGGCAGGGAATAGTTCCGAAAACTCTAAACCCTTCGTGGGGGCCGTGACAACCGCGCCGAGGGGCGGCCGGGCCCCTGAAAAAACCCATGAAAACGCCCTTGTCGCTGCCGGGAGGAGGCTCCATGCTCGTCAGGCCATGACCCGGCGGTTTGCGCCCCCTACCCGGTTCCCCATCCTCGCCAGAGATGGACTGGGCGAGCGGCAAATTTGCCACCTCTGAGGGATTGATGTTCATGAGGACCCCTGACCGTATGATCCTCTCGCGGCGCACGTTTCTCGGTGGTACCGCCGGTTCCGCCCTGCTGGCGGCGCTGCCCAGTCGGTCCGCCCAGGGGGTGACCCAGGGGGCGACCCACGACTACCGGCTGGCCCTGGACACCGCCAGCGCGCCCCTCGTCGGCGGCACCTATCCTGCGACAGACATCTGGGCCTACAACGGCACGGTTCCAGGCCCTGAAATCCGCGTCCCTCAGGGCAGCCGCTTGCGGGTCGCCGTCGAGAACAAGCTGGCCGAGGCAACGACCGTCCATTGGCACGGGATCAGGCTGCCCAACGCCATGGACGGGGTCCCCTTTCTGACCCAGACGCCGATCGAACCCGGCGACTCGTTTGTCTACGAGTTCGACGTGCCCGACGCCGGCAGCTATTGGTACCACCCGCATCAGCGCAGCTTCGAGCAGGTCGGCCGCGGTCTTTACGGCCCGTTGATCGTCGAGGAGCGATCACCGATCCAGGTCGACCGGGATGCAACGTGGGTGCTGGATGACTGGCGCTTGCAGCCCAATGGGCAAATCAGCGGCGATTTCGGCGATTTTCGCGACATCGCCCACGGCGGCCGTATCGGCAACACCGTGACCGTGAATGGCCGCGTGCCCGACACCTTCGCCGTGCGCCAGGGCGAACGGCTGCGCTTGCGCCTGATCAACGCCGCCAATGCCCGCATCTTCGGGCTCGACTTCGCCGGCCACCACCCCATGGTCATCGCCATCGACGGTCAGCCGGTCGAGCCGCACGCACCGGCCGGCGGCCTGGTGGTGGTGGCGCCGGCCATGCGGATCGATCTCGTCCTCGATTTCATGGGCCAGCCGGGGCAACGATCTGCCGTCGCCGACCGCTTCTATGAACGGGGCGCCTATCACTTGCTCGATCTGGTCTATGAGCCGGAACCGCTCAGGCAAGCGTCGCTGATCACGCCCATCGCCCTACCCTCCAATACCATGCCCGAACCGGACATGGCCGCGGCGGAAACCCATGCCATCACCTTCGACGGCGGCATGATGGGCGGGTTGATCTCGGCGATGATGGACCACCAGCGCGTCAGTCCGCAGGAGATGATGCGCAACAACATGGCCTGGAGCGTCAACGGCGTGGTCGCCACGGGCCATACGATGGAGCCGATGCTGTCGTTGCGGCGAGGCCAGTCCACTATCCTAGCCCTCAACAACGAAACCGCCTGGCACCATCCGATTCACCTGCACGGGCATTCGTTCCGGGTGATCAGCCGCAACGGCCGCCCGACCGCACACCGCGAATGGCAGGATACGGTCCTCATGGCACCGCGCGACAAGGTGGAGATCGCCTTTGTCGCGGACAACCCGGGCGGTTGGATGTTCCATTGCCACATCCTGGAGCATCAGGCCGGCGGTATGTCCGGTGTCATCCATGTTGCCTAGGGAGATGATACTCAACTGCGCGGCGTGGTCACGCACCTGATCGACAACAGCGGCCGACTGTGCGGCCTAGGGTGCGCGCGCGGTCACCACCCATATCGACGTCCCCAGGACCACACCGGCCGGCGTCAGGTAAGGCCGCAATCCGTCGCGCAGATCCGCCGCTATGCGGGCTTTCAGCGCCTCGTCCGCACCGGCATCGGCCACCGCCCGGCCGGTCGGGCCGATTTCCAGGAGCAAGTCGACCGCGGTCTCCAGGTCGCCACCGGCCAGGGTAATAGGTATGTCGTGGCGAACCGTCGCCACATCGGCAAATCCGGCATCCGTCAGGATGCGCCGCACGCGCGCGTCATCGGCGAAGGCAAACTCGCCCGGCTCGCCCGGCGCCGCGGGGGACGGCATCGGCACATGCGCCCCCACGATACTGACCGGCACCTTGACCCAGGGATTCTCCCGGGCGGCCCGCCAACTGGCGAACGCCACCCGTCCCCCCGCCTTGAGCGCCGCCCGCAAGTTGCGGAAAGCCGCCACGGGATCAACGAAAAACATGACTCCGAAGCGGGAGTAGACCAGGTCGTAGGCCGGAGCCGGAAAACGGTAGTCATGAACGTCGGCTTCGGCAAAGGTCACATTCTTTGTCTTGCCCATGCGCGCCTCCGCCCGCGCCAGCATGGGCGCCGAAATATCGACCCCCCGGACATGGCCTTGCCCGCCGACACGGCCGGCCAAATCGAATGTCGTATCGCCGCAGCCGCAACCTACGTCGATGACCCGCCAGCCGGCGCCAATGTCCGCCGCGTCCATGGCGGCGTGGCCCAGCGGTTTCAGGCTGCGGTCCATCATCTCCTGAAAGCGCGCCCATTTTTGCCCGTTCTCGCCATTCCAATAGGCGACGATGTCAGCCTTCGATGCCGTCTGCATGCGGTCACCTTCTGTTGAGTCCCGGCGCAACTCCGCGAGGATGAAACAGTTTCCCGCATCGCGCAACCTAGGCCCCCCTCGACGGAGCCCGGCGACTCCACCATGATCGGCGCGCACCCGTGAGACGGATCGGTGAAGCCGATGACCATGCACGCCTATGTGATCGCCGTCTTCGCCGCTGTTTACGCGGGCATGGCTTTGGGGCGCTGGCCTGGCTTACGGCTGGATCGTACTGGCATCGCACTTCTGGGCGCCTTGGCGCTCTATGCGGGCACTTCGGTCACCGGGCCGGATGTTCTCGCGGCCATCGATTTTCCGACCCTGTTCATTCTCTTCGGCCTGATGATCCTGTCGGCCCAATTCGCGGCCTGCGGGTTTTATGACTGGACCGCCCAGCGGCTCGCCAGTAGCGACGCCTCGCCAGCGAAAATCCTCGGCTTCGTGATCCTGACCGGCGGCGGGTTGTCGGCGATATTGGCCAACGACGTGGTGGTCTTCGCCATGACGCCCATGCTGTGCGCCGGGTTGCTGCGCCGGGGCCTGGACCCACGGCCGTACCTGATTGGTTTGGCCGGCGCGGCGAATGCGGGCTCCGCCGCCACCGTCATCGGCAATCCGCAGAATGTCCTGATCGGGCAAGTCGGCGATCTGGATTTCTGGCGCTTCCTGGCGGCTTGCGCAGTGCCGGCCCTGATCGGCTTGGCCGCCGTGTATGGCACCATCTGGATCGCCTGGCGCCAGCGGTTCGCCCTGCCGCGAGCCGGCGTGAGCGGAAGCCCACCTGCCCCTCAGCCCCTGGACCGCTGGAGCCTGGGCAAGGGCGTCGTCGCCGTTGTGGTTCTTCTGGGGCTGTTCCTCTCGCCGGTGGCGCAAGCCCACGCGGTGCTGTTGGTGGCCGGCTTTCTGCTGGTCAGCCGGCGTCT
>Ga0214471_10003777_pt1 | contig 11719 bp, 10 predicted proteins | sample RVTome_5_FD_207665 | JGI IMG/M metagenome (GOLD analysis project Ga0214471, IMG submission 207665) | Soil microbial communities from uranium-contaminated site in the Upper Colorado River Basin, Wyoming, United States - RVT142D155 | ecosystem: Environmental > Terrestrial > Soil > Contaminated >... | reverse complement strand
CGACAGGAAAAGGCCGGCAGTGGTTGCCGCGGCGATCGTCGCGGGGTCTGCGTGGACATCGACCCGCAGCGGCACCCGCGTCGTGTCCTACGTCCACGGCATGGGCGATTGGCGACCCCGGGAAACGGTCGACGTCGAGGGCCCCCATGGCCCGCGCAAGCTCTTTCTCTGGATCATTGCGGAATAGGAAAGCCGCCGCCGATGTTCGCCGTCGTTGGACAGGAGGAAACCCATGCGTATTCCCGTTCGCCTTAGCCTGCACCTCCTCAAGCTTCTGGTCATCTCTCTTGCCGCCGTTGCGAGCGCTACGTTCGGCCCGGGCGCGCTGGCGCAGAGCGGTCCCGTCAAGCTGGAATGGATCACCTGGTCGTTCTTCCGCTTCACCACGCCCGGCGGAAAGGTCATCCTCACCAATCCCTTCATTACCGGCAACCCGGACGCCGCGGCGGGGATCAAGCTGGAGGAAGTCGCCAAGGCCGACCTGATCCTGGTCACCGACGCGCACCGCGACGAAGTCGGCGATGCCGTGGCGATCGCCAAGGCGACCGGGGCGAAGATCGTCACGCCCGCCTTCGAGATGGGCAACCTGCTGATCGCCTGGGGGGTGCCCGAGGCGCAGGTGATGCGCCGCAATCCCGGCGGGCGTTTCGCGTGGGAAGGGATCACGATCCGCGTCGTCGGCTCCGTGCACGGCTCGGGCGGGCGCGACCCTTCGGGAGACTACAAGCCGATCTACGGCGGCGTTGCGGGCGGCTTCGTGGTGACCTTCGAGAACGGCTACACGGTATATTTCATGGGCAGCTCGGCCGCGACGCAGGACATGGCGCTATGGGCCGAGGCCTACAAGCCCGACGCGATGATCTTCCTGATGCATCCGAGCGGCGAGCCGCTCGACGCCGGCATGGCGGTGAAGCTCGTCGCCGGCAAGAGCCCGAACCTGAAGATGCTGCTGCCGCACCACCACCGCGTCAGCGCGCCGCCCGGTGCGCTGACGGTTGCCGAGATGCGCAAAACGCTCGATTCAATGGGCATCAACATCCCGATCACGACCCTCGCCCCCAGGCAATCGGTCGAGCTCGCCAAGTAGCCAGCTCGGCCGGTAGAGCAGCAGGGCCACCGCGGCGGGAACGGCCACGTGAAGGACGAGGTGCAACAGCGACATCCACTTCACTGCTCAGTGCTTACGGAGCCGTGGCGAGCGATAGCGTCTTCAGGAAGCGCCCGGCGTCCTGGTAGCCGATGACGCGCAGTCCCTTGATCTCCCGGCCCTGCGCGTCGAAGAAGACGATGCCCGGCGGCCCGAACAGCGAGAAGCGCTTGAGCAGCGCGCGGTCGGCTTCGTTCCCAGCGGTGACGTCCACCTGGAGCAGGAGCATGCCCTCCATCTTCGCGCGCACGCGCTGATCGGAGAAGGTGAACGCCTCCATCTCCTTGCAGGACACGCACCAGTCCGCGTAGAAATCGAGCATCACCGTCTTGCCGGGCGAGCGCAGCCGCTCCTCGAGCTCGGCGAGCGATGCCACGCGAATCCAGGGCGTCGGGCGCGCCGCCGGCGCCGAGGCGCTGCCGGTGAGGCCGGCGAGCGGACGCAGCGGGTCGCCGCCGCCGGTGAGCGCGCCGACCACCAGCGCCACGCCTGCGACCAGCGCGACGACGCCGGCGCCTTTCCACAGCCGCCACCACCCCGAAACATGCGGCGGCAATGGGTCGAGCGCGCGCAGGAACATGGCCGAGCCGACGAGCAGTGCCGCCCAGGCGAGCATCTGTGCCGTCACGGGGATGACCGGCGAGACGACATAGATCGCCACGGCGAGCAGCAGGACGCCGAAGAACTTCCTTACGCCGCCCATCCACGCGCCCGCCTTCGGCAGCAGCGCGCCTTCGGAGACGCCGACGGCGATCAGGGGCACGCCCATCCCGAGCGCCATCGTGAACAGCGCCGCACCGCCGAGCGCCACGTCGCGCGTCTGCGAGATGTAGAGCAAGGCCCCGGCGAGCGGCGCGGCGACGCAAGGGCTGACGATCACCGCGGAGAACACGCCCATGGCCGCCACCGAGGCGATGCGGCCGCCGCGCAGGCGCTGGTGCGCGCCGTGCAGCCGGTGATGGATGAACCCGGGCAGGCGCAGCTCGTAGAAGCCGAACATCGAAAGAGCGAGCACGACGAAGACCAGCGCGAAGGCGCCCAGCACCCACGCGTTTTGCAGCGCAGCCGCGAGCAGCGAGCCGGAATAGGCGGCCGCCACGCCGGCAGCGGCATAGGCCAGCGCCATGCCAAGGACATAGGAGAGCGAAAGCGCCAGCGCGCGTAGCTTGGTGGCGTCCTTCCCTTCCCCCGCGATGATGCCCGAAAGGATCGGGATCATCGGCAGCACGCAGGGCGTGAACGTCAGCAGCAGCCCGAAAACGAGGAAGCTGCCGAGCACGAGCAGCACGTTCCCCTCGAACAGCCGGGCGATGTCGATGTCGCTCGCGAAGAGAGATAACCGCGGCGTCGCGTCGACTTCGCGCGGACCTTCGCCGGCGCCCGTCGTTGCGGCAGCAAGCTGCAGCGTTGCCTTCGACTCCATGGGCACGTAGCAGACGCCAACGTCGGCGCACCCTTGCGAAACCACCTTGAGGTCGAAGCGGCCTTGCCCTTGCGCAGGAATGCGGATGCTCACGCTCTCGCGGTAGATCTGGACCTCGCCGAAGAACTCGTCCTTGTACCGGATGCTTGGGGGCAACTGCGGCGTCCCGAGCCTCACCTCCGGATTCCCCTCGGCGGCGAAGCCGAACTTGTCGCGGTACATGTAGTAGCCGTCGGCGATCGCGAAACTCACCTCGACGATACCGGCGTCCGCGACCTGCGCGGACATCGCGAACGCCTTTTCGGGCTCGAGCAGTTGCGGCGCGGAGTCGCCGAAGTGAAGCAGGGAGTGGTGCGCGAGCGCCGGGTGCGCGGCCAGCGCCGCGAGCAATACCGCGATGCGGGGGATCGGGCTAATCACAGGAAAACCCCGATCACCGCAAGCATCGCGGCGAGGATCGAGGCCGCCGCCCAGCGCCCGGCCATTCAACGCCTCACTGCGCCGGCTCGATGCTCATCACGGTGAAGGCGCCGCTCACTTTCTCGGCCTGGAACTTCACCTTGTCGCCGGCCTTGACCTTGTCGAGCATCGCCGGGTCCTTGACCTGGAACACCATGGTCATCGGCGGCATGTCGAGGTTGGCGAGCGGCCCGTGCTTGATGGTGATCTTCTTCGCGCTCTTGTCGACCTTGCGCACCTCTCCGTCCGAGAGCGAGGCCGGGTGATGCGCGTCGTGGCCGCCCGCGCTCTGCTGTGCCAGCGCCGGCGGCGCAAGCAGCGCCCCCGCCATCAATACCGCAGAAAAGATCTTCTTCATGATCCAGCTCCTTTCGTTCCGACTGCGGATTTGAAGGACTCCGGCAGGCGCAGCCGCTGCCCGCCGAGCGTGCTCTCGTAGGCGATCTTCCAGCGCCCGTCTTCTTCGACCCAGTACTGGCGCTTGCGCGCGCGCTGGGAGAGGTTGTTCGAGCGGTAGTCCTGGTCGAAGGTGACTTCGATGACTGCGTCCTGACCAGCCGCGCGCAGCACGCTGACGTTCGACAGGCCGACCTTAATCCAGTTCTTGGCCGCGTTCACCCTGCGCTTGTGCGCGCTCCAGGCGGCGAGATCGATCGCGCCGGCGCGGAAGTCGCGCGCATAGTGGGAGAGATAGTTCTGCGCGTCGCGGCTTTCCCAGTCGAGGCGCCAGGCTTCGAGCTGGCGCAAGAACCGCTCGCGCTCGGCGCGCAGCTCGCCGGGCGTCACCCACTCGATGCGCTCAGCGATCACCACCGGGGTGGCGCCCGGCCGTACGCGCTTCGCCAGCTCCGCGATCTCGTCGTTGGCGAGCGCGATGCAGCCGTCGCTCGCGCGCGGCGCGCGGGCGTAGTTCTCCGAGGGCACGCCGTGCAGCCAGATGCCGTAGCCCGTCTTGCCGGCGCGCCGGTCCCAGTCGTTCGGATAGTTGATCGGGAAAGCGCCCCAGCCGTAAAGGTCGGGGAGCTTCGCGCCGGGGATCATCGAGGTGACGTGGTAGACGCCGAGGGGGGTCTTCTGGTCGCCCTCGCGCAACTTGTCGGTGCCGCGCTTGCCGAGCGTGCTGTAGTAGTCGGCGACCAGGCGTGGCTCGCCACGGTCGTTTTCGTAGACATAGACTCTGGAGCGGGTGGCGTCGACGACGATCGCGTGCGCCTGTGCCGCCGCGAGCGCGAGCAGATGCCGCGGCACGGTGCCAGAGGCCGGCGCCTCACGTACCGCCTGCAGGCGCGCCAGCGCCTCGGCCCGCAGCTCGTCGAGCCTGTCGGGGGCCGCATGGCCGGTGTCGCCGAGGCCTTTGAGGGGCCTCGCGCGGGCAAGAAGCACATCGCCGCGCACGAGATGCGCGAGACGGAAGTTCGGATAGCGCTCGATCAGGCGATCGAGCTCGCCGAGCGCGGCCCCGGCGCGGCCTTCGGCGACCGTCTCGAGCGCGCGCCGCAACTGCTCTTCTGCCGACCGGGCGAGCGCCGCCGGCGTCGCGGTGGCCAGCACGCCGGCCGCGGCACCGCAGAGCAGCAGCGCGTGAGCGAATCTCACTTGACGGTGATCTTCGCGATCATGCCCGCCTCCATGTGACCCGGGATCAGGCAGGCGTAGTGGAACTCCCCTGCTTGCGTGAACTGCCACACGATCTCGCCCTGCTTGCCGGGTGCGACGTGCGCCATGTAGGACTCGTCGTGCTCCATGGTGGGAAACTTGCGCATCATCTCGGCGTGCTCCCCCAGCTCCTGCATCCTGCCGATGACCATCTCATGCATCGCGTGGCCGTCGTTGCGCACGGCGAAGCGGATCGTCTCGCCGCGCTTGACGACGATGTCGCCCGGCATCGCGTGCGGGGGAGTGCCGGGGCCGACGTCGGCGCGGTGCTTTCCGTGCGAAGCGGCCACGAACTGCATGCGGTCGTTCATGCCGATCGCGATGGTCCGGCGCGCCTTCTTCGGATCGCCGGCGCGGCCGAACGGCGTTTCCTCGGCCTTCGAATAGTCGACGGCCTTGGGCTTGCCGTGCCCGCTGTCGCCATGGCCGAAGACGGCGGGCGCCAGGGACAACAGGGAGCCGGCCGCGATCGCTGCCAGGACGGTTCTTGCGTGGTGCATTGCACTGCTCCTTTTCACGAAGTGGTCAAGCAAAGAACGTTCGAATCGATCAATGGTTGGCATGGCCGCCTGCGGGCTTCTTCGCCCGCAGAGCGGGCTTCTGCTGACCTGTCGCGGCAGGCTGCTTGCGCGGCGCCGGCGGTGCCTCGCCCTGCCACTCGTAGGCCACAGTGCCACGCGGGTGCTTGTACCAGCCCGGGTCCTTGTAGTCGTTGCGCGCAAGCCCCTCGCGCACCTTGACGACGGTGAACATGCCGCCCATCTCGATCGGCCCGAAGGGCCCGGCGCCGCTCATCATCGGCAGCGTGTTGTCCGGGAGCGGCATTTCCATCTCGCCCATGTCGGCCATGCCGCGCTCGCCCATCACCATGTAGTCGGGCACGAGGCGCAGGATCTTCTCGGCGACGCCGCGGTGGTCGACGCCGATCATGGTCGGGACGTTGTGGCCCATGGCGTTCATCACGTGGTGCGACTTGTGGCAGTGGAAAGCCCAGTCGCCGGGGTTGTCGGCGACGAACTCGACGGCACGGATGGCGCCCACCGGCACGTCGGTCGTGGTTTCCGGCCAGCGCGCGCTCTTCGGCACCCAGCCGCCGTCGGTGATCGCCACCGCGAAGTCGTGGCCGTGGATGTGGATCGGGTGGTTGGTCATGGTGAGGTTGGCGATGCGGATGCGCACGCGGTCGCCCTTTCGCACCGGCAGGTGGTCGATGCCGGGGAAGACGCGGCTGTTCCAGGACCAGAGGTTGAATTCCAGCATCTCGGCCACCTTGGGCGTGTGCGCGCCCGGGCCGATCTCGTACGCGGCCATGACGAACGCGAAGTCGCGGTCGACCGGCATGAACTTCGGGTCGCGCGGATGCACGACGATCGAGCCCATCATGCCCATCGCCATCTGCACCATCTCGTCGGCGTGCGGGTGGTACATGAAGGTGCCCGACTTCGTCATCTGGAACTCGTAGACGAAGGTCTTGCCCGGCTGGATGTGCGGCTGCGTGAGGCCACCGACGCCGTCCATGCCGTTCGGCAGCAGGATGCCGTGCCAGTGGATGGTGGTGTGCTCGGGCAGCCGGTTGGTGACGAAGATGCGCACCCGGTCGCCCTCGACGCATTCGATCGTCGGCCCGGGCGACTGGCCGTTGTAGCCCCAGAGGTTCGCGGTCATGCCGGGCGCGAGCTCGCGGCGCACCGGCTCGGCGACGAGATGGAACTCCTTCCAGCCGTTGTTCATCCGCCACGGCAGGGACCAGCCGTTCAGCGTCACCACCGGGTTGTAGGGCCGGCCCGTATTCGGAATGAGCGGCGGTGCCGCCTCGGCGCTATCGCGGCTCGGCGCCTCCGGCAGCGAGGCCGCGCCCACGCGCGACACCAGCGAGGCGCCGAGGAGGCCCGCGGCCGAGCCGGCGAGAAATTGTCGTCTCGAATTCATGTCAGTGTCCTCCGCCGCCGGAAGCCGGAGCCCCCGACGCTGCTCGCATCAGTTGCATTCCGCCGGGCGAGCGCCCGGTCAGCGCCATCTGCAGGTCCGATTCGGCGATCCAGAAGTTGCGCAGCGACTCTATGTAGGCGTTGACCGCCGCGACCTGCTCGCGCGAGTCGGCGAGCAGCTCGAACACGCTGGCGAGCATGCCGTTGTAGCGCAGCAGCATCTCGTCCGAGATGCGCTTGCGCAGCGGCACGACCTCATCGCGGTAGTGCCGCGCGAGGTCGAAAGCCGTGCGGTAGGTGCCGTAGGCCTCGCGCACTTCGGAGCGGGCCTGCACCGCGGCGTCTGCCGCGCGATTTATCGACTGCAGGTACAGCCGCTCGGCGCGCGCGGTGCGGGCGCCGCCGAGGTCGAAGATCGGCAGGCGCAGCTCCACCTCCCAGCCGCGCTGGCGCGGCTGGCCCGTCTCGCTGTTGCTGAGCACGCCGAATTCGAGCAGGCTCACGTAGCGGGTGACCTTGGTGAGGCCGAGCGAGCGCGCGAGCGCTTCCGTGTCGCGCTTCGCCCCTTGCACATCGAGCCGCTGCGCCAGTGCCTGCGCCTCGAGGTCGCCGCCTTCGCGCGGTTGCTTCGGCAGATCGGGCAGCCGCTCCGGCAGCCGGAACGCGAGATCGTCGCCCCACAGGCCCATGAGCCGAGTCATGCGCTCGCGCGCCGCGAGCGAGGCGTGCCGCGCGCGCGCAAGCTGCGCTGTGGCCTCGGCATAGAAGGCCTGCTCGCGCGCCTGGTCGAGCTTCGAGAAATTGCCGACTTCGGCCATGCGCCGCGCCAGCTCCGCGCTCGCTTCGGCCGCCTCTTTCACCTGCTCGGCGTACTTCGCGCCTTCCTGCGCCGCCACCGCGCCGAACCAGGCCTTGCGCGTGTCGAGCGCCACGCCGAGCGCCTCGGCCGCGGTGCGGCTCCTCGCCGCCTCGAAGCGCGCTTCTTCGCCGCGCACCGAGAGCGGGATGGTGAGCAGCCCCAGCACGTCGAAGAAGAGGCTGCGCTCATACTCCATTTCGTCGCCGCGGCGCAGGCGCGCGAACGAGAACGTCGGCCCGCGCCAGCGGCTCGCCTGGACAAGGTCGGCTTCAGCGATGCCGACGTCGGCGTACGTCGCCTGCAGCCCGGGGTTGTTGAGCAGCGCAATTTGCACCGCGGCTTCGGCACCGAGCGGCTGCGCGAGCAGCTCCTTAACGCGAGCACGAACCGCGCTCGCCTCGTCTTCGGAGCGCACCCATTTCGCCTGCGCGCCGGTGCGTTCCTGCACCGCCTGCTCGACCGCGGAAAAGCCGGCATCCGGGGTGAGCGACTTGCAGCCCGCAAAAAGCGCAAGAGCCAGCATGGCCAGCAGCCTCATTTCTGCCCTCCATGTGCAGCGGGCTTCGAGGTGCGCACGATCCCGAGGTGCCCGCCCACGCGGCGCACCTCCTCGTTGACCGCCCGCCACGGTGCGAGCTCGGGCTCCGCGTAGGGCCGATAGGTCTCGAAGGCGGAGCGATATTCCACCGGCGGCGCCTTTGCCCTGGCATCCGCCGGATCGGGCCGCGCCTGCGCGGCTGCGCTGCCGGCGGTCGCAGCCGCCAGCGCGAAAAGCATTTGCTTGTACATGACACTCCCAGCGTCGACGTTTACCTGGGCACATGCGTGCCGGGCGCGGCGCGCCTATCGCGCCGCGATGCGTCTAGACGTCAGAGAGCGAGAGGAGGTGGATCGAGGTGCTCGGGAACGTGGCCGGCCGCGAAATGCGCGGGCAGCACCGCGAGCTCGGTGCCGAGGGCGCCTGCCAGCGCTGCCGGCAGGGCGGGGAGAAGCACCGACGCGCTCGTGCAATGCTCGGCGCACGCGTTGCAGTCCGCGTTGAGATCGGATTCGGGCGCTTCGCCGTGCGGGTGCACGGCGTGATCGTTATCGACCTGCGCCTGCGCGACCACGGGATGCGCAACGGCGCAAAACCCGATCGTGACCGAGGCGAACGCGCGCAGCGGCACCAGCGCGAGCAGCGCGATCACGATGAAAAATGTTGCGGCTTTTCTCACGGCGGACCGCATCCTAGCACGGCTGGTCGAGACGACGTTGTGACCAATTGCTACGAGACCATGGGTAGGGCGGCCGAGTTCCCCAAGCGTGCGCGTTTCTTGCGGCGTGGGTCCGGATCGAGCGCCTCAGTCCGAGGGGATCGGCGCCCGACAATGCCTTCTGCGACGCTACGCTTGCCAGGTAGCTGATTCCCTCCATCTGCAGCAGCAATTTCCCGCGCGCAAAGTCAGGTAAACACTAATGCTTCCGATCGGAAGCATTTCGGGTCCTCCGTGCCCTGCTGCTAGGGCCGCTTGGCGAGGACGCTGCGGGCGCAGTTGTAGCCAGCGGCGCCGGCGATCGCGCCGCCGGGGTGCATCGCGGCGCCGCATAGCCACAGGCCCTGGATGGGTGTGCGGTAGTGCGCGAGCTGCGGCAGCGGGCGCATCCACAGCGCCTGGTCGAGCGAAAGCTCGACCTGGTGCGGCTGCTGCGGCTGCGCTACCTCGAGGGATTCGATGACCGCGTCGCCGAGTTGATCGGAGAGCACCGCGGCGACAAGGTCGCCGAGCGCAGCCGTGTCGGTGCCGGGCGGAACGTACTGAACATGCGCCTCCATGCGATGCTGCGCATCGCAGTACGCCTCGATGTGCGGATGCTGCGAAATGCGGCCGTACTTCGAGTCGTCGTAGGCGCGCTCCAGGTAGTCCAGCGAAGGCGCTTGCACAAAGGCCGAGAAGCCCGGCGCGCGGTCGAGCTGCAGCGTCACGCGCGCCGCCACGGGCCGCTCGCGCAGGTGTCGCAGGCCGCGCACGAGCTCCGGGTCGAGCCAGGCGGGGTCGACCAGCTCGAGGAGCGTGCGGCGCGGATGCGCACCGGAGAGCACATGCGATGCCGGAAGCTCCTCGCCGTCCGCGAGAGCCACGCCCGCCGCCCGCCCGGCCTCGACGCGGATGCTTCGAACCTGCTGCTGGCGAACCTCGATGCCGGGCCGCTTCTTCAGTACGTCGTGCAGGTTCGAGCGCGGGGGCCGGAAGACCCCGGGCGGGCTGCCGACGTGGTGATGCAGGAAGCGGAAAGCCGTGCCGCCGGAACGCGGCCCCTGCTGCAGGTGCATGACGCCCGCCGCGCCCAGCAGGCCCTTGAGCGCGTCGTTCTCGAACCAGTCGTCGAGCAGCTCCGCCGCCGACATCGGCAGGATTCGCATCAGGTCGACGAGGCCCTGGCGGCCGAGCAATCGCGCGCGCAGCGCGAAGCGCACGCCGAGCGGGTCCGGCGGCGGCTCGAGATAGATCTTCTCGAGGAAGCGCGCGAGGCGCGCCATGCGCCGGCAGAACTGCGGCCACTTCTGCGCATCCGCGGGGCTCACGCGGCGGATCGACTCGACCGAGCGCGCCATGTCGCGCCAGAGCTCGAGCCTGCCGCCCTGGGGCAGCGTCGCCACGGTCCAGGGGTCTGGCGCCTCGACCTGCAAGCCATGCAGGCCAAGCGCGCGCACGACCTGCGGCGGCACCCAGCCGACGCCGTCCTCGGGCAAGTCGCCCTCCGCGCAGAGGATGACTTCGTGGGTTCCGGAAAGCATGTGCGCGGCCACCAGCCCGTTTACCCCGCCACCAATGACAAGAGCGCGGGCCCTCACGCCGCCGCTCCGAGGATGGCTAAGGCGGCGTTGCGGCCCGAGGCGCCCATCACGCCGCCGCCGGGATGCGTGCCCGAGCCGCACTGGTACAGACCCGCGACCGGCGTGCGGTACTTCGACCACGCGGGCGCGGGGCGCAGGAAGAACATCTGCTGCAGCGTCAGCTCGCCCTGGAAGATGTTGCCCTCCGAGAGGCCGACGATGCGCTCGATGTCCGCGGGGGTGATCACCTGGCGGTGCAGGATGGCGCCCTTGAGGTTGGGCGCGTACTGCGAGAGCGTGTCGACCACGGCCTCGCCCAGGGCTTCGCGCTTCGCATCGGTCCAGCCGCCGTTCAGTTGGTAGGGCGCGTACTGCACGAAGATCGACATGACGTGCTTCCCCGGCGGCGCCATGGACGGGTCGATCATCGAGGGGATGACGATGTCCATGTACGGCCGGCGCGAGATCTCGCCGTACTTCGCGTCGTCATAAGCCCGCTCGAGGTACTCCACGCTCGGGCTGATCGAGACCGCGCCGCGCAGGTGCGCTCCGGGGCCGGGCAGGCAGGTGAAGCTCGGCAGCTCGCCGAGGGCGAGGTTGACCTTGGCCGAGGCGCCGCGGAAACGAAAGCGGCGGATCGATTCCACCAGCTCGCCCGGGAGGTGCTTCTCGCCCACGAGCGAGAGGAAGGTGCGCCGCGGGTCGGCGCCCGAGACGACGACGTCGCCCTCGATCTCCTCGCCGCTCTCGAGCACCACGCCTCTTGCCTTTCCATTCCTGATAAGAACGTTGGCAACTGCAGCAGAAGTGCGGATCTCGGCCCCATGCGCCTGCGCCGCGGCGGCGATGGCGGCGCTCACCGAGCCGTTGCCGCCCTTGGCGAAGCCCCAGGCGCGGAACACCCCGTCGAGCTCTCCCATGTAGTGGTGCAGAAGCACGTAGGCGGTGCCGGGCGAGCGCGGCCCGAGCAGCGTGCCGATGATGCCGCTCGCGGACTTGGTCGCCTTCAGCGCCTCGGTCTCGAACCATTCGCCAAGGTAGTCGGCGGCGCTCATCGTCAGGAGCTTGTGCAGCGCGTGGAAGCGCTCCTTACCCAGACCCTGAAAGTGTTTTCTGAGATCGAGAAGCGAAAGCAATTCCCTCGGATGGAACGACGCCGGGTCCGGCGGCGCCATGGCGAGCAGCGGCTTGATGGCGCGTGCCATGTGGTGCAGCTCGCGCCCGAACTCGTCGTAGGCATCGGCGTCGCGCAGCGAGTGCCGCGCGAGCTCCCTGCGGTTCTGGTCGTGGTCGTTCCACTGCGCGAGGTAGTCGCCGCTCTCGAGAGGCGTGAGCGTGCTCTCGAGGGGAAGGATGTGCAGGCCGTGGCGCGGCAGCTCCAGGTCGCGGATGATCTCCGGCCGCAGCAGGCTCACGACGTAGGAGAAGA
>Ga0214471_10003776_pt1 | contig 11722 bp, 11 predicted proteins | sample RVTome_5_FD_207665 | JGI IMG/M metagenome (GOLD analysis project Ga0214471, IMG submission 207665) | Soil microbial communities from uranium-contaminated site in the Upper Colorado River Basin, Wyoming, United States - RVT142D155 | ecosystem: Environmental > Terrestrial > Soil > Contaminated >... | reverse complement strand
TGCGCTGGTCGTCGCTCAGCCCGACAGCCGGCGTCTCCTCGATCAGCTTCTGGTGACGACGCTGGATCGAGCAGTCCCGCTCGCCGAGGAAGGACGAGTTGCCGTGCTTGTCGACCATGATCTGGGCCTCTATGTGGCGCGGCCGCTCGAGGTAGCGCTCGACGTACACCTCCGGTGAGGCGAACCAGGCGTCCGCTTCCCGCTTGGCGCTCTCGTATGCTCCGCCGAGCTCGTCCTCGGTGTGCACGACCTTGAGCCCCTTGCCTCCGCCTCCGTGTGCCGCCTTGATGGCGACCGGGAACCCGTGCTCGAAAGCGAAGGCTCGCACCTCATCGAGCGTCGCCAGAGGCTCGAGGGTCCCCGGCACACAGGCCACCCCCGCCTCGGTCGCGGCAACACGCGATGCGATCTTGTCGCCCATCGTGGCGATGGCGCCGGGCGGCGGCCCGACCCACACGAGCCCGGCGTCGATGACGGCTTGGGCGAAATCGGCGTTCTCGGCAAGGAACCCGTAGCCGGGATGGATGGCGGCCGCCTTGGCGTCGCGAGCCACTGAGAGGATCTTCTCGATGCTGAGGTAGGACTGGGCGGCCGGCGCCGGACCGATGTTCCATGCCTCGTCTGCCAGCTCGACGTGGAGGGCGTTGCGGTCCAGCTCCGAGTAGACGGCGATCGTCCGCAGCCCGAGCTCGCGGGCGGCCCGGATCACCCGAATGGCGATCTCGCTGCGATTGGCGATCAGTACCGAGTCCACGACGGCATCCTAAGAGGGACTGCGACCCCGCTCACAGCGGGATGTTGCCGTGCTTCTTCGGCGGCATGACCTCCCGCTTCGTCCGAAGCACGTCGAGGGTCCTAATCAGCCTCGGGCGCGTCTCGCGCGGCTCGATGATCTCGTCGACGAGGCCCCGCTCCGCCGCCAGGTACGGGTTGTTGAACCGCTCCTCGTACTCGGAGATGAGTTGCGAGCGTCTCTCGTCGGGGTCGGGCGCCTCGGCGATCGCCCTGCGGTGGATGACGTTCACGGCCCCTTGGGCGCCCATGACGGCGATCTCGGCCGTCGGCCACGCAAACACGGCGTCCGCCCGCAGGGAACGGGAGTTCATGACGACGTAGGCGCCGCCGTACGCCTTGCGGGTGATCACGGTCACCTTGGGGACGGTCGCTTCGGCGTAGGCGTACAGCAGCTTCGCCCCGTGCCTGATGATGCCGTTGTGCTCCTGCTCGACGCCGGGGAGGAATCCGGGGACGTCGACGAAGCTGATCACCGGGATGTTGAAGGCGTCGCAGAACCGGATGAAGCGCGCCGCCTTCACGGATGCGTTGATGTCGAGAGTGCCCGCCAGCACCGACGGCTGGTTGCCGACGATCCCGACCGTGTATCCGTCGAGCCTGGCGAAACCGACGACGATGTTCCGGGCGAAGTGCTCGTGCACCTGGTAGAACTCGCCGTCGTCGACGACCATCTCGACGAGATCGACCATGTCGTACGGCTGGCTCGGGTTGTCCGGGATGACCGAGGTGAGGTTCTCGTCCATACGGTCCGGGCGGTCCATCGGAGTGAAGTACGGGGGCACCTCCATGTTGTTGCGCGGCAGGAACGACAGCAGATAGCGGACCTCGTCGAGGGCGTCCCGGCCGGTGGGGGACACGAAATGGGTCACTCCCGAGTTCGAAGCGTGGGCCTGGGCGCCGCCGAGCTCCTCGAACGTCACCTCCTCGCCCGTGACCGCTTTGATGACGTCCGGTCCCGTGATGAAGAGGTGCGACGTCTGGTCGACCTGGTACACGAAGTCTGTGATGGCGGGCGAGTACACCGCCCCGCCGGCGCACGGGCCCATGATGATCGAGATCTGCGGGATCACCCCCGACGCACGCACGTTGCGCTCGAAGATTCTCCCGTATCCGTCGAGGGCGACCACTCCCTCTTGGATGCGGGCGCCTCCGGAGTCCTTGAGCCCGATGAGCGGAGACCCGGTCTCGAGGGCCATGTCCATGACCTTGATGATCTTGTCGGCGACGACCTCGCCGAGGCTCCCCCCGAAGGCAGTGAAATCCTCTGCGAACACGAGCACGTTGCGGCCGTCGACCGAGCCCCAGCCCGTTACGACGGCGTCCCCGAGCGGCCTGCGATTCTCGATCCCGAAGCCTGTGGCTTGGTGCCGCACGAAGAGGTCGAGCTCCTGGAAGGACCCCTTGTCGAGCAGAAGCTCGATCCGTTCCCTGGCAGTCAGCTTCCCGAGGTCGTGCTGGCGCTCGACGGCACGCTGGTTGGACGGTGCGAGTGCCTCGTTGCGCAGCTTGCGGAGATGCTCGATCTTCTCGTCGGTGCTCACTGCGCTTCTCCCATGTGACGGCTGCGCCGGGCTGCCGGCGGCGCAGGGCACGATTGGCCGCTGCGCAGCACCCTTCTAACCTTCCGTCCCACCTCTTACGACTCCGGTGGTTCCGAGATGGCTACACCTTACGTCACCGTCCACCTCACGGACGTGACGTCGACGCAGGATGCTGCCCTCGCCGAGGTGAGGAAACGGGACGGCTCGACGCCGGTGCTCGTGACGGCCGACCGCCAGTCGGCCGGGCGCGGCAGGTCCGGCAGGCCGTGGGAGCAGGCGACGGTCGCGGTCTTCGCTTCGCTGGCGTGGCTGCCCGGATGGACGGCTGAAGACGCAGCCGTCCTCCCGCTCGTGGCGGGCCTCGCCGTCAGGAGCTCGGTGGAGCTCATCACGGAACGGACCGTGACGCTGAAGTGGCCGAATGACGTGCTCATCGGAGCGGCCAAGGTGGCAGGGGTGCTCGTCGAGAGACACGACGACGTGATCGTCGCCGGCTGCGGAGTGAACCTGTGGTGGGACAACCCGGTCGCAGGCGGCGGGTCGGTACTCGACGACCGGCCCGCTCCCGGAACGGCGGCGACGGTCGCCGACGAGTGGGCCGCCGGCCTGCTCGATCGCATCGGCAGGGGCCCTTCCGGCTGGGGCCGGGGCGAGTATCTCGAGCATTGCTCGACCGTCGGCATGGACGTGACTTGGGAGCCGTCGGGCCGCGGCACCGCAGTCGGGATCGACGAGCGGGGAGGCCTCGTCGTCATGTCGGACGGCCTCCGGACGGTGCTGCGAGCCGGGGAGGTCGGTCTCGTGCGCCCCGCTAGATTCGCGCCCGATGTCTGATGAAGGAACCGCCCGGGCATGAGCGTGCTGAAGGGCGAGGGCAAGGTCGTGATCCTGTTCGGGACGAGCAGCATCGCGGCGCGCACGAAGATCCACCGCGGCTACATCGCCCGGCCGGATCTCGGGAGGGAGTGGCCGACCGTGCTGCTCATCCCCGACGGGCTGCTCGTCACGTCTTCCGTCAGGGACATCTCCCGCAGGTTGGCGCGCCAGGGACTCGCCGTCGTCGCACCCGAGCTGGGGGAGAGGTCCGCCGCCGACCTGGATGACATCGTCGAGTTCGTGTCAAATCCGGCAGGCTCCTGGTCGAGCGCCGGACGGGGGTACGGCCTGCTCGCCTTGGGCTCGGGAGCCGAGCTGGCGGTTGCTGCCGCCGCCAAGCGCGGCGTGCTCGCCCTGGCTCTCGCCTATCCCGCCGAGGATGGCCTCACCGGCATCTCGGCGGTGACGGCTCCCGTCCTCGGCTTGCTGCCGAGGGGCGAGGAGGGCTCGATCGGCTCCGTGCGATCCGCCGCCCCTCATGCCGAGCTCGTCGTCTACGACGGGGTCTCCCGTGGATTCCTCGACGACTCGGGCGACGCCTTCGACCAGCCTGCGTTCTCCGACGCCCTCGAGCGCATCAGCGTCTTCTTCGAGAAGCACCTGGCTGTGACGCTCCGGGCCTAGTCGTCCTCGGGCGGGCCCTTGGACGGAGGCGGCCCGATGCCGCGCTCGGCTTGGCGCCTCCGCTCCTGGACCTTGGCCCGCACGTCCTTCGTGCTCCTACGTGCCCGCCACGACTCGGCGAGCTCGCTGTTGCGAACCGACGTGATGGTGCGCTTGAAGATGCTCGGACGCCTCACCCTGGGGCGGGCCGCCTTCTCCGAGATCGACCTGCCGACCTGGGAGTGCTTCACCCGCTGGGAGAGAGTCGGCCCGCGCACACCGCGCGAGCCGAACAGGCCGCCGATCCCGGCCGCCACCCGCGTGAGCGGCCCGGGTCCGCCGTGCGACGGTCGCATGTAGCCGATCAGGAGGAACAAGCCGAGGAGCAGGAGCCCGCCGAGCAGCCCGATGCCGAGCCATGTTCCGAGGCTCCGTCCACCCGAGCCGCCGTCCCCGGGCAACGCAGCGAGCGATGTCGTCGTCGACGGCCCGGCCGTTGTCGGCGCCGCCGGCGTGGTGGTCGTCTCCGGCAGCGTGGTGGTGGTGGTGGTGGTCGTCGTGGTCGACGATGTCGTGGTGGTGGTCGAGGACGTGGTCGTTTCCAGCAGCGTGGTGGTGGTGGTGGTGGTCGTCGTCGTAGGAGGCTGCGTGGTGGTGGTGGTGGTGGTCGTCGTCGACGATGTCGTCGTCGGAGGCTGAGTCGTCGGCACCACCGTCACGGAGATCGTGCAGGTGAACGTCCCCGAATCGGATCGCTCCGTGACGGTGACCGAACCACCCGCCGACGCGCCGGCCGGAGCCCCGATCGTCAATTGCGCCGACCACGGTCCGGGACCTCCGCGGTTGTCCGCCAGGCTGGACGTGATGTCGCCGGAAGCCTCCTCCGTCAGGGCTGCCTCACTCGTCGAGTCGAGCGACAGGGTTCTCACCTCTGACTCTCCCGCGTCGACGGAGACCGACCCGGGACACGACGTGAACTCGGCGGCGGCGGGGGCCACCCGCAGGAGCACTGCCGAAACGACCGCGAAGAGCAGTGTCAGCGCCACCAGAAGTGCCGTTCCGGTTCGTCGGATGTGCATAGCCTGCTTTGGGTCCCCTTGCGGCGCTCAGACTACATCCGCGCCGCAGCCGCGGAGCGACAACGATCCCGGGCCGGTTGCGGGCAGTATTCTGCTGGTGGTGGGTGAGAGCGACGGGAGTCGGCAGCTGTGGCCTGGGGGCGCTGCACGTGAGGCGTTCGTGTTCACCGCCGTTGCTGCGGTCTGCCTCGACATCCTCCTCATCCTCTCAGGCGATGGCACGGTGGGGGTGGGTACCTCGTTCACCGTGTGGTCGGTCCTCAAGTCGCTCGTCATGGTCGCCGCCCTCCTGTGGCTCTTCTCGGAGACGAGAGAGGGCGCCCTGATCGCGCTGGCTGCGCTGGCGCTCGTCGTGGCGGCCGAGGACGTCCTCAACCTCACGAGCGAGCTCGGGACGTGGCTCTTCGATGCATTAGGGGAGAGCGCGGCTCGCCGGGGGGCCGACACCCAATTCGCGGGCAGGGCGCTGATCGCGACGCTCGTCGGAGGGCCGACCGTCCTGCTCGTGCTTCGATGCCGCCAGTCGCTGCGCAAGGCCTGCGTGGCGCTCGCCGGGTCGTTCGCCGTCCTCTTCGTCGTCGCGGTCGGCGTCGACTCCGTCTTCGACATCGCCAGCCAGAACCTCGACGAAGCGTTCGAGGACCCGATCACGTCGTTGCAGATGGCCTTCACGGTCGCCCTGGTCGTCGAGTCGCGGCGGAGGCTGAACGTGGTGCGGCTCACACGCCCCAGAACAACGGCACGCCGACAGTGAGTGCCACCAGGACCACCGCTGTCAGCGGGGCTCCCAACCTGGAGTAGTCGCCGTACCGGTAGCCGCCGGGCCCGTACACCATCACGTTCGTCTGGTAGCCGATGGGCGTCAGGAACGAAGCCGAGGCGGCGATGGCGATGGCGATGGCGAATCCGCGCGGGTCGGAACCGAGCGAAGCTGCTGCCGCCACCGAGATCGGGAACACGATCGACGCCGCCGCCACGTTCGAGATCACCTCGGTGAGCATGACCGTGGCGATGACGATCCCGACGAGAGTGCCGACCGACCCGAACGTGTCGAGCCCCGAGACGAGCAGTGAGGCGAGCTCCTCGGCGAGGCCGGAGGACGTGATGGCGCTCGACAGCCCGATCCCGCCTGCGATGAGGAGAACGACGTCGAGGTCGATGGAGCGCCTCGCCTCGCCCGGGGTCACGATCCGCAACACCATGACGGCCAACGCTCCGAGCAGCCCGGCGTTGAGGATCGGCATCACGCCGGTCGCCGCCAAGGCGACCACGCCCAAGAGCACGCCGACCGCCCACCAGCCGCGCTTGTCGGTGACCGGGAGCGGCCCGCTCAGCGGCGAGACGAGCAGGAAGTCGTGGCCGTCCCGCCAGCGGTCACGGAATCCGGGGTCCGCCAGAACGACGAGGGTGTCGCCGACGCGCAACGGCACCTCGCCGAGCTTGGCGTCGATCCGCTGACCGGCTCTGTGGATTGCGACGACGGCCGCCGAGTAGCGGCTGCGGAACTTCGCTTCCTTCAGCGTCGACCCGACGAGGTTCGACGAGGCGCCGACGACGGCCTCGAAGAAGTTCGATCGCGCCAGGTTGAACCCGACGAACTGGTCGCGCTCCCCGGAAGCCAGCCCGGGCATCGAGTGGAGGTCGATCACGTCGTCAGCCTTCCCGGCGAAGCGGAGCGTGTCACCGGCACGGAGCCGCATCGTCGGGGCAACGGCTGAGTTCACCTCGCCGTCGCGTTCCACCTGGACGAGGAACACCCCGGCGAGGTGACGCAGCCCTCCATCCTCGACGGTCACACCGTCGAGCGGGCCTCCCTGTTCGACGTCCATGTCGATCACGAACTCGCGGGCGAACTCGGTCAGTTCCCGGCGCGTGCCGATGCGGTCGGGAAGCACACGAGGCGCCAGCAACACGACGACGAGCAGCCCGAGGGCTGCGATCGGCAGCGCCAGCTTCGTCATCTCGAAGAAACCGATGGGCTCGAGCCCTGCGGCGTCCATGAGTCCCGAGACGACCAGGTTCGTCGACGTGCCGATGACGGTGACCGTCCCGCCGAGGATCGCCGCGAAGGAGATCGGCATGAGGAAGCGCGACGGGCTCTTGCCGCGTCTCGCCGCCCAGGCGCTCATCTCCGGCACGAGCACGGCGACGATCGGCGTGTTGTTGAGAACGGAGGACGCCGCTGCAACCGGAGGGAGCAGGGTGGCGAGCGTCCTGCGATCCGAGGCGGACGCATTCAGGGACCGGGCGATGAGCGGTGTGAGCACGCCGGTGCGCGACACCGCGCCGGCGACGATGTACAGGACGGCGATCGTCAGAGGCGCCGCGTTCGAGAATCCGGCGAACGCCTCGTCGCTCGTCACGACGCCGGTGAGCAGCAGGATCACGGTCGCCCCGAGCACCGCAGCCGCCGGAGGCACGAAGTCCTTCGCCATCGCGACGATCGACAAGAGGACGACGACGAGTGTCAGCCAGGCTTCCCAGCCCATGATTTCCTCACCGTCCTCGATCTCGCCTCAGGAGGTCGTTACCCCAGGTCAGGCCGCCTTGGGAGGCCTTCATGCGCCCGTCGAGCCCCGCCAATCCGGAATTGGTGTGGAAATTCGGTGCGCGCCGAGGCTATTTTGCCGTTCAGAAGGGAAGTCTATGACCTCATCGCCGAGTTCGGTGCCTCGGTACAGGCTGCGATCGAGGGACATGGCGTGGCACGACCTCGATGGTCGGATCGTTGTGTTCGACGACAGCATGCACGCGTACATGACACTCAACGACTCAGGCGCGACGTTGTGGCGGCGCCTCGCACCAGGAGCGACGTACACGGATCTCATCGAGGCGTTGCTCAGCGAGTACACCGTCGACCCCGGCACGGCCGCAGCCGACCTCGACAAGTTCCTCGAGGACCTGTCGGAGCACGGCTTGGTCGAGACGTCGTTCGGCTGACGGTCGGCAGCAAGCTCACGTAGGCAGCTCGGCGGCACCGCCGAGCACGTCGCGCATCGATCCCTCGGTCCTGGTCATCTCGGGACGCAGCGGGGCGAGGTTGTAGATGTACCCGATCGTCGGGGTGCCGACGAGGTCGAGCCGATCCTGGAGCTCTTCGAGGAGCGTGGCGCTCGACTCGTGAGGCACGACGATCAGCACCTTGTCGACGAGGCCGAGCAGAGTGCTGGCGTACGCCATGTGGAGCACCGGGGGCGAGTCGACGATCACGAGGTCGTAGTAGTCCTGGACCTGCTCGAAGAACTCGCGGGTTGCACCGAGTCGGAAGAACTCGGGTGCCGTCGTCTGTCGCCACCCCCTCGCCAACAGGTGGAGCCCCGTCGATCCCGAACCCTCGATCTGGACGACCGCTTCGTGGAGCGGCATCCCGACCTCGACGACCTCCGTGAGGCCCGCTGCCGGTCGCTCGTCGGGGAGCAGCAACATCGTGGTGGCCTGGTTGCCGAAGTCGGCGTCGATGAGGAGCACCCGCTTGCCTTCCTTGGCGGCCGCCAGGGCGGTGTTCGTTGCGACGACCGATTTGCCGTCCGCCAGCCCCGCCGACGTCACGGCCACCACCTTGCCGGCAGTGATCAGGCCGCCGGTCGTGATGGGGCGGCTGAAGTCGAGACCGGCCGCCGCGAAACGAAACGCCTCTGCCGAAGCCGAGCGGGGATCGGTGCGCACCGGAAGAGCGGAGCGGATCCCCTCCTGGAGGAAGTTCGGCACCGCCGCGATGAGAGGCGCTGCCAAGACCAGCTCCGGCTGGGTGCGGTCGGTGATGGTGCGACGTCGCAGCGCCAGCAGGTATGCGAACCCTGAGCCCACGAGCATGCCGAGGAAGACGCCCACGATGAGGAGTCGTTGCAGGTTCGACTGAACCGGCGCCGCTTCGAGCGCCTCCGTCTTTATCGACCCGGCTCCGGCCGACCGGGCGCTGCTGATGACGATCTCTTGCCGGTCGCGCTCGAGGGTGTCGATCTGGTCCTCCAGCCTGGTGTGCGACTCCACGAGCTGCTGCACCTGCTGTGACTCGCTGAGAGCCGCGATCACCGCCCTCATGGCATCGACCTGATCCCGCACCTGGAGCACCCGGACGTTGAGCGCCGCCCGCGTCTCCTCTGACACCGTGGCGTCGAGCTGATCGTTGAGGCTCACCAGCTCTTCGATGAGGTCGTCGAGTTGACGCCCCAGCTCGATGCGTCCCTCCGAGCGCTCCGTCGTGAGGGCGTCGATCTGCTCCTGGGTATCGGCGCCCTCCACTCGCTTCTCCTCGATGAGCTGGTCGATTATCTGGAGAGAGGTCTCCGTGTTGCGCTGCAGCTCGCTGCGGACCAAGTCCTCGTAGGCGGCGATGATCGAGTTGGCTCCGATGATCGCCCAGTCGCCCCCCGACGCCCTGAACCGCACGGCGATCACCGAGCTGTCCTGCACCTGGTTGATCGTCGCCTGCTCCGTGATGCCCGAAGCGTCGTACGGGAACTCCTCGTCGAGGCCCGTCGCCAGCAGTTGGGCTCGCTGGGCGACCTCGCCCGACTTGAGGAGCTCGGTCTGGTCGCGGACGTACTGCTGTTGTACCTGCGTGGAGACGCTCGGTCCCGCGATCGTCGAGCTCGGATCCTGCACCTGGATGGACGCCAGGGCGACGAACTCGTCCGTGCTCGTCGCGCCGGCGTACCACCAGGCGGCCGAGGCGGAGACGAGGGTGATGAACAGGACCAGCCATCTGTAACGCCAGATGGCGCGCAACAGTGTCGGTTCGAGTGTCGTGAGGTCGTCGTTCATGGCATCGGGCCCGGGGGAAGGGTAGCCGAAGGGCCTTGGTATCCGACGGCGCGGACTTCGCCCCGCTCTCTCATGCGACGGCATCCGCGGTGAGGCGCAACGGGTACCCGTACGGACGCATGAACGGAGCGGCAACGGCTGTGACCAGCCTCCGGTCGGCCGGGCGCATCTCGTGGCGCCATGCCTCGTCGGCGCGCAATGTCACGTCGCCCGTCGTGAAGCGGCTGGGGTTGCCCGACACGGTGTGGTTGGGGTGGAGCCGTACTGTTCGTCCCTCCGTGAAAGGCAGCACGGCATCCGGCTCACCGATCCGGTCGAGGAGCATGCGAATCGCCGCCTCCGGCTCTGCCATCAATGACTCGTAGGTGAGCATCGTGTAGTTGGGGTGGCGCTTGAACGTTGCCCGGGTTGCGGCGTTCCACATGACCCAGTAAGCCGCCGTCTCGACAGGCGCCGTGCGAGTCATCTCGCGCTCGTCCGTCGTGTCGAGCTGGCGTTTCGGTCTGCTCTGGCTGAGGGCGACCGCTCGCGGATCCCTCACCAGGTGGACGACATGGAGGTCGATCGACGGGACGAGGGACAGCAGGAACGTGTGGGCCGGCACCTTCGACGAGTCGACGATCACGCGGGCGCCCGTCGTCTCGGCGATCGCCGAGTAGAGCGAGTCGAGAAAAGGGACCAATGGTGCGAGCCGGCCGCGGTACCAGCCTCGGGCCGGCGGAAGCACGGCAGCGGGCGTATAGCGGGTCCTGACGCGTTCCATCAGGCCGGCGACATGCGCCGCATCGACCGCCTCGATCCCGCCGAAGGCCGCCTCGAACACGCGCGGCCACAGTTCGCATTCGTAGACGGTCTTGCCGCAGCCGCAGAGCCTCCGATCGATCAGGGATCGTTGCCACAGGAAACGCAGCTCTCCGACCGACACGAAGCCTTCGATCTCCCCGAGCACGTTGTCGAGGACCGTGCTGCCGCTCCGCCCTGCACCCGTGATGGCGACGACCTTGACGCTCACGGCTTTTCTCCGGAGAGGGCGCCGAGCATTCCGCGCTCGAGGTCGCTCAGTCCCCGACCGGCTGCCAGATGGTCGGCGACCCGGCCTCTGATCCTCGCCAGCCAGTAGTCGCGGGCCTCACCGGCCTCGATGTGCCGGCCCGTCACCGGACGGCCGAGGGCGCTCGCCGACGCCAGGTAGAGCACCATGTCGGAGCCCGGCGGCGCCCACCCTGCCTCCTCCCAGTCGATGAGCACGAGCGTCCCATCCCCGAAGCGGCGCAGGTTCCACGGTGTGAAGTCGCCGTGGGCCGGCTCCCAATGGGCCGGGGTGTCAGGCGGCCTGGCGAGGGGCGAGAGGGCCATCGCCAGCTCGTCGAGGATCGCCCCGTCGGGGGCGCCCCGCTGCATGCGATGCATCCGAGGCGGCAGCGGCGTGGTGACCAGATACGACCATTCGTCGGCCGCCCTCCCGGTGACGAGCAGCTCGGGTACCGAGAAGGAACGGGGCCGGTGCGCCTCGAGCAGCTCCAGGGCGGCGACTTCCGCCGCGATTCGGCCGTCCTGGCTCCGTAGCGCCTTGAGGAATCCGACGGGCTCGTCGGCGCGGATGATCAACAAGAGGAGTCCGGGGCGTCCCTCCCTGCGCTCGTACACGACGTGGCCGTCGAACGAGCCGACGGCGTCCGACACCGCTGAGAGCATCTGCTCGAGCGCGGCCGGGGAGACGGCGCTGCGCCACTGCTCGGCGCGACCGGGGAGCAAACGGGCGCCGCCGAGCGTGACGGCTGCCCACGCTGCCGCTTGTGCCATCTCGCCCTTGCGGGAGCCGGGGGTGTACATGGCGACCCCGGCCCTGGCGGAGGCCCTGGAGCCGACCGGCACGAGGATGTGTCCCCGAGGAAACGCCTTGTAGGTGGCGGGCTCCGTCATGTCGCCGGGACCTCCGCGGCCGCCGCGGGGCGGTACAAGCTGTCGAGGTGCATCCTGTACAGCGGGAGCCTGGCCGCCCCCAGGGCCGCGAATGCGATCGCCACTGCGAACGCTCCGGATCGGGTCGACGACCCTGCAGCC
>Ga0214471_10003775_pt1 | contig 11723 bp, 11 predicted proteins | sample RVTome_5_FD_207665 | JGI IMG/M metagenome (GOLD analysis project Ga0214471, IMG submission 207665) | Soil microbial communities from uranium-contaminated site in the Upper Colorado River Basin, Wyoming, United States - RVT142D155 | ecosystem: Environmental > Terrestrial > Soil > Contaminated >... | reverse complement strand
CTGAGGCGCGTCATCGGCGGCCATTACGGCCTGATCCCGAAGATGGGCCGTCTCGCGCTCGAAGGGCGCTTCGAGGCTTACAACCTGCCGCTCGGCGTGATCTCGCACATGTATCGCGACATCGCGCGTGGAGCAGGTGACCTTCAGCGGGGCCCACGCGCTCGAGCGCGGCCGCCCGGTGCTGTACGTCACCGAGCGCTGCGTGTTTCGCCTCACGCGCGAGGGCCTCGAGCTCGCCGAGGTCGCGCCGGGCATCGATCCTGAGCGCGACATCCTGGCGAGGATGGACTTCCGACCGCTCGTCCGCAAGCCAGCCACCATGGACGCGGCGATCTTCCGCGCCGCGGCGATGGGACTGCGAGACAAGCTCCTGTCGATCAGCCTGGAGGAGCGCATCCGCTACGACGCGCAAGCCGAGACGCTCTTCTACAACTTCGAGAACCTGCGCGTCACCTCGCCAAAAGACATCGAGGACATCCGCGCGGCGGTCGAGCGGCTCTGCCGCCGCATCGGCAGGAAGGTCGACCTCGTGGTGAACTACGACGGCTTCGACATCCTCGAGGACCTGGTCGCGGACTACGCGGCGATGGTGAAGGAGCTCACCGAGCGCTATTACCGCCGCGTGACGCGCTATACCACCAGCGCCTTCATGCGCATGAAGCTCGGCGAAGCGCTCGAGCGCCGCGGCGTGGCGCCGCACATCTATGAAAGAGGCTGACGCTTTCGCGCGGCTGCTCGACGAGACCGCGCGTGCTCGACCAGAGCATGAGCGCGCTCGCGCACCAGTCCACCGGCATGTGGGAGGAGCGGCTGTGCGCCGCGCGGCAGGCGATCGAGCAGGTGCTCGCCGCCCCGGGGCCTGCTACGAAGTGATGTAGGCGCGCAGCGCCTGCGCCTCCTGCGCGGTTTCCTCGAGCCTGATCTTCACCAGGTCGCCGATCGACACCAGCCCGATCAGCTTGCCGTCTTCGATTACCGGCAAGTGGCGGAAGCGCCGTTCGGTCATCAGCCCCAGCGTCTCGTCGACCGACATCGACAGCCGGCCGACGACCACGCTGCAGGTCATCCGCGCCTCCACTGCCAGCCGGTCGAAGTCGCGGTCGCCATCGGCATACAGGCGCACCACGTCGCGCTCGGTGAAGATGCCCACCGGACAGCCCTCGGCGTCGGGTACCAGCACCGCGCCGACCTTCTCGGCGTGCATGGTGCGGATCGCGTCGGCGACGCTCGACTTGGCCGACACGGTCACCACGCGGCGGCCCTTGGCCGCCAGTACGTCCTTCAGGTTCATGGCCACCTCCTGCGCTGTTACGACTCCCGAATCTTACCGCCGCTCGAGCTGTCGCATACGCTTCTCGAGATCGGCGGCATCGGTGCCGGGCTCGAAAGTTTCGTGAGAATTTTGGATGTCTCGCATTAGCTCTTTTCATGTGGGACAACTTCCTCTTGCACCGTGCGCAGCCCAGTTAGTATGGTGCGATGCGTCAAGAATTTTTTCATTCGCTCGGCAACGGCAGCTTCCACCGCATCGCCTATACCTGCTGGGGCGATACAGCGAATCCACACGTGGTGCTGTGCGTGCACGGGCTCGCGCGCAACAGCCGCGATTTCGACTTTGTCGCCGCCGCGCTCGCTGACGATTGCCGGGTGGTCTGCATGGACGTCGCCGGCCGCGGGGAAAGCGAGTGGCTGGACAACAAGTCCCACTACGCCTTTTCCACTTACCAGAGCGACGCGGCGGCAATGCTGGCGCGCGCCACCGCGCCGCCGCCGGCGAAATGGTTCGCGCGGCGCGCGTGCAACGTGAAGCTCGACTGGGTCGGGACCTCGATGGGCGGCCTCATCGGCATGTTCCTCGCCGCGAAGCGCGGCTCGCCGATCCGGCGCCTGGTGCTGAACGATGTCGGCGCGCTCATCCCGTGGAGCGCGCTGTTTCGGATGAAGGGCTACATCACGCGCGGCAGGTGCTTCAAAAGCGTGGGTGAAGTCGAGACCTACGTGCGCGACGTGTGCGCGCCGTTCGGCCCGCTCACCGATGTCCAGTGGCGCCATCTCGCTCGGCACACCGCGAAGAAAAACGGCGACGGCTACGCGCTGCGCTACGACCCCGCCATCGGCGAGAATCTGCACGGGCACATCGATCCCGAGTTCCCGATCGGGCCGGACATGATGCGCGGCATCGACCTGTGGAACGTGTGGAGCAAGATCGAGTGCCCGGTGCTTGTGCTGCGCGGCGCGAACTCCGAAGTTCTGCTGCCGAAGACGCTCGCCGAGATGCGCGAGCGCAAACCCGACGTCGAGGCCGTCGAGTTCCCGGGCGTCGGCCATGCCCCGGCGCTCATGAGCGCCGAGCAGATCAGCGTGGTGAAGGAATTCCTGCTGCGATAGCCGCGGCGATGGCGTCGATCACCTGCGGTTGTTCGCCGATCGCTTTTTCGAGAATCAGCTTGACACCGGAATGCGCGCTTTGCGCCTTGGCGACCAGGCGAGGCAAGTCTTCTTTCACATGCCCGCCCTGTCCGAGAAATACCGGCACGATGCGGATCGACGTCGCGCCCGCGGCAGCGAGCGAAGCCACCGCTTCGTCGAGCGAAGGCGGCATCATCTCGAGATAGGCGATCGTCACGAGAAATTTCTGCGAGAGCCGCGAGGCGATGCTTTCAAACGGCCGCGACCACTGCGGATCGCGCGATCCGTGGGCGAAGAGCAGAATGCCTTGCTTCAATGCAGGGTGGCGCGCCGGCCTTCGTAGATCCCCTGCAGGAGCCGCAGCGAGCCCAGGCTGATGGCGCGGTGCGAGAGGGCGTGGCCGAGGTCCTCGACGATGTCGAGCGTCACCGGCACGTGCAGGCCGGACAGGACCCGGGCGGCTCGCTCGGCGTATACGCGCGACACGACCGAATCGAATTCGCCGTGCACCAGGTGGATGCGCGAGGAGATGCGGCTGCCGGGACCGGGGTTCTGCGCGAAGCGCGAAGAGAACGCGACTACGGCGCCGGCGATTCCCGGCGACTTCACTACCTCGAGGGCAACGGTGCCGCCCTGCGAGAAGCCGATCAGCACGGTGCATCTCGCCGGCACGCCGAAGTTGGTCTGCTCGCGCCGCACCAGGTCTTCCACGTCGGGGAGCACCGCGGCGACGCGCTGACGGTGGTTGTCGCAGTTGAGCCCCCGCGTCGGGTACCAGTCCTGCGCTGCGCCGCCGCGCGCGTCGGGATCGAAGCCGCTCGGCACCACCAGCGCCGCGCTCGGAAAGCGCGCCTGGAACTTGAACGCGATCGGGATCATCGATTGCGCGGTGGCGCCGCAGCCGTGCAGGAAGACGAACAGGTGATTTGGCCGGCGCTCTGGCGTGGGGGCGAAGCGGAAAACCCGACCCGAAGACATTGCCCCCTGATTGTTAACCCGCGGTGACGTTTCTGTAAACTGATTTGCATCCCCTCTTAGGTGACGCATGCAAACCACAGGATTTCTAAGGGCTTTCTGGGCCCTCGCGAAGCCGTACTGGGTCTCCGAGCAACGCGCCAAGGGCCTCACGCTCCTCGGCACCGTGGTCGGCCTCGCGCTGATGATGGTGTGGCTGGAAGTGCAGTTCAACTACTGGAACCGCGACTTCTACAACACCTTCGAGAACCGCGACCAGGCCGAGTTCTTCCGGCAGCTCGGCATGTTCGCGCTGCTCGCGCTGATCTGGATCATCACCGCGGTGTATCGCCTCTATTTCCTGCAGATGCTGCAGATCGAATGGCGCACCTGGCTCACCGACCGGTTCCTCGCCGACTGGATGAAGGACCAGGCGCATTACCGCATGCAGCTCCTCGACCGCGGCACCGACAACCCCGACCAGCGCATCGCCGAGGATCTGAAGTTCTTCGTCGATTACACGAGCGACCTCGCGCTCGGGCTGCTCTCGGCGATCGTGACGCTGATCTCCTTCGTGGTCATCCTGTGGACGCTGTCGGGCCCGCTGGAAGTCTTCGGGGTCTCGATTCCCGGGTACCTCGTGTGGGTGGCGCTGATCTACGCGATCGCCGGCACGTTCCTCACCCATTTCATCGGCCGGCGCCTGATCGGCCTGGACTTCAACCAGCAGCGCGTCGAGGCGGACTTCCGCTTCTCGCTCGTGCGCCTGCGCGAGAACAGCGAGGGCGTGGCGCTCTATCGCGGCGAGCAGGAGGAGCTCGGCGGCCTGCGGCAGCGCTTCGGCGCGGTGATCGGCAACTGGTGGCAGATCATGTTCAAGCGCAAGCAGCTCGGCTGGTTCACCTCGTTCTATCACCAGCTCGCGATCATCTTTCCCTACGTCGTGGTGTCGCCGCGCTTCTTTTCCGGCGCGATTCCCCTGGGCGTGATCTTCCAGACCGCCTCGGCCTTCGGCCAGGTGCAGGGCTCGCTCTCCTGGTTCATCGACGCCTATGTGCGCTTCGCCGTGTGGAAGGCGACCGTCGACCGCCTGATCGGGTTCAGCGCCGCGCTCGAGCGCGTGCGCGAGGAAGCCGACCGGCTCGACGGCGAACGGGCGCAGGGCGCTGGAAACGCATTGGTGCTGGAAGATCTGACGCTCGCGCTGCCGCAGGGCAAGCCGTTGCTCGCGCCGACTTCGCTCGAGCTCAAGCCCGGCGAGGACGTGCTCGTGACCGGGCCCTCCGGCGCCGGCAAGTCGACCTTCTTCCGCGCGCTGTCGGGCATCTGGCCGTACTGGAAAGGCCGCATCCGCCTGCCGCGCGGCGCGCGGCTGCTCTTTCTGCCGCAAAAGCCTTACCTGCCCATCGGGTCGCTGAGGCGGGCGGTGTGCTATCCGGACGATCCGTCGCAGCACTCGGAGGAGTCCGTCAGGGCCGCGCTGGCCGACGTCGGGCTCGGGCACTTCGCGGGCGATCTTGAGCGCAGCGAGAACTGGGCGCAGGTCCTCTCCGGCGGCGAGCAGCAGCGCCTCGCCTTTGCGCGCGCGCTACTGACGCGTCCGGACTGGCTGTTCCTCGACGAGGCCACGGCATCGCTGCCGGAGGCCGACCAGGACCGCCTCTACCGCCTGCTCAAGGAGCGCCTCGCGCGCACGACCATCGTTTCGGTCGGCCACCGCGAGAGTCTCGTCGCGCTTCACGCCAAGCGCCTGGTATGGACAGGGGCGGGAAGCGGGGCGCCGGCGCTGCTGGCGAGCTGATCCTTGGAAGCCAAGCCCCTGCCGCCGCGCGAGCCCGCGCCGGAGGAATGCTGCGGCAAGGGCTGCACGCCCTGTGTCTACGATCTCTATGACGCGGCGCTCGAGCGCTACAAGTCGCAGCTCGAAGCCTGGAAGCTCAAGCGAGCTCAGGCAGCAGATGCGCCTGCCAAAGCGAAGCCTCGAAGACAGATCTGAAGAAGCCGAAGGGCCCGATGCGTGGCGCGCCGGTATAGAAGCCGTGGATCGGCTCGGTGTTGCGCGCCGACCATTGCGCCATGACGCCTTTCGGCAGATCGCCCACCTTGCGCAGGGCCTTGCCGGGGAAGTAGCCCCACAACGGCAACGCGAGCGGCGTCACCACGAACCACAGCCACCAGGCCTTGGGCCGGATGCCCGCGGTGTTCTCGCGCCAGTAGCCGCTACCGGTGGCCACGGTGACGGCTTTCTTCACTGAATTTTTGTTGGGAACCAGGCCGAGGATCTGTCCGCCGAGGCTGTGGCCGATCCAGTAGAGCGGGCGCTCGCGAAGCGCCTCGATCATCGCCGCGCAATCGAGCCGGGCCCAGTCGAAGATGTCGGCCTCGAAGCCGCGCAGCGCGCGCGGCCGCGACAATCCGGTGCCGCGGTAGTCGAAGAAGCGCGCGGCGATGCGCTGGCCGTCGGCCGTCGGAACTAAAGAATCATGCATGTCGTGGTCGCGTGCGCGTAAAGCTTGCCCGCTGCGTCCTCGAGCCTTCCCTCGGCTGTCGCGACGCGCTTGCCGAGATGCACGAGCTTGCCGATCGCGCGCAATTTTCCCGTGGCCGACGTGATCGGCCTGACCAGGTTGGTTTTCGCCTCCAGCGTGGTATACCCGCCGCCCGCGGGCATCCGCGTCTGCACGGCGCATCCCATCGTCGAGTCGAGCAGGGTCATCGCGAGGCCCCCGTGCACAACGCCGATGGGGTTGTAATGCTGCTCGCCGGGGATCACTTCGAACACCGCATGGCCGGGTTCGACCTCGACCAAGTCGAATCCGAGCAGCCGGGCGATCGGTGGCGCCGGCAGCTTGCCGTCGCGGATGGCGCGAAGGAATTCGATTCCCGGCATGGCGCGTCCCGCTTCGGCAAGGCGCGCCGGGTCGTCCCAAGTGACAGACAGGCTTCGCTTCATCAGTACAGCGGCGCCGGGTGCGGCAGCGCCGGGCGCGCCGGGTTCGCCACCGCGGAGCGGCCGGCGATGAAGTCGGCGGCCGCGCGGGTGACGCTCTCATCGGCGAGGATGCGCCGGTGGCCGAGGCCCTTCGTCGTGAGAAGCCGGGCACCCGGCCAGTGGCGCGCGACGCTCGCGCCGTGCGTCCACGGCATCATGCGGTCGTCGCGGTCGTGGATCACGAGCGCCTGCGCGCTCAGGCGCGGCGCGACGCGCGGGACCTCCAGGTCCTCCCACAGCACGCCGTAGCGTTCCTCGATCGCCCTCTGCATCGCTTTGCGCACCGGCTCGGGCATCCAGTACCAGCGCGCGAAGCGGCGGGAGTACCCGACGAGATCGGAAGGCGGGCTGACCAGCACGACTCTCTTGAAGGAAGTCTTGCCGGCTGAAAGCGAGATTGCCGCGGCGGCGCCGCCGAGTGAATGCGCGACCACCGCCTCGACCTTTCCGTGATGCCAGGCGACCTCTGCGAGCACGTCGGCGAAATCCGGCAATCCCGTGAGCCGGCCTTCGGAAACGCCGTGCGCGGGCTGGTCGTACGCGATGACGCGGAAGCCTGCCTGCAGGAGCGGGAACACGAAGGGGCGCATCTGCGCCGCGTTCCCGCCCCATCCGTGCGCGAGCAGCACCGCGGGCGCATCGCGCGAGCCCCACCGCCACATCGCGATGTGGCGGCCTTTGTGCTCCAGGCAGCTGCTTCGTGCCTCGATCAAATCCAGGGCGCTGGCCGCGGCATCGTGCGCACGCGGCGGGGTGAGGAACATGCGCTCGGCCCAGGCGCCGGCGAGCTCGGGGAAGAGCACCGCCGAAGCGGAGAATCGAACGTTCGTGCTTATTCTGGACAGGGAAAAGGCGGCGGACATTGGCGGCTCCTTTCGGGTTAGCGGGTAGCGGCGCGAGCGTGGCTAGTGGTGCGGAGCGGCGCCGGCATGGCGTGGCGGGAGATCAGCTCGTCGAACGCGGTGAGCGCTCGCTTACGCGCTTCCTTGTCGCCGAGCAGGCGTCGGTGGTTGTGGCTGGCGAGGACGATGCCGAGCATCTCGAAGCTGATCTGCTCGGGGTCGGTGTCCGGGCCCAGGTGGCCTTCCTCGATCGCCAGGCGCACCGCCTTCTGCGTGATCGCATTGCCGCGATGCTGGTTGGCGATGGCCGCGTCGCGGATCGGCCCCGGCCGGTCGTCGTACTCTATGGCGGCCGAGATCATGATGCAGCCCCCGGGCAGGCCCGACTCGAGGGTCCAGTCGAGCCACCGCTCGAAGAGCGCCCGCAGCCGCGGCAGCCCGCGCTCGATCTTCAGCACCGGCACGAACACTTTCTCGCCGTAAAGCTGCGCCGCGTGCTCGAGCACCGCGAGCTGCAGGTCCTCGCGCGAGCCGAAATGGGCGAACAGGCCCGACTTGGACATCGCCGTGGCGTCGGCGAGGCTGCCGATCGTGAGCCCCTCGAGGCCGAGCCTGCTCGCGATCTTGAGCGCCTCGTCGAGGATGGCTACGCGGGTCTGCTCGCCTTTGGTCGGGGTCATTCCGCGGCTAGAATAGTACGAACGTTCGGTTTTGTCAACGGCCCAAGCGCCTGCTTCAGATAGCGGCCGGTATGGCTTTGCGGGTTTTTCGCAACGTCTTCGGGCGTTCCGGTCGCCACGACGCGGCCGCCGCCGTCGCCGCCTTCGGGCCCCAGATCGATCACCCAGTCGGCGGTCTTGATCACGTCCATGTTGTGCTCGATCACCACCACGGTGTTGCCGGCATCGCGCAGGCGATGCAGGACCACGAGCAGCAGCTTGATGTCGTGGAAATGCAGCCCCGTGGTCGGCTCGTCCAGGATGTAGAGCGTGCGGCCGGTGTCGCGCTTGGACAGCTCGAGCGAGAGCTTGACGCGCTGCGCCTCGCCGCCCGAAAGCGTGGTGGCCGACTGCCCGAGGGGCACGTAGCCCAAACCCACGTCGATCAGCGTCTGCAGCTTGCGCGCGATCGGCGGCACCGCCGAGAAGAAGCCGTGCGCCTCGGCCACGGTCATCTCGAGCACCTCCTGGATGTTGCGGCCCTTGTAGCGGATTTCCAGCGTCTCGCGGTTGTAGCGCTTGCCGTGGCACACGTCGCAGGCGACGTAAATGTCGGGCAGGAAGTGCATCTCGACCCGGGTGACGCCGTCGCCCTGGCAGGCTTCGCAGCGCCCGCCCTGGACGTTGAACGAGAAGCGCCCGGCGTCGTAACCCCGCTGGCGGGCCTCGGGCACGCCGGCGAACAAGTCGCGCATCGGGGTGAACAGGCCCGTGTACGTCGCAGGATTGGAGCGCGGCGTGCGCCCGATCGGGCTCTGGTCGACGCTGATCACCTTGTCGATATGCTCGATGCCCGCGAGCGAGCGGTGCGGCGCGGGCTCGGCGGCGGCGCCGTTGAGCGTGCGCGCGACCGCCGCGTACAGGGTGTCGTTCACGAGCGTGGACTTGCCGGAGCCCGAGACGCCGGTGACGCAGACCAGGAGCCCGAGCGGGAGCTCGAGATCCACGTCCTTCAGGTTGTTACCGTGCGCGCCCTGCACGACGATTTTCTGCTTTGAACGGTTGCGCCGCGCCGGGACGGCGATCGCGAGCTCGCGGGCGAGATACCGCCCGGTCAGCGATTGCGGATTGGAAATCACTTGTGAAGGAGAACCCTGCGCGATGACCCGTCCGCCGGCTTCGCCCGCGCCGGGGCCCATGTCGACGACATAATCGGCGGCGCGGATCGCCTCTTCGTCGTGCTCGACCACGATCACCGAGTTGCCCAGGTCGCGCAGCTGCTTAAGCGTGCTGATGAGGCGCGCGTTGTCCCGCTGGTGCAGGCCGATGGAGGGCTCGTCGAGCACGTACATCACGCCCGTGAGCCCGGAGCCGATCTGGCTGGCGAGGCGGATGCGCTGCCCTTCGCCGCCGGAGAGCGTCTCGGCCGAGCGCTCGAGCGAGAGATACTCCAGGCCGACGTTGACCAGGAATTCCAGCCGGCTCGCGATCTCGCGCACGATGCGGGCGGCCACCTCGCCACGCGAACCTTGGAGCTTTAGATTCTTGAAGAAATCCAGGGTGCGTTTCAAGGGCCAGGCCGAAACCTCCTGGAGAGTCTTGTCGGCGATCTTGACGTGGCGCGCTTCGCGCCGCAGGCGCGCGCCGCCGCAATCCGGACAGGCGCGGATGTTGCGCAGCTTGGCGAGCTCTTCGCGCACCACCACCGAGTCGGTCTCGCGGTAGCGGCGCTCGAGGTTCGGGATCACGCCTTCGAAGGCATGCTCCTTGACCGCGGTACGGCCGCGGTCCGACGCATAGTGAAACGCGATCTTCTCCTTGCCCGAGCCGTACAGGATGAGCGCCTGGATGCGGTCGTCGAGCATCTCCCACGGGCTTTCGATATCGAAGCGGTAGTGCTGCGCCAGCGACTGCAGCATCGAGTAGTAGAAATGGTTCCTGCGGTCCCAGCCGCGGATCGCGCCGCTCGCGAGCGACAGGTTCGCATGCGCGGCGATGCGCTTCGGGTCGAAGAACTCCACCGTGCCCAGGCCGTCGCAGCGCGGGCACGCGCCCACCGGGTTGTTGAACGAGAACAGGCGCGGCTCGAGCTCGGGCAGCGCGTAGTCGCACGCCGGGCAGGCGAATCTTGCGGAAAAAAGATGCTCTTCCCCCGAATCGGTTTCGACGACGACGGCGCGTCCATCGGCATGCCGCAGCGCGGTCTCGAGCGATTCGGCGAGCCGCTGGCGCGCATCCGGGCGCACGCGCAGCCGGTCGACGACGACGTCGACCGAGTGCTTCACGTTCTTCGCGAGGCGCGGCGTCGAGTCGAGCTCGTGCACGGCGCGGTCGATGCGCACGCGCGTGAAGCCCTGCGCGCGCAGCTCCTCGAGCAGGTCGGCCTGCTCGCCCTTGCGCCCGGCGATCACCGGCGCGAGGATCATGACGCGGCTGTCTTGCGGCAGCGCCGCGACCTGGTCGACCATTTCCGCCACCGTCTGCGCCTCGAGCGCGAGCTTGTGCTCGGGGCAGTAGGGCGTGCCGGCGCGGGCGTAGAGCAGGCGCAGGTAGTCGTGGATCTCGGTCACCGTGCCGACGGTCGAGCGCGGGTTGTGGCTCGCCGCCTTCTGCTCGATGGCGATCGCAGGCGAGAGCCCTTCGATGAGGTCGACCTCCGGCTTCGCCATCAGCTCGAGGAACTGGCGCGCGTAGGCCGAGAGCGACTCGACGTAGCGGCGCTGGCCTTCGGCGTAGAGCGTGTCGAACGCGAACGAGCTTTTCCCCGAGCCCGACAGTCCCGTGATCACCACAAGCCGGTTGCGCGGCAGCTCGAGGCTGAGGTTCTTCAGATTGTGGGTTCGCGCTCCGCGAATGCGGATCGAATCCATGCCGCTGCCTTCGAAGTGAAACCGGTTACTATAGCGCGCTTCGCATGCCCGCCTCCGGGTTTTCAATGAATGAAAGAATGAGCCGCGTCGAGCTGCGCGCCGGCGCCGGCCTGGCCGGCGTATACGGGCTGCGGATGCTCGGGCTGTTTTTCATTCTGCCGGTGTTCGCCGTACATGCGGTCACGTTGGAAGGCGGCGCGGACCTGGTGCTGGTTGGTCTCGCCATCGGCGGCTACGGGCTGTCGCAGGGCCTGCTGCAGATTCCGTTCGGCATGGCCTCCGACCGGTGGGGGCGAAAGCCGCTCATTTATGCGGGCTTGCTGGTGTTCGCCGCCGGAAGCTTTCTCGGCGTCGCCGCCACCGACATCTGGACCGCGATCGCGGCGCGCGTTCTTCAGGGGGCCGGCGCGATCAACTCGGTCGCCATGGCGCTCGCTGCCGATCTGACGCGCGAGCAGCATCGCACGAAGATCATGGCGATGATCGGCGCCACCATCGGGCTCACGTTCGCGCTCTCGTTGGTCGGCGCTCCGGTGCTGTACCGCTACATCGGCATGGGCGGCGTGTTCGCGCTCACCGGCGTGCTGTCGCTTGCCGCCATCGCCGTGGTGAAGTACTGGATCCCCGATGCGCCGCAGCGCCTGGAAAGCGAGCCGCCGGGCCCCTCCAGCCAAGCGCGCGTCCTCGACCCCGAGTTGCTGCGCCTGAATGCCGGAATTCTCATCCTCCACATAGTGCTCTACGCGATGTTCGTGGTCGTGCCGCCGCTCGTGGTGCAGGCGGGCCTGCCGCTGCCGGAGCACTGGAAGCTCTATCTTCCTGTCGTGCTCGCCTCGTTCGTGCTGATGGTTCCGGGGATCGTCTACGCCGACCGGAAGAATCGCCCGAAGCCCGTGCTGCTCGCAGCGGTGGCGCTCCTCGTGGCGGTCGAAGCCGCCCTCGCGGCGCTCGACGCCGGCATCGCGGCGCTCGCCGTGCTCATGCTGGGGTTCTTTGC
>Ga0214471_10003774_pt1 | contig 11723 bp, 10 predicted proteins | sample RVTome_5_FD_207665 | JGI IMG/M metagenome (GOLD analysis project Ga0214471, IMG submission 207665) | Soil microbial communities from uranium-contaminated site in the Upper Colorado River Basin, Wyoming, United States - RVT142D155 | ecosystem: Environmental > Terrestrial > Soil > Contaminated >... | reverse complement strand
GGCCGCGACTTGCTCGCGCCCTTCCTCGTCATGCTCCTGCTCTTCCTGCCGACGCTGGGCCTGTCGTGGTTCTGGTTCTCGGCGCGGCGGCAGCGGTACTTCACCGCGCACACGCGCTTCGGCGCCACGCGCTTCCGCTCGGCGGTGACGGGCGGCCGGCTGGCCTGGCTGACCCTCAGCAACGTGCTGGCCGTCCTGCTCACGCTGGGCCTGGCGTGGCCGTGGGCCGTCGTGCGCGGGCTGCGCTTCACCTTCCGGTACGTGACGCTGGAGGGACCGCTCGACGTCGCCGACATCCGGCAGGACGCGCGAGCCGCCTCGGCGACCGGCGAGGGGCTGGCCGGCCTGCTCGACGCCGACTTCGGCGTGAGCTGAGCCCGCCAGTGCCGGCGCCGGGAGGCCGCGTCTGGGACGCCTCCTACCTGGACGGTCGCACGCCGGTGCGGCGGCCGGCGCGGGTGGCCATCGGCCAGTCCGGGCTGGAGATCACGCTGCTGGAGAGCGGGACGGCGTTCCGCTGGGGGCTCGGCGAGGTCCGCCAGACCCAGGGCTTCTACGAGGGCGAGCAGGTCCGGCTCGAGCGTGGCGGCGACCTGGCCGAGACGCTGCTCATCGGCGACCTGGCGTTCCTGTCTGCGCTCCGGGCCGCCGCGCCCCAGGCCGCCGGCGGGTTCCACGACCCTGCCCGCCGCCGGTTCCGGGTCGGGCTCACGGTCCTGGCCGCCCTCGCCGCGGTCGCGGTGGGGGCCGGCCTGTACGTCTGGGGAATCCCGGCGCTGGCCGACGTGGCCGCGGCCCGCGTGCCGGTGTCCTGGGAGATCGCGCTCGGCGAGGCCGCCATGGCCCAGCTGGCGCCGCCGGCCCAGCGCTGCCACGATCCCGGGCGCCAGCGCCGCCTCGACGAGGTCGCCGACGTGCTCCTGCGCACGCTGCCGGATTCGCGCTATCCCTTTCGCGTCATCGTCGTCGATCATCCCCTGGTGAACGCCTTCGCCGCGCCCGGCGGCGGCGTCGTCGTCTTCCGCGGGCTGCTCGAGCGGACCGGCAGCGCCGAGGAGCTGGCGGGCGTCCTCGCCCACGAGATGCAGCACGTCCTCCACCGCCACGCGACGCGCGCGATCCTGCGCCAGGCGTCCACCGGCATCCTGCTCGCCGCCCTGGTGGGGGACGTCAGCGGCGTGATGGCCTTCGGCATCGAGCGCGCGCGCATGCTCGGCGACCTCCGTCACAGTCGCGAGGCCGAGCACGAGGCCGACCGTGACGGCTTGCGGATGCTGCAGGCGGCGGCGGTGGACCCCGAGGGGATGCTGGCGTTCTTTCGCGCGCTCCAGCAGGTCGAGGGCGCGACGCCGGCCGCCGCGCGCTATCTGTCGACCCACCCCGCGGCCGGCGATCGCCTGCAGGCGCTGGCCGCGGTGGCCGCCGCGGCCCCCCGGCCTCCGGTAAAGCTGCTGCCCGACTACGACTGGGCCGACATCAAGAAGCTCTGCGCCGCCGGTCGCCGCGCGCGTGAGCCGCTATGAACGTCGTCTCTCGTCGTCCGCGCGCTCGATGAGCGCCCGGACTCGAGCGGGCAGCGCGGGGGTGGCCGTGAGGCGGACGCCGAGCGGCGCCAGCGCATCGTCGATGGCGTTGGCGATGGCGGCGGGCGGCGAGATGGCGCCGCCCTCGCCCAGGCCCTTGGCGCCCAGCGGGTTGCGCGGCGAGGGGTACTCCAGGTGCTCGCACTCGATCAGCGGCAGGTCGTCGGCGCGCGGCACCGCGTAGTCCATCAGCGAGCCCGCCAGCAGCTGGCCCGTCTCGTCGTAGGCCATGTCCTCGAAGAGGCCGCCGCCCACGCCCTGGGCGACGCCGCCGTGCACCTGGCCCTCGACGATGATCGGGTTGATCACGGTGCCACAGTCGTGGGCGACGAGATACCGGAGCAGGCGGACGGCGCCGGTGTCGGGGTCGACCTCGACCTGGGCCACGTGCACGGCGCTGGCGAAGGTGACGGTCGGCACGTGGTGATAGGCGGTGGCGTCGAAGTCCGCGCTCGCCACCCCGGGCTTCGCGAAGGTCGGGATGGCCGCCTGGACCACGCGGGCCAGCGGCACCGCGGTGGCGCGGGCGCCGCGCACGAACACCTGACCGTCCTCGACCTCGATGTCGGCCTCGGCCGCTTCGAGCAGCGCGGCCGCCGCCGTGACAACCTTGGCCCGCACCGCGCGGGCGGCGTCGGCGATCGAGTTGCCGGCCGTCACGCCGCTGCGGCTGGCGAACGTCCCGACCCCGAACGGAACTGTCCCCGTGTCGCCGCCGGTCACCGTGACGTGCTCCAGCAGCACGCCGAGGACGTCGGCGCAGACCTGCGCGAACGAGGTCTCGTGGCCCTGGCCGGAGTTGACGGCGCCGGTCGCCACCACGGCATGGCCGGCCAGGTCCAGCGTGACGCGGGCGCCCTCGTAGGGGCCGATCGCCGTGCCCTCGACGTAGCCCGAGATCCCGATGCCACGCCAGACGCCGCGCTCGCGCAGCGCCGCCTGCTCGCGCCGGAACGCCTCGTAGCCGGCGGCCCTCAGCGCCGTGTCGAGCACCTCGCGGAAGTCGCCGCTGTCGTAGACGAGCGGGTTGCCGTCCCGGTAGGGCATGCCGAGGTCCCACGGCAGCTCGGCCGCCGTCAGGTAGTTGCGCCGGCGCACCTCGGCCGGGTCGAGGCCGAGCTGGCGGGCCAGGCCGTCCACCGCGCGGTCCATCGCGAACACGGTCTCCGGCCGGCCGGCGCCGCGGTAGGGCGCGTTCGGCGTCTTGTGGGTGACCACGCCCCGGAACGTGACGTCGAGGTCGCGCACGCGGTGGGGGCCCAGCAGGTGGGCGACCGTGTTGTAGGGCAGCACGATGCCCCAGCAGTTGTAGGCGCCGAAGTCGAGCCAGATGTGATCGCGCACGCCGAGGATGGTGCCGTCGCGGCGCGCAGCCAGGCTGATCCGGTGCGTCTGGTGGCGGGCGTGGGCCGAGCCCATCATGTGCTCGCGCCGGTCCTCGATCCACTTGACCGGGCGGCCGAGCGCGCGGGCGGCCAGCGGCACCAGCACGTCCTCGGGGTAGCCGGAGGCCTTGGTACCGAAACCGCCGCCGAGGTCGGGCGCGATCACGCGGACGCGGTGGGGCGGCAGCTCGAGGGCCGCCGCCAGGCCCTGCTGGACGAAGTGCGAGACCTGCGTGCTGTTCCAGGCCGTGAGGGTGCCGTCGCGCCGGTCCCACTGCGCCACCACACCGCGGCCTTCCAGCGGCATCCCGACGTAGCGCTGGATGGCGAACGTCTCCGTGAACACCGCCTCGGCGGCGGCGAACGCGCGGTCGGCGTCGCCGACGGCGTGGTGGAAGCCGACGGCCACGTTGGTTCCCCACTCGGCGTGGACGAGGGTGGTGCCGGGCGCAGCGGCCGCCACCATGTCGACCACCGCCGGCAGCGGCTCCCATTCGACGTCGATGCGCTCGAGCGCGTCCTCGGCGCGCGCACGGTCGTCGGCCACGACCATTGCGACGATCTCCCCGACGTAGTGGGCGCGGTCGCGGCAGAGGGCGTACTGCGGCGCCTGGCGGAGGTCGAAGTGGACGGCGGCGGCCAGGCCGGGCGGGGGCGCGCCGAAGAGCGGCAGCGGCCTCAGCGAGGGCTCGAGATCGGTGAACGCGTAGACGCCGGCCACCCCGGGCATGGCCCGCGCCGCCTTCGTGGCCAGTCGCGCGATGCGCGCGTGGGCGTGGGGGGAGCGCAGGAAGGCCGCGTGCAGCAGACCGGGCAGAATCACGTCGTCGATGAAGCGGCCGTTGCCCCGGAGAAAGCGCGGGTCCTCCCGGCGCCGGACGGCGGCGCCGAGGTACTTGGCGCCCAACTAGGACTTGGTGCGTTCGGGGAGCAGCCAGTCCAGCCAGGGGCCGAGGACGGCGATGAACAGCCCCGGGACGGCGACGCCGCTGATGATGCCGAGGATGGCGAGGAAGACGAGCGAGATGGCGGTGGTCACGGCGTCGAGCAGCAGGTCCATGGTCCTCAATTATCCTCGCTCGACCGGCGGATGTCGAGCATGGCGGGGACCCCCGGTATCGAGCCGGCCGACTCCACCCGCGTGATGCGCGTCATCCGCTCGATGATCTCGCGGATGCGCTGCGAGGAGGTGATCGCCCGGTCGATCCAGCGGACCTCCGGGTCCTCGCCGGGCAGCCGCCGCTGCAGCAGCTCCAGCGAGCCCACGATCACGGTGAGGGGGTTGTTGATCTCGTGGGCGGCGGCGTTGGCCACCAGCGTGATGGCGCGCAGGTCGAGCACCTCGCGCCGGGCGGCGTCGAGCGCCTCGCGGGGGCCGGCGTCGCGCAGCATCACGATCTCGTACGGCCGGCCGTCGTGCTCCACCCGGCGCACGGTGAGGTCCACCGACCGCACGGAGCCGCCGGCGGGGCGATAGGGAAGACCGAACCCGGTCGCCGCGCCCGAGACGGCCGCCTCGGCGGCGAGCGCCTCCCACCGCCCGCGGTCCTCGGGGTCCTCGGGCCAGAACTCGCGGGCGTCGCGCCCGAGCAGGTGCTCGCGCGGACAGCCGGTCAGCGCGGAGTCGGCGCGGTTGGTCTCCAGGATGCGCCGGGTGGCCGGATCGACGATGCGAATGGCCTCCGACGCCTCGTCCAGCAGCGCGCGGAAGCGGCGCTCGGCCGTGGACAGCCGCTGTCGCTCCACCACGTTCTGGAAGAGCTGGCCGAGGAGGCCGACGCCGACCACGTAGGCGACGAGGAAGTGCGGCCACGTGCTCGCGAACTTGGCGAGCCCCTCGCGGCCGAGCATCGCGTAGCCGAGCAGGGTGGCCAGGAACGTGGCGACGCCGACGGCGAAGGCGTGCAGGCTGGAGACGCGGCCGCGGCGGGTCGCCAGCCAGTGCACGAGGCCGCCGACCACCGCGACGCACAGCACGCTGACGATGCCCGGCAGCGTTCCCGACCCGCCGAGCCACCACCACCGGTACACCGCCACCATGCCGGCTGCCAGCAGCCCGGCCGTCCAGCCCTCGAACAGCGCGATGAGGGCCACCGGCACGTTGCGCGCGTCGAAGTACACCTCGGGGGCGACCTGGATGCGCGCGATGGCCAGCCACACTCCGAGCGCCCCGAACGCGAGCCCGTTCAGGGCGTGGCGGGCCGTGCGGAGTCGCGGGCGGCGCTCACCGAGGCGATTGAGCGTAAAGGAGTAGAACAGGACGCCGAAGGTGAGGGCGCCGGCGGCCTCGACCAGGTGGTGAAGGTCGATCGCTCACTCCACTTCGAGGACCATCTCGATCTCGACCGGAATGCCGACCGGCAGCCCGGCCATGCCGACCGCCGACCGCGCGTGCTTGCCGATCTCCTCGCCGAACACCTCGACCATGAGGTCGGAGAAGCCGTTGATCACCTTGGGCTGGTCGCCGAAGCCCTCGGCCGAGTTGACCATGCCCAGCACCTTCACCACGCGCTTGACGCGGTCGAGACTGCCGAGCGCCGCCCGGGTGGTGGCGAGCAGATTCAGGCCCACCTCGCGCGCCGCCTGGTAGCCCTGCTCGACGGTGAGGTCGCGCCCGACCTTGCCGGTCATGGACGGCTTGCCCTCCGGGCGCAGCGGCCCGTGCCCGGCCAGGAAGAGCAGATTGCCGGTGCGCACGGCGCTGACGTAGTTGGCCATCGGCTTGGGGGGGTGGGGCAGCGTGATGTTCTTCTCCTTGAGTCGAGCCTCCGCGCTCATCGCGCCTCCTCGGTCCAAGCACTCACGTCGTGAATGACAACAGCGCGAGCATCGTGGCACACTACACCGTGCCCGTCAAACCTGAGCCCGCCACGCCCGCCCCGGCGGCGACCCTGGTGCTCCTGCGCGACCGTCCCGCCGGCGGCGTGGAGTGCCTGCTGATGCGCCGCCACCTCGAGAGCAAGTTCGCCGCCGGCGACTTCGTCTTCCCGGGCGGCAAGATCGAGGCGGACGACATCCCGGACGACGCCGCCGCCTGGTGCCGGGGTCTCGACGTCAAGGAGGCCGCCCGGCGTCTGAGCCTCGAGCATGCGCCCCGCACGGCGCTCGGCTTCTGGATCGGCGCCATCCGCGAGACGTTCGAGGAGGCCGGCCTGCTGCTGGCCGCCGGCCCCGACGGGCGCGAGGTGGCGCCCACGGCGCCGCGCTTCGCGGAGTACCGCCGCGCCTGCCAGGCCGACAACCGCGCGTTCTGGACGATGGTCCGCGCCGAGCGCCTGCAGCTCGCCACCGACCGGGTCGTCTACTTCGCCCACTGGATCACGCCGGAGGAGCAGCCGCTGCGCTTCGACACGCGCTTCTTCGCGGCCCCGGCGCCCGCCGGCCAGGAGCCGACCGGCGACGACCACGAGATGACCGATCTGAAGTGGCTGGCGCCGCAGGAGGCCGTCGAGGCCCAACGCCGCGGCGAGATCACGCTGCGCAATCCCACCGTGAAGAACCTCATGCTCTTCGACGGGGCCGCGTCCACCGCCCACGCGCTCGAGCGGGTCCGCGACCGCGAGGTCCGCGCGATCCGCCCCCGTGTCATCATGGAGGGCAACCAGCGCAAGATCCTGATGCCGGGGGATCCGGGCTACTTCTAATGAGGCCGGGCGCCGCCCCAGCGTCAGCATTGAGCGCTCCCGGTCTGGGGGCGAGATCGGACGACAGCGCCGATTCTGGGTTCCGGCCGTCCGGCTGTCGATCGAGCGCGGGAAGCGGCAGCTGCGGTCCCGGTGATGGAGCGCCCTTCGTAGCGCCGGGGGCATGGTGCGCGTCCGGGCGCCGACCTCCAGCAGGCGCCCCTCGGCGTCGTGGCGCATCACGACCCGGCTGGCGTCGCAGGCCAGGCGCTATCGGGTCCTCTTCGACGCGAGGGATGCGGCGCTCGGCTTCCGCGTGGCGCGGACGCTGCGGGAGTAGCTACGCGCGGCCGACGAGCGGGCCGAAGCGGCGGGTGAACTCGGCGGGGTCGAGGTTGCCGGCCCGGGCGAGGGTCGCCACGTTGGCCGGGTCGTCGAAGTCTTCCGGCTTGAGGCGGATCATGTAGGCGGCGAGCGTCTGGTACATCTCCGACTCGACGTCCGCGTAGCGGACGCGGATCCGTCCCGTCTTGGGGTCCATCATCAGCCCGAACGGCACCGGCACGAGCCGGCCGGCCTGGATCGTCACCATCGCGTTGCTGCCACCCTCCAGCAGGAACCGCGTCGCCCAGTAGCCCAGGCTGCGGCAGTACTGGATGTCGTGGGCACCGGGCGGCGCGCAGCGCAGCTCGTAGCCCATCTCCTTGGCCACGATGGTGACGTCGACGTCGCGCGCCTTCAGGCTGGCGGTGACGCGCTCCTTGAGCAGGCGGCCCAGATCCAGCTCGGCCAGCCGCACGTTGCCGTAGGCGTCGCGTTCGACGGCGCCGAGCGTCTGGGGGTCGAGCTTCTCGGCCAGGCCTTCGGACAGGATCGCCACGCCCTGCTCGCGGCCGTGCGCGCGACGCTTGATGATGGCGGCCTCGAGGACGTCGGCCAGCCGGTCGAGGGTGATCTGCGACTGGGGGAACTCCTCGGCGATGACGCTGACGGTGGCGCCGGCCGAGCCGCCGATGCCGAGCGCCAGGTGACCGGCGTGGCGGCCCATGACCGTGACGAAGAACCAGCGCTCGGTGGTGGCGGCGTCCTGCATGAGGTTGCGGACCAGCTCCTTGCCCAGGTTGCAGGCCGTCGTGAAACCGAACGTCACGATGTCGCTGGGCAGCGGCAGGTCGTTGTCGATCGTCTTCGGCACGTGGGCGACGGTCAGCCCCTCCAGCGCCCGGGCCAGCCGCGAGGCGGCGAACGCCGTGTCGTCGCCCCCGATGGTCAGCAGATGATCGACGCTCAGCCGCTTGAGGGAGTCCGCGACCCGACCGATGCCCTCCGGCGTCTTGGTCGGGTTGGTGCGCGAGGTGCGGATGATGGATCCGCCGTCGAAGTGGATGCGCGAGGTGTCGTTGATCGCCAGCTCGACGACGTGCTCGGTGTCGCCCTGCACCAGCCACTTGAACCCGTCGTAGCACCCCAGCACGCGCAGCCCGTGATTGCGCGCCTCGATCGTGGCCGCGGCGATGACCGCGTTGATGCCCGGCGCCGGCCCCCCACCCACGAGAATAGCGAGAGTTTTCATACCTCACCATTATGCACCCCGCCCCGAGGCCCACCGCGCTGCCGAATCCCAAAACTGCTTGAAATCCAGGCGCCTGCGTCTTCGCCGGCGCCCAACCCGGCCGGGGTCAAAGATAGGCAAGCAAGCGGCCGCAGGCGATGACGCCGGTCCACAGGGTCAGCGAGAGGGCCCCCGCCAGCCTGGCAGGCCGGGGGGCGGCGATCCCGGTATCCCAGTCGCCGACGGCGCGAAAGGGGAAGCGGTGGAAGATGCCGGCGTTGAGGAAGGCGGCGGCGATGAACGTCAGCTTGAGCTGGAAGGCCGGGTTGGCCGCCATCTCCGTCGCGTGGGCGACGAACATCGCCACCCCCGAGGGCACCACCAGGACCAGACTGAGCCGGGACCAGCGCAGCAGGTGCTCGGCCATCGCGCTCACCGGCAAACCGCGGCCCAGGCCCAGCAGGCGCAGGTCGAACATGAAGGCGGCGCCGACCAGGACCACGAAGCCGACGATGTGGACGATCTCGACGATCGGATAGAGCCAGAGCCACTGGCGCATCGCGACCGCGAAGCCCGACGTCTCCAGCCATACCAGCCAGGCCGGGCTGGTGGCCGGGTGCGGCGATGACCTCCTCACCAGAGAATGATCCCCTGGGCGGGAAGTGGGCACGCCTACGGCGTCAGCACGATCTTGCCGAACTGCTTGCCCTCGGCCAGGCGCTGCTGGGCGGCGGCGCCGTCCTTGAGCGGCACGACCTCGTCGATGATGGCCTTGAGACGGCCGGCGAAGAGCTGGCCCATCACGTCGTGGAACTCCTTCCGGGTGGCCATCGTGGAGCCGATGATGTGCACCTGCTTCCAGAACACGAGCGGGATCAGCGTCTCGCCCACGGGCCCCGACGTGGAGCCGCACGTCACCAGGCGGCCCCCGCCCTTGAGGGAGCGGATGGAGTCCTTCCAGGTGGCCGCCCCGACGTTCTCGATGACGACGTCGACGCCGCGCTTGCCGGTGGCCTCGAAGACGTGCTTGGCCCAGTCGGGATTCTTCTTGTAGTTGATGCCGACCTCGGCGCCCAGCGCGCGCGCCTTCTCGAGCTTGGCGTCGTCGGATGACGTCACGATGACCCGGGCGCCGCACAGGCGAGCGATCTGCACGGCCGTGGACGACACGCCGCCGCCCACGCCGATGACGAGCACGTCCTGCCCGGGCCGCACCTGGCCCTGCGTGACCACCATCCGCCACGCCGTCATGCTGGTGAGGACGAACGAGGCGGCCTCCTCGAACGACACGTGGGCGGGCAGGGGCAGGACGTTGTCGCCCCGCACGGCCACGTACTCGGCCAGGCCGCCCGGCACGTGCTCGCCGAGGATGCCGTAGCGCACGCACAGGCTGTCCTCGCCCTGCATGCAGAATTCGCACCGCCCGCACGTGAGGTTGGGGTTGACGGCGACGCGCGTGCCGGCCTTCACGCCCGCCACGTCGGCGCCGACCTCGGCCACCTCGCCGGCGATGTCGCAGCCGGTCCAGAAGGGCAGCGGCGTCTTGAGCGCCGGGATGCCCTCGCGCACGAACAGGTCGAGGTGGTTCAAGGCACACGCGCGCACCCGCACGAGGACCTCGTTCGGCTTGATCCTCGGATCGGGCACGTCCTCGTACTTCAGCGTGTCGGGGCCGCCGAATTCGTGGAAGACGAGCGCTTTCATCAGCCGTTGAACTCCTTGATCAACCGCGGCAGCCGGGGATCGTCCACGGCCTGCGGCTGGTAGGGCTGGTAGAACGCCGTGCGGTCGAGGAGGCCGGCGTAGCGCTCCTGGATGCGCGCGGCGATGGTGTCGTAGGTGCCGGTGACGGCGTAGGTGTCGAGCATCTCGTCGGTGATGAGGCCGGCCATGCCCTTCCAGTCGCCCTCGACCGACTTGCGGTGCAGCTGGGGAGCGAGATCCTGCCAGCCGTGGGCGGCCAGCACCGGCTCGTACGTCCGCGTGGAGGCGTAGAACGCGATCTGCTGCTTGACCGCGGCCCGCTGCTGGACGCGCTCCTCCTCGGTCTCGCCGACCACCACGAACGTGGAGGTCGCGTAGGCGAAGTCCTGGCGCCGCTTGCCGGCGGCCTTCAGCCCCTCGTTCACCGCCGGCTGCACGTACTCGCGCAGGTACCGGGGGCTGTTGAACGGGTGCACGTGCAGGCCGTCGCCCACCTCGCCGGCCACGCGGCACATGTGCCGGTTGACGCCGGCGATGTACACCGGGATCCTCGGATGCTCGATCGGCCCCGGATTGAAGAACGGCGTCATGAGGTCGAAGCGATAGTGCCGGCCCTTGAAGGCGAGCGCCGTCCCGTTCTGCCAGCAGTCCCAGATCGCGCGCAGGGCCTGCACCACCTCGCGCATGCGCGGCGCCGGCGCCTCCCACTTCACGGAGAACCGGCGCTCGTTGTGACCCTTGACCTGGGAGCCGAGACCGAGGATGAACCGCCCGCCCGAGGCCTTGGCCAGGTCCCAGGCGATGTGGGCGAGCACCATGGGGCTGCGCGGGAAGGCGACCGCGATGGAGGTGCCGAGGCGGATGCGGGACGTGACGGTGGCGGCCACCGCCAGCGGCAGGAAGGGGTCGTGCTGCGTCTCGGCCGACCACAGGCCGTCGAACCCGAGCGCCTCCACCTTGCGGGCGTAATCCGGCACCGACTTCAGATCGTGGGTGAGCATGGCGACGTCGAGCTTCACGGGGCCTCCTTTGTCGCGCATTCTACCGTGAGCCCCGTGGTCCTGTCGGAGGTTCGCCTGCGGTCAGCGCCAGGCGCCTGCCCGGACGGCCCACGCCGTGAGTCCGCCGTAAGCCACGAGCGCGAGAGCCATGGCCACGAACAGCGACGGCAACGCGCCGCCCAGCGGCGTGACCGCCGCCCATCCACCGCCAATGGCCAACCCCAGCCGGACGACGCTCGCGACGACCGGCCACCGCAACCGGCCGGCGCCCTGGGAGGCGAAGTAGAGCGCCAGGCCGATGCCGAAGAGCGCGTAGGCGGGGCCGACGATGCGCAAGTACGTGGTCGCGACGCTCGCGACGGCGGGATCGGCGGTGAACAGCCGCGTCCACGCGCCGGGAACGACCGCTGCCGTGAGGCCGATGGCGCCCGTGACGGCGCCCGCGATCGCGGCGCCCGTCCACGCGATGCGCTCGGCGCGCTCGTGTCGGCCGGCGCCGACGTTGGTGCCCACCATCGCGACCAGCGCCGTCCCCATCCCGAAGACGATGGGAATCTGCAGATACTCGAGGCGGCTGCCGATCCCGTAGCCGGCGAGCGCGGCGGTGCCGAAGCGCCCGACCAGGCCTGTCAGGAGCAGCACGGTCGCGTTCGCCATGAGGTTGGTGGCGACGCCCGGAAGCCCGACGCGCAGGATCTCGCGGAACAGCCGCCACTCCAGCCGGCTGGCGCGGAACCGCACGAGCGCCCGGCCGGAGCCGAGATACGCCGCCAGCAGAGTGGCGATCCCCCCGAAGGCGATCACGGCGGCCCACCCGGCGCCCGCCACGCCCAGCCTCGGCAGCGGCCCGAGACCGTGAACGAGGCCCACCGACA
>Ga0214471_10003772_pt1 | contig 11723 bp, 4 predicted proteins | sample RVTome_5_FD_207665 | JGI IMG/M metagenome (GOLD analysis project Ga0214471, IMG submission 207665) | Soil microbial communities from uranium-contaminated site in the Upper Colorado River Basin, Wyoming, United States - RVT142D155 | ecosystem: Environmental > Terrestrial > Soil > Contaminated >... | reverse complement strand
CCTTCCCGAGGAAGGCGGCCTGTTCGGCGCCCATGCCGCGGGTCCCCTGTCGATCTCCTCCGCAGCAAACGCGGTGCCCGGCCAAGGTCGACCCGCCGGGCTCGGCACCGGGGATTCGATAACGGCGCTTATGGAACCCACAGTGTAGGGCATCCAGACCTTGGGCAATTTCTCTCGACTACCCCACCACAAGGTCCCGCATCTTGACACGAATTCCGAACAGGCATTCGTGGATCCGGCGGGCAATACCTTCCCGGTTGCCGTGCCGCTGGCCAAGGCAGCGGTGATGGCCTTGTCCCTCCCCTACCCCAATGCGCTGCACTACCCAACCCTGAGAGCGGCCGCGCAGTCCGTGATGGCGGAATTGTGCGCGCAGGGCGAGCAGGACGAGGCGCAATTCCGGGATGCCCTGTTCCGACTGGTGATGCTGCATGGCGTCATGCCCACCGTGTCGGACCGACACTTTCTTGCGGAACCGGGCGAACGTCCCCGTGCCCATGCACTGGCGCGCATACAGGCGGCGACTCCAGGCGGGGTGGTGAGCGGCGCGCGCCATGTAGCGATGGATATGGATGCGCCGGGGCGGGAATTGCTGACCCTGCTCGACGGCAGCCACACCCCGGAGGAACTGGTCAGCCTCATGCACGCCCGGCTGCCCGACTCGGGGCTGAGCCTGACCCGGGAACAGGTCGACACCCTGACCCATCGGCAGCTCTGGCTGTTTGCGCGGCAAGGGTTGATGGCCGGGTAGGCAACTCCGGTCGCACCTCGTTAGGCCTGATCCGTTGGCCCTGTCGTGACCCCGTGTATGATCCGGAGAGATGCCAGGGTGCATGAGCCGCCCTGATTATTTCGCCGCTGTCCCGGGAATGGCTACCGGGCGTCCGGGCCAATCTGCCCCAGCATTCCGATCATCGTCACCGTGGTGTCGTCACGTGGTGCAAAGCGGCCGTTCGCCGAGCGCTTGGGAGAATAGCGTGGGACCAGTGTGGAAGGCGGGCAACTCGAATCTCTTCAGGTATTGGCGCCGGATCAGGACACACCTGACAAGAGCGCGCCTGAACGGACGCGGCGCGCCGGGCAAACCTTTCAACCCTGTCCTGAGTGAAGCCGAAGGGAGTGAGCCGCCGCTGCGGGCGGAACTGTTCAGCACCGATCAGATGGCGCAGCACGGCGTGCGTCTTGCGTCCTCCCACCGCTTGATGCCGGGACGCGTGCCGGACAAGTTGCTGTCGCGGCTGGCCGCGAACGAGGCTGTGCTGATCGAGACCTGCAAACTGCTGAGGGTGGCGGTCGCGGCGAAGCACCGCATCACGCCCGCCGGGGAATGGCTGCTCGACAACTTCTATCTCGTCGAAGAGCAGATCCGCACCGCCAGGCGGCACCTGCCCAAGGGCTACAGCCGGGAACTGCCGGGCCTGGCCGAAGGCGCGTCGCGCGGGTTGCCGCGCGTGTATGACATCGCCCTGGAGACCATCGCCCACGGCGACGGACGGGTGGACCCGGACAGCCTCAGCCGTTTCGTCGCGGCGTACCAGACGGTCACCCCCCTACGGCTGGGCGAGTTGTGGGCCATCCCCATCATGTTGCGACTGGCGCTGATTGAAAATCTGCGCCGCGTCGCGGTGCGCATCGCCGCCGGCAGGCTGGACCGGGATCTGGCCGTCGAATGGGTGAACCGGTTGACGGAGATCGCCGGCCAGGATCCGAAGAACCTGATCCTGGTGATCGCGGACATGGCGCGATCGAATCCGCCCATGACGACTCCGTTCGTGTCCGAACTGGCGCGCCGCCTGCAGGGACAGGGGCCCGCTCTGACCCTGCCGCTGACCTGGATCGAACAGCAACTCGCCGAGTCGGGACTGAGCATCGAACAGTTGGTGCGCTCGGGAAGCCAGCAGCAGGCGGCCGACCAGGTTTCCATCAGCAACAGCATCGGCAGTCTGCGCTTCCTCGCGACCATGGACTGGCGCGAGTTCGTCGAGGCCATGAGCGTGGTCGAACAGACCCTGCGCACGGACCCGGGCGCGGCCTACACCGGGATGGACTTCGCCAGCCGCGACCGCTACCGCCATGTCATCGAGCAAGTGGCGAAGGCCAGCGGGCTCTCCGAGGACGCAGTGGCCGGCCGCGCCATCGGGCTTGCGCGGGCGGGCGCGGCCCGGACCGGGGAGGCCGACAGAACCGCGCATGTGGGCTACTACCTGATCGACCGGGGCCGGCCCGAACTGGAAAGGGCCACACAGGCGCGCCTTCCCCCGGCCGCGGCGCTGCGGCGCGGGGCGGGCCGGTCTCCCCTGCTGCTGTACCTGGGCACGATCACGCTGCTCACGGTGCTCCTCGCCGCGGGCCTGCTGGCGCAGGCGTGGATGGACGGTGCGGCCGACTGGGTGCTGGTACTGACGGGCATCCTCGCGCTGCTGGCCACCGGCCAGCTCGCGGTCGCGCTGGTGAACTGGCTGGCCACCTTGCTGGCGTCGCCGCATCCGCTGCCGCGCATGGACTTCTCCGCGGGCATCCCGACGGCATCGCGCGCCCTGGTGGTGGTGCCGACCCTGCTCGCCAGCCCGCGCAACATCGAGAGCCTGGTCGAGGCGCTGGAAGTCCGGTTCCTGGCCAATCGCGACGGGAATCTGCATTTCGGCCTGTTGACCGACCTGCGCGACGCGGCCGAGGAAACTTCGCCTGTGGACGCGCCGCTGCTGTATCTGGCCCGGGAGCGGATCGAAGCCCTGAATGCGCGCTACGGGGACGACGTATTCTTCCTGTTTCATCGCCCGCGCCGCTGGAATCCCCACGACCGGATCTGGATGGGTTACGAGCGCAAGCGCGGCAAGCTGGCGGACCTGAACGCCCTGCTGCGGGAGGGCAACCGCGACGGCTTCTCCCTCGTGGTCGGTGCGACCGCGGTGCTCGCCGGCGTGAAATACGTGATCACCCTCGACACGGACACCCAACTGCCGCGTGACGCCGCGCGCCAGTTCGTCGGCACCATGGCGCACCCGCTGAATCGTCCGGTCTACGACGCGGCCTTGCAGCGGGTTTGCGCGGGCTACGGCATCCTGCAACCGCGCGTGAGCGTGAGCCTGCCCGGCGCGAGCCAGTCGCGCTATGCGCGCCTGAACGGCGGCGAGCCGGGCATCGACCCGTATACCCGCGCCGTCTCCGACGTTTACCAGGACGCATTCCAGGATGGTTCGTTCATCGGCAAGGGGATCTACGACGTCGATGCCTTCGAACAGACGCTCAAGGGACGCTTTCCCGAGAACCGGATTCTCAGCCACGATCTTCTGGAAGGCTGTTACGCCCGCGCCGGGCTGTTGAGCGACGTGCAGTTGTACGAGGAATACCCGGCCCGCTACGGCGCCGACGTCAACCGCCGCTACCGCTGGATACGCGGCGACTGGCAACTCGCGCCCTGGCTGCTGCCGTGGGTGCCCGGTCCCGACGGGCGGCGCCGGAAAAACCCGCTCTCCGCGCTGTCGCGCTGGAAGCTGTTCGACAACCTGCGCCGCAGCCTGGTGCCGGCGGCATTGACGCTGCTGTTGCTGCTGGGTTGGACGGTGTTTTCATCGGCCGCGTTCTGGACATTGGCGGTGTTCGGCATCCTCCTGATCCCTCCCGTTCTGTCCACCCTGCTGGATCTGTCCCGAAAACCGGAGGACATGCGGCCGGGCCAGCATCTCGCCGCTGCTGCCCACGCCGCCGGCCAGCGCTTTATCCAGACGGGCTTTGCCCTGGTGACGCTGCCGCATGAGGCGTACTACAGCCTGGATGCGATCCTGCGCACCCTCGGGCGTTTGCTGGTCACGCACCAGCGGCTGCTGGAATGGAATCCCTCCGGCGACCAGGAGCGGCTGAGCCGCACCGACCTCGCCGCCTCGTTCCGCGCCATGGGGTTCGCCCCCGTGTTCGCCGCCGGCACGGCCATCACCCTGGCGGCGGCGAATCCGGCCGCGCTGGCCGTGGCGGGGCCCATACTGATCCTGTGGCTGGTCTCCCCCGCTATCACCTGGTGGATCAGCCTGCCCCTCGCCCGCCGCGAGGTTCGGCTGACGGCCGAACAGACCCGTTTTCTCGGCAGGATTGCGCGCAAGACCTGGGCATTCTTCGAGACCTTCGTCGGCCCGGAGGACCATTGGCTGCCACCGGACAACTACCAGGAATACCGCGATTCCGCGCTGGCCCATCGCACCTCGCCCACCAACATGGGACTGGCGCTGCTGGCGAATCTGTCCGCCCATGACTTCGGTTACATCCCGGCCGGACAACTGATCGAGCGCACGGCGCATACCCTGGAAACGATGGCGGTCCTGCCAAGCTATCGCGGCCACTTCTACAACTGGTACGACACGCAGTCGCTGCAAGCGCTGCACCCGGCTTACATCTCGACGGTGGACAGCGGCAACCTGGCGGGCCATCTGTTGACCCTGCGCCCGGGCCTGTTGGCGCTGCTTGACCGGCCGATCCTGGAGACCCGCTGCCTGGACGGCCTGCGCGACACGCTGGAGATATTGGATGAGGCCGCGGGCGACAGATCTCCGGCCACGCTGGCCCAATTCCGCAAGGATGTCGAATCCGCATGCGCTTCGCGGCCGGCCACGCTGCCGGCGGCACGGCTCCAACTGGACCGGCTGGCGCACTCCGCCGAGGCGATCAGCAACGACTTGGGGCATGAGCCCGAGAGCCAGGCGGCCTGGTGGGCAAGCGCGCTGGCCCGGCAATGCCGCGCGGCACGCGATGAGCTGGCCTTTCTCGCGCCGTGGACCGGGTTGCCGGAAGCGCCGGACGAACCCGGTGACCTCCCCGAGATCAATGCGATCCCGACCCTGCGTGCCCTGGCGGGACTCGATGTGGCGTTGTCGGCCCGCCTCGCGAGCCGGACCGAGGCGGTCACGACACCGGAACAGATCGCATGGCTGGCCGATCTGCGCCGGCACATCGGGCAAGGCAGCGAGCGCGCCCAGGCCCGCATCGCGGCCATCCAGAGCCTGGCCCTGCAGGCCGGCGAACTCGCGGACATGGAATATGGCTTCCTGTACGACAAGCCATCGCGTCTGCTGAGCATCGGCTACAGCGTGGACGAGCGGCGGCGGGACGCGAGTTACTACGATCTGCTGGCTTCGGAAGCGCGCTTGTGCGTGTTCGTCGCCATCGCCCAGGGACAATTGCCCCAGGAGAGCTGGTTCGCCCTGGGGCGCCTGCTCACGAGCGCCGGCGGCGAGCCGATTCTGCTGTCGTGGAGCGGCTCGATGTTCGAGTACCTGATGCCGCAACTGGTGATGCCGAGCTACGACCACACGCTGCTCGACCAGACCGCCAAGGCGGCGGTGGCGCGGCAGATCGAGTATGGCCAGCAGATCGGCCTGCCATGGGGCATGTCGGAATCCGGCTACAACGCGGTGGACGTGCAACTCAGCTACCAGTACCGCGCCTTCGGCGTGCCCGGCCTGGGGCTGAAACGCGGACTTGGCGAGGACCTGGTGGTCGCACCCTATGCGGCCGTGCTCGCCTTGATGGTGGCGCCGGAGGCGGCCTGCCTGAATCTGCAACGGCTCACCGCCGCCGGTGCGGAAGGCCAGTTCGGCTTTCATGAAGCCATCGACTACACCCCGGCACGGCAGCGGCGCGGCGAATCCCATGCCCTGGTGCGCTCCTACATGGCCCATCACCAGGGCATGAGCCTGCTGGCCCTGGCTTATCTGTTGCTGGACCGTCCGATGCAGAAGCGCTTCGAGTCCGACCCGCTGTTCCAGGCCACGCTGCTGTTGCTGCAGGAACGAATCCCCAGGGCCTCGGCGTTCTATGCCCACACCGCCGAACTCACCGGCATCCAGGCCGGTGTGGGCAGCCCGGAGATGCCGATCCGCGTGCTGAACAATCCCGACATACCGGTCCCGGAAGTGCAGTTGCTGTCCAACGGCCGATACAATGTGATGGTCACCCACGCCGGCGGCGGTTACAGCCGCTGGAAGGACTTGGCCGTGACGCGCTGGCGCGAGGACGGCACCCGCGACGCCTGGGGCACATTCTGCTACCTGCGCGACGTCAATAGCGGTTCGACCTGGTCGACCGCGCACCAGCCCAGCTTGCGACGCGCGGAACACTACGAGGCGATCTTCTCGGAAGGACGCGCGGAATTTCGCCGTCGCGATCGGGGTGACGATTTCGATTTCGACACCCATACCGATATCGTCGTATCGCCGGAAGACGACATCGAGTTGCGCCGCGTGCGCATTACCAATCGCTCCCCCGTGCGCCGGACGATCGAGGTCACGAGTTACGCGGAGGTGGTGCTGGCGGCGCCTGCCGCGGACGCCCTGCATCCGGCGTTCAGCAATCTCTTCGTGCAGACCGAGATCGTCGAGGCGCGCCAGGCCATCCTTTGCACGCGCCGGCCCCGCTCCAACGACGAAGCGGTACCCTGGATGTTTCACCTGATGGCCGTGCACGACGCGGAGGTCGACGCGCTTTCCTACGAGACCGACCGTGCGCGCTTCATCGGCCGCGGCCGCAACGCCGCCGCGCCCCAGGCGATGGACGAGGCAGCGGCGCTGTCCGGCAGCCAGGGCTCCGTGCTCGACCCGGTGGTCGCCATCCGCTGTCGCATCACCCTCGATCCGGAGCAGTCGGCCAACGTGGACCTGGTTTACGGCATGGGCGACAGCCGCGACGTGGCCCTGGCTCTGGTCGAGAAGTATCAGGATCGGCGCCTCGCCGACCGCGTCTTCGAACTGGCCTGGACCCACGCCCAGGTGGTGCTGCGCCAGATCAACGCCGGGGAAGCGGACGCGCAACTTTACGGGCGCCTGGCCAACTCGATCCTCTACGCCCATGCCGCACTGCGCGCCGACAGCAGCGTGCTCATGAAGAACCGGCGCGGGCAATCCGGCCTGTGGGGCTATGCCATTTCCGGCGACCGGCCCATCGTCCTGCTGCGCATCGCCGACCTGGCCAACATCGAACTGGTGCGCCAGCTCATCCAGGCCCATGCCTACTGGCGCCTGAAGGGACTGGCGGTGGACCTGGTGATCTGGAACGAAGACCGCGCCGGTTACCGGCAGGTGCTGCAGGACCAGATCCTGGGCCTGGTGGCGGTGGGTCTGGAAACCCAGGCAATGGACCGGCCGGGCGGCATCTTCGTGCGCTCGGCGGAGCAGATCTCGGAGGAAGACCGTACCCTGTTCCAGACCGTCGCGCGCGTCATCCTCAGCGACAGCCGCGGGACCTTGGCGGAACAGGTCAACCGCCCCGGTGCGATGGAAGTACGCGTGCCACGTTTGATCCCGAACCGACCCCGCACTCCCGAACTGCCCACCGCTTTCGAACCGCCGCAGCGCGATCTGATCCTGTCCAATGGCATCGGCGGCTTCACCCAGGATGGGCGCGAGTACGTTATCACCACCACGCCCGCACAGCGCACCCCGGCGCCGTGGGTGAACGTGCTGGCCAATCCCCGCTTCGGCAGCGTCATCTCGGAGAGCGGCCAGGCCTATACCTGGGGCGAGAATGCCCACGAGTTCCGCCTCACGCCCTGGCACAACGACCCGGTATCCGACGCGGGCGGAGAAGCTTTTTACCTGCGCGACGAGGACAGCGGCCAGTTTTGGTCGCCGACGCCGCTGCCCCGGCGAGGTGCTACGCCCTACCTCAGCCGGCACGGCTTCGGCTACAGCGTGTTCGAGCATACCGAGGCCGGCATCCGCTCGGAGCTGTGGGTCTACGTGGCGGTGGACGCAGCGGTGAAGTTCTCCGTGCTCAAGGTGCGCAACGCATCCGGCCGGCCGCGCCGGCTTTCCGCCACCGGTTACGTGGAATGGGTGCTGGGCGACCTGCGGCCGAAATCGGCCATGCACGTGACCAGCGAAGTCGATCCCTACAGCGGCGCGCTCTACGCGCGCAACCCGTACAACACCGAATTTCCCGAGCGGGTCGCCTTCTTCGACGTGGACGACGCCGACCGGACCGCCACCTGCGACCGCGCCGAATTCATCGGCCGCAACGGCAGCCTGGAGAACCCGGCGGCGATGGCGCGCACCCACCTGTCCGGCAAGCTGGGCAGCGGCCTGGATCCCTGCGCCGCGATCCAGGTGGGGTTCGATCTGGCCGACGGGCAGGAGCGCGAGATCATCTTCAGGCTCGGTCTGGGGGGAACGCCGGGCGGCGACGACGCCAACCGGCTGGTGCATCGCTTCCGTGGCGCCGACTCGGCGCGGCGGGCGCTGGAAGAGGTCTGGCATTTCTGGAACCACTCGCTCGGCGCCGTCCAGGTGGAGACGCCCGACCAGTCACTCAACGTGCTGAGCAATGGCTGGCTGTTGTACCAGACCCTGGCCTGTCGCATGTGGGCGCGTAGCGGCTTTTACCAGTCGGGCGGCGCCTTCGGTTTCCGCGACCAGTTGCAGGACGCGATGGCGCTGGTGCACGCCGAGCCCGGGCTGCTGCGCGCGCAACTGCTGCTATGCGCGGGCCGCCAGTTCCACGAAGGCGATGTCCAGCACTGGTGGCATCCGCCCTCCGGCCGTGGCGTGCGCACCCATATTTCAGATGATTATCTGTGGCTCGCCCTGGCCACGTGCCGCTACGTATTCAGCACCGGCGACACCGGCGTGCTGGAGGAACCCGTCCCGTTTCTGGAAGGCCGCCCGCTCAGTGTGGACGATGATTCCTACTACGACCTGCCCGGCCCTTCGGTGACCGCGGAGAGCCTGTACTGGCACTGCGTGCGGGCCATCCGGCACGGACTGCAATTCGGCGAGCATGGCCTGCCACTGATCGGTTCCGGCGACTGGAACGACGGCATGAACCGGGTGGGCATCCACGGCAAGGGAGAGAGCGTGTGGCTGGGCTTCTTTCTCAACGAAGTGCTGCGCCAGTTCGGCGCGCTGGCGCGTCGGCACGGCGACCCCGCCTTCGCAGAAGTCTGCGCGGCCGAAGGCCTGCGCCTGCGCGAGAGCCTCGAACAGCATGGCTGGGACGGCGCCTGGTATCGCCGCGCGTACTTCGACGACGGCACGCCGCTCGGCTCGGCGGATAACCTCGAATGTCAGATCGACTCGATCTCACAAAGCTGGTCGGTGCTGTCCGGGGCGGGCGACGCCGAGCGTTCACGCATGGCCATGCAGGCCGTGGACGAGCGGCTGGTGCGCCGCGACCACGCCCTCATCCAGTTGCTCGATCCACCCTTCGATCGGTTGGATCTGGACCCCGGCTACATCAAGGGCTATGTACCGGGCGTGCGCGAGAACGGCGGCCAGTACACCCACGGCGCCATCTGGGCGGCCATGGCCTTCGCGGCCCTGGGCGACAGTCGGCGTGCCTGGGAACTCACCACCATGATCAACCCGGCCAACCACGCGAAATCACAGCAGACTATCGCAACCTACAAGGTGGAACCCTACGTCATGGCCGCCGACGTCTACGCGGTGGCGCCCCACACCGGCCGCGGCGGCTGGACCTGGTACACCGGCTCGGCCGGCTGGATGTACCGGCTTATCGTCGAGTCCCTGCTGGGCTTGCGGCTGGAAGTGGACCGGCTGCACGTCGCGCCCTTGCTCCCCGCGCACTGGGCCGGGTTGAAGATCCACTACCGCTATCGGGAGACGGTCTACCACATCGCCATCGCGCAAACGCGAGCCGGCGATGATGAGAAGAGCGGTGTGACGCGGGTGACGGTCGATGGCGTCGAGCAGGACGGCCAGGCGATTCCCCTGGTCGATGACCATCGTGAACACACGGTGGAGGTGAGCGTGGCGGCGCGATGAACACCGTGGTGCTCGCCCAGGGTTTCACTTATTGAGTTTTCCATTACTTATGACAAAGCCCCGTTCGCCCTGAGTAGGCTTGTCGAAGGGCATGTCCGAGTGGGCGCGGGGCTTCGACAAGCTACTCAGCCCGAACGGTCGTTGAAATCCGTCATGATTTACGGAAACATCAATAAGGAAGCGCTGATTTAATCGGACTGATAGGAAATTGCCTTTCCCGGGCGGGCCCGTGCGGGCCGTTGTCGGGATCTGGAGGGGGGAGGTTGGGCGGCAAGCCGGGGGGTTTGGAGCCCTTCCCGAGGAAGGCGGCCTTTTCGGCGCCCATGCCGCGGGTCCCCTGTCGATCTCCTCCGCAGCAAACGCGGTGCCCGGCCAAGGTCGACCCGCCGGGCTCGGCACCGGGGATTCGATAACGGCTCTTATGGAAACAACGGCTTAGGCCATCAAGACCTTGGGCAGTTCCTCTTGACTCCCCCACTTCAAGACCCCTCTCCTTGGGGCAGTTGTTCAAAAATGAGACGACATCGTCTCAATCGGAGACGCACATCGTTCAAGATTGAGACAAGACCCTGGGCTATCGCGGATTCTGGGAAGCTCGCCGCGCTGGCCTTCAAGCGCTTCGAGCCACCGCCGGAAGAGGGGGCCGTCCTCGGGCAGCAGGAGGCCTACGACCTCCATCCAGCCGCCACAGCTCGGACAGCGGCGGGGGTCGATGCCGTAGATCCGCCACACCCACTCGGCCCAGCGGGGGGTGGCGTGGATGGGCTGTTGCAGTAGCCCGGCGCGGGCTTGCTCACCCAGGGCGCTCCCTTTGTAGGCGTTGGCGTAGACGCCGTAGTCGCGGACGGTCTGGAAGCCGGGCTCGGGGATCTGAGAGGCGAGGCGGGCGAGAAACTCGCGGGCGGTGAGCCCCTCCCGCTTGCCGATCCGCCGGACCGTCCCGTGATGGTAGCGCTGCTCACGATAGTAGAGGGTCACCGTGTTGGGGCCGGGTCGATAGCGGGTGCGAGCCGCCGCCACCGGGTGGCGTAGCAGGTACTCCAGCAGCCGCCCCATGACGTCGGGGTCGCGGCGGTGGTCCTTGGTGGGCTATGGGTGATAAAGCCCTTGGGATACCAGGTGGCGACGCGGGCGGCGAACCCGGTGGGGATGATCTCCGCCTCGACGAGGGCGGTGAGGAGGTTGCGTTGCCAGCGGTGGTTGAGGTCGGAATAGGGGAGGAAGCCGCAGACCTGATAGGCGTCGCCGACGCCGAAGCAGCCATCGGTGGCGATCATGTCAAGCCGGTGGTCGCGTTCATTGCCGGCTCCACCGCCCCCCCCCGGGACGGCGCATGGGTCACGCCGGCGCCATCGTCTCCGGCGGCAAGGGCACGGCGGAGGCGAAGTTCGCGGCCCTCGACGCGGCGGGCATCCGCACCACCCGCAACCCCTCCGAGCTGGGCGCCCTGGTCAAGGCCGCCCTGGCGTAGAGGCTGGCCGGGACCGATGGTGGGCATAGCCCGCCTGATCAAAAATGGCACGTACCCGGCACGGGATCGCCTCGGGGGGCACGCGTAACTGCCAGTTGCCGCGCCGAACTGCGGAGACCGTGGCCACGTGCGCCTCGCTGTCCGCGTCAAACAGGGCGGCGAGACCGCGCATCCCGAGCCGTTCGCAGTGACCGCGGTGGGCGGCTGTGTGCCGGGGCCCGCAGCGCCTCCCGGGCAGGTCGGCGCTGGCGACTAATCGTCGTCCTCGGGGGCGTCGCCGGTGGGCAGCCCGTACTTCTTCACTGCGTAGCGGATCGCGTTGCGGCTCATGCCCAGCTTGCGCGCCGCCTCGGCCTGGTTGCCATCACAGGACTCCATGGCCTGACGGATCAGGTCTCGCCGGATCGCCTCGAGGTCGACCTGGGTGACGGTGGTGAAGTCGACCTCGATCGTGCCCTCGGCGGTCACCCGCCCCGCAGTACCGGTGT
>Ga0214471_10003770_pt1 | contig 11726 bp, 17 predicted proteins | sample RVTome_5_FD_207665 | JGI IMG/M metagenome (GOLD analysis project Ga0214471, IMG submission 207665) | Soil microbial communities from uranium-contaminated site in the Upper Colorado River Basin, Wyoming, United States - RVT142D155 | ecosystem: Environmental > Terrestrial > Soil > Contaminated >... | reverse complement strand
CCTACCGCGCCATGGCCACCAAGGCGGGCAAGGTGTGGCGCGAGCACGGCGCGCTCGACTACAAGGAGTGCATCGCCGACGACGTGAAGAAGGGCAAGCACACGTCCTTCCCGCAGGCGGTGAAGCTAAAGTCCGGCGAGGTGGTGTGGTTTTCCTGGATCCTCTACCGCAACCGCAAGCACCGCGACAGCGTCAACAGGAAGGTGATGAAGGACAAGCGCATCGCACCCATGATGGACCCGAAGAACATGCCCTTCGACGGCAAGCGCTTCTTCTGGGGCGGCTTCAAAGTGGTCGTCGACCTGTGAAGCCGTTCGAGATCGCGCGCGTCTACGACGCGCCGCGCAGCCGCGTCTGGCAGGCCTGGACCGAGCCCGAGCGCAGGACGTTCGACGAAGGCCGCGAAAGCATGAAGCAGGGCTGGACCGGCACGTTCGACCAGCTCGCCGCGCACCTGTGAACCAGCGGATCGTCAACGTGACGCGTATTTTCGATGCGCCGCGCAGCCGCGTGTTCGAGTGCTGGACGCGCGCCGAGCACCTGGTGCACTGGTTCGGGCCAAAGGGCTTCACCCTCCATTCGTGCGAGGCCGACCCCCGGCCGGGAGGGATTTTCAAGCTGTGGCGACGGTCGCGGTGAACGCCACCGCGCGCGGACCGAGCGACGAAGCGGCCGCGATGCTCAAGGGGATGGAGAAGGGCTGGGCGCAGACCGTCGCGCGCCTGGACACACATTTAAGGAGACCGTAATGCAGGTTCAGCCCTATCTGTTCTTCGACGGCCGTTGCGAGGAAGCGCTCGAGTTCTACAAGAGCAGGCTCGGCGCCAAGCTGGAGATGCTGATGCGCTTCAAGGAAAACCCCGAGCCCGGCCATAACCCGCCGAACGCCGAGCAGAAGGTGATGCACGCCTGCGTGCGCATCGGCGACACGGCGGTGATGGCCTCCGACGGGAACTGCACCGGCAAGCCCAGCTTCCAGGGCTTTTCCCTTTCCCTGACCGCGAAGGACTCCAAGGAGGCCGAGCAGCTTTTCTCCACGCTTGCGGAAGGCGGGCAGGTGCAGATGCCGCTCGCCAAGACCTTCTTCTCCCCCGCGTTCGGCATGGTCGCCGACCGCTTCGGCGTGTCGTGGATGGTGGTCGTGCCGCAGGCGCAGCCATGAGGTTCATGATCATCGTGAAGGCCACGAAGGACAGCGAAGCCGGCGTGCTGCTCGACGGCTCGGGACTGCAGGCGAGCTCGAAGGGCTGGCCGAAGACCCGCGAGGAGGCGATGGAATGGGCGCGGCGCTTCCCCAATCCGTCGATCGACGGCAAGGAAGCCGAGATCGAGGTGCGGCAGCTGTTCGAGCTCGAGGACTTCGCCCCGGGCGAGGCCGTCGAGCGCTTCAAGGACATGGGCGTGGGAGGGAAGAAGTAATGCAAAAGATCACCCCGTTCCTGTGGTACGACAAGGAAGCCGAAGAGGCGGCGAGCTTCTACGTCTCGATCTTCAGCAAGTCGAAGATCACCGGCATCGCGCGCTACGGCGACGCCGGGCCCGGGCCGAAGGGCTCGGTGATGAGCGTCAACTTCCAGCTCGAGGGGCAGGATTTCATCGCGCTGAACGGCGGGCCGCAGTTCAAGTTCACGCCTGCGGTCTCGCTCTTCGTGAGCTGCAAGACGCAGAAGGAGCTCGACGCGCTGTGGGACAGGCTCTCGGCCGGCGGACGAAAAGACCGCTGCGGCTGGCTGCAGGACAAGGACCCCAAAAAGGCGAAGAGGAAATGAAGCGCGCGTACCCAGGCAGCTGCCATTGCGGCGCGGTGCGCTACGCGGCCGAGATCGACCTCGCCGCGGGCACCGCGAAGTGCAATTGCTCGATCTGCTTCAAGTCGCGGGCGTGGATGGCGTTCATCCCGGCGGACGCCTTCCGCCTGCTCGCGGGCGAGCAGAGCCTGCGCGACTACCAGTTTGCGAGCAAGTCGATCCATCACGTGTTCTGCACGCAGTGCGGCGTGCGCTCGTTCGCCCACGGCGCCGACGGCCAGGGCAACCGCTTCTACGCCGTGCGGGTGAACTGCCTCGACGGCGTCGACCCGCGTGAGCTGATCGAGGCGCCGGTGAAATTCATGGACATGCTGCACGACGACTTCGCGTCGGCGCCGGCCGAGACCCGGCAACTCTAGGGCGCGCCGGGCTTGCTGACATGTATATAAATACAGTATTCTTCGGCCTCTCGTCGAGGGCGCGCACCATGGCAAGCGAATCCCGCAAGCTCAGCGTTTCGATCGATCGTCCCGCCGCCGAGGCCTACGAGTTCCTCTCGGCGCCGGAGAATTTCGCGCGATGGGCGTCGGGACTGGGCGGCACGCTGCGCCCGCGCGGCGACGACTGGGTAGCCGACACCCCCGAAGGCCCGGCCATGGTGCGGCTCTCCGAGCGCAACTCGTACGGCGTGCTCGACCACCAGGTGCGCCTGCCGCGCGGCGCGCCGATCTACGTGCCGCTGCGCGTCATCGCGCAAGGCGACGGCTGCGAGCTCGTTTTGACGCTGTTCCGCCGGCCGGAGATGTCGGACGAGAAGTTCGCCGCCGACGCCGAATGGGTGATGCGCGACCTGCAGGCGGCGAAGCGTATCCTCGAAGCGCAGTAAGGCGTCGATTTCGATCCAATTCGGAGGCTGCGATGAAACCGTCGACCGGCAATCCTGCTCCCGGCTACAAGAAGTATCCCGGCCATCGCCTCGGGACGAAGCCTGCGGGCGTGCGAGTGCGCGTGACGTTCAAAGGCGAGGTGATCGCGGACAGCCGGGATGCGATCGCGATGGAGGAAGCGATGGGCGGCAGCACGGTGGCGCCCATCGTCTATTACCTCCCCCGCAGAGACGCGAAGATGGACCGCCTCGTGCGCACGGACCATCGCACGCACTGCCCGTTCAAAGGCGACGCGTCGTACTTCTCGCTGAAGGGTGGGCCGGAAAACGCGATCTGGAGCTACGAGCAGCCGTACGACGAGGCGGCGGCGATCAAGGAGATGCTCGCGTTCTACCCGGACAAGGTCGAGATTTCATGTGAAACGCCGCCGGCGTGATCGCGATCTCCAGCCTCACCAAGACGTACGCCTCGGGCCTGCAGGCCCTCAAGAGCGTCAGCCTCGAGATCCGCAAGGGCGAGATCTTCGCCCTCCTCGGCCCGAACGGCGCCGGCAAGACCACGCTCATCAGCATCGTGTGCGGCATCGTCAACCCGAGCTCGGGAAGCGTGCGCGTCGACGGCCACGACATCGTGCGCGATTACCGGGTCACGCGCTCGAAGATCGGGCTGGTGCCGCAGGAGCTCACCACCGACACTTTCGAGACGGTCTGGGCGACGGTGTGCTTCAGCCGCGGCATCTTCGGGCGCGCGCCGGACCCGGCGCACCTCGAGAAGGTGCTGCGCCAGCTCTCGCTCTGGGACCGGCGCCACGACAGGATCCGCACGCTCTCGGGCGGGATGAAGCGCCGCGTGCTGATCGCCAAGGCGCTCGCGCACGAGCCCGAGATCCTGTTCCTCGACGAGCCCACCGCGGGCGTCGACGTCGAGCTGCGCCGCGACATGTGGGCGCTGGTGCGCGCGCTGCGCGAAGGCGGCGTCACCGTCATCCTCACCACGCACTACATCGACGAGGCCGAGGAAATGGCCGACCGCATCGGCGTCATGAGCAAGGGCGAGCTGGTGGTGGTCGAGGAGAAGGCGACCCTGATGAAGAAGCTCGGCAAGAAGGAGCTCACGCTCCACCTGCTCGAGCCGATGACAGCGGTTCCACCAGAGCTGGCACCCTGGAAACTGCAGATCAAGAACGGGGGAAGCGAACTGCAGTACACCTTCCGGGCGCAGGAAGAACGCGCTGGAATCCCCGCGCTCCTGCGCCGGCTCGGCGAGCTCGGCATCGGCTTCACCGACCTGCAGACGCGCCAGAGCTCGCTGGAGGATATTTTTATTGATTTGGTAAATCAGCCATGAATCGCCACGCCATCGCGGCGATCTACAAGTTCGAGATGGCGCGCTTCCGGCGCACGCTGTGGCAGAGCCTGGCGGCGCCGGTGATCACCACCTCGCTCTACTTCGTGGTGTTCGGCGCCGCCATCGGCGCACGCATGGGCCAGCTCGACGGCGTGCCCTACGGCGCGTTCATCGTCCCCGGGCTGATCATGCTCGCGCTGCTCACCGAGAGCCTGTCCAACGCCTCGTTCGGCATCTACCTGCCGCGCTTCACCGGCACCATCTACGAGGTGCTGTCGGCGCCGGTGTCGGCGTTCGAGCTGGTGCTCGCCTACGTCGGCGCCGCGGCGACGAAGTCGATCGCGCTCGGCCTGGTGATCCTCGCCACGGCCAACCTGTTCGTGCCCGTGAGCATCGCGCACCCGGTCTGGATGGTCGCCTTCCTGGTGCTCACGGCCACCACCTTCTGCCTGTTCGGCTTCATCCTCGGCATCTGGGCCGAGGGCTTCGACCAGCTGCAGTTCGTTCCGATGCTCGTCATCACGCCGCTCACCTTCCTCGGCGGCGCGTTCTACTCGATCGACATGCTGCCCGAGGCCTGGCGCACCTTCAGCCTGTTCAACCCGATCGTGTATCTCATCAGCGGCTTCCGCTGGAGCTTCTACGGCATCGCCGACGTCAGCGTGTGGGTGAGCCTCGCGATGACGTTCGTCTTCTTCCTGGTGTTCCTCGCCGTGGTGGCGTGGATCTTCCGCACCGGGTACCGGTTGAAGAACTAGCGGGCGAGATACCCCGAGTCCACCGGCAGCGTGACGCCGGTGATGCAGCGTGCGGCGTCGCTCGCCAGGAAGAGGATCGCGGCGGCGATGTCCTCGGGCTCGGGAAACCGGCCGAGCGGCGTGTGCGCCATCACCGTCTTCAGCACCTCCGGGTTGGAGAAGATCGGCGCCGTGAGCTCGGTGCGCACGTAGGTCGGCGCCACCGCGTTGACGCGGATGTTGTCCGCGGCCCATTCGAGCGCGAGCGCGCGGGTGAGGTTGACGACGCCGCCCTTGGACGCCTGGTAGGAGGCGTTCGGGTAGATGCCGCCGGAGAGGCCCATGATCGAGGCGAGGTTGACGATCGCCCCGCCGCCGCGCTTCTTCATATGAGGATGGGCGAGGCGCGAGCACAGGAAGAGCGCGGTGAGATTGAGCTCGATCACCGCGTCCCACTCTTCCTTCTTGACCTCGAGCGCGGTCCTGCGCACCGCGCGCCCGGCGTTGTTCACCAGGATATCGATTGCCCCGATCCTGCCAAAGGCATCCCTCACCGAAGATTCGTTCGTGATGTCGCAGCCGGTCTCGATGTCAAGGGCTTCCACCCGCGCGCCTGCTTCTTTCAACAGCTTGACCGTCGCCGCGCCGATGCCTTTCGCGCCGCCGGTCACGACCGCGACTTTATTCTTTAGATCGAGCGAGAAAATGGGATCCGTCCCGGGGCTGTCCGCGATGTCCCTCAGTATACTGAGCCGCATGTTCGACCTCGTGATCCGCGACGCGCTCCTGCTCGACGGCCTGGGCTCGCCGCCGCGGCGCGGCGGCGTCGCGGTCAAGGGCGGCAGGATCGTCGAGGTGGGCAGGATCCTCGGCAGCTCGCGGGAAACGGTGATCGCCGACGGCCTCGCGCTGATGCCCGGGATCATCGACAACCACACGCACTACGACGCGCAGCTCACCTGGGATCCCTGGGCCTCGCCCTCGCCCGCGCTCGGCGTCACCACCGCGATCATCGGCAACTGCGGCTTCACCATCGCGCCGTGCCGCGCCGGCGACCGCGAGCTGGTGATGAAGAACCTGACCCAGGTCGAAGGCATGTCGCTCGCGGTGCTGCGCGCCGGGGTGCGCTGGGATTTCGAGACCGTGCCGCAGTACCTCGACATGCTCGAGCGCCGCGGCATCGCCCTGAACGTCGCGGTGTTCGTCGGCCATTCCTCGATCCGCACCTACGTCATGGGCGACGCGGCGACCGAGCGCGCGGCCACGCCGGAAGAAGTCGTTTCAATGAAAAACCTCGTGCTGGAGGGCATGCGGGCCGGCGCGGTCGGCTTCTCGACCAGCACCTCGCCCGCGCACAACGGCGAAGGCGGCAAGCCGATGCCCTCGCGCCTCGCCGACGAGGCCGAGCTGCGCGCGCTGGTCGGCTGCCTGCGCGAGGCCGGGCGCGGCGTGTTCATGCTCACCAAGGGCGGGCACACGCAGATCGGCTTCCTCGAGGAGCTCGCCGCGCAATCGCAGCGCCCGGTGGTGGTGGCGGCGCTGTTCCACAGCAGCACCAATCCCGACGCCGTATTCCACGATTTGCAGAAAATCCAGGAGGCGAACGAGCGCGGCCGCCAGCTCGTCGGGGCGGTGTCGTGCTGCCCGCTCGCGATGGAGTTCACGCTGCACTCGCCTTATGTCTTCGAAGGGCTGGAAGCATGGCAGCCCGCGCTTCCGCTGAAGGGCGAGCCGTTCAAGTCGAAGTTGCGGGACCCGGAATTTCGCCGCGCGCTCAAGGCTGAGCTGTCGAAGCCCGCGCACTTCCGCCTGTTCAACGGCGAATGGCACCAGGTCGAGGTGATCCAGTCTGCGCGCGCCGAGCTCGAGCAGAAGCCGCTCTCCGCACTCGCCGGCGCCGCGGGCAAGGACCCGCTCGACTTCATGCTCGACCTCGCGCTGGACGAGAACCTCGACACGGTCTTCAGCGCGCTCCTCCTCAACGCCGACGAGGCCGGGGTCGGCCGCATGCTGCGCCACCCCTGCAGCCTGGTCTCGCTGTCGGACGCCGGCGCGCACCTCACGTTCTTCAACGACGCCGGCTTCGGCCTGCACCTCCTCGGCCACTGGGTGCGCGAGCGCGGCGTGCTCACGCTCGCCGATGCGGTATGGCGCCTCACCGGGCAGCCGGCGAAGCTCTTCGGCGTCCGGGAGCGCGGCGCGCTCAAGGTCGGCCACCACGCCGACCTGCTCCTGTTCGACCCGGCCGTAGTCGGCCGCGGCCCCAAGCGCAGGATCTTCGACCTGCCCGGCGGCAACCCGCGGCTGACGACCTCGGCGGTCGGCGTGCACGGGGTCTGGGTGAACGGCGTGCGCATCGCGGGGAAGGAAGGCACGTACGACAAGCACGATCTTCCCGGCCGGCTGCTGCGCGAATTCGCCGCGTAGCGGTTCCACGACAAGAAAAACCGAGCGCAAACAAGACACTCTTCCCGACGCGGGGCTTTCCGTCGTCCCGCGGCGACAACGGTAGCGCGATCACTACGGGAGTGTCGCGCGGTTTCAAACACTTAGCGGCGGGTATGGATCGTGCGTATAAGCACGCGCTGTCCTACCCACCACTACACAGGGAGCTGAAAGTGCTACAGAAAGACGGGTTCTTCCGCAACAGGCGCGACGAGTCGTTCCGCCAGAATCAACCGATTGCGCCGGCGCCGGCGCCTGCGGCGGCCAGCACGGCACCCGCGCCCTCCATCGAGCCGGAAAAGAAAGCCGAGTCCAAGCTCGTCGTCGGCCACGACATCAAGATCAAGGGCGTCGAGATCAGCGACTGCGACACGCTGGTGGTCGAAGGCCGCGTCGAGGCCACCCTCGATTCGCGCGTCCTCGAGATCGCCGAGCACGGCGTGTTCCAGGGCACCATCGCCGTCGACCACGCCGAGATCCGCGGCCGCTTCGAGGGCGAGATCACGGTGCGCAAGCAGCTCATCATCCACGGCAGCGGCAAGGTGTCGGGCAAGGTCCGCTACGCCAAGATCAAGGTCGAGGAAGGCGCCGAGCTGTCGGGCGACCTCGCCGTGATGGACAAGGCCGCGCCCTCCATCAGCGTCAGCAAGCGCGTCGCCAACGCCTAGAACAAAAGCCGCAGCAGTGCTTTAGCGCCTCCTCCCCTGAAGGCGGCGCGAACCATCCCCGGAGGCCACCTGGCCTCCGGGGCTTTCTTATGCCTGCAGCATTCCCTGGGCCTCGATGAACCGGACCACGGTATCGAGCCCCTGGCCGGTCTTCAGGTTGGTGAACACGAACGGGCGCTCGCCGCGCATCCTCTTCGCGTCGCGCTCCATCACTTCCAGCGACGCGCCGACCATCGGCGCGAGGTCGATCTTGTTGATGACCAGCAGGTCCGACTTGGTGATGCCCGGGCCGCCCTTGCGCGGGATCTTGTCGCCGGCGGCGACGTCGATCACGTAGAGCGTCAGGTCGGAGAGCTCCGGGCTGAAGGTGGCGGCGAGGTTGTCGCCGCCGGACTCGACGAACACCACGTCGAGCTTCGGGAAGCGCCGCATCAGCCGGTCCACCGCCTCGAGGTTGATCGAGGCGTCCTCGCGGATCGCGGTGTGCGGGCAGCCGCCGGTCTCGACGCCGATGATGCGCTCGGGCGCGAGCGCGTCGTTGCGCACCAGGAACTGCGCGTCCTCCTCGGTGTAGATGTCGTTGGTGACCACCGCCAGGTCGTAGCGGCCGCGCAGCGCGCGGCACAGCGACAGCGTCAGCGCCGTCTTCCCGGAGCCCACCGGCCCGCCGATCCCGACCCTCAGGGTCATGACCTGAATAGCCTCGAGTACTGCGTTTCGTGGCGCGCCGAGAGGATCGCGAGCCTGGGCGCAAAGTTGCTCCAGTTTTCCTCGGGAATCTCGAGATCGGCGAGGGCTTCAAGCCGCTCGCCCAGCGAAAGCAGAATCTTCTGCCCCGCCGTCTGCCCGAGCGGCACCGCCTTTACCGCGGCCATCACCTGGTTCTCCAGCCACGACCAGAGATAGGCGACGACCGCTTCGCGCGGCTCGATCTTCCAGTGGCGTACGGCGGCGGCGAAGGAAGTCGGGAACGCGGGATCCTCAATCGCAATCTCGATCGAAAACTCGCGCAGCAATTTCGCCAGCGACGCCCCCATCTGCAGCGTCTCGGCGCGCAGCTCGGCGCTCTCGCGCGTGGCGACGAAGAAGTCGTTCAGCGCCTGGCTCGGCGAGGCGATCTGCGCGCGCAAGACCTGCGCCTCCAGGCGCGCGACCGACAGCTCGAGCACGTCGCCGATCCACTCCTGCGCGGACGCTGCATCCTTCACGATGCCCGCCTCGATCGCGGCTTCCAGCCCCTGCGAATAGCTGTAGGCGCCGACGGGTAGCGTCGGGCTTGCCAGCTGCAAAAGGCGTGAAAGGCTCATGAATGAGGGTGGCCGTAGGCGCCGGCCTCGGGCTCGAACGGGGCCTCGATATGCGAGACGCGCGCGCCGAGCGTCTTCACCAGTTCCTCGAGCACATGGTCCTCGGCGATGCGCAGGAAGCCCTGCCCGACCTGGAGCGGCACGTGGCGGTTGCCGAGGTGGTAGGCGACCCGCGCCAGCTCGGCCGACTCGATGTGCAGGAGCTTCTCGGGCGCAGCGACGATCGCGACCTCGCGCCCGTCGGTCGCGGCGACGCGGTCCCCGCCGCGCAGCACCCTGCCGCGCGGCAGGATGAGGGCGATTTCTTCGCCGTTCTCCAGCTTCGCGCGCAAGCGGCTTTTCTGCCGCTGCTCGAACGGGAGGGTCAATTTCAAAATAGGAAATACCTCTGAGCCATCGGCAGAACCTGTGCGGGCTCGCAGACGAGGAGCTCGCCGTCGGCGCGCACTTCGTAGGTTTCGGGGTCGACGCTCATCTTCGGCAGGGTGGCGTTGTGCACCATGTCCCTTTTTCCGATCTTGCGCGTGTTCTTCACGGCGACCAGGGGGCGCTTCAGCTTTTCCAGATTCTTGTTTTTCAGTGAAGCTTTCGAAACAAAGGTGACGGCCTTGCCGCCGAACATCGGCCGGTAGTGCACCGGCTGCGGCGTCGGGATCGACGCGTTCGGATCGCCCATCGCCGCCGCCGCGATCATGCCGCCCTTCACGATGAGGAACGGCTTCACGCCGAAGAACGCCGGCTTCCACAGCACCAGGTCGGCGAGCTTGCCTTCCTCCAGCGATCCGACCTCGTGCGAGATGCCGTGGGCGATGGCCGGGTTGATCGTGTACTTGGCTACGTAACGCTTTACACGGAAGTTGTCCGAGACTCCCTTTCCCAGGGTTCCTCTCTGGGTTTTCATCTTGTGCGCCGTCTGCCAGGTGCGGATGATCACCTCGCCCACGCGCCCCATCGCCTGCGCGTCCGACGCCATCATCGAGAACGCGCCCAGGTCGTGCAGGATGTCCTCGGCGGCGATGGTCTCGCGCCGGATGCGCGACTCGGCGAACGCCACGTCCTCGGCGATCGCCGGGTCGAGGTGGTGGCACACCATCAGCATGTCGAGGTGCTCGGCGATGGTGTTCACGGTGTAGGGCCGCGTCGGGTTGGTCGACGAGGGCAGCACGTTCGGCTGGCCGCACACCTTGATGATGTCGGGCGCATGCCCGCCGCCCGCGCCCTCGGTGTGATAGGTGTGGATGGTGCGGCCCTTGAACGCCGCCACCGACGCCTCGACGAAGCCCGACTCGTTCAGCGTGTCGGTGTGGATCGCCACCTGCACGTCCATCCTGTCGGCGACCGCGAGGCAATTGTCGATCGCCGCCGGCGTCGTGCCCCAGTCCTCGTGCAGCTTGAGCCCAATCGCTCCGGCCTGGATTTGTTCTATTAGGGGTAAAGGCAAAGAAGCGTTTCCCTTGCCGAGAAAACCCAAATTCATCGGGAACGCATCCGCCGCCTCGAGCATCGACTGGAGGTGCCACGGCCCCGGCGTGCAGGTGGTGGCGAAGGTGCCGGTGGCGGGCCCGGTGCCGCCGCCGAGCATCGTGGTGACGCCCGACATCAGCGCCTCGTCGATCTGCTGCGGGCAGATGAAGTGGATGTGGCTGTCGATGCCCCCGGCGGTGACGATCATCCCCTCGCCCGCGATGATCTCGGTGCCCGGCCCGATCGGGATGGTGATCGCGGGCTGGATGTCGGGATTGCCGGCCTTGCCGATCTTCCAGATGCGCCCGTTCTTCAGGCCGATGTCGGCCTTGACGATGCCCCAGTGGTCGACGATGAGCGCGTTGGTCACCACGGTGTCGGCGGTGTCCTTCGACGCGCGCTGGCTCTGCCCCATGCCGTCGCGGATCACCTTGCCGCCGCCGAACTTCGCTTCCTCGCCGTACACGGTGAAGTCCTTCTCCACCTCGATCCAGAGCTCGGTGTCGGCAAGCCGCACGCGGTCGCCGACCGTCGGGCCGTACATTTCCGCGTAGGCCTGCCTCGTGATTTTCACTTGAGCTTGCCCATCACTTTCCCCGTGAAACCGTAAACCCTCCTGGAACCTGAAAGCTGAATCACCTCCACGGTTCTGGTCTGCCCCGGCTCGAAGCGCACCGCCGTTCCGGCGGCGATGTTCAGCCGGCAGCCGTAGGCCTTCTTGCGGTCGAATTCGAGCGCGGCGTTGGTCTCGAAGAAGTGGTAGTGCGATCCGACCTGAACAGGTCTATCACCCGTATTCACGACCTCGAGTCCCACGGTCTTTCTACCCTTGTTGAGCTCGATGTCGCCCGCAACGGCCTTGATTTCCCCGGGGATCATCGGCGCAGCGCCAGAATCAAAGACAGAATGCTTGTCAGGATCTTCATGGGATGGGGTTGTGAACGGTAACGAGCTTGGTGCCGTCGGGGAACGTGGCTTCGACCTGGATCTCGGGGATCATCTCCGGCACGCCTTCCATCACGTCGTCGCGCTTGAGGAGCGTCGCGCCCCAGCTCATCAGCTCCTGCACGCTCTTTCCTTCGCGAGCGCCCTCCAGCAGCGCCGCGCTGATATAGGCGACGGC
>Ga0214471_10003769_pt1 | contig 11727 bp, 9 predicted proteins | sample RVTome_5_FD_207665 | JGI IMG/M metagenome (GOLD analysis project Ga0214471, IMG submission 207665) | Soil microbial communities from uranium-contaminated site in the Upper Colorado River Basin, Wyoming, United States - RVT142D155 | ecosystem: Environmental > Terrestrial > Soil > Contaminated >... | reverse complement strand
AGCGGCTCCCCGGTTCCGATCAGCGCGGCGCCGCCACGGTCGGCCTCGAACTCTCGGTTCCGGCTGATCGCAGCCTGGATCAGCATGGCCGCCACCGGAGCGAGGACGGCCATGGCGATGAGGCCCAAGGGGTTCTGATCACGGTTGCGCCCGCCGGAGAACATGGCACCCCACATGGCCATCCGGGCGATGAACGTGATGCCCATGGCCACCGCGGCGGCGACCGAGCCGATGAGGATGTCGCGGTGCTTCACGTGGCTGATCTCGTGGGCCAGCACGCCCTTGATCTCGCCCCAGTCGAGACTGCGGAGCAGACCCTCGGTGACGGCCACCGCGGCCTTTTGGGGGCCGCGGCCGGTGGCGAAGGCGTTGGGCTGAGGGTTGGGCGAGACGTAGATCTTCGGCATCGGGATCTCGGCCTTCATGGCCAGATCGGCCACCGCCGCGTAGTACTCCGGCATCTCCTGCTGCGTGACCTCCTTGGCCCGAGCCGACTTGATGGCCAGCTTGTCGCTGAACCAGTAGGACCCACCCACGAACACCAGGCCGATGAGCAGACCGATCAGTGCACCTGACCCGCCCGCGAATCCACCGCCGATGAGGATGAGCAGACCGCCGAGAGCGGCCAGCAGCGTGAATGTCTTGACGGTGTTCCGAAACGCGTACATCTCGGTCTCCCATACCTCCGGTGGACAACTTGGTCGGACCGTCCGACGGCCGTAGACGGCTGAGATCAGGGTACCCACTGGGCGACCAGAGTTCCCTGTCGCCGGGCAAAGGTTCGGTCAACCGTACCGCGCGCTACTCGTAGTAGCCGCTGTGGATGTAGATGCAGGGGACGCCCTCGGCCTCGAACATCTCCCGGTTGCGGAGGTCGTCTTCGAAGGCGAGGCAGCAGTTGAAGCCGAGACGTCGGAGTGCCTGCACGGTACCTCTCTTGAAGTCGCGGGCGGCGTCGTAGTCGCCGAAGTCTCGCATGATGAGCACGTCCCAACGCAGCTTGTAGCGCTCGAGCCACGCCAAGGTCTGGGGCTGCACCCGGGCCGGTCGCCCGGTGAGCAGAACCACCTTGAGCTCAGGCGCCAGCAGGTCGAGCAGGCGGGCGACCTCCTCGATGAGCGGGTCGTCCTCGCACGCCTCGAAGAAGGCGTGCCAGTTGCTGCGGCCTTCCGCGATGTAGTGCTGACGCCCCTCGGCGTCGGCGAGCACGCCGTCGATGTCGAACACGACGGTCGGTCCGGGAACGACCTCACCGTTGAGTGCCCAGTTTCCCAACACGTCCGAGCCGGAGAGGAGGGGGTCCACCCGTTCAGTCCTCCTGAGGGGCGCTGGTCGCCCGCTGGCGGATCTCCTCGACCACGTTGGGGTCCGCCAATGTGGTGGTGTCACCCAGGTGCCGTCCCTCAGCCACATCTCTCAGCAGACGGCGCATGATCTTGCCGCTGCGGGTCTTGGGGAGGTCGTCGGTGAAGATCACCGTCTTGGGCCGGCAGGTGGGGCCGAGCTTGGTGGCGACGTGGCCGCGCAGGTCCTCTCCCAGCTCCTCTGTCGCCGTCTGATCCCCCTTGAGGGTGACGAACGCGATGATGGCCTGACCGGTGAGGTCGTCGGTGGCCCCGACCACCGCGGACTCGGCCACCGACTGGTGGTCGACGAGCGCCGACTCCACCTCGGTGGTGCTCACGCGGTGGCCCGACACGTTCATGACGTCGTCGACCCGGCCCAGCAGCCACAGGTAGCCGTCGTCGTCGAGCTTGGCCCCATCACCGGCGAAGTAGCGTCCGGGAAATCGGGACCAGTACGTGTCGCGGTAGCGCTCCGGATCACCCCAGATGCCGCGCAGCATCGCCGGCCACGGTCGGGTGAGCGTGAGGTATCCACCGCCGACATCTACCTTGTTGCCGGCGTCGTCGACCACCTCCGTCCCGATGCCGGGTATCGGGTGGGTGGCGGACCCGGGCTTGGTCGTGGTGACGCCGGGAAGCGGGCTGATCATGATCGACCCTGTCTCGGTCTGCCACCAGGTGTCGACGATCGGGCACGATTCACCACCGATGTTGCGGTGGTACCAGATCCACGCCTCGGGGTTGATGGGCTCACCGACGGTGCCCAGCAGCCGCAGCGACGACAGGTCGTGCTTCGCCGGTTGGGACTCTCCCCACTTCATGAACATCCGGATGGCGGTGGGGGCGGTGTAGAGCTGGGTGACGCCATAGCGCTCGACGAGGTCCCACAACCGATCCTTGTCCGGTGTGTCGGGGGTGCCCTCGTACATCACCGACGTGGTGCGGTTGGTGAGGGGGCCGTAGACGATGTAGCTGTGGCCGGTGACCCAGCCGATGTCGGCCGCGCACCAGTACACGTCGTCGTCGGGGCGGAGATCGAACACGTAGCGGTGGGTGAAGGCCACCTGGGTGAGGTAGCCGCCGGTGGTGTGCATGATGCCCTTGGGCCTGGCCGTGGTGCCCGACGTGTAGAGGAGGTAGAGGAGGTCTTCGGCATCCATCGGTTCGGGCGGGCAGTCGGTGGACTGGTCGGCGATGAGGTCGTGGTACCAGTGGTCGCGCCCGTCGATCCATGCCACCTCCTCGTCGACCCGCTTCACCACCACGACGTGCTCGATGGTGGTGGTCTTCTCGCACGCCTGGTCAGCAGCCGGCTTCAGGACGGCGGCTGCGCCCTTGCGAAAGCCACCATCGGCGGTGATGAGCACCTTGGCCTGGGCGTCGTCGATGCGGTCGGCCAGGGCGTCGGCGCTGAACCCGCCGAAGACCACGCTGTGGGGGGCGCCGATCCGAGCGCAGGCCAACATGGCCACCGGCAGCTCGGGGATCATCGGCATGTAGATGTTCACCCGATCACCCTTGGCCACCCCGAGCCCCTTGAGGGCGTTGGCGAGCCGGGACACCTCGTCGAGCAGCTCGGTGTAGGTGATGGTGCGCTTGTCGCCGGGTTCGCCCTCCCAGTGGTAGGCGACCTTGTCACCATGACCGGCCTCCACATGGCGATCGAGGCAGTTGTAGGAGACGTTGAGCTTGCCTCCTACGAACCAGTTGGCGAACGGGAGGTCCCACTCCAACACGGTGTGCCACGGCTCGAACCAGGTGACCAGCTCGCCGGCCTGCTTGGCCCAGAACGCTTCGGGATCAGCGTCAGCCGCGTCGTAGAGCGAGCGGTCGCTGACCAAGGCGTTGGCCGCGAACTCCGACGGCGGCGGGAACGTGCGGTCCTCGTCGTAGAGCACCTCGATCGCCTGGTGCGCGTCGTCAGCCATGCCGGTGTGCTCCCTCGGGTCGTCTGGTCGGTCTGGTCGGTCTGATCGCCCGTCCTCGCCGGACGTCACCCGAGATTAGGCCGAGGACTCATCGACCGCTTTCTGATCGCCGAGGACTGAGCAGTCGGATTCCGACTGCTCAGTCCTCGGCCGGTTCAGAACGACTGGTGAGTCCTCGGCTGCGGTGGTGGGTTCACGTCTCCCAGTCGAGGGCTTGGATGAGGATGAACGGGGCGCCCTGGGGGTCGCGGCAGGTGGCGAAGCGGCCGACGTCGGGGATCTCCCTGGTGTCGGTGGGCGCGATGCCACCGGCGGAGGTGACGACCCGCAACGTGGCATCGAGATCGGCCACGTTGAAGTACGCCTCCCAGCTCGGCGGCGAGGCGGCGGGAACTTCGGCGGGCATGGTGAGGATCCCTCCGATCTGGCGACCGTCCAGAAGGATCACCCGGTAGTCATTGCCGTCGCCGTCACGCTCGTAGTCCCAGCCGAACAGGCCCCGGTAGAACTCGGCGGCACCGTCGGGGTCGCGGGTCATGAGCTCGCTCCACGACCAGGCGCCGGGCTCGTTGACGTAGGTGGCCCCGAACCGGGTGCCGTCCTGCCATAGGAAGAACCCGGCACCACCGGGATCGGTGAGCCCTGCGAGGCGGCCGGCGTCGTGGGCGTCGACGGGATCCTGGACCACGGTGGCGCCGAGCCCGACAGCGGTGTGAACCATCTCGTCGACATCCGTCACCGTGATGTAGGTGTTCCATCGCGCCACGATTCCTTCGACGCCGGTGACGGCGAACCCCCCGGCGACGTCACCCCCAGGGAGGCTGAACAGGTGGTACCCGCCATCGTCGCGACCGTCCCACCCCAGCACTTGGCCGTAGAAGTCGGCGGCCGCGTCGATGTCGGTGGTCAACAGGTCGATCCAGCTGAAGCAGCCCGGTGAGTACTTCGTGCGTCTGCCCATGGTGGTGGTGCTCCTTGCGGCCGGTCAGAGGATCTGGTCAGAGGATCTGGCTGAGGAAGAGCTTGGTGCGCTCCTCGCGGGGTGAAGTGAAGAAGTGCTCGGGGGTGCCGACCTCGACCACTTCGCCGTCAGCCATGAACACCACCCGATCGGCCACTTCGCGAGCGAAGCCCATCTCGTGGGTCACCACGATCATGGTCATGCCGCCCCGGGCCAGCTCCACCATGGAGTCGAGCACCTCTTTGATCATCTCGGGATCGAGGGCGGAGGTCGGTTCGTCGAACAGCATCACCTGAGGCTGCATGGCGAGGGCCCGGGCGATGGCTACCCGTTGCTGCTGGCCACCACTGAGCTGGGCGGGGTACTTGTCGGCCTGCTCGGGGATCCGCACCTGCTCAAGCATCTGGCGGCCGATCTCCTCGGCCTTGGCCTTGGGCCATTTACGGACCTGACGCGGCGCCAGCGTGACGTTGGCGAGCACGGTGAGGTGCGGGAACAGGTTGAAGCTCTGGAACACCATGCCCACCTCCCGCCGGACCTCGTTGATGTTTCGGATGTCGGTGGTCAGCTCGGTGCCGTTGACCACGATGCGGCCCCGGTCGTGCTCCTCGAGCCGGTTGATGCAGCGGATCAACGTGGACTTGCCGGAACCGGAGGGGCCGATGACCACCACCACCTCCTTCTGGCCGACGACGAGGTCGACGCCGCGCAGCGCCGCGAAGTCGTCGAACCACTTCTCGACGCCCTCGAGGACGATGACGGGTTCACCGGTTCCGCCGGCCTGGAGCGCGGCGGCGGTGAGCTGGTCGTCGCCCGATGCGGGGGGCGGCGGTGCGACATTCGGCTCCGTCATCGTGTACCCACTCCCAACTTGGCTTCGAGCCGCTGGCTCTCCCGACTCATGGTGTAGCTGCCCACCCAGAAGATCACCGACGCGAACACCAGCGTCTCGGCAGTGAGGCCCTGCCCGGCGAACCCCGGCTGTTGGGTGATGACCTGGGCCACACCCAGAATCTCGACCAGGCTGATGATCGAGACCAGCGACGTGTCTTTGAAGAGGCTGATGAACTGGCCGACGATGGCGGGGATCACGTTGCGGAGTGCCTGTGGCAAAACGATGAACGCGGTGATGCGGGTCGGTGACATCCCCAGGGCCTTGGCTGCCTCAGTCTGTCCCGCGGGCACCGAGAGCAATCCTCCGCGGACGATCTCGGCGATGTAGGCGGCGGTGAAGAGGGTGAACACGACGGTGGCACGGATGATGGGTCCCGGTGCCCACGACGGTGGTACGAACAGTTGCAGCGTGAGGCTGCCCATCAGCAGCAGCGCCACCAGGGGCACACCCCGGAAGAGCTCGATGTATGACACCGAGACCACGCGGACGGCCGGGAGGTCGGACCGGCGTCCGAGCGCGAGCAGGACGCCGAGGGGAAAGCAGAGGGTGATGCCACCCACCGCCAGGAACAGGGTGAGGAGCACCCCACCCCACTGGTCCCAGCCCACACCCCCGCCGGCTGTGATCACGGCGACCACGACGAACGGAGACAGGAACGTGAAGCCGATGACGTAGCCGCGGATCGACCTGGGGATCAGCGCTCCGACCCGGCGACCGGCCAGGAGTGCGGCCAGCCCGGCGATCGCCAGCAGCGCGGGGCCTGGCGTGCCGGCCAGGATCAAGAGGACCATGATCATCGCCAGCACCGGCCACAGCCGCGCCACCGCCGTCCGGACGCGGGTGGGCCAATCACCTGCGTCGGGTTCGAGCCCCTCGGGGTCCGAGATCGAGCGACCGGACGCCACCAGCCCGCCGGCGAGGCCAGCCAGACCGAGTGCCACGATGATCGCCACCTCCACCCGCCACAGCTCGTCGCGCGGAAAGCGCCCAACCATGAAGAGGGTGAGGTTGCGTTCGATGATCTCCCACCGGCCGGTGATGAGCACGAACCGGATGGTCCGGTAGGCGGCGTAGGCCAGCACGGTCCCCGATACGACGGTGACGACGGAGTCACCGGGAGTGCGGAAGAGGTTGCGATGCATCCACACCCGCGGCGAGCGCGGCGGTACCGGCGGCACCAGGTCGGGCGCGGCGACGGTCGGGCTCAACGCTCGACCAGCCTCAGGCGCCGGTTGACCAGATTGGTGATGGCGGCGATGACCAGCGAGATCATCAGGTAGAGGAGCATGAGGAATCCGTAGCTCTGCGGGGCGGGTGCTCCGTTGCCGATGAGGTCGCCCGTCACCTTGGTGAGCTCGACATAGGCGATGGCGACCGCAAGCGACGAGTTCTTGGTGAGGTTGAGGTACTGGTTGGCCAGCGGTGGGATGGCTACTCGAAGCGCCTGGGGAAGGATCACCAGGCGCATCCGTTGGGGACCGCTGAGGGCCAGAGCCTGAGCGGCCTCGTTCTGGCCCCGGTCGACTGACTGGATCGACCCGCGGACGATCTCGGCGATGTGGCTCGCCGTGTACACGACGAGGGCACCGAGCAGGGCCGCGAACTCGGGCGCCATCCGGATGCCACCGCTGACGAGGCGCCCATCGCGATCGGGGATCGTGATGTCGATGGGCCCACCCAGCGCCACCGCCGACACCGTGGCCCCGACCGCGAACACCCCGAGGCCGTAGAGGATCCCGAATGCCCGATCCCCGGTGCGGTCTTGAACCCGTTGGCGCCATCGACGCACGCCCCAGGCCCCAGCCGCGGCCACAGCCAGGAGGAGGAGCCAGGTGGCGAACCGGTCGCCGCCTTCGTACCAGGGGATCCACACCCCGCGGACCGAGACGATCCCTCCGAGGGCCTCGGCGGAATCCTCGATCCGGGGGAGTCGAAGGAAGACGGCCAGGTAGGTGAAGATGACGATGACGAGCAGCGGGACGTTGCGCACGAACTCGACGTAGAGGCGCGCTCCGGTCCTCACCAGCCAGTTGCGAGACAAGCGGGCGATGCCAACGATGGTGCCCACAACGGTGGCCAAGATGATGCCGGCCACGGCCACTCGCAGTGTGTTCCCCAGCCCAACCATCACCGCGTCCATGCGGCTCTGGGTGCGGCGGAACGACGAGCCGGGGATGGTGAACCCCGCGGGCTGATCGAGGTAGTCGAGGTTGGTCTGGATCCCGATCCGCCGCATGTTGTTGAGCAGGTTGTTGCCCAGGTAGGCCGCCACGGCGATCACGCCGATGAGGAACACGATTTGGGCGACAGCGCGCAGCACCCGGACGTCGCGCCACGGGGGCGTGCGAGTGGGGCTGGCCTCTCCGGCGAGGGCGGTCACTGGTGGACGGCGGCGAGGGGCGGGGTCGTAGCCCCGCCCCTCGTGCCGTGGTTCTCGTAGCCTCTACTTGTACGGCGGCGGGTAGTGCAGGCCACCGTTCGTGTACAGCTCGTTGTCGCCGCGCGGGATCCCCAGCGGGGTGAGGTGGCGGTCCCACAGCTCGCCGTAGTTGCCGAGCTCGGAGATGATGGAGCGGATGAAGGTCGGGTCGAGGTCGAAGCCCGGGTTGAAGACCTCGCCCTCCACCTCGATGCCGAGCAAGCGCTGGATGTCGGCGTTGTCGCTGCCGAGAAGTGAGTCGACGTTGTCGGAGGTGACGCCGAGCTCCTCGGCGTTGAGCATGGCCCACGCCACGACCTTCACGGTGTCGATGAGGTCGCTGCCGTTGATTACCGCCGGCGCCAGCGGCTCCTTCGAGAAGATGTCGGGGAGGATGGCCAGCGCGTCGGGCCCTCCTTCGGTGTCGGGGAACGCGGAGCGGAGCGCGGCCAGCTGGCTGCGGTCCGACGTCCAGACCTCGCACCGGCCGGCGATGAAGGCCTCCTGCACCAGGTCGGTGTCGGCGAAGCTGAGGGCTTCGGTGAGGGTGAGGCCCGCCTCCTCGTAGGCGGCCGTGATGTTCAGCTGGGTGGTCGTGCCCTCGACCAAGCACACGGTGGTGTCGTCGAGGTCGGCGAACTCGCTGAAGCCGCTGTCGGCTCGCACCATCACGCCCTGGCCGTCGAACACCCAAACCGGCCCGAAATCGGCCTGCTCGCCGAACTCGCGGGTGGCGGTGATGGTGGTGTTGCGGCTGAGCAGATCGATCTCGCCGGTTTGCAGCGCGGTGAAGCGAGCGGCGGTCTCGACGGGGACGAACTCGACGTCCACGCTCAGGGCGATGCCGACGGCACGACAGAAGTCGACGTCGAAGCCCTCGTAGGTTCCGTCCTCTTGGAGCACGGCGAACCCTGGCAGTGCGTCACGGGTGCCGCATTTGAAGCTGCCGGCTTGGAGGATGGCCTCCACGTGGCTGTCGGTCTGGATCAGATCCACTTGTTCGGGGTCGGTCGTGGTGGCGGTGGCGTCGCCGTCGTCGTCGCTGGAGCACGCGGCCGCCACGAGGCCGATCATGGCCACGATGGCAAGCAAGCGCCGCCAGCCTTGGGTTCGCTGCATTCGGAACTCCCCTCGGTGTGTTCGTTCCGCGCCGCAGATTCGCGAGCGGAACCCAATGCCTCTCTCACTACTCAGCGTAGGCACATCGTCAAGCGCTCTCGGCACATTCGGTCTGGCGCGGAGGAAATGTCCGCCATCTCTCGCCGTCGTCGTCGCGGCCGATGGCTGAGTGCCTACCGTTCGTGACCCTTCAGCGGACGAGCCACTCCAGCACGCGGTGGGCGCCCAGACCAGGGACCGCGGTGAGAGCTGCGGCCTCGCTGAGGCGGCTACGACCCTCGACCGCGGCGAGGTCGGGGGCGGCAGCGCCGGCGTCCCAGGCCACGGTGCCATCGGCCACCAACGCATCGAGGCCGAAGCTTCGGAGCCAATCGCTCTGCGCCCGGTCGCTGGTGACGCGACGGGCGGCGTCGAGCTGGTCGACGGCGACGTCGCAGGTGACGTCTTGGAACCCCACCAGCTCGAGTGGGTGCCGGCCCCGATCGTGATCCCGGTAGGTCCGGAGCCACTCCCGCCAATCCCGGGTCGCCATCTCCGGTGTGGTGGCGCCGTAGTCGAAAGCGACGACCCGACCCCGATCCAGCAGTCCGACGGCATCGCGCACCCACGACGCCGCCGCCTGCTGGAACGGGATGCGACCGCCGTCGGGAGTGTCGGGGGCGAATGCCTTGGCCCGACCGACCAGCGTGGGGTGCGCGGCCACGCTGACCTCACACAGCCGGCTTCTCTCATCGACGCCTATCCGGACCTCACGCCACTCACCGCCGCTGAGCTCGAGCAGGCGAAACGGGAGGTTGTCGAGCAGCTCGTTGGCGACGACGACGCCCACGGCACGGATGCCGGGGAGGTCGGGCACGCTCACCACAACAGGGCCGCGGCCCTTCAGTGGCGGCGGGACATCACCGAGTCGTCCCTCCGAGACCGGACCGAGCGCGTTGAGGGGTTCCTCGAGATCGAGGTGCTCCTTCTGCTGTTCACGCAGGTGAGGTGACACCTCGACCAGCACGTATCGCAGGGCCAGTGCGCACCGCGGACCGGCGTGGAGCACCGACACGGCCAACGCTCCTCGGCCGGCTGCCGCCTCGATGACGACGAAGGGGTCGGGCTCGCCCAGCTCGGTCCACCAGGTGTCGAGTGCTCGGGCCACGACGGCACCGAAGAGCGGGCCGACCTCCGGCGAGGTGATGAAGTCACCGCGCCACCGCCCGGCTGAACCCGCCCCCGAGGTGTAGAACCCGAACCGCTCGTCGTAGAGCGCGAGGCTGATCAGGTCGTCGTACCGCATTGGACCCCCGCGGTGGATGCGCTCCACCACCAGCTGCTCGAGCGTGTCGGTCAACTGTCCCCCTTGGCTCTCCCCTCGGGACGGAGGGGACCGGCAAGCCTACGCGAACGGGCCTGGATCCAGGCTAGGAAGGGCTAGGGCACAGCCACCGTGAACGTCGCCAGCTCGCCGAAGTGGGTGACGATGCTGGGGAACACTCCGACGGCCAGCACACCGACGACGGTGAGGCCGAGGCCGAGGGCCAGCGACGGCGGAACGGCGATGGGGGTGGTGTCGCCGTCGGGGACCGGGTTGAACCACATCTCACGGGCGATGTTGGCGTAGTAGAAGAGGGCCACCACGGCGTTGACGGCGACGATCACACCGAGGATCCACGCCGAGGTGGTGCCGGCGTCGGCCACGGCGCGGAACACCACGAACTTGGCGATCCAGCCTCCGAGCGGCGGGATGCCAGCCAGGGAGAACAGGAAGATCGTCATCAGCAGGGTGAGCCCCGGTGCGTAGCTGAAGAGCCCACCGAAGCTGGAGATCTCGGCGGTTCGGGTCTTGCGGGCGATGGCGATGATGGTGCCGAAGGCCCCCAGGTTCATCGCCGCGTAGATGAGGAGGTAGGTGACCACTGCGGTGAGCGCCGAGTCCGCGGCGACGCCGTCGCGCTCGGCGGCCACAGCCAACGGCACCAGCATGAAGCCGGCCTGGGCCACCGACGAGTAGGCCAGCAGGCGAACGGCGTTGGTCTGGCGGAGCGCGATGAGGTTGCCCACCGTCATGGTGGCAGCAGCGATGATCCAGAAGAACGGCCCCCACACCTCGCGCTGGCCGAAGAAGCCCAGGAAGACAAGTTGGAGCAGCGCCACGAACCCCGCCGCCTTCGAGGCGACGGACAGGAACGCAGCGACGGGGGTGGGTGCACCCTCGTAGGTGTCGGGTGCCCACTGGTGGAAGGGCACGGCTGAGACCTTGAAACCGAACCCGACCAGGATGAACACCACACCCACTGACAAGAGCGGGATGTCGCGGAGCTCACCGAGGCGCGCCGCGATGTCGACCAGCACTGTGGTGCCGGCCGCGCCGTAGATCAGCGACATGCCGTAGAGCATGACCCCGGATGCGAGCACGCCGAGCAGGTAGTACTTCAGCGCCGCCTCGTTGGAGCGGGTGTCGCGCTTGCGCCAGCCGGCCAGCATGTAGGCGGGTATCGAGAGCAGCTCGAGGGCCACGAAGATGGTGATCAGGTCGCGGGCCGAGCTCATGACCACCATGCCCAGCAGCGACGACAACAGCAGGAAGTAGTACTCACCCTCGTAGTAGTCGCCGTCGGTTATGTACTGCGTCGAGATGAGGATGACGATGTAGCCGGTGAGCAGGAATAGGCCCTTCATCACCAGCGCGAAGTCATCGACGACGTAGGCCCCATCGAACATGAGGCGGTCGGCTCCGTCGAGTCCCAGGGTCAGGATGGGGACGAAGGCGCCGAGCAGGCCGAGCCCGGCGATGATGGGGGTGATGCCCTTCGACCGCTCATCCAACAGCAGGTCGACCACCAGCACCAGCACCAGGGCGCCGACGAGGACGATCTCGGGCGCGAAGGCGTGGTAGTCGATGGTCGGACGGTCAAAGCCGTTCGTCTGAGCGAGGACCGAAGCTAGCACCGTTGCTCCTTGGCCGCCCGGGTTCCTCAGCCGCCCAACAGCGCGGTCACCGCGCCGTCGGTGACTCGGAAGATGGCGTGGGGATAGACGCCGAAGGCGAGGATGAGCACGAGCAAGGGCGT
>Ga0214471_10003768_pt1 | contig 11729 bp, 8 predicted proteins | sample RVTome_5_FD_207665 | JGI IMG/M metagenome (GOLD analysis project Ga0214471, IMG submission 207665) | Soil microbial communities from uranium-contaminated site in the Upper Colorado River Basin, Wyoming, United States - RVT142D155 | ecosystem: Environmental > Terrestrial > Soil > Contaminated >... | reverse complement strand
GTGTAAAGCGTGTAGCGTGCCATCTCGAGGTTGAGCAGCGTCTGCAGCAAGACCGCACTCGTCGTGATCCAGAGCAGCGCGGGGCCGTACCGCACGATGACCGACGGTCCGAGCAGCCACTCGCCGCTCCCGATCGCTATACCGAGGGCGATCACGCCGGGTCCGACCGTGGCCAGCACGTTCCGTAGCGTGAACGACGGCGGAGCGGGGAGGGGCGCGCGTCCCCAGGCGGGCAGCAGGCCGTGCGGGGTGTTCATAGGAGCGTGAGATTGGCCGCCGGCTGCGATTCGCGCAACCACGTCCCCCTGTGACCCACGTCACGCCTGGCCCCGGCTCTCGGACGTTACTTTGCGGCCCTCCGATGGTCCTGTCTCACCAGCGCCCGTTGAGGATTCTTAAATGACGGCCATGACCGGAATGCAGTGGGGCCGACTGCAGGCTGATGTGAACGTGCGACTCCGCCGGGGTGCTTGGTATCGCGTGCTCAAACTCGCTCCGCTCCAAGCCATAGTGGATGTCAACCGCAAGCCGCTGCCTGTGCCACGATACCTGCTCGAAATCGTTTCTCAACCACCCCGTCGCTGGACGGTCGTCCCAGCGCCCAAGACCAGTCGTGCCGCCCACCTGGGCGACGCGTACGGCGTGTGCCCGAGCTGCCGGCACCGGATGGCGTTGCGCGGGAAGCCGCGCCGACTGGACTGCGACGCGTGCCGCACGGCGTTCGAGGTGGATTGGGATGAAGCGTACTTGAACAACGTCTGACGGGTGCCAAGGGTGGTAATGGGCGGTAGGGCGGAAGCACGCCCTACCGCCTATGTTTTTGTCTCTGATCCACGCCCTCCTCATACTCAATCCCGTCGCAGGTCGGGGCGCGGGTGCCCGCGCCACGGACCCGGTGATTCGCGCCTTTCGCCGACAAGGGTGGACCGTCGACCTGGCTCGTACGGAGCGACCCGGCCACGGAACCGAGCTGGCCCGAGACGCGGCCAGGAACGGCGTGCCGCGCGTCGTCGCGGTCGGGGGCGACGGCACCGTGCACGAGGTCGCGAACGGTCTCATCGAGGCCGGCTCGAACGCCGCCCTCGGTGTGGTCCCCATCGGCTCGGGGAACGACTTCGCCAAGCTCACGGGCACGTACCGCCACCGGCCGGACCGGGCCGCGATTCGCGTGGCGGCGGCCCGTCCTCGACGCTTCGACGCTGGCCGCGCCCTCGGCGAGTATTTCGTGAACAGCCTGGGATTCGGGTTCGGGCCCGCGGTGGTTGCCACGCGCAACGCCATGCCGGGGCTCACGGGCTTCTTTTCCTACCTCGTGCCCATCGTACGTACCTTCTTTACGTTTCACCCGCCGCGCTTCGAGCTTCGCTCGGCGGAGCACGCCGAGCGCGGGAACATGATGATGATCGAAGTGTGTAACGGCACCACCGCCGGAGGCAGCTACCGCTTTGCGCCGGCGGCGGATCCGTCGGACGGTCGCTTGGACGTGTGTCTGGTCCGCCGGGTGAGTCTGTCACGCTTTCTCGCGGCGTTGCCGCGCGTCATGCGCGGCACGCACGGCAGCATGAAGGAGGTCGTGCTGTTTCAGACCACGAAGCTCGTGATTCGGTCCCCGGATGTCCCGCTGCTCCTGCACTCTGACGGTGAGCTCCGCACCCCCGGGGTGCACGAATGCACCGTGACGCTCGAGCCGCGGAAGCTCAACGTGCTGGTGGCGGAATGAGGGCGGTTGGGCGGTTGGGCGGTTGGGTGGTGGCGATCGTCTGTCTCCTGACCGCCCATCCGCCCATCCGTCTATCCGCCCAAGACTCCATGGCCGTGCGCGACACCGTCGCCCGCATCGGTCCCCTCGGCGCGATGTGGCGCTCGATGGTGTTGCCCGGTTGGGGTCAGGCAGTCACGGAACGGCACACGATGGGCGCCATCTTCGTTGCCTGGGAAGGCGTCACCATCATGATGACCTTCAAGACCCAGGGTGAGGCCGACTATCTCCGCGAAGTGCGCTCACCGCTCCTGGAGGCGAAGGAGCGGGAATTCGAAGACTGGCTCGTGCTGTGGGTCTTCAATCATCTGTTCTCGGGTGCCGAAGCGCTCGTGTCCGCCCACCTGCGCGACTTCCCGCCCGATCTCAGGCTCCGAGCTGTGCCCGGTGGGATTGCGGTGAGCCTTCCCCTGCCGCGCTTCTAGCCTGCAACAAACTGTCGCAGCTCCACGCCCTCGTCAGTCACAATCGCATAACGCCCCCCATCGAGCCACGCCCCGGGGTTCAGGTACGTCCGCCCACCCGGCAGGGTCTCGACCGTCGGGCGATGGGTGTGCGCCAGGATGATCAGGCCCAGCTCCGGTCGGCGCTCGAACAACGCTTTCGCATAGTCCGATTGCGCCCGCGCGGCTCGATCCAGCACGGCTTTGTCCTTCGTGCTGTCCGCCAGGTGCCCCGACAGCTTGTCCGCGATCCAGAATCCCACCGAAGGGTGCAGCGCCCGAAACACCGCAATCGTCACGGGGTGTCTGGTGACGTGGTGCATGAGGGACGCGGACCAATGCTGCTCGGTGAGCCCGTCCCCGTGCGCGACGAACGCCCGTCGTCCCGCAAGCTCGAGCACCGCTTCCCCGGCGTAAAACGCAATACCGAGATCCGCGGTCAGGAAGTCGCCGCCCCAGCGGTCGTGGTTTCCGCCGACGAAGGTGATCGGGATCCCCTTCGCCAAGAGCGCCTGGAGCCTTGCGAGGGTGGGGAAATGCTTCCGTGGGATGACTGACTGGTATTCGAACCAGAAGTCGAACAGGTCGCCGTTGATCAACAGGTGGTCGCCCAGCTGCGGGACGCAGTCGAGGAACTCATGAAACGCCGCCGCCACGGTCGGGGGGACCTGGCCCAGATGAGCGTCGGCCACGACGACGATGCGGGAGCTCGGCACGGCCCCAAGCTAGGAATGAGGGGAAGGGGGGGCAAGCATCCCTGTCATCGCTTAGATTCCTCCCCTGCCTCATGACCGTGACTCGTGACCCTCTCGCCGTGGCCCGCCCCGCGGCGCCCGCTTATCCGGCGCCGCGCGACGTCGAGGCACGCCGTAACCGCGGTGTCCCGCTGGACACGGACGCCGTCCTCGCGCTGCGCGTCAACCGCAGCGCCGTGGAGCGACGCGCCGCGACCCTGCCGCGACGGCGCACCGTCAAGAAGGAGTGGCAGGCGGCTTGGCTGCTCCGCGCCGTGACGTGTATCGATCTCACCACGCTCCAGGGCGACGATACGCCCGGCAACGTGGTCCGGTTGTGCGCCAAGGCCCGCCGGCCGGTGCGCGACGATCTGCTCGAAGCGCTGGGCGCCACGCACTTGGGTATCCGGGTGGGCGCGGTGTGCGTCTACCATTCCCTTGTCCCCACAGCGGTCCGTGCCCTCGAGGGCTCGCGGATCCCGGTGGCGGCCGTGTCCACGGGGTTTCCCGCCGGGCTCGGCCCATTCCCCCAACGCCTGGCCGAAGTGCGCGCGTCCGTGGAGGCGGGGGCCGACGAGATCGACGTGGTGATCACCCGCGGTCACGTCCTGCGCGGCGACTGGCAGGCCCTGTATGAAGAGGTTCGGGCGTTCCGCGAAGCCGCCGGGCCGGCGCACATGAAGGTGATCCTGGCCACGGGCGAGCTCGCGACGCTCACGAACGTGGCGCGCGCCAGTATGGTCGCTATGATGGCCGGGGCGGACTTCATCAAGACGTCCACGGGCAAGGAGTCCGTCAACGCCACCCTCCCGGTTGGAATCGTCATGACCCGCATGATCCGCGAATACCTCCAGAGCACCGGGCACGCGGTGGGATTCAAGCCGGCTGGCGGCATTCGCACCGCCAAGGCGGGGCTGGACTGGCTCATCCTGATGAAGGAGGAGCTGGGCGACCCGTGGCTCCGGCCCGCGCTCTTCCGCATAGGCGCGAGCGCGCTCCTCACCGACATCGAGCGCCAGCTCGAGCATTTCGTCACTGGACGCTACTCCGCCGCCCACCGGCACCCCATGGTCTGACGTGACCACCGTCGCCAAGATCTTCGAGACCATGGAATACGGCCCCGCTCCCGAAGGCGCGGGGCCCGCGCTCGACTGGCTCAAGGCGCGAGGTGGGGAATTCGGGCAATACATCGGCGGTCGTTGGGTCAAGCCGCATTCCGGGGAGTGGTTCGACACCATCAACCCGGCCACGACCGAGCGGCTGGCCCGCGTGGCCCAGGGCGACGGGGCGGACGTCGAGCTGGCCGTCCGGGCCGCGCGCGACGCGTTCACGTCATGGTCATCGCTCGCGGGCCACGCCCGCGCCCGGTATCTCTACACCCTCGCGCGTGAGGTGCAGAAGCACGCCCGTCTGCTGGCCGTGCTCGAGAGCCTCGACAACGGAAAATCGATCCGCGAGACGCGCGATCTCGACATCCCACTCGTGGCTCGGCACTTCTACCATCACGCGGGCTGGGCCCAGCTGCGCGATACCGAGTTTCCCGGCTACGGTCCGGTGGGCGTCGTCGGCCAGATCATCCCGTGGAACTTCCCGCTGCTGATGGTGGCGTGGAAGGTGGCGCCGGCTCTGGCCGCGGGGAACACCATCATCCTCAAGCCCGCCGAGTTCACGCCGCTCACCGCGCTCTGCTTCGCACAGATCGCTCACGATGCCGGGTTACCGCCCGGGGTGCTGAACGTCGTGACGGGCGACGGTCGCACGGGGGCGGCTCTGGTCGAGCACGCCGACGTGGACAAGATCGCCTTCACGGGCTCGACCGACGTGGGGCGGATTATCCGGAAGGCCACTGCCGGCAGCGGGAAGAAGTTGACGCTCGAGCTCGGGGGCAAAAGCCCGTTCATCGTGTTCGACGACGCCGATCTCGATAGCGTCGTGGAAGGTGTGGTCGACGCGATCTGGTTCAATCAGGGCCAGGTATGTTGCGCGGGCTCCCGCTTGCTGGTCCACGAAGGCGCGGCCGAGCGGTTGATCGGCAAGCTGCGCGCGCGGATGGAGAAGCTCCGCGTGGGCTCGCCGCTGGATAAGGCCGTGGATATGGGCGCGATCGTGGCTCCGGTTCAGCTGGAGCGCATCCGGACCCTCGTCACCAAGGGCGTGGAGGAAGGTGCCAAGATGTGGCAGCCCTCGTGGGCCTGTCCCACGGAAGGCTACTTCTACCCGCCCACCTTGTTCACGGACGTGTCGCCCGCCGCGACGATCGCGCAGGTCGAAATCTTCGGTCCCGTGTTGGTGTCGATGACGTTCCGCACGCCAAAGGAAGCGGTCGAGCTGGCGAACAACACGCCGTACGGCCTCGCCGCCAGCGTGTGGACGGAAAACATCAACCTCGCCCTCGATGTCGCGCCCCAGCTCAAGGCGGGCGTGGTCTGGATCAACTGCACCAATCAGTTCGACGCGGCCTCGGGCTTCGGCGGCTACCGGGAGTCGGGGTTCGGGCGCGAGGGCGGGCGGGAGGGGATGTACGAGTATCTCAAGGCTGAGTGGGACTCGCACGACCGGGGTCCGGCGTCCGGGGTCCGGGGCTCGGGGATGGCGCTGCCGGCAAGGACGTCGGAGGCAAGTGCAGGCGTCGCCCGGACCCCGGACCCCGAACCCCGAATCCCGCCAATCGATCGCACCTACAAGCTCTTCATCGGTGGCAAGCAAGCCCGCCCCGACCAGGGGTACACGCGCCCGATCAAGAGCCCGGCTGGTCGCGTGCTGGGCGAGGTCGGGGAAGGAAACCGCAAGGACATTCGGAACGCGGTAGAAGCGGCGCATGCGGCCGCCGAATGGGGCCGTGGGGCCGGGCACCATCGCGCCCAGGTCCTGTACTATGTCGCCGAAAACCTGGCCCCCCGCGGTGAGGAGTTCGCCGAGCGCATCGCGGCCATGACCGGCGGCGGGGTGGAACCGGCGCGGCGCGAGGTTCGCGCCAGCATCGAGCGCCTGTTCACGTACGCCGCCTGGGCGGACAAGTGGGATGGCGCGGTGCACCACGTGCCCATTCGCGGGGTCACGTTGGCCATGAACGAGCCGGTCGGTGTCATGGGTATCGTTTGCCCCGAGGAGTACCCGTTGCTGGGCTTCCTGTCGCTCGCGGCGCCCGCACTTGCCGTCGGTAATACGGTCGTCATCGTCCCATCCGAGGCGCATCCGCTCGCCGCCACGGAGTTCTACTCCGTGCTGGAGACGTCCGACGTGCCGGATGGCGTCATCAACATCGTCACTGGTGCCAAGGAGACCCTCGCCCGGACGCTGGCCGAGCATCTGGACGTCGACGCGCTGTGGTTCTGCGGGAGTCCGACCGGTGCGCAGGCCGTGGAGGAAGCGTCCGCCGGCAACATGAAGCGGACGTGGACGCTGACGGCTCGCCGCGACTGGCTCGATCCCCGTCAGGGCGAGGGCCGCGAGTTTCTGCGACGGGCCACCGAGGTCAAGAACGTGTGGATCCCGTACGGTGAGTGAGGCGCATTCGGCTCGCCAGTAGCGCGCTCGCGATCCTGCTCCTCGCGGCGCGCCCGGCGGCCGCGCAGCAGGACGAGGCCGTCGTGGGCCTGCTCGCAGGCTTGCTCGCGTCGACTGACGCCCGTCGGCCCGATCCCTCACTCAGTCTGGCTCTCCGCCACGCCTCGCCGGCCGTCCGCCGCCAGGCCGCGCTCCTCGCCGGGCGGACCGGTGTCGATCCGGCCGTCGTAGATCTGCTCGTACCAGCCCTCCAGGATTCGAGCGTGGCCGTACGCTCGGCCGCTGCCTTCGCATTGGGGTTGTTGCGGGACGCTCGGGCTGTCGCGCCCCTCGTCGAGTTCGTGCGAGCGGCGTCGCCAGACCAGCAGACGGACGCGCACCGGGAAGCCGTCACCGCCGTGGCCAAGATCGGCGGTGAGGCGGGAGCGCAGGCCCTGGCGGACATCATCGCCGGCGGGGCGGGCACGTCCACCGCACCGGCGGTCTCGCGCGCGCTGTTCGAGGCCTGGCGTCTGGGGGCGCGGGCGCCCGTTGCGTTGCTGGTCGGCGCGGCCGCGGCCACCGACCCGACCGTGCGGCGAGGCGCGCTCTACAGTCTCGCGCGGCTGCGTATCGCGGCTGCCGCCGCTCCACTGTTCGCCGCTCTCCAGGACCAGGACGCCGATATTCGGATGGTCGCCGCGCGGGGGATCTCCGCGGCCATCGTTGACTCGGCCCGCCTGGAGCGGCGTCCGGTGCTCGAACGCCTCCGCGGCTTGCTCGCCGAGCGCGATCCCCGGATCCGGATCAATGCCCTGCGCGCGCTCGCGTCGTTTCGCGACAGCTCCACCGTGACGGCCGTCCTGCCCTTGCTCGCGGACGCCGACGTCGGCGTGCAAGTGCAGGCCGAAACCACGCTCGGTGCTCTCGGCGGAAGCGCAGCCGTGGCGATGCTGACCGGGCGCGTCACGAGCGGCGGGTTCGCGTTCCGCCGCCAGGCCCTGCTCGGCCTCGCGGAGGCATCGGCGACGCGGGGCAGCAGGGCGGCCGGCACGCTGGTCGGCGACGCTGACTGGCGCTGGCGCCGCGTGGCGGCCGAGGCCCTCGGCGTAGCTCGGAACCGGGCACAGCTCGAAGCTCAGCTGGCCGACCGCGATGGTCGAGTGGTCGCTACGGCGCTCGAAGCTCTGGGCCGTGCCGTGGCGGACACGGATGCGGTAGTCGCGCACGCGCGCCGTCTGATCGTGCACGAGGACCCGGCGGTCCGCAGCGTGGCCGCGGACATCATCGCCCGCCGACCCGCGCTCGCCGACGTGGATCTCCTCGTCACTGCCTACCGCCGGGCCGAGGGTGACCCCTTCAACGACGCGCGCCTCTCGGCCGTTTTGGCCCTGGGCGCGGTCGCGCGGACGGGTGAGGAAGGGCGCGTCGCCGTCCGGGAACGGTTTCTGGCCGCGGTGCCGCGCAGCGAGGATTACCTTGTGCGTCGCCTCGCGGCGGAGCGTCTCGCCGACGCGGCCGCGGTGTGGGGACCCGTCGGACCCATCGCCACCGGGTGGACCGACGCCGACTACCGCGACGTGGTGCGACGCTATCTCCTCCCCGCGATGACGGGCGAAGCGCCGCCCCGGGTGACGATCGAGACCGACCGCGGCAGCTTCGTCGTTCGTCTCCTGCCCGTCGAAGCCCCGCTCACCGTCGCGGCGTTCCTCCGGCTTGTGGACCAGCGCTTTTTCGACGGGCACCGCTGGCATCGGGTCGTCCCCAACTTCGTGGTGCAGGACGGCGATCCCCGCGGCGACGGGTGGGGCGGTCCGGGCTTCGTGCTGCGGGACGAAGTGAACCCCGTGCGCTACGGGACGGGAACAATGGGGATGGCGCTCTCGGGTCCCGACACCGGCGGCAGCCAGTTCTTCATCACCCACTCCGCTCAGCCACACCTGGACGGCATCTACACGGTGTTCGGCGAAGTCGTGTCCGGCGCGGCGGTGCTTGCGGCGATCTCCCAGGGCGACCGCATCCGGAGTATTCACCGGTGACTGTCCCTCACGCTCCCGTCCACACGTTGAAACGTGGGCCCGGTGCTGCACTGCCGTTAACGGCAGTGCGCCACTGGGCGCAGGCCTTGGCCTGTGGTATCGGGTTGCTCACTGGCTTCGCACTCCCTCTTGCCGCCCAGTTCGGCTACTTCGGCCAGAACAAGATCCAGTACCGGGGTTTCGACTGGCGTGTGCTGCGGGGCGAGCACGTGGATCTCTACTACTATCCCGAGGCGGAGGAGCTGGGGCGCGTCGCTCTCGTGCACGCCGAGGAGAGCTATGCCGAGCTCGAGCGGCGCTTCACTCACTCGGTGACACGCCGCATACCCCTCATCATCTACGCGTCGCACTCGGACTTCGAGCAGACGAACATCCTCCCGTTCATTCCACCCGAAGGCCTGTTGGGCGTGACGGAGTTCCTCAAGCGTCGGGTCGCGATCCCGTTCAACGGCAGCTACGCCGCCTTCCGGCACACGTTGCGGCATGAGCTGGTGCACGTCTTTCAGCTGAGCCTGTACGCGGAGCTGGCATTGCGGTATCCACGCCAGCGCCTGGCCGCCGTGCCGCTCTGGTGGACGGAGGGACTCGCGGAGTTCTTATCGGCAGGCGAGGACACGCGCGACGAAATGATCCTGCGCGATATGACGGTGACGGGACGGCTCCCCGGGCTCCAGGAGCTCGCGGGGTTCGGGGGAGGACTCGTCTATCCTTTGGGCGGCAGCATCATCCGTTATCTGGTCGATACTTACGGCGAGTGGCGCATTGGCCAGCTGTACCGTGATCTATGGAAGTACGCGTCGTTCGAGGAAGCCACGGCCGGCGTCTACGGAACCGCACTCGGGCGGTTGAGTGACGAGTGGCGTCATTGGATCCGCCGGCGGTACTACCCGGACGTCTCCGCGGCCCGCCCGGTGACGCTCGCTGGCCGGCTCCTGGCGGAGCTGGCCATCAAGCCCGCGGCCTACCGCCTTCCGAGCGACTCGGTCGATCGGGTTCTCTACTTCTCTCCGTCGGGCGGCTACACCAGCATCTACACGCGCCCCCTCGATTCGGGCCCGGCGCGTCCGGTGGTGCGAGGCGAGCGCAGCGAGCAGTTCGAGTCGTTTCACATGTTCGACTCGCGCATCGACGTGAGCCCCGCGGGCGTGGCGGTGTTCAGCAGTCGCTTCTTCGATCGCGACGCCGTGTTTTTTTGGGACCTCCACCGCGGCGCGGTACTTGGTCGCTACCAGTTCCCGGGGCTCGTATCGATTCTGTCGCCCGCTTGGGCGCCGGACGGACGCAGCGTCGTTTTCAGTGGCCTGTCCGTGTCCGGATACTCGGACTTGTACCGCCTCTGGCTTCTGGATGGACGACTCGAGCGGCTGACATCGGATCGGTACCAGGATCTGGATCCCAGCGTCAGCCCGGACGGCGGATCGGTGGTGTTCTCGTCCGACCGCACGGTCTTCGGTCCGACCGGGGCGCGCAATCTCTTCCGGCTCGTGTTCGCGACGGGCGCCATCGAGTACCTGACCTACGGTGCCTGGCAAGACGAGAGCCCGCGCTGGTCTCGGGCGACGGGTCGGCTCTACTTCTCGAGCGATCGTGACGGCACGTTTCAGATTTACTCGATCGATAGGAGCGGTGCGGGGTGGCGGGAGACCGACCTCCTGAACGGCGCGTTCGACCCCGAGTTTGTTGGTGACGAGCATGGCCTCCTGTTCGGGAGCTTCGCGGACCTTCGGTTCAGCGTGTATGTCGCGCGGCCCGCCCCGGACACGATCCCCCCCGTCGCCCTCACCCACGATCGGCGCGCGGCCGAATGGACCTGGCCCGAGCTGTCCAACCCGCAGTACGCGCGCGCCGATGCGGCGCCGTACGAGCGAAAGTTCACACTCGACTTTGCTGCGGGCGACGCGCTCGTCGCCCCCGGGATCGGCTCCGCGCAGGGGGCGGTGTTCGTGTTCAGCGACCTCCTCAGCGACCACGTGGTTTTCCTCGGGGTATCGTCGTTTCAGGGCTCCGGCCTCGGGAACCTGCTCGACAACTTCAACGGTACGGTGCTCTACCTGAACCAGGCGCGGCGCGTGAATTGGGGCGTGGGGGCGTTCCGCCAGCGCGGGCTGTTTTACGAGGGGGACTTCAGCACTCTGTTCGAGGAAACGTCGTACGGCGTGTTCGCCCAGGTCCGCTATCCCTTGACCCGGTTCAAGCGCCTCGAGGGCGAGTATCGCATCGAGCGCTCGGACCGCTTCGACCTCTTCTCGCCGGGCGTGGACGAGCCCAGGCGGCAAGGCTGGCTGGCGTCGAACTGGATGAGCTTCGTCAAGGACAACACGCTCTCGCTCGCCACCGGACCCATCGACGGCGAGCGCTATAACGTGACCGGCGGTCTCGTCACGGACGTCAGCCACGGCCGGTTCGATTCCTATGTGCTGGCGGCCGACCTGCGGAAGTACTTTCGCACGTCGCTCCGCAGTGCCGTCGCCGTGCGTGCCATCGGATACTACTCGGGCGGCGCGCGCCCGCGGCGTATCAATGTCGGCGGGACGTGGGGCCTGCGTGGCTACCCACAATTCGGCTACGTCGCCGGAAGCCAGGCCTGGATGGTGAACGCGGAGTGGCGGTTTCCCATGACCGACTTTCTCTCGGTCGGATTCCCATTTGGCACGTTGCGGTTTCCCGGCATGCAGGGGGCGCTGTTCGTTGATGTGGGGCGCGCGTGGACCGAAGACACTCGTGCCCGCGGCGTCTTGGGCAGCACCGGCGCCGGTCTTCGCATGCCGGTCGGCCCCCCACTCGTGCTGCGACTCGACACCGGGTATCGGTTTCACGCGGGCGACATCGACGAGTACGGCTTGCCGCGCCGCGCACGCCGTGCGCGCTTCGTCGATTTCTTCTTCGGCTTTAACTATTGATTCGGCAACGTCTTCTGCTGTACATTGCCGCCGGGATAACGGCGGTGGCGTGCCGCCCGCGCGTCGACCCGCTGGTGCCGTTGCCGCTCGAGCCGGTGCCGTGGGACAGCGCGGTCGCTTGGGCCCGGCGGACGGTGCCGACGGCCTACACGACCCTCCGGCTCCGCTGGCGCTACGAGGACGAGGTCGCGCGTTGGGCCGGGCGCGCCACAGCCCGGATCGCGCCTCCCGACTCCCTGCGCCTCGACTTCACGGGCCCGTTGGGGATCGGGGCGGGAGCGGGCGTGGTCGTGGGGGACACGGTGGCGTGGACCCAGCCGCCGGGCAGTCTCGAGCGCCTCGTGCCTGCCATCCCGATGCTCTGGGCC
>Ga0214471_10003767_pt1 | contig 11732 bp, 9 predicted proteins | sample RVTome_5_FD_207665 | JGI IMG/M metagenome (GOLD analysis project Ga0214471, IMG submission 207665) | Soil microbial communities from uranium-contaminated site in the Upper Colorado River Basin, Wyoming, United States - RVT142D155 | ecosystem: Environmental > Terrestrial > Soil > Contaminated >... | reverse complement strand
CGCCGACCTTCTGCCGATCGGGGGAACGCCGACCGTGTGGGCCGAAATCGGCTGGGCCGCCCGCGCCGAATCGATCGTGCATTTGGAGGATATATTGCTGCGACGAACCCGTCTGGGGCTGCTCTTACCGGATGGAGGCGCCGCCCATCACGACCGGCTGCGAGCCATCGTCCAGCCGGCGTTGGGCTGGGATGACGACCTTTGGCGGCAGGAATGGGATGCCTATCAGGCTCTCTGCCGCCGCTGCCACAACCTCCCGCAGCCTGGCTGACCCCGTTGGTACAATCGGCGGCGGTGCGCGCCTTCTACCACGATCAGTTTGTCTTGCCGCTTCCCCCCGGCCATCGGTTTCCCATGGTCAAGTACGAACGCTTGCGCAGCCGGCTGCTGGCCGAGAGTGTGCTTGACACCTCCAGTCTCCACGTTTCCCCCGCAGCGGACGACGAGGACTTGCTTAGGGTCCACACCCCCAGCTACCTCGACCGGCTGATGGCAGGTTCGCTGAGTGTCGCCGAGCAGCGACGTATCGGTTTCCCATGGTCCCGGCGGATGGTCGAACGCTCCCGGCGCTCGGTCGGCGGCACCTTGGCCGCCAGCCGGGCCGCCCTGGACCACGGCCTGGGGATCAACCTGGCCGGCGGCACGCATCACGCCTATCCCGATCGGGGTGCCGGCTTCTGCGTGTTCAATGACGTGGCCGTCGCCGTCCGCAGCCTGCAAGCCGATGGGCGCATCCGGCGGGCCCTGATCGTCGACTGTGATGTGCACCAGGGGGACGGCACGGCCGCCATCTTCGCCGGCGATCCCAATGTATTCACCTTCTCGATTCATGGAGCCCGCAACTATCCCCACCGAAAGGTGCCTGGCGACCTGGATATCGGCTTGGCCGACCTGAGTGGGGACGAGGAGTATCTGGCCCCGCTGTCGGAGGGCCTGTGGCGCAGCCTGGCCCAAGCCAACCCCGAGATGATCGTCTACCTGGCCGGCGCCGATCCCTTCTTCGACGATCGCCTTGGCCGCCTGGCACTGAGCAAGGGCGGGCTGGCCCAGCGCGACCAGATGGTCCTTGATGCCTGCCTGGGTGCCGGCCTGCCGCTGGCCATCGTCATGGCCGGTGGCTACGCCCGCCAGATTGAGGACACGGTTGATATCCACCTGACCACCATCCGGCTGGCCGTCGAGATGATCGGGGCCAGCGGCTGAAGCCATCGTTCGTACCCCAGGCCTCCAGGGTTAATCTGGACTGGCTCGAAGAAAAAGTTCCATCAGTTGCACCTCGGAGAGCATCAACAATTGTGGTAGTCTAGCCGCTCGCCCACGACAGTGGAGAATCCGCCATGACCTCAAGGCAACCGCTTGCTACTTCTCGCATGAAAGCGATGGTCCTCAGCCTGACTTTGGCGCTAATGGCTTGTTCGCTTCCGGGCAGCGACGACCCCGTCCTGCCCGACGATGGCCCACCCGTGGCCGTCTCCAGCCAGGCGGCCGCCAGCTTCGCCGGCAAGGTGCTGGCTGGCGTCAGCGGCCTGACCGGCGGGACCCTCAGCTTCTCGATCACGCAGGAAGAGGCCACTTCGGCCCTAGCCTACGCTACTTCACTTTCGGCCGTTACCCAGGGGCTGCCGCCTCTCGAGAGCTTGCCCGGCTTCGAAGGAATGGATCCACAGGATCTGCCCGAGGAGCTGCGCCAACTGGAGGGCCTGGGCCTGGCACCAAGCGCCGCTGGCTCGGATGGCCCCGGCTTGCTGCCCGACCTGCGCCTCCTGCTGGTCGAGCCGCAGGTGTACTTCAAGGCCGACGGGCGCCTAATCCTGCGTGGCGTGCTGCGTATCTGGCGCTCGCGCCTTCCGTTGCGGGTGGTGCTAGCGCCTCACGCCGCCGATGGCGAGCTCGAGTTTGACTTCGTCGAAGGGCAAATCAGCCGGCTACCGATGCCCGTCTTCTTGTTCGACCCGCTCGGCCGGTTGCTTGCCAGCACACTGCTGGCCGGCCAGGATTTCGCCGAAATCTCGCACCTGCAGGTATCCGAAGGCCGGCTGGATTTCAGCGGCACTTTGCGCATGGAGGCGCTGCCCGTTCCATGACCTCGTCGCCCCAACTTTCCGAGCATGACTACCTAGCGCTGATCGCCAACGGCCTGCAACCCAAGCCATCCCAGCCACAACGCATTGCCATTGTCGGTGCCGGCATGGCCGGGCTGGTCGCCGCCCATGAATTGCTGAAAGCGGGCCATGACCCGATTGTGCTCGAGGCGCAGTCACGAGTCGGCGGCCGTGTCCTGACTCTTCGCCAGCCCTTCGCCGATGGTCTGTTCGCCGAAGCCGGCGCCATGCGCTTGCCTGCCAGCCACCGCTTGACCATGGCCTACGTAGATGCCTTCGGCTTGAAGACTTCGCCGTTCACCGCCTCGAACCCCAAGGGTTACTACCTGTTCAATGGCCACAAAGTGCGCATCGAACAGGCCCAAGCGGCAATGGCCGAACTGGGTTTCGAACTGCCCGCCGCCGAACAAACGCAACCAATTATGGATATGTGGGAGCGCGCCATTAGGCCAATGGCCGATCGACTGGAGGCCGACGGCGACGACGCCTGGGCCTCGATCATCAGCGAGCACGACCAATACTCGGTGCGCGAGTTTCTTGAACTGCAGGGTTGGTCGGAGAGCGCCATTGAATTGTTCGGCCTGCTGGCCAACTACGAAGCGCTGATGAACTCGTCGTTCCTCGAGCTGCTCCGAGAGGAGTTGGGCGGGTTCTACCGGGACTTGGTCTACCTGGATGGTGGCATGGACCAGCTACCTCGTTCCTTCCTGCCTTCGGTTGGTGACCGCATTCGTTACGGCGCCCGCATGGTCGCCATCGACCAATCCAACCAGGGAGTGACCATCCACTGCCGCAACGAGAGCGGCCGCTTCTCGGTGCAAGCCGACTATGGCATCCTGACCGTGCCCTTCCCCGTGCTGCGTCATGTTGAGGTTCTGCAGCCCTTCTCGCGCGCCAAACAGCGCGCTATCCGCCAACTGCACTACGATGCCTCGGCCAAGGTATTCCTGCAGGCCGGTCGCCGCTTCTGGGAAGATGATGACGGAATCATCGGTGGCGGCAGCGTCACCGACCTGGCCATCCGCAATTTGTATTACCCGGACCACGGCCGCTCGACCGGCCGCGGCGTGCTGTTGGCCAGTTACACCTGGTCGGAGGACGCCCAGCGTTGGGGATCGCTGCCCGAGCATGAGCGGTTGACCCAGGCCATCGAAAACGTGGCCGAAATCCATCCTCAAATCAAGGACTCGTTCGAAGCCGGCGCCTCCAAGATGTGGCACGACGACGAGTTTGCCGGCGGCGCCTTCGCTTTGTTCGACCCGGGCCAGCAATCGCTGCTACACGCCGCCGTAATGCAGCCCGAAGGGCGCATCCACTTTGCCGGGGAACATACCTCGCTGGCCCATGCCTGGATCCAGGGGGCCATCGAATCGGGCCTACGCGCCGCGCACGAAATCCACCAGCGCTCAGCCTGAGCCGCCGCGGCATCTTGGCGATACTTGACTTGCCTTGGTGTCAACACAAAGGCACAAAGGAAGATCGAAGACACAAAACAAGAATTGTCAGAGCTGCTCGTCGTCTCCTTTTCCTTCTTTGAGTCTTTGTGTTATCGCGCTTGCGGTCTTCGGCTTGCCGCCACGATGTTAGAATCCCCCGTCCGCCACTGCCGGGGGTGTTTGTGCGCCTGACAACGACGATCACCGCCGCTTTGCTGGCCAGTGTCCTGACCGGCGGCTGCGCCGGCCTGCTGCCACCAACCAATACACCGACCGCGCCTGACACCCCGCGGCCGAGCGCAACGCCTCGGACGCAAGCCGCAGCTCCGACCCCACTGCGCCTCGACCCCGCAGTCGTCGAACAGATGGAAGAGATTGAGAATCAAGTGCAGGCGCTGCGCGGCCTGCGCCCATCCCAACCGTTCGAGCGCCATCTGGTGACCGCCGGCGACCTTGCCGGGCTGATCGAGCAAGATCTGCTCGCCGCCTACTCGCCGGATCAGGCAGCCGATGACTCTCGGTTGCTGGCACTGCTCGGATTGGTCGAGCCTGGTTTCGACCTGTGGGGCCTGGCAACTGCCCTCTATGCTGAGCAGGTGGCCGGCTTCTACGACGACGATGCCGGGGTCATGTACGCAGTGGCCGGGTCCGGCTTTGGCGGGCCCGCCCGCCTGACCTACGCCCACGAGTACGTTCACGCGTTGCAGGATCAGGCCTTTGATTTCGACCTCGAGCTGCGCCTCAGCCCGGCTGGTTGCGAGGACGATGGGCTGCGCTGCCTTGCACTCCAGTCGCTGATCGAAGGCGACGCCAGCCTGGTCGAGGAGCAATGGCTGCGCACCTACGCAACCGAGGCCGATATCGAGCAGTTGCTCACTTTCTATGGAGTGTTTGAAAGCCCTGTCTTCGACAGCATGCCGCCCGCGCTGCAGGAGCGGTTTCTCTTCCCGTATGAGCAAGGGCTGGCGTTTGTTCGCTGGGTTCACCGGCAAGGTGGCTGGGCCCAAGTCGATCAGGTCTACCAGCAACCACCGCTCTCCGACGAGAATATTCTGCATCCGGTCGGATATCGTCAGGACCTGCCCGTTGCTCTTTCCGTTCCCGCGCTGGAGGCCACCCTGCTGGGTGGCGGTTGGCGCACGCTCGATTCGGGAAGTCTGGGCGAGTTTGATTTCCGCTTGGTGCTGGCCGAGGCGTTGGAACCCGACCGGGCCGTGCTGGCCTCCGAGGGTTGGGGTGGGGATACCTACCAGGCCTTTTACAACGATGGTCAGGACCATGGTGCGCTATTGATCGTCCAGATCTGGGATACCATCCGCGACTCCCAGGATGCATTCCTCGCCTGGCGCGATTACAACGACCAGCGGTTTGGTGAGCATCAACTGGTCGAGGGTGCCTATCTGTGGCCAACCGACGGCGCCTTCGCTCAATTGGAGCGGGCCTCCAACCAGACGTTGTGGCTGCTTGGGCCGGACGCCTCCAGCGTCGAGGCAATGCGCGGCGCCTTGACCTTCCCGGCAGCCAAGCAATGACCATGCCCTTCGAGCCGGAGCGCGTGCGGGCGCTCTTGTTCGACATCGACGGCACGCTGGCCGACAGCGACAACGAGGCCGTCGAAGTGCTGGCCAAACTGCTCTCGCCCCTTGGTCATCTCCTGCCCCAAGTTGATCTGCCGATCCTCGCCCGCCGCCTGGTGATGGCTGTCGAAGGCCCGCTGAATTTGGCTTATGTCCTGGCCGACCGGCTGGCCCTCGACGAACTGGCGAGCTGGCTAGGGCGTCTGCTGCCGCGACGCAGGCGTCTTCCGGAGAAGGCGAATTTGATCCCGGGCGTGGGTCCAATGCTCGACCGGGCGCGCCGGCAATTCAAGCTGGCCGTGGTTACCGCCCGCGGCGAGCGCGGCTCCTACCGCTTTCTTCGGGCCGCTGGCCTCGATGGGGCCTTCGATGCCATCGTCACCAACAACTCGACCTGGCGGGGCAAACCCCACCCGGCGCCTGTTCTGCTGGCCGCCAATGCTCTCGGGGTTCCCCCCGCTGCCTGCTTGATGGTCGGCGATACCACACTCGACGTGCGGGCCGGCGTTGCCGCCGGTGCTCAGACGGTCGGTGTCTTGTGCGGTTTCGGCGAGCAACACGAACTCGAGCGCGCCGGCGCCCATTTGGTGCTCGACAGCACCGCTGACCTCCTCGACCATCTCATCATCTGAGGCGCACCGCCCTGCACGGTCCCCGGCCGAGGGCGCGAGACTGGGGGCACAGGGAGGCTGATGCTGATTCGGCTGCTGGCCGTCCTCGAGATCGTCTTGATCGCCCTTGGCCTGGCGTTAACCGGCTCCGGCTACTGGCGCCAGGTGTATTGGCTGGCCAGCGCTGGAATCCTGGCGCTGGGCGCCGGCACCGCCATCGGCGGGCTGGAGACCAATGCTCACCCGCCGCATCGGCCATTGCAAAGCGTCCGTAATGCAACCGGCCTGTTGTGGGCTCTACAATGGTTGGCAATGAAGCAAGTGTGTTCGCCGCCCAGCGCGGCCACGGGAGAGTAGACCACGGCTATCTCTCTGCGGCAGGACGAATCCGGTCAGACCACCGTCATTGTGCTCCTGTTGGTCTTGGTTTTCCTTGTGATCGCCGCCTTCTCGGTCGACGGCATGCGCCTGTTTGTTGAGCGCCGCGGCGCCCAAAGCGCGGCCGATGCCGCTGCCCTAGCCGCCGCCCTGTCGATCTGCGAGGGTGCTGATCCAAGCGCAGCCGCGCTGGCGCGGGCGGCGGACAATGGGTTCCTCAACGATGGTGTCAGCAACGAAGTCGTCGTTGCCTATCCGCCGCTCGACGGTCCCTACGCTGGCGACGATTCTTACGTCTCCGTTGATATCACCGCCCACGTCAGCGGCAGCCTGATCCGGCTGGTCTATACCGGCCCGCTGGTCACAACGGCCCGTGCCGTCGCCTACTGCAACCTTCACGAAATTGGCAGCCAGAGCGCCCTGTTCGCCGGGTCCAACAGCTGCCAGAACTCGCTCGAGTGGAGCAGCAGCCAGACCATCGTCATCGGTGGCGTCCACAGCAACCATGACATCCGCATCGGCGGACAACAGAGCCGAATCGAGGGTGCTGCCACCTACGTAACCGACCTGCAGTCGCCCCCCGGTCAGGTGACCTATTTGCCTGCCCCGCCGGCCAACCCGGTGCAGGTGCCGGCCCAACCCTACCCGGTCGCGTTGGAAACGTGGCTCTATGCCCCCGGCGGACCCCAGGCCGTCACCGCCGAGACGGCCGGCCGCTACTACAGCCGCCAAGGAGACATTGACCTCGGCTGGCTCGAGAGCCAGGGTCTCTACAACCCCTCAACCAACAGCCTAGAGGCTGGGCTGTACTATGCCAGCGGCTCGATTGATCTGAACAGCAATCGGTTGCTCGGCGAAGGGGTGACTCTCGTCGCCCGCGACCGGATCACGCTGAGCGGATCGAGTCACTACCTCTATCCGTACCTCGACGGCTTGCTGGCTTTCAGCGATGCCCAGCGCAGCGGCGGCTCGCAATGCAACACGCCCATCATCCGCTTGTCGGGCAGCCAGCACGTTTGGTACGGACTGCTGTTCGCCCCTGCCGGGCAGATTTCGATCTCGGGTGCGTCCAACCTGGCCATCAGCGGCAGCCTGATCGGCAACACCATAAGCCTGTCCGGCTCCGAAATCAGCATCGCTTTCGAGCCAGCCTACCTCTCTCCGCGCCCGCCCACGGTCGGCCTGGCCGAATAACACAACCTGTGCGTCTCGCCGTGGTTGCCGTCGGCTCTTACCTGACGTAGCATGTGGGTGGGAGAGCGGGGACAATGGAACCTGGCGGGCCAAATCACAAGCTCGATCCCAAGATCCGTATGGAGTCCAATGGCGACGAGGTCGTCAATGCTCTGCGCGCCGAGCGCTCGGCCTCGATCGCCGTCAACCAACAATCGCTGCTGGCCGAGGTCCCCAATCTGCTCGACCCGCAGCGCCCGATTGCCGCCCCGCAGAAGGCGCCGCGTCGCAAGGACATGGGCTCGCTGACCGCCCCGCCTGAGACGATCTCAACCAGCACTTTTGTTGTGCTGCGCCAGGACAGCGACCGGCTGCCGGAGGCCTTGCGCAAGCCCCCGCCGGGTGCGCCCAAACCCTTCCGCCAGGAACACCTGGTCACGGCCGCCGTCCGTCTGAGCGATCTGTCGGCCTTACGCGACGACCCCGATGTTATCGCCGTCGAAACGGCCGAGCCGATCCAATTCTCGCCACCGTTAGCGGTGGCCGCCGTCAACGCGCCGCCCACACCCGAGTCGCGTTGGCCCGACGGCCAGCCCTTGGACGCCGGCCCTCAGCAGATATTGCTTGGCATCATCGATGTCCAGGGCTTCGATTTTGGTCACCCCGATTTCTTGACCGACGATGGCCAGCCTCGCTTCCTGGCGATCTGGGACCAGGGCGGCAACACACGCCCGGGCCCGGCGCCTTTTGGCTACGGCGCCGAAATTCGCCGCGAGCACATACAGGCGGCCCTGGCCGGCAGCCGCGAGGCCGGGCTGCCGGCAACCGAACTCGAACCTCAGTCGCAAATGATTGCCTCGTCCCATGCCACCCACGTGACCAGCATTGCCGGCGGCAACCTCGGCGTCTGTCCACAGGCCTTGCTCGCCGGTGTGCTTGTATCTCTGCCAGCGGAGGACCAGGATCGCCGCAGGTCCTTCTATGACTCGACTCGGTTGGCGCACGCTGTTGAGTACCTGCTCAGTCTCGGTCGGGCCCACGGGCTGCCCGTCTCGATCAATATCTCGCTTGGCACCAACGGGCATGCCCATGACGCCAGCAGCGCCACCAGCCGGTGGATTGACTATGCCTTGGCGACTCCGGGGCGGTCGGTGTGCGTCGCCGCCGGCAACGCCGGCCAACAGGCGCCGGCCAATCCCGGCGACTGGGGTTTTGTCTTGGGCCGCATTCACACCAGCGGGCAGCTGGTGCAAGATGGAGAGCCGCATAGCCTCGAGTGGGTAGTAGTCGGCGATGGCATTGCCGACGTGTCCGAGAACGAACTTGAAATCTGGTACAGCCCGCAGGACCGGTTGGCCGTCGAGGTCAAAGCGCCGGATGGGGATTGGATCGGGCCCTTTCTGGCGGGCGAGTACCTCGAAAACCACTTGCTCGACAATGGAACGGTGCTGAGCCTGTACCACGAACCCTATGCCCCGCCCAACGGTCATCACTACCTCGCCTGCTACCTGAGCCCCTTCTTTTCGCCCGGCAATGTGGTCGGCGTCCGGGCCGGCACCTGGCGAGTGCGCCTGACACCCCTCGACATACGCGATGGCAGCTACCACGGCTGGATCGAGCGCGACGACCCTCGCCGTTTGGGCCGATTGGGCATGCAGGAGGCCTGGGCCTTCCCCTCCTTCTTCACAGAGACGGTCAATGTTGACCAGAGCTCGGTCAGCTCATTGGCCTGCGGCCAACACATCGTCGCCGTTGCCAATCTGGATGCCGGTGCCGGCAAGATACACCTGACCAGCAGCCAGGGGCCAACCCGCGACGGCCGCTTCAAGCCCGAGGTGGCCGCTCCCGGGACCAACATTGTCGCGGCCAACGGCTTTGCACCTGGCGAACCGTGGGTTTCGATGACCGGAACCAGTATGGCCAGCCCGATGGTCGCCGGTTTGATCGGTCTGATGCTCTCGCACGATCCCAGCCTGACGGCGGCGCAAATCATTGGCATCCTTCGCCGCACGGCGCGCCCACTACCGAGCGACAGCTTTGCCTGGCGGGACGACAGTGGCTTCGGTCAGCTCGACCCGGTAGCCTGTGTCGAAGAGGCCAAACTCGTCCGGCTGCGTCAGGAGCGCCAGCTGCCGTGAACGTCGAAGCCTTCCGCGCCGACAAGGGCGATTGCCTGCTCCTGACCGGCGACAGCGGCGAGCACGTGCTGATCGATGGGGGCATGCGCCACTCCTACCGTGACCACGTGGCCCCGGCATTGGCCGGGCTGGCCGAGGCCGGCGTCGAGCTCGACCTGGTCTGCGTCTCCCATATTGACCAGGACCATATCGCCGGCGTTCTGCGCATGATGGACGACACGCTCGATTGGCGGGTGTTCGATTTCCAACGGGGCCAGGGAAACAACCACTTTCCCCAACCCGATTCGCCGCGTCCGCCGCAAGTGCGCGCCCTGTGGCATAACACGTTCTCCGACCTCACCGGGGAAAACAGCGGCCCGATTGAACAGCAGTTGGTGGCCAATCTGCGCTTGCTCCACCTGAATGAACAGATCCTGCCCGAAGCCATAGCCCGCCATGCTGGATCCACCACCGATTTGGTCAACAGCATTCGCGAAGGCATCCTGCTGTCGAAGCGGGTCGGATCGGATCAACTGGGCATCCCGGTCAACGAGCCAACCAACGGTGGCGTCATGTTGGCCCCGGCGGCGACCGCACCCCCGCTCCAGGTGGGTAACCTGTCCTTCTTCGTGCTTGGCCCATTCCCCGAGGACCTGACCAGCTTGCGCCAGGAATGGAATGACTGGCTGGAGGCGAACCTCGACGCACTGGAAACCATCCGCCGCCAGGCGGAAGACGATGCCGAGAATCTGCCGATGGACGAGGGGCAGTTGGTGTTGAGCTCGCTATTGTCCCTGGCCAATGAACTTGGAGACCGCGGCATGGTCACTACGCCCAACCTGGCGTCGCTGATGTTCCTGGCCGAAGGTGAAGGGCACAGCCTGCTGCTGACCGGCGACGGCCACGCCGATGACGTTTTGCGCGGGCTGCAGGCGCAGGGGAAGCTGGATGACCAGGGGCGCATCCACGTCGATGTGCTCAAGGTCCAACACCATGGATCCGAGCACAACGTGCATGCCGACTTCTGTCGGCGGGTCACGGCCGACCATTACTTGTTCTGCGCCAATGGCGCCCACGAAAATCCGGATTTGCGCGTCGTCGAGTTGATCCTTGAGACCCGGCTAGGGCCAAACGCCGCCGGCCCCGATCGCGCTTTTTGGTTCTGGTTCACCAGCAGTGCGCAGTTGGAGACTTCCGAAGCGCGGCGCCACCACATGGAGCAAGTGCGCCGGCTGGTCGACCACGCCGCACGGCGCAGCGGCACTCCTCGCCGGCTGCGTTATCGCTTTCTTACGCGCGGTTCAAGCTTGTCGATTGAACTCTAGCCGAGGGAAAGAGCGATAAAACGCGGTCTCTAAGAAAAGGCAAGATTCAAAGGAAGCTCTCCACAGAATTCCTCTTCGGGTCAATGTGCTTCCTTCGTGCCCTCGTGTTGAATCCTTAGAAGCCGAAGGCCCGCAGGGCGAATGGCGGCACCCAGAAACCGCCCAGTCCGAGCAAGGAGGCAGCCATCGAGCTTAGGAAGATTAGTCCCCCAAAGGCCATCAGTGCGTAATCACGCGGCCGGTAGCGCAGCTCAATCAGCCAGGTGCGCGGCCCGGTACCAAAGGCGCGCAGATCCATGGCGTCAATGATGTCTTCGCTGCCGACCAACGCATGCACGGTCACCGGCACCACCAACGGCGCCAGCTTTCGCACCTGCGTGACCAAGCCGCCTTCAAGCTTTTCTAACTCATAGCCCCGTGCCTTCTGGGCGTCGAGCGTAAGTTGGAAGTCCTGGCCAAAGGTCGGGATGAAACGCATCGTCAGGTCCATGGCGTAGGCTATTTTGTCGGGCAGGCCCAGCCGTCGAAAGGCCACGCCGTAGTGGGCCGGGTTGAGACTATAGGGAATCAGGATCGTCATGGAGGCCAGGCTGAAAACCCGGATCATCTGACTCAGGGCGAACACTGCGCGCTCGACGGTAATCTCGAGCGACGGACGCCAGCCGAACAGCGTGAACGGAGCGCGCAGCGTGCGGATCACATGTTCCTGCTCGTAGACCTCAATGCCGCCGCGCCCGGTCAGAAACGTCAGGAACGCGAAGAACATGATGAAGCCGCCGATGAACAACCAGGCGCGCCGCGATTCTCGCCAGCGCACACCCGAGGTGAAAACAACGATCAGGGCGATCAACAGGAAGCCGGTCAACACCCGTAGGTCCCAGAAGAACAGGGTGGAGGCGATGAAACAGGCGTAGAAGATGATCCAGGCTGTAGGGTCGAACGCCTGGATCAGCGAGCGCCGGTCTTTGTAGCGCCAGGTGACAAGCATGCTCGAGCGGTCTGGCGGGGGGCCG
>Ga0214471_10003766_pt1 | contig 11733 bp, 10 predicted proteins | sample RVTome_5_FD_207665 | JGI IMG/M metagenome (GOLD analysis project Ga0214471, IMG submission 207665) | Soil microbial communities from uranium-contaminated site in the Upper Colorado River Basin, Wyoming, United States - RVT142D155 | ecosystem: Environmental > Terrestrial > Soil > Contaminated >... | reverse complement strand
CGCTCCGCGGGCTGTCGACCTCGCACACGGGCATCCGAGTCGAAGCCGACCTCTCGGAGCATCGCATCACCGTTCGTCGCGGCGACGACGTGTTGTTCCGCGCTCCCGTTGCCACCGGCGCGCCGGAGTCTCCCACCCCGACGGGCCGCTACTTCGTGACCGATCGCGTTCCGTTCCCCGCCGGGAGCTCGCTCGGGACGTTCGCGTTCGGCATCTCGGGGATCCAGCCGCGACTGCCCGCGGGCTGGTCGGGCGGGGATCAGCTCGCGATCCACGGCACGAACGCGCCGTGGTCCATCGGACGCTCGGCGAGCGCGGGATGCCTTCGGGTCTCCGAGCAGATCCTGGACCGGCTGAAGCCGCTGCTCCGGCTCGGGACGCCGGTCGTCATCCACCCGTAGGGGTTACTCCTCCATCACCACGCGAACGTCACCCTCGCGCGAGAGCAGCGAGAACGACGTGATCTCCCCCTCGCGCCGGAACACCAGGCTGATGCGGCTCTCGCCGACGGCGAGGTTCCGCACCTCGACGGTGTTCAGCCACGTCGGAAGGTGGGGAAGGTTCACCGTCAGCAGGTTCTGGTGCGCGCGGGCCGAGATCCCGAGCATCGCCTGGAGCATCAGGTACGGCGATCCCGCCGCCCACGCCTGCGGCGAGCAGGCGATCGGATAGCTCACCGGGCGGTTCGGCGTCCGGCGGGTGAACCCACAGAACAGCTCGGGCAGGCGCAGGTAGTCCGCCTGGACCGCCGCGTCGAACAGCGCGGTCGCAACCCGGTTCGTGGACCGGGCGAACTTGTAGCGCTTGAGTCCCGCGGCGATCAGGGCGTTGTCGTGTGGCCACACGGATCCGTTGTGGTAGCTCATCGGGTTGTAGGCGGCCGCCGCCTTGCTCATCGTGCGTATCCCCCAACCGGAGAACATGTCCGGCGAGAGCAGGCGCTTGGCGAGCGCCTGGGCCTTGTCGTCGTCGACGATCCCGCAGTACAGGGCGTGCCCGGGATTGGACGTGATGCTCCGCACCTGACGCTTGTCGCCGTCGAGCGCCTCCGCGAAGAACTTCTCGTCCTCCATCCAGAAGGCTTCGTTGAACCGGCGCTTGAGGTCCTGCGCGCTGTCCTCCAGCCGCTGGGCATCCTCGTGCCGGCCGAGCGCGCGGTACACGTCGGCCATCCGCTCTTTCGCGAGATAGGCGTAGGCCTGCACCTCGGCGAGCGCGATCGGAGGATCCGCGAGCCGACCGTCCGCGTGGACGACCGAGTCGTGCGAGTCCTTCCAGCCCTGGTTCCTCATCCCACGGGGAGACCGCGCCCGGTACTCGACGAACCCGTCGCCGTCGAGATCGCCGTATCGGTCGATCCACTCCACGGCGGCCTCGGCGGCGGGTAGCAGCTTCTCGGCGAAGGCCAGGTCGCCGGTCCACCGGAAGTGCTGCGCGTACAAGATCACGAACCACGGCGTCGAATCGACCGAGCCGTAGTACGGCGTGTGCGGGATGATCCCCGCCCGCGCGAGCTCGCCCTGCCGGATCTCGTGCAGGATCTTTCCGGGCTCCTCGTCGCGCCAGTCGTCGACGACCGTTCCCTGCTTGGCGGCCAGGAGCTCGAGCGCATCCCGCGCCGGCCGCGTGTTCACCATGAGGAGCTGGTGCGAGGCGATCAGCGCGTCGCGACCGAACACCGTCACGTACCACGGGATGCCGGCCGCGAGCACGGCGCCGTCGTCCGTGTGCGTGTACAGGGCGCGAAGGTCGCGAAGGCTGCGGTTGAGCAACTCGTTGAACAGCTCGTTGTCGGTGACGACCTGCGTCGACTCGCGCTCCCACTCCTCGTAGGAACGCCGGAGCTCGTGAACGGCGTGGTCGAAGTCGACCGAGGAGGCCCGGCCGCCCTCGATGATCGGATCGATCGAGGAACCGATCAGCTTGGTCTGGTACGGGCCGAGATGCATCCGGAACACCGCGATCGCGGCCAGGCCGTCGACGTCGATCCTGTCCGGGCGAGAACCGAACTCGATCCGGGTGATCCGCCGGACCTGATCGCGCCCGTGATACGTGAACTCGATCGTGCCCTCCTCGACCACCGGCGGCTCCGGAGGCTCGGGCGGCTCGCGCGTCATCCCCCGCACCTCGAAGATGTCCGCGAAGTCGGCGGCATAACGGAACTCGAGGTCGATCGAGACGGGGAAGGGGTTGTAGTTCTTCACGCGGACCCGCTCGAACAACCGCCCGCTGATCGCCCGGATCCGGCGGATGTTCAGGGTCTGCTGGGGGACGGTCAGGATCTCGCCGTCGTACAGGTCGGGATTCGTCAGGTCGACATGCGACATGTAGCCCCGCTCGGACGAGGAGGACAGCAGGACCGGGTCGCGGCCGTTGATCGTCAGCCGGAAGTGCGAGAGGAAACGCGTGTCCTTGGAGTAGAGCCCGAGCCCGTAGTTCCCTCCGTGGTCGAGGTTGCCCTCGAGGTCCGAGTACAGGAACGCGTCGTCTTCCTTGACCGCGAGCGTCTTGCTCGCGAGGTCGGTGACGAGGACGGGCGTCGCGCCGAGCTCGGGCCGATCCGCGCCGGGACGTGCATCGTCATCCCGGGGATCGGTGTTCAACCGTTGTGGATCACCACTCATCTGGGGGTCCGCCCGAGTCTAGGTTCGGCCTGTACGGCGTTCAATGACATCGTTCACACCATCGTCGCAGGAAGCGCCCGAGGTTAGGGCGAAGTCAGGGCTCGGATATCTCGACGCCCATCGCGCGCACCGGCACCCGAAGGACGCGCCATCCCTCGCCGGGATCGGGGACCGGGTACCGGTCCCGCTCGAAGGCGAGCAACGACGGGCCGCTCCCGGAGACGCACACCGGCACGTTGCCCGCCTGCAGCCGGTCGAACACATCTCGTACACCGGGGAAGAGCGCGAGCCGCGCATCCTGATGGATCCGGTCGCGCATGGCCAGGCGGAGGTGGTCCGGATCGCCCAGGAGACGAGCGAGGGTGAGCGCCGCGTGTCCGATGTTGAAGACGGCGACCTCACGAGAGACGGTCTCGGGAAGGACCGCCCTGGCTTCCACGGTCGAAAGACGCACCTCGTCGGGGATGAGCAGTACGGGCCGCAAACCCGGATGGGGCTCCAGCCGTTCGACCTCCTCACCCGCGACGACCGCGAGGCCTCCGAAGACGGCGGCGGCCGCGTTGTCCGGATGCCCCTCGAGCTCCGACGCGAGGCGGAAGGTCGTCTCCGGATGGTGGTATCCGTCCGCGAGATCGAGCACCGCGTATCCGAGGGCGATCCCCGCCACCGCTGCCGCTGCGCTCGAGCCCAGTCCGCGCGCGAGCGGGATCCGGTTCATCCCATGCAGACGGAGCGGCGGCAGCGGCTGCGGCCGGGTCTGCATCGCCAGAACCCCCACATGCCGCATGGCCCGGCTTACCAGGTCTGTTCCGTCGGTCGGGAGCTCGTCCGCGCCCTCGCCCTCCCAGCTCACGCCGGGCTCCGCGTCGGTGTCGATCGTGACCTCGTTGCACAGGTCGAGCGCGAGGCCGAAGCAGTCGAAGCCGGGGCCGAGGTTCGCCGAGGTCGCCGGGACGCGAGCGGTGAGCTTCATGTCGTCCGCGACCCCCCGTCGCCGCGGCGCGCCTCGGCGGTCAGAGACCGAGCTCCGCGGCGACCGCGTGCGCATCCGCCGGCACCGACGGCGGATGGGCCGCTCCGGTGATCGCCCACTCGGGATCCTTCAGGCCGTGGCCGGTGAGGACGCAGACGACGGTGGCGCCCTTCGGCAGGTCGCCGCGCCCGGCCAGCTGCAGGAGCCCCGCGACGCTGGCCGCGGAGGCCGGCTCGGCGAACAGTCCCTCGTGGGCGACCGTCCGGTACGCCGAGAGGATCTCGCGGTCGGTGACCGCGAGGATTGCACCCTCGGACTCCTTGGCCGCCGCCACGGCCTTGTCCCAGGACGCCGGATTCCCGATCCGGATCGCCGTCGCGATCGTCTGCGGGTCCTTCACCGGAGCCCCCGCGACGATCGGCGCGGCGCCGGCCGCCTGGAACCCGAACAGGCGCGGGGGTTCGTGGATGATCCCGTCGGCCAGGTACTCCGAGTACCCCATCCAGTGACTGGAGATGTTCCCGGCGTTGCCCACCGGCACGAAGTGCAGATCGGGAGCGCGGCCGAGCGCGTCGACGACCTCGAACGCGAGCGTCTTCTGTCCCTGGAGCCGGTACGGGTTCACCGAGTTCACCAAGGTGACCGGGTAGTGGGCGGCGAGATCCTGCGCGAGCTCGAGGGACTCGTCGAAGTTGCCCCGGACCTCGAGCACCCGGGCGCCGTGGACCAGCGTTCCGGCCATCTTGCCGAGCGCGACCTTCCCTTTGGGGACCAGGACCGCGCACGTGATCCCCGCCTTCGCCGCGTAAGCCGCGGCGCTCGCGCTCGTGTTCCCGGTCGACGCGCACACGACGGCCTTCGAGCCCTCCTCGAGCGCCTTGCTGATGGCGAGCGTCATCCCCCGGTCCTTGAACGACGCCGTAGGGTTGGCGCCCTCGTACTTGAGCCAGACCTCGCATCCGGTCGCCTGTGAGAGCGGCTCAGAGCGGACGAGCGGGGTGCCGCCCTCGCACAGGGTGACGACCGGCGTCGCGTCGCCGACCGGCAGGCGGTCGCGGTACTCCTCGATGACGCCGCGCCAGAGCCTGGCCGTCACGGCTCCTCGGCCTCCACGCGAAGCACGCTGCGTACCTCCTCGACCCCGGCCACCGCCTCGAGCTCCGACACGGCCCGTTGGAACGCGCCCTCCTTGGCCCGGTGCGTGACGAAGACGAGCTGCGCGTCCGCACCGATCCCTTCCTGCCACACGCTCTTGATCGATACCTCGTTGTGGCCGAGCGCACCGGCGATCTCGGCGAGCACACCGGGACGATCCTCGACCCGAAGGAGGATGTAGTACTGCCCCGTCATCTCGGCCATCGGCCGGATCGTCCGCTCGTAGAAGCACGTGCACCCGACGCCGCGTGCCCCGGCGATCAGGTTCCGCGCGACCGCGATGAGATCGCCCACGACCGCCGTCGCCGTCGGATCGCCGCCGGCGCCGCGGCCGTAGAACATCAGCTCCCCCACCCCGGGGCCCTCGACGAACACCGCGTTGAACACATCGCGGACGCTGGCGAGCGGATGGGCCGCGGGGATCATGGCCGGATGGACGCGGACGGCGATCCGCTCGTCCTCGCCCATCTCGGCGATCGCGAGGAGCTTCACGACGTAGCCGAGCCGCCGGGCGTACTCGATGTCTTCGGGGCTCACGCGCGAGATCCCCTCGCGATAGACGTCCTCGGCGACGACGCGAGCGTTGAACGCGATCGACGCGAGGATCGCGCACTTGGCGGCCGCATCGTGCCCGTCGACGTCGGCGGACGGGTCGGCCTCCGCGTACCCGAGCGCCTGCGCCTCGCGCAGGACGTCGTCGAACCCGCGCCCTTCCTCCGACATCTTCGTGAGGATGAAGTTCGTCGTGCCGTTCACGATGCCCATCACGCGGCGGAGCCGTTCGCCGGCGAGCGATTCCTTCAGGGGCCGGATGAGCGGGATGCCGCCTCCGACCGCCGCCTCGAAGTACAGATCCAGACCCTTGGCATCCGACGCGTCGAACAGCTCCCTCCCCCGGGTCGCGAGGAGCTCCTTGTTCGCGGTTACGACGGGCTTGTCCCGATCGAACGCGCCCACGATGAGGGCGCCGGCCGGCTCCACACCTCCGAGTAGCTCGCAGACGATGTCGACGTCCGGGTCGTCGATCACCTCGAGCGGATCGGTCACGAACCGCGACGGATCGAGCCGGACGTTCCGCGGCTTCGCCGGGTCTCGAACGGCCACCTTCGCGACCTCGAGGCGGCATCCGGCGCGCCGGGCGATGTCGTCGCGATGCTCATCGAGCAGGCGGATGACGGCCGCGCCCACGTTGCCGCAGCCGAGCATCCCGACCTTCATGACCCGCTCGCTCATCGCTCGGACGCTTCCCTCCGACCCTCGGGCTCACCATCCGGCGCCGGCTCCGGCACCAGCCAGAGCGCCATCAGTATCTCGTCCTCGTAACCGTAGGACTTCTTCGAGTGGCGGACGAGCCTGCCCTCCTGGACGAAGCCGAACAGGCGGTAGAGCGCGATCGCCGCGTCGTTGTTCGGGTAGACGCTCAGCTCGATGCGCTCGACGCCGACCGAGCGAGCCCAGCGGAGCGCCTCCTCGAGGAGGGCCGACCCGACACCACGGCGCCGATACGTCGATACGACGAGCATGTCCAGCGTCGCGACGTGGTGGGTGACCGGATGGTCGTCGCGACGGATCGAGATGCTCCCCACCACCCGGTCGCCGTCGAGCGCGAGCAGGTGCGCGGCGTTCTCGTCCCACGATCGCCGGAAACGCTTCCGGAACAGGCGGTGGCCGTGCGTGACCGCCTCGGTCCGGATGAAGCGCATCTCCGCCACCACCCCGCGATACGCGTCGAGGAACGAGCGCGCGTCCTGCGGGCGCGCGGGACGGATCGGGAACTCCGAGGTCACCCGGTCCGCTCCATCGACTCCGGCCCCGAGACGCCGAGGAGACCGAGGAGGTTGGCGAGCACCTGCTTCGTCGCGGTGCAGAGCCACAGCCGAGCCTGCGTCAGCTCGGCGTCCTCCGACAGCACCGGGCACTCGGTGTAGAAGCGGTGGAACCTCGCCGCGAGGTCCTGTGCGGCGTGCGTGAGCCGATGCGGAGCGCGCAGATCGGCGGCGGCGTGGATCTGGGCGGGCACGTCGGCGATCGCGCGGAGCAGGTCGAGCTCGGCCTCGTGGGTCAACAGGGAGAGATCGGCCTCGTCGACGGGCCCAAGGGCGACCCCGCGCTCGGCCGCCTTGCGCAGGATCGAGGCGATCCGCGCGTGACCGTACTGCACGTAGTAGACGGGGTTGTCCATCGATCGGCGCTGCACCGCCTCGATGTCGAAGTTCATCGTGGAGTCGTTGCTGAACATCAGCAGGTGGAACCGCGCCGCGTCGGCGCCGACCTCATCGATCAGCTGATCGAGCGTGATGAAGTCCCCGGCGCGCTTGCTCATCGCCACGGGCTCGCCGCCCCGCAGGAACGAGACCCATTGATAGATGACGATCTCGACGGCGGAAGGGTCGTAGCCGAGCGCCTGCGCGGCCCCCCGGACCCGGACGACGTCCCCATGGTGGTCGGCGCCCCAGACGTACACGAGATGGTCGAACCCGCGCGAGAACTTGTCGATCAGGTACGCGCAGTCGGCCGCGAAGTACGTGTGCCGGCCGTCGGAGCGGATGACCACGCGGTCCTTGTCGTCGCCGAACGCGGTCGAGCGGAACCAGCGGGCGCCCTCGGCCTCGTAGGCGAGCCCGGCCGTGAGGAGGCGTTCCACGGCCTCGGCCACCTCGCCGCGCTCGACGAGCACGCTCTCGGACGTGAAGACGTCGAAGCGGACGCCGAAGCGGTCGAGGGTCGCGCGGATCCACTCGAGGACGCGCTTCACGCCCTCGTCGCGGAGCCGGACCATACGCTCGTCCGGCGGCAGGTCCGCCAAGCCCGGTCCCTCGCGTTCGAGGATGTCCATCGCCAGATCCTTGATGTAGTCGCCGTGATACCCGTCCTCCGGCACCTCTGCCTCGAGGCCGAGCAGGGACAGGTAGCCCGCCTCGACGCTGGCGCCGAACCGGTCCATCTGTCCGCCGGCATCGTTGAAGTAGAACTCGCGCTCAACCTTCCACCCGGCGAACTCGAGGAGCCGCGCGAGCGCATCCCCGAGTGCCGCGTTCCGGGCGTGGCCGATGTGGAGTGGGCCCGTGGGATTCGCGCTCACGAACTCGACCTGCGCCCGCCGGCCGCTCGGCTCGGCCCGGCCGTAGGCGGCACCCTTCTCGACCGTCTCCCGAAGCGCCGAGTGGAGCCAGGTGTCGGTCACCCGGAAGTTGATGAAGCCCGGCCCCGCCACCTCGGAGGACTCCACGAGGTCCGACGCCGGGAGGTTGCGATCGATCAGCTCGGCGACCTCGCGCGGCGGCATCCCGACGAGCTTGGCGAGCGAAAGCGCGATGCTCGTCGCGAAGTCGCCGTGTTCCTTCTGGCGTGGCTTCTCGAGCTTGATCTCGAGCGGCGAACCGTCGGGCAGGAGCCCGGCCGCGACGATGGCCGAACGAAGCAGCTCGGCGAGTCGCTCCTCGATCATCTGCGGGAACGCCGGTCAGGCATCCGCCCGGTCGATCGCCCGGCGAACCATCTCGACGAGGTCGGCGGGTTCGAAGGGCTTCGTCACGTGAGCATGCACCTCGGCAGCGTAGCGGTCGTCCGATGCGCCGTCGCGGTCGGTCCCGGAAAGGACCAGCAGTGGTGTCTCGGTGAGGCCCGGCAACGACCGAAGCCGCGTCACGAGCTCGCGGCCGTCGATGTCCGGCAGGCCGAGGTCCAGCACCACGGCGTCGGGCGTCTCCGCGGACGCGGCGGCGATCGCCTGGGCGCCGGTCAGGGCGGTGCGGACCGAGAATCCCGCGGCCAGGAAATTGACCTCGAGCATCCGCACCAAGATCGCCTCGTCATCGACGAGCAACACGAGCGGCGACCGCTCCGTCACACACGCAGCATAGGCGCCGTTCGGCGCGGCGGACCCGATTGCTAGACTCCCTTGCGTCCGCCCTCGTAGCTCAGCGGATAGAGCACCGGCCTCCGGAGCCGGGGGCGCAGGTTCGAGTCCTGCCGAGGGCACGTTCTGGAACTGACGAGGGCACGTCGCAGGTTCGGATCGCTCATAGCGTCAGACTGCCGGGCACAGGAGCGCGGGACATCGGTTCTCTCTGCTGGGCCCAGGCATACGATTTGCTCGACCTGATCAGGAGCACGCGTTGAGCGACATGGCCACATTCTTCACGGAGTACGCGGAACGCTACATGGCTTCGGACGTCGATACGATCAGCGCCCTGTACGAGGCGCCCCTGCTCGCAGTACGCGAGGGGCACGCGATTCACCTCCCCGACAGAACGGCCGTGCGCGAGCACCTGGCCGAGCTCATGAATGCCTACCAGAGCGCGGGCGCGGCTGGTGCCGAGATTGCGGAGATCGCCGTCATGCCCCTCGGCAAGTCGGGGGCAACTGCGACCGTCCGCTGGCACGTCGTCGACGGGGCCGGCACGCTCCTGCGGGACTTCCGAACCACCTACCACCTCCTTCGCGCCGGAGAAGCGTGGCGCATCCTGTCGTACACGAACCATGACGACTGACCCGTCCTCGATGACCGAACTCGAGTCGTCATTCGAAGAACGATGTCCAGGTCCCCGCCGGAGCGACGAACGCGTTCATGACGACGTTGTTCCACTGGCCGCGGGGATAGGGCTCGTCAAGACCGAACCAATAGCCGAACTCCCCTCGTTCATCATCGACGCGGGGTTCGTAATGGGTATCGACCCATTCGAGAAGACGTTCGAACAGTTCTTCATCGCCCATCTCGCGGGCCAGCCAGGTGGACAGGCAGGTTGTGCGGACGTCATCAGTGTCCGTCTTGGGGGCGAGGCTCACGTGTGTGCCTCCGGCCCCCTCGACGAGGAATCTGTCGGTGAATGCGCTCCAGACGTCACGAGCAGTATCGGGGTCGAAGGGAAGGAGATATTGGACCGTGAGCGCGAAAGGGGCGGCGAGAGCGGGCGCGTGGTCGATAGAGAGATCGATGTCTCGGTACATGAGGACTCGCTGCACCCGGTCGTCGAACCGCACGACCGCATCGGGAAGGATCCCTCGATACCACCTGGTGAACACCGGCCAGGAGTCAGATCCGTGCACCAGATCGTGGAGTCTCAGACCGAGACCCGTTTCGGCCAGTCACAAGGGCCAGAGCTTGTGAATCTCACAACACAACCCCCGTGACCGTCCGTCGAGAGCAGCAGCGAAGTCCCGCGTCACGATCTCGTTGATCTCGCTATGGCTGTACCGGAAACGCCACTCGCCGTCGTAAACGATGTCGATCGGCTGGGTCGGAGATCGTTCGGAAGCGAGAAGGGCTCGCAATCCCAGCACGAGGTTGAAGAACCCCTTGTAGTAGATGGCGCCTTGGGCCTCGATCGGATTCGGCTCGAATCCCACCTCCTGTCTGCCGTTGGCCGCCCACCCCGGACGGTCGTAAGACCCCCACACCTCCAGCGGGATCAAAAGACCTCGCCATCCCTCGGGATAATCGGCCCTGCCTGGATCGGGACCCCTTTGCTCCACCCATTCGTTGAAGCCGTGGTACCGGCGGAGACGGTCGCAGATACCGTCCAGCATCGACACCGCTCTGTCTCGCTCCAACGTTCCAGATCTTGCGGCGAGGGCGAGCGAGATCGCCATGCCGATGGCGTCGAACCGATACCAATTCGTTGTTGGGGCGCCCGACGAGTTGTCCCAAGCGGTGGAAGGGGTACCCGACCTCGACCAGTCGTCGTCGGAAAGAGCGAGTTTTCGCTCGAGATAGCGGAGCCATCCTCGACCCCGTTCATCGAGCGATGGAAGGCTCATGTCGGAATCGTACGACTGTCACAGGGACCGAGGTCGTCGGGCCACCTCATCGCACTCCTCAGTAGGAGGAGCTCGTCGGGCAGAGTGCTCGCCTACGCGCGGGGGCGCGATCTCCGACGGACCATCTAGCTGAGCCGGCTGCCGACCAGCCCGCGGCCGTAAGCGCTCACGCGGTGATCGTGCCGGCGTCCGCCTCTCGCCGGTAACCCGCGCGTCGAAGCTTCGCGTGGCGGGCGCTGAGACTGAGCACATGCCCTTCTACCTGCGGACATTTTTTCGACTTCGTCCAGCTGGGTGCACCTGCGCGCCGGTCGCGCGCGAAGACAACAACCCTCTCCCATCGCGCTGCTATCGTTCGCACGCCGATGAACGCCGATGAGCTCCGCGCCGCGATCGCAAAAGACATGCCGCGCAACGTCGACGAGCTTTCGCGTCTGGTGCGGATCCCGTCGATCGCGTTCCCCGACTTCGACGGCGCCCCCGTTCGGGCGTCGGCCGAGACCACGGCCGAGATCCTCGAGACGTCCGGGTTCGGCGGGGTGCAGCTCATCGAGCTCCCGGACGGCGTCGAGCATCCGGCGGTGTTCGGCGGGGTGCGTGGGCCGGCGGGCGCGCCGACGGTCCTCCTGTATGCGCATCACGACGTGCAACCCGAAGGCCCGAAAGAGCAGTGGACGAGCCCCCCCTTCGAGCCGGAGGTACGCGAGGGGCGTCTGTACGGGCGTGGAACCTCCGACGACAAGTGCGGCATCGTGATGCACGCGGCCGCTCTGCGAGCCTGGGGAGGCGCTCCTCCGGTGACCCTCAACGTCATCGTGGAAGGAGAGGAGGAGGCGAGCACCGCGCACCTGCCCTTCCTGATCGAGGGCCACCGGGACCTGCTCGCGGCAGACGTCATCTCTGTCGCCGATGGCGGGAACTGGCGGACCGGCGTCCCGGCCCTCGAGACGAGCATCCGCGGCGTCGTCGACTGTCGCGTGACGGTCCGCGTCCTCGATCTCGCCGTCCACTCCGGCTCCTTCGGTGGCGTGATCCCCGATGCCCTGTCCGCGCTGGCCCGGATCCTGGCGACCCTGCACGACGAGCAGGGGAACGTGGCGATCGCGGGACTCGCGACGTCGGTCTGGAACGGCGTCCAGATCAGCGAGGACGAGCTTCGCGAGGAAACGCCGCTGCGGCCCGGCGTCCAGCTCATCGGCACGGGGCCGATCGCGGAGCGGC
>Ga0214471_10003765_pt1 | contig 11735 bp, 8 predicted proteins | sample RVTome_5_FD_207665 | JGI IMG/M metagenome (GOLD analysis project Ga0214471, IMG submission 207665) | Soil microbial communities from uranium-contaminated site in the Upper Colorado River Basin, Wyoming, United States - RVT142D155 | ecosystem: Environmental > Terrestrial > Soil > Contaminated >... | reverse complement strand
GCTCAAGCATTTTCAGTATATTTCGTTCTGATTGCTGATTATGGGTTCAACCTGAGTGCGACAAGAGAAATTTCAATATATCGTACGGACCCAGACAAGATCGCGGAGATCGTATCCACTGTCATGACCATAAAATGTGTTCTGATGGTATTGGGAGCCGTAGCCACGAGTGCAATTGTCGCGAGCGTACCCAGGTTTCGTCATGACTGGACCCTATATGCGGCGAGTTATCTTGCGGTTGCGGGTAGCGTCGCGTTCCCTCTCTGGCTATTTCAAGGGTTGGAGCGCATGAGATTTGTGACGATCTTCAACATCGCCGGGCGGCTCGTCTCGATCGCAGCGATTTTCCTTTGGGTCAAGCAGGAAAGCGACTACATCTATGCTGCAGGGTTTCAGGCGGGAGGCACACTGCTGGCAGGCGTGATGAGTTGGGGTGTAATGCATTTGCTTGTTCCTGTCCGACTGCCTCGGCCCACGTATGCCACCGTCGGGAAGCATCTCAGGGAGGGGTGGCACGTGTTTATATCCACCGCCGCGATCAGCCTATATACCGCTAGCAATACGCTCATTCTTGGATTGCTCGCGGGAAATGTTGCGGTCGGCTATTTTAGCGCCGCGGAGAAGCTCATCAGAGCGGTGCAGGGCTTGGTGAGGCCAGTGTCCCAAGCCATTTATCCCCACATAAGTAATCTCGTCAGTCAATCTCGCGAAGTTGCGCTGGCCTTTGTTCGAACGACCTTGCGCTGGATAGGGGGTGCTGGCTTCCTTGCGTCATGTCTCTTATTCTTGCTGGCGGAGCCGCTCGTGGGAATCGTGCTTGGGGGACAATACCTAGATTCCGTTCCATTGGTACAGTGGATGGCATTTTTGCCATTCCTGATTGCTGTGAGTAATGTATTCGGAATACAGACGATGCTCCCCTTTGGCCTCCAAAAGGATTTCAGTAAAATATTGATATCAGCCGGCATATTCAACCTCGTTCTGATTATCCCGCTTTCGTATTTTTTTCACGCGAAAGGGGCGGCAATCGCGGTATTGCTGACGGAGTTGGTCGTAACGGTGGCCATGTGCATCACCCTCCCTCGCCGTGGTTTACGGGTTCTTGGAAGGACTTCGTTCGCATGAGCGAGCTTGATGTGCTGGTCGTCGGAGCCGGCTTTGCCGGGAGCGTTGCGGCGCGAGAGCTCGCCGAGCGCGGTAGGTCTGTCATGGTTATCGATAGGCGACCGCATATCGGTGGGAATGCGTACGATCGCTATGACGAGCACGGAATCCTGGTCCATCCCTACGGCCCACACATCTTTCACACAAAGTCAAAGCGAATCTTCGACTACCTCTCCAGGTTCACGGAGTGGCGGCCGTACGAACACCGGGTGTTGGCGCAGGTCGATGGCGACTTGTACCCGATCCCGATCAATCGGACCACGATCAACAAGCTGTACCGATTGAACCTTGACGAAGCGGGCGTGGCGGCATTCCTGGAGACGGTTCGGGAACCGCGATCGGAGATCAGGACGAGCGAGGACATGGTCCTGAACAGCGTTGGGAGGGACTTATGCGAGAAGTTTTTCCGGGGATATACAAGAAAACAGTGGGGAGTGGATCTCTCCGAGCTAAGCGCGGGCGTAACCGCGCGCATCCCGACTCGCACCAACGACGATGATCGTTATTTTACCGACGAGTACCAGGCGATGCCGCTCGACGGTTACACTCGGTTATTCAAAAATCTTCTCGACCATCAAAGGATCCGAGTTGAACTCGACGTTGACTACAACAATGTACGTGATCAAATAAAGTCGAGGAGGGTTATTTATACGGGCCCGAGCGATGAATATTTCAATCACTGTCTCGGACACCTTCCCTACCGTTCACTCGATTTCGCGCATGAACACTTACCCGGCATCGATCGGTTCCAGTCTGTCGGTACTGTCAACTATCCAAACAGCTGCGACTACACGCGCATCACCGAGTTCAAATACATCACCGGGCAGAACCATCCAGGAACCTCCATTGTGCGTGAGTATCCACAACCCGAAGGGGACCCCTATTACCCCGTCCCCTGCCCGGAAAACAAGACACTATACGAGCAGTATCGGATTCTTTCTGAAAAAGAACCGCACGTCACCTTTGTGGGCCGCCTCGCGCAGTATCGTTATTACAACATGGATCAGGTGGTGGGCGCGGCGTTGAAAGCGGCGGAGAGTGTATTGGAGAGCTGGTGAAGTGTCAGTAATCAATTTTGTCCTGTCTGGACTTGAAAAAAGGAAATTTGGTGGAGGGCAATGGTGCGTGGTGCAATACGCTCAGGGACTAGCCGAGCGTGGGCATGATGTCATGATCATTCCGATGTTGCCGTCGCCACTGCCGGATTGGTTTCCAAATGACCAGAGGTTTCAGTATGTAGCTGGTGATCGACTGAAAACAAATGTGGCGAAACGACTCGTTGGCACGGTTGGAAAAACTCTTTGTTATCCGTTTACTCGAAACAAAGTACAGCTGAAAACTGAAGTTCAGTGCCTCATCTCGGAGTTGGGCTTTCTGCAGCCTGGCGCATTGCCATTTGAACTTTGGCGTGCGCTCAGCCTCGTATATGTGCGTCAGAATATGCGTCCATCGAATGTTACCATCGCCACGTCGTTCGAGACGGCACTGCCAGTCGCGCTTAGCCGTGGCGGGGAAAAGATGTATTTTATGCAGCATTTTGAGCCGTACTTTTTCAGGGAGAAACTTGGTGTTGAGCGTTCACGGCTGGAAGCACTTGCCAGTTACCGGTTCGGACTACGGATGATCGCTAACTCGACATGGCTTAAAGGCATGGTCGAGAGGGAGGTTCCAGGCATCGATGTGGATTTGTGCACAAATGCAATTAACCACGAGTATTTTCAGCGTAAGCCAACGGAAAAGCGTCGTAGTGCAGACGAGATAATAATCATTAGTTACGGTGGCAGGAAAGTGGCTTGGAAGGGGTTCAAAGAAATGGCAGAGGCTGTGCACATTGCGAGGGAGAGGTCAGGAGGCGTAGATCTCCGGTGGCAAGTGTATGGTGACGCGGATCTCCCTCCAAACAATACGATCGCGAGTTATGAACAGTTGGGATTCCTGCACCCAAAAGTACTGGGGGAAGCGTATCGTCAGGCGGACATATTACTGAGTGCCTCGTGGTATGAGAGCTTTCCACTGTTTCCACTTGAAGCGATGGCCTGTGGCCTCCCGGTCATCACAACAGAGCCGGGGACGGAGGATTATGCCATCGATGGTGAAACCGCGATTTTGGTGAAGCCAAAGGATCCGGAAGACATCGCGCAGGGCATCCTACGTCTCGTTAATGATCCGGCACTCAGAGAAGCCGTGGCGCAAAACGGCTGGGAGGCAAGCCAACGCTTCACCTGGAGAGGCGCTATCGATCGCATGGAAGGAATTATTGCAGAGGCGATCAAGAATACATGAAGCCGATCAATGATCACGAATCAGTCACGGTTGTTACCGTCACTTACGGCAGACGGTGGTGCTTTCTACAGGAGGTGTTGGAGAGCCTGTTGGCGGAACAGCCGGCCGTTCGAGAGATCGTGGTGGTGAATAACAACGCTCAAGACGACATTGCAGCAGCCGTCCTCAGTCTTAGGAACGACCGCGTTCGTGTTGTACACCTTTCGGAGAACACGGGCTCGGCCATGGGTTACGGAGTGGGCATTGAGGCGGCGATTAAAGAGACAGAATCTGGCTATATTTTGTTGCTCGACGACGACAACGTGTTGGAGCCGGGTGCGCTGGCGGTGCTGATGAAGGCGCACGCGGAGGTCGCCAATGAGATTCCGATCGACCGGCTGGCAGTTCTGGGCTTCAGGCCCGAGCATCAAGCGGATCTCGCGGCGGGTTTGCCAGTAGAAAGGGCGGAGCACCATCCAAACAGCTTCTTCGGTTTTCATGTGGTGGATATCCCTTTCAAGCTGCTTCGTCGCATGCCCTGGGTTATGCGGCGTTACGGTACACGCCCGTTGCCACAGCGTGTGCGCGTGAGGACCGGCCCTTACAGCGGTCTGCTGTTCCATCGGGCAGTCGTGGAACGTGTCGGCACCCCGAATCCCGACCTAGTTCTCTATGCAGACGACACAGAGTTCACGTATCGCCTCACGGCCATCGGGGGGGGCATCTGGCTGATCCCCGGCGCACGGTTAGCAGATCTGGAGTCGTCCTGGAACGCCAAGACGCGGTTCGCTACCTCCTTCACGGGTTGGTTGTGTGGCGAGGGAGACCAGCGGGCCTACTACGGCGCGCGTAACCAGGCCTATTTCGAAGGTCACTGCCGGGACCACAATCCCCTGGTGCGTGGCCTCAACCAGGCGGTCTATCTGGCACTGCTTGCCTTGATGGCCGTGCGGCTTAGGCGCATGGCGCGCCTGCGCCTCTTGCTCAATGCCATCCGGGACGGATCAGCCGGCCACTTGGGTCTACATCCAGGATTCCCGCTCGGTTGAAGCTGCTCTACCTCAACACCCTCTATTCGCCCCACGTCGGCGGGGGTGCAGAGACCACCCTGCAGACGCTAGTCGGCGGCATGCGCGATCGCGGGCATGACGTCGTCGTGCTGGCCACCGGGCCGGAGCCCGGGTTGCAGGAGGAGGTGGTTGGCGGTGTGCGCGTCATCCGCGCCGGGCTGAGGAACGTCTATTGGCACCACAGCGAAAAACGGCCGGCCGTATGGAGGCGCGCGCTCTGGCATTCGGCCGACATTTACAACCCCGCTATGGGGACCTTAGTCGAGGCCGTCGTGCGGCGTGAGCTCCCCGACATCGTTAGCTGCCACAACCTCGCCGGCTGGTCGGTGGCCGCCTGGCCCGCGATCCAGCGCGCCGGTGCACCTGTGGTCCAGGTGTTGCATGACCTCTACAACCTCTGCCCCGCCAGCACCATGTTTCGCGCAGGCCGCGCCTGTCCACGCCAGTGCATCCGCTGCAAGGCATTTCGTCTGCCGCATGCGCGGCTTTCCAGGGCGGTAGACGCAGTCGTCGGTGTGAGCCGCTTCGTACTGGATCGCCACCTGGAATATGGCCGTTTCGGAAGGGCACGGATCAAGCGGACGATCCACAATGTCCGCGCCATCGCGGCTCCTGCTTGGCGCGGACCCGCGCATGCAGAAGGCGAGGTGCGCTTCGGCTTCATCGGCACCCTGGTTCCCGCCAAGGGAATCGAGCTCCTGCTTCAGACCTTTTCCCGGCTCGAGCTGGCCAACGCGAAACTCATCGTCGCCGGTGCCGGGAAGCGGGACTACGAACGGGGGCTTCGCAGCCGCTATGCCTCAGAGCGCATCCGTTTCCTCGGCTATTGTCGGCCGGAGGAGTTTTTTCCGACAGTCGATGTCCTCGTGGTTCCATCCCTTTGCTGTGACAATTTGCCTGGGGTAGTCATTGAATCGTTAGCCTACAGCATCCCGGTCATCGGCAGCCGACGGGGCGGCATTCCGGAGATGGTCGAGGAGGGGAGGAACGGCTACCTGTTCGAGCCTGAGCGGCCGGATGAGCTGGCCGCCTTGCTCGAGTGGCTGGCGGGCGATCCGGCAGCCATCGAGGCCATGCGCCCGGTCGCTCGCGAATCGGCCGTACCGTATCTGGATGTGGGGCGGTGGGTGGAGAGCTACGAGAGTCTCTACCGAGAGGTGGCCGCGTGCGGGAGCTAGTCGTCAACTTGTCGGGCACCCGGTTGTCCTTGACCCGTATGGCCTGGTGGGGGGCGTGGGCGTTGGCGTTGTCTTCGGACATCGTCTCGGGAGCGCTGCGTTACGTCTTGCACCTTGCCGGTGCGGACTGGCTCAACTACCTGCCGAAGATGCTGGTCGTGACCTTGGCCATACTCGCGCTGCTCACCTGGCGGCAGAACCGCACGGTGTGTATCTTGGCTGGCGGGTTCGGCCTCTTCTCCCTGATCGCCCTGATCCAGGGGTTGCCCATCGCCCAGATCGCCTTCGGGGCGACGATCTTCCTGCCGATTCTGTTCGGGGCGCTTTTCTGGCCCTTCATCACCGAGCGTCCGCAGCGCTTCGCGGTCCTCGCCGTGCTGGGCCTGCTCGTAGCCTGTGGAGGACTGCTGTGGAACCTGCTAGGGAACATTCCCTGGGCGGGCTTCAGTTATGAGATCGGAGGGCTCGAAATAGAGGGAGCGCGGGAGTGGGCGACCTTCGGCCTGGTCCGGCCATCCGGTTTCGCCCGCATGTCCGCCACGGCAGCCATTCAGGTGATGGCGCTCACCCTCCTACTTTATCCCGCGCTCTCAATGAGGTCATGGCTGCTGGCCGGGATTTTCGCCCTGTTCGGGCTTGCTTTCGTGGCGCTCACCACCACCAAGGCCGCAATTGCCGCCACGCTCGTGATGTTGATTCTCACCTGGCTTCGACCTCTGAAGCTACACGGGCCGGTCTTGTGGCTGGTTTTCGCGCTGTCAATCGGCGTGCCCTTCACCTCGACTGTTAAGGATTACGGGGTGGATTACTCGGATCGCGTTGAGACGGCCCTCCTGGCATCCTTTGATCAGCGCCTGACAGAGACCTGGCCTGAGGGATTGAGGCTCATATCGGAGCATAGTATCCCCCTTCTGGGGCTTGGCCTGAGCGGGGTGGGCGCCGGCAACAAGTACTTCGGCACCGTCCAAGGGGGGCTAATGGGTCTCGGTGTCATGGATAACTACGCCCTGTATCTCTACGGCAATTTCGGGGTTGCAGGCCTACTCTTTCTTGCCTTGCAATATCTCGCCGCCGTGAGACTGATCGGTTCGAAGGAGCCGCTCCGTTGCGGAATGGGGCTCGCCCTAGGGGCGCTCTTGGTTCTTGGCTTCACTACGGATGCAGTGGAAAACTTGCTGTCAGCTCTGATTATCGGAATCGCATTACGTGCCTCGTCTAGCAACGCATTGAATACGGTTCTTCTCTCTTTGCGACCAAAACGACCGCGCCGCGTTAAACGACAAGCTCATGGTGTGGAATGTTGCTCGTAGATAACCGATGGATTGGCGACCACGGCATCGGCCGCTTTGCGCGAGAGACTCTTTCCAGGATACCTGAGTGGGTTCCTGCATCGATTCGGTTGCCGCTTCTCCACCCAGCTGAGCCAGTTGAAATTAGCTATCGAATTATATGTTCGAAGCCCGCGATTTATTTCAGTCCGGGGTTCAATCCTCCGCTGCACTCCAGCGTGCCATTTGTCTTCGCCATCCACGACATGATTCACCTGCGCATCCCAGCCGAACGGTCCCGGGCAAAAGAGTTCTACTACCGGTGGATTGTTCGACCGGCAGCCCGTCGTGCCTACCGGATCGTGACCGTCTCCGATTTCTCCAAGACGCAGATCGTCGAGTGGGCTTCCCTCGACCCGGAACGTGTCGTGGTTGTGGGTAACGGCGTCTCGGCCAAGTTCCAGCCGGATGGCCCGGCGGCGCACCTTGAACAGCCGTTCCTTCTCTACGTTGGCAACCGCAAGCCGCACAAGAACACGATCCGTTTGCTGCGAGCCTTCGCCCTCTCAGGACTGGCAGGTGACGTCCCGCTCGTGATGACCGGCGATCCGGACCCAGCCACCGCTGGATGCATCAGTCAACTCAGGATCGAGAGTTGCGTCCGATTTATCGGCAGTGTTACGGACGAGCAGTTAGCCGCCTACTACCGCGGCGCCTTGGCGTTACTGATTCCCTCCCTCTACGAAGGGTTCGGTCTGCCGGCCCTTGAGGCGATGGCGTGCGGCTGTCCCGTGGTGGCGTCCAAGGTGACGGCCCTCCCGGCAGTGTGCGGGGACGCCGCCATCTATTGCGCGCCTGAGAGTGTGGAAGACATCGCGGATCAGATTTGCCGGGTGGTGCATGACCGGGACCTGGCCGATGCACTACGCCGCCAGGGGCCGAAGCAGGCATCCCGCTTCGGATGGGACGTCTGCGGCGCTAAGGTCCGCTCGGTGCTGGCCGGCGTGTCCGCATAAACGGACGAGATGGTTGACCCGTGGCTGAATTACGGCTGGCGCCGCGGGGGGGGGCGGTTCGTTGCCGCCTGCGCCGCAAGACTACCGGATCCTTGACATTGAGACCGGCAGGGGGCTGGGCCTGGCGCTGGCTCGACGGGCGGCGCTCGCGGTCGCGCTAAACCTAAACGTCGTGGAGATCCATCTCGCGTCCGGCGCGAGAGATGCGTCGCCGCGCGCGTGCCAGTGTTACGTTCTCGAAGTTCAGTGATAGAGTGTCCACCTCTCATGAGGAGGTGCGACATGGCCAGAGGTCCGACGATCGTGATTACGCTCAGCGCCGAGGAGCAGCAGACCTTGGAGATGTGGGCCGGCGCTCGCAAGGGCGAGCGGCGGCTGGTGGAACGCGCCCAAGTGGTGCTCCTTTCGGCGCAGGGTCTGCCGCTGCGCGAGGTGAGTCGCCGCAGCGGCTTGAGTCCCCAGAATTGCTCCAAGTGGCGAAAGCGCTTTGCTCTTCAGCACCTTGCGGGGCTGCAAGACCGGCCGCGGTCGGGGCGTCCGCCCACCATTTCCCCCCAGACGCGCTTGGATGTGGTGGCGTTGGCCACGTCCAAGCCGACGGATGGAAGCACGCGGTGGAGCACCCGAACGTTGGCTCGCCGGACCGGGATTGGGTCCACGTCGGTCCATCACATCTTGAAAGAGGGTCACCTCAAACCCCACAAGACCGAGTACTGGTGCGGCCGCAGTCCCGATCCCGAGTTCGAAGCCAAGCAGGCGGCCATTTTGGGGCTGTACCTGGACCCGCCCAGCCATGCCCTGGTCTTGTGTGTGGACGAGAAGTCCCAGATCCAAGCCCTGGATCGAACCCAGCCGGAATTGCCCATGCGCGCCGGCTGACAGCGACGTACCAACGGCATGGCACCACCTGTTTGCTGGCCGCCCTTTCCGTGCATACGGGCGAGGTCTCCGGGCGATGCGTCGACAAAAACGACCACACCGCGTTCCTGCACTTCCTGAAGTCCTTGTATCGCCAGCATCCGCGCAAAGAGCTGCACGTGATCCTCGACAACCTCAGTGTGCACAAGCATCACCAGGTCCAAGAATGGGTGCGCCGCCGACGGCGATTGACGCTCCACTTCACGCCCACCTACGCCTCCTGGCTCAACCAGGTGGAGATCTGGTTCCACATCCTCTCCAAAGAGATCCTTCGGGATGGGGTCTGGCGATCGAAGCAGGCGCTGGTTCAGCAACTCATGCGGTACATCAAGGACTACACGCAGCACCGCGCCCGCCCTTTCCGGTGGACCTACACCGGAAAGCCGATGGCCGCATGAGTCATATTATTTACAGAACGAAACACTAGCCATCGAGTACGAATCCCTGTCTGATCTCCGATGCCTTCCTCGACCTGATCATCGTGCAGCATATCTTCGGACACCCGAAAGGGATCCTAGGAATTTTGTACCACGTGTCACGCTGGCTGCGCACCGAAGGCTATCTCATCTTCGGCATACCCAACGCTGCGTCGGCCCGCAAGCGGATGCTCCTCCCGCCCGGCAGGCAGCCATCACCGAGCCGTTTTTCAACTCCGAACGCACAGAGGGTGCACCCGTGACGGCTGGACCGATGCCGCAACAGCAGCCAGACGGACGTGAACGCTCTAGTCTCGTTATACGGCGGCAACTTCTACGGTTGCCTCGTCTTGGGCAGCCGCTTGTGGCAGCGGTGCCGCAGCTCGTCTGGGAAACCTTCTACCTGCTGCCCAAGCATCCTTACCACGCAGGTCGCTGCCTCACCTGCCGGGTGGAGAGCCGGCGCGGCACAACTCCTTTCCGAGCAACTCAGAAAGCCTCTATGCCCGACTGATAAGCTAAGTGCAGCGAGACAGAAGGCCGCTTCCATTCCGCCCCATCGATAACGATGTTAGATCCTTCGAGACAAGGCTAGGGGTCGCGCGTCAGCATACAGATAACGTTCGAACAAAGCGAACATCGATACTGATCGAAAAAACTTGAGGATTTATGATGCGAGTGGCCATCATCCACGAGTGGCTGACCACATATGGCGGTTCAGAACGAGTGGTGGAGCAATTGCTGGCGATCTATCCGCAGGCAGACGTCTTTTCCGTCTGTGATTTTCTGCCTGCATCCGAACGGGAATTCCTTGGCGGTAGGCGTCCCAAGACGACTTTCATTCAACGTCTACCGGGTGCCCGAAAATGGTACCGAAGTTATTTGTCTTTGATGCCGCTAGCGATCGAGCAGCTTGATCTGTCTGCGTATGATTTGGTGATATCGAGCTCCCACGCGGTGGCGAAAGGGGTTATAACGGGACCTGATCAGCTTCATATCAGCTACGTTCACTCCCCGATCCGTTATGCGTGGGATCTTCAGCACCAATATCTTCGAGAAGGCGGGTTGGATCGCGGGATGAAAGGCTGGTTTGCGCGATGGGCATTATATCGGATTCGCCAGTGGGATGTGAGGACGGCGAATGGTGTAGACGCGTTTGTCGCCAATTCGCAGTTCATTGCGAAACGTATTCGCAAGGCCTATCGCCGTGAGGCGGTCGTAATATATCCGCCGGTGGATGTGGAGTCCTTTACGTTCTGCGAGCGGAAAGAAGATTTCTATCTTACAGCGTCACGGCTGGTACCCTACAAGAGGATTCCGCTCATCGTTGAAGCTTTTGTGAGTACGCCCGCTCGGCGCTTAGTGGTTATCGGTGATGGTCCCGCGATGCGCAACGTGAAGCGCGCGGCTGGTGGATGCCGCAATATAGAGGTCCTTGGCTATCAGACGGCCGATGTGTTGCGAGAATACATGATGAAGGCCAGAGCGTTCGTATTTGCAGCGGAGGAGGATTTCGGCATAGTGCCGGTAGAGGCTCAGGCCTGTGGGACGCCAGTTATCGCATTCGGTCGCGGTGGTGTGACGGAGACCGTTCTGGGGCTTGACGCAGATACGCCGACCGGGATCCTTTACGATGAACAATCGAGCGGCGCGATTCTGGAGGCGCTCGAACTGTTCGAGCGGGAGTTCGAGCGGTTCGCTCCGATGGATTGTCGGAACAATGCGGTGAGATTTTCGGTCGGACGTTTCCGATCAGAGTTCGAAGCCTTCGTTGCTGCGAGACTGAAGGATTTCCGAGCTGGGGATCCGTAGACATGGCATCAGCTTGGGCATCGCCAGGCTGATGGAAAGGGACGAGCGTCGACGTCTTAGCGAGAGTCCGGGACGATGAAATGTCTTGCGCGGGTCGTTCGCGGCACCGGTGGGTCATGAATTGTTTCCGTTCGGGTCACGGTCGAACTGTTCATTCGCGCGTGGCTGACGCGCGAATGATCGACGTCAATCGCCGCGCGGTTGCAGAAGCGGGCGACGATGCGTCGTAGCCGTATGGATATTTCCCGTCGTCCCGGACGCTCCAAAGCGACGGACCAGTTGGTTCCGGTGTCGCTAGGGGTCACGGGCACGTAGCTGCAACGTAGGGAATGTCGTCCCGACGTCGGTGGCCGCCCGTCTTTCGGCGCCTAGCCGACAAGAGGGCTCAATCCGTACCGGGGATTGACCGAAGAAGCGGCCTCGCTACACTTCAGGTCCTCGCCGCAGTATTCCCACCTGATTTCTTCCCACCTGGCAGGATCCTCGAGGAGGAGGATACTTCATGAGTTCGTTACCGGTCCGGTACATCGGTCGGGCGCGCCTCGCCTACGATCTGCTGATCTCTACTGTCGCGTTGCTTTTGGCGTTCCCCGTCGCGGGGGTCTTGTCGGGCGATGCTGCGCCATCTCTC
>Ga0214471_10003760_pt1 | contig 11743 bp, 11 predicted proteins | sample RVTome_5_FD_207665 | JGI IMG/M metagenome (GOLD analysis project Ga0214471, IMG submission 207665) | Soil microbial communities from uranium-contaminated site in the Upper Colorado River Basin, Wyoming, United States - RVT142D155 | ecosystem: Environmental > Terrestrial > Soil > Contaminated >... | reverse complement strand
ACGTGCGGCTGGGCCAGCCCGCTCCCACCCTGTCGGGCGGTGAGGCCCAGCGGGTGAAGCTGGCATCGGAGCTGGCCAAGCGATCCACCGGTCACACCATCTACCTGCTCGACGAGCCCACCACCGGGCTCCACTTCGAGGATGTCCGCAAGCTGCTGACCGTGCTGTCGCGGCTGGTCGACCAGGGCAACACGGTGCTGGTCATCGAGCACAACCTCGACGTAATCAAGACGGCCGATTGGATCATCGATCTCGGCCCCGAGGGCGGCCACGGCGGCGGCCAAGTGGTGGCCACCGGCACGCCCGAGGACGTCGCCAAGATCAAGGGCAGCCACACGGGCCAATTCGTCAGGGCGATGCTGGCCCGCTGAGAAACGGTGGGTGTCGCCCCCGCGTGGCGCCATCGGCCAGTCTTCAGGTGTGGACTGGCGACTCCAGGTAGTGGCGCACCACGCGTTCTCTCGCGTTCCAGGAGGATCGCGGCTTCACTTTGCCCTCCAGCGTCGGGCAGGGACCTTTCCGATCTCCGACGAGCGGCTCCGCCGTGAGGTGACCTATGCGCGGCGCCATCTCGACGTAGCCACGTTCACGACGGGCCGAGCCACTGGCGAGCTCAAGGTGCTTGAGCTGGGTGCCGGGCGGACTCTGGCCGTCCCTCTGGTCCTCGCCTCGTTCGGAGTGGCTCGACAGGTCTCGACTGACGTGTCGTCGTTAGTGCGCAGGGAGCTTGTCATCGACGCAGCCCAGCGACTTCGGAGCTGGGGCCACGCCGGCCTCGATGCGGTGGCCGATGCAGGCCCAACCACGCCTCTGGTCGAGGTCCTTGACCGCGTCGGGATCGCGCACCGCGTGCTCGTGCCTGGCGAGCTCACAGGAGTTGTGGACTCCTCGGTCGACCTTGTGCACAGCACGAGCGTCCTCGAGCACGTCGATCTGCAGTCGTTCGGACCGCTCCTACGCGACGTTCATCGAGTGCTCGAGCCCACCGGAATCCTGTCGAGCATCGTCGATTACAAGGACCACTACTCCTACGGCGACCCATCGATCGGCCCGTACCACTTCTTGCAGCACTCCCCAGAGCGGTGGAGGTGGTGCAACCCGCCGTCGCACCACCAGAACCGGCTCCGTCACGACGAGATGATGGAAGTCATCCGAGGGCACGGCTTCGATGTGCGGGTGATCGATGTGATCGGAGGTGACCCGGCATCAGACGAGTGGTTCCGTCATGCAACGCTTGCACCGGAGTTCAGAGGTCGCGATCCCGAGGCGCTCCTCACGAGCGAAGCGCACATCGTGGGAGCGAAGGTCGCCGACCCGGCCGACGCCGATCAGGCAGGCTGACCCCATGTGATGGCTGGCGCGCGCTGTCGCGGCTGGTCGACCAGGGCAACACGGTGCTGGTCATCGAGCACAACCTCGACGTCATCAAGACGGCCGATTGGATCATCGATCTCGGACCCGAGGGCGGCCACGGCGGCGGCCAGGTCGTCGCCACCGGCACGCCCGAGGACGTCGCCAAGATCAAGGGCAGCCACACGGGCCAATTCGTTATGGCGATGCTGGCCCGCTGAGCCGGGGTCATGTCGCCGGTGCCGCGGGGCGTCGCCTCCGATCGGGCAGGCTGGGCCCGATGAAGTGGCTTGCCCGCGTTGCCGTGGTCGTTGGCGCCTTCGGTGTCGTGGCCTTGCTGGGCAAGGTTCATGCATCGGTCATCGCCGATCCTGCCTACGACTTCACCAGCTCGGCCCGGTTCGCCTGGTCGCTCGCCTACGCCACGATCCTCGTCGTCGTTGCGTACAGCCTCGGCCTTCCCGATCTGACCTCGGATCGGGGCGCGGTGGCTACCGCGGCGCTGGCGTCGGCGGTGTCCGCCGTCGGCGTCTCGCTCCTCCAGCTCGCCACCGGTGACGCATTGCTCCCGCGGTTCGTCGTGTTCGGATCGGCCCTGGTGCTGGTTCCGTGGAACGGCATCTGGGCCGACCTCGCGGCTGGAGGCCTGCGCCGGGCCGCGGCCCGCGATCGGATACTCCTCGTGACCGGTGACGCTTCGACCCCCCAGGAGCTCGCGGCCGAGCTCGCAGCGGGACCCGAACGTCCGGCAACGCTCGCCCACGCGCTCTCCATCGGCGAGGCGCGGACCGATGGCCGCCGCCGCCCGCTTGTGGAGTCGGTCCTGGAGCACTCGGCCAACGTCGTGGTCCTGGACCGGTTCGCCCAGGCCGATGACGACATCGTTCGTCAGGCCGCAACGCTCCACGAGCAGGGAATCCGCGTCCGAACGCTCGGTCTGCTGTACGAGGAGTGGCTGGGCAAGCTGCCGCTCAGCGAGCTGGAGCGGGTTTCGATGATGTTCGACATCGGTGAGCTGCATCGGGCGCGATATGGGCGGGCCAAACGGGTGATGGACGTGGTGCTGGCGCTGGTGGGATTGGTCCCGCTCGCCATCGCAGCTCCGGTCGTCGTTGTGGGTGATCTTGTTGGGAACCGGGGCCCGCTCGTGTATCGCCAGGAGCGAGTAGGGCGCTTCGGCCGCCACTTCACCATGCTGAAGTTCCGCACCATGCGACCGGTGGCTGAAGGGCTCCCCAACGAGTGGACCAGCGAGGACGATCCCCGGATCACCCCGTTCGGACGATTCCTCCGGCGCACGCACCTAGACGAGCTCCCCCAGGTGGTCAATGTGCTGCGTGGCGACCTGTCGATCGTCGGACCCCGTCCCGAACAACCTCACTACGTTGCCGAGCTGGTACAGGACATCCCCTTCTACGATCTCCGGCATCGGGTTCGCCCCGGCCTCACCGGCTGGGCGCAGGTCAAGTACGGGTACGCAGGTGACGAGAGGGATGCCGTGCAGAAGCTCCAGTACGACTTCTATTACCTCCGCCACCAGGACCTACGTCTCGACGCCAGGGTGATCGGGCGAACACTGCGGACCGTGGTCGGGCAGGAAGGGCGGTGAGACCTGGTTCGTCGGCGCTAGGACCGTTCGTCGCGGCGTTCCTTCCATGTGCTCCCTCACTGGTACACGTCGAGGATCGGTACCGTCCGGTCCTCGCGCCGACTCTGGAGGCCTGGGGTCACGAGGTCGCCAATGATCTGTCGCGGGCCAACCTCTCGATCGGCCTTCGGCAAGGGAGCACCCGGCAAGCTCAAGACCTTGATGTCATCGTCGCGGTCCACGAACGAATGTCCGGCCCGCGGACTTCCCACGAGTGGCATCGGATCCGGGCGGTCACGTTCATCGATGGCTCAGCGTCTCGTCTGGTCGCGTGCTGGTCGATCGAGCAGACAGGTGTTGAGGCGAAGAGGCTGCTCCTGCGTCAGCGTCTCGAGGAACTAGTTGGCCACGATGGTGCCGCAACGGTGGGATTCGCTCCCAGGATCCTGGGGCCTGTTCTCCGACGAGTTGATGTACTCCGCAGTCATCGCGCCCCGCGACTTCTGATCGACGAGATCTCAGGTGGCCAACCGGTCGTGGTACGCGGGGCGTGGTCCTCCCTGCCCACTCTCAGTGCGCACACGTGCGGTCCTACCCCGACACACGTCCGCGTCGCGCCGGACGACGTCCCGGTTCCGTCATCTCGTGTACTTCGTGCCGCAGCCAACGCTGGCCTGCTGATACCAGAACATCGCTGCCACAGCATCGGTGAGTGGTCCGCCGTCGACGTCCAGCATGTGGCGGGAGCTCGGGTGCGCCGTAAAGACATCCCGGTCGTGGCGCGACAGCTGGCTCGCTTCCACATGAGTGGTCGGCCTGGATGGCCGACCGATCACCGAGGGCCTACACACGGCGATTGGATACGAAGGAATCTTCGCCTAGTGGACGGATCTATCTCCGCGTTCGACTGGGAGCACTCGGACGACAATGGCGTTCTGGTCGCGGACCTGCTCTGGATGCTGGTGCGCGAGCGGTGTCCTCCAGGGACGTGCGCGGCGTATGAAGCGGAGCGGGGATTCGGTCTTCGTCGAGCCGAATTAGAACTCGCCTGGTCGGCGATTCGTCACCGTGTCCCTGACCGATTGTCGGACAGGGCGCAGGACGTGGTCGGAGACCTCATGAGTCGCTCGGGATCGCAGGCGTGAGCCAGATCAGCGTAATCGTGCCGGCCTACGGGGCTGAAACGACGATACGCGGCTGCCTCAGCGCGATAGCAGGGCAATCCCCGACCTCGGCCGCGGAGGTCATCATCGTCGTGTCAACGTCGGACCGTCCGACGTCGGATGCGGCGGCGTCGGCGATCTCAAAGTTCGGGATGGAGAATGCTCGAATCGTAGAGCGGACCGGTCACGACACTCCGGGTTCGCTGAATCTGGCGGCTTCCCTGGTTACGACTGAGTTCGTTGCCCGCGTCGACGCACACTGTCGGATCCCGCCTGACTACCTCGATCGGATTGCGTTCGTGCTCGAGTCGCGATCGGACGTAGCTGTCACCGGAGGCCAGCAGGTGGCTGTTCCCAGTGCTCCGGGAGTCGTCCCGACCGGGATCGCTCGCGCTCTGAACAACCGCCTAATTGCTGGCTGGTCCAGGTACCGCCGCGGAGGTCACGGAGAAGCCGACACGGTCTACCTCGGTGCCCTCCGCACCTCGGAGCTTCGAGCGGTCGGCGGTTGGGATGAACGGCTACCAACAAACCAGGACTTCGATCTCAATCGACGGATGAGCTCTCGTGGCCTCGTCTGGGTCGTTCCTGATCTCCCGGTCGAGTATCTGGCCAGGCCCACGCTGCGTGATCTGGCACGTCAGTACTGGCGATTCGGAAGCTGGAAGGTTCGATATTGGCGCCTGACGAACGATCCGCCTCGCCTGCGCCAGATCGCGCTCCTGGTGCTGCCGGTCGTCATCGCTTCCGGTGTCGTCGCCGCCCTCAAGCTCGGTTCGTCACTCGTGTCCCTTGCGGCAACTACTGCTCTGCTCGCGCTTGCTCTAGAGGCCGCGGGCACAGCAGGTCCGCGAGGCGGTCTGCTAGCTCGGTTCTCGGCGCTGGCCGCAGCTGCGGTCATTGCGCTGGGATGGTGGCTGGGCGTCATGACGGAGGCGCTCCGTCTGTCGAGGAGGGAGGCCGGGTGACGTCGACGGGCAGGGGCATCGGTCATTCATGGTTCACGTTCGCGAAGCGGTCAGCGACCTCCAGCGGGAGCGTCGCGGCCGCATCTCGCGACGCGCTTGCCGCATTCTCCCTTCGAGTCCTAGGTGCTGTAGCCGCGTTGGCGGCCCTGAGCGTCCTGGCCAGAAGTGGCGGGAGTGGTGAGGTTGGACGCTTCTCTCTAGCGATGACGATCGTGGCTGTGGCTGCTGTATTCAGCCGTCTCGGGTATGACCAGGTTGCCCTTCGGTTCTCGGCTGTCGCCATGGATCGCGGTGTCGTCGACGTTCGTGCGGTCGTCCTCGCACTTCTTCGCCGGCTCTTCCTGCCGTCGGTCGGTATTGGGCTGGGTTTGGCCGCGGCGGCCGGTGTCGTTCAGTCAGCTCTTGAGCAGCCAGGGCTTGCATCCCCTCTCCGCCTTCTCGCTCTCAGTGTCCCCTTTTTGGCCGTGGTGAACGTAGTTGGCGAGGCCCTGAAGGGAGTCGGGCGAACTGGAGCCGCAACGTTCTGCCAGGCTGTCGTTGGCTCAACGCTCCTTTTTGTTGGCCTCCTGGTCATCTCGCCGGCTGACGCGGTCTGGGCAGCCAAGCTGATGCTCGTGGGAGCGGCGGTCGCTGCGGGTCTCGCGGTTCGATTCGTCGCCAGGCTGGGACAGCCGAGGGGTTGGCGGGGAGCGTCCGATGTGCCCATGCGCGCTATGAGCCAGGCTGCGCGACCACTGATGGCGGTCGCCGTTCTGAACCTGATTGTGTCTCAGGGAGACGTGCTGGTTGTTGGGCTGTCTGCTCCGGCAACCGAAGTCGGTCTGTATGCCGCTGCCGCAAGGCTGGCGATGATTCTGAGCATGATGCTGAGCGCGGTGAACGCTGGCGTGGCCGGATCCTTGGCGCGGATGTTCGCTCGTGGCGAGTTCGGCCAGCTCCGACGGTACGTTGGGAGGCTCACTGCCGGGATGGCCGCCATGTCTTGTGTCCTCTTCGCCACCGGTCTTGTGTTCGCGGAGCACATCGTCGCTGTCTTCGGGGATGACTTCGTTCCCGCTGCTCAGCTCTTGCGTGTACTGCTCATCGGCCAGTGCGTTGCCCTTGCGTCCGGCCCGATGGCGGCGTTGCTGATCATGACTGGTCACGAGCGCCACCATCGGGCGACGGTTGTGGCATCGACGGTGGTCGCGGTTGGTGGTTGGGCGATCCTCGCGCCCGGCCATGGTGCGATTGCGGTTGCGTGGGTGACGTCGTTCGCCTTGGTCGTCAAGAATGCGCTTGGACTCGCGGTTGCTCTTTCGGTGCCTTCGGTGGGTCTGGGGCGCTCGGCTTCGGAGTTCCCTGATGGCTGAGACGGAACGACATGTCGTCGTGCTTTGGGATTTCGCGCGGAGTGCCGAGGCTCAAATCGCCCGGGATCTCTCCGATCGGTTCTCTGTCGTTGCGGAGATGGAGATCGAGTGGCACAAGGACAGGTTCAGCGAGCAGTTGACGCGCTTCTACGGAACCAGGCTTCCACGTCGAGCACACAAGGAACGGCACTGCGGGACCGGTCCCTTTCTCTTGTTCGTCATTGAGGCTCCTGTTCGACGCGCGCTTCGCCTCACATCGAGCGGTCCGAGGACCGTCAATCCGGAGGTCTTCGATGCCAAGAGGATGTACCGAGCGTGGACTGGGGGCGGGCACCGGGTTCACGCATCGGACACCCCCGCGGAGGCCGACCACGACCTTATGCTCGTGCTGGGTTCAAGGTGTGCGGAGGTCGATGCGACGAGCGAACGGCGGCGGCTCAAACGGCCCATCATCGGATCGGATGGGTATTCCAGTCTCGCCGAGCTGTTCGCAGTGCTCAACACCGGAGACCGATGGGTGATCATGCGAAACTGGTCGGAGCTCGAGGATGGCTTGCCTGGGGACGACCATCCCGACATCGATCTCATGGTCGACGATGCGGCAGGCTGCTGCCGTCTCCTCGGAGCGACGCCAACGCGCCGGTTGCCATGGCGAAGCCAGTTCCGTGTATTGGTCGAGAGCCGTCCCGTTCTCATCGACCTTCGTACGCCCTACGACGGTTACCTCCCTGCCCCGCTCGCCGAGCGGATGCTCGACCGCCGTGTCTCTGGGCCACATGGTGGCTGGATCCCGGAGGGCTGCGATCACTTCGTCTCGTTGCTGTACCACGCAGTGGTGCACAAGCCAACTCTGTACAGTGGCTACGTCGCCCTGCTGCGCGGGCTCGAACACGAGATCGCCATTCCGTACCCCGCGTCTGATGACCGAGCTGCCTGGGAGCGCTACCTTGTTCAGCTCTTGCGCGCCGAAGGCCTCCACGAGACGGATCCCGTCGATCTGTCGGTTGGCAACTACGCGAGTGGAGGGCCGCGCCGCTTGACGCGGAGGACTTGGGAGGCTCTCAGGACCGTCTACCGGCTTCGAAAAGGTCTAAGCGTTTGACTCCATCGCTTACGTCCATCTTCGTCAACCATCACAGTGAGGATTTGATCCGGAGACATCTGTCCAGCGTGGCCTCCGCCGGCAAGGTCATCGTGGTGGACAACAGCGATACGGCGGAGATCAGAGATGTGACGGTTCTTCGGCCGCGTCGAAACCTCGGCTTCGGCGCGGCCTGCAACCTGGCTCTCGAGCACGTCGACACGGACGTAGTGGCCTTCGTGAACCCGGATGTTGAAGTTACTACGGATGCGCTCAGCGAGCTCTCAGCTCGCGTGAGCGCTTCCACCGGGCTCATAGCACCTTCGCTCGTGCTGGGATCCAGAGTTCGGTCTGCTGGATTCCACTACCCATCGCCGGCACGTGAGGTGGCTCTAGTCTCGCGCCTGATCAAGAACCGGGGAAGATCAGGAGCCGCTCCAGCGACGACGAATCGGGTCTTCCATCCACCCGTGGTTGGCTCTCGTGCGAAGCGCTTCGGGTCGGGAGCCCTTGTCGTTGCCTGTCGGGAGGACCTGGAACGACTCGGTGGGTTCGACCGACGTTACTTCTTGTACGTAGAAGATCTCGACATATGGGATCGTGCGCGTCGTCTCGGTCTGCCTGTGACATTCGCCCCCGATATCGAGGTGGGTCACCATTGCGCTTCGGCGTCGCCGGCGTCACACGCCTGGCGCGAGATACTGCGCTGGGTCGGTGTGGAGCTGTTCGTTGCAGATCGAGGTGGGCCGTGGAGGGTGTATCGGGCAGTCCACTCAGCTGGGTTGGCCGTGGCCGAGCGCTGGTCACCTACCTTGGCTCGACCCCTGAGATCTCTCTGGGACTGGGCGGCCGAACCGAATACCGTTCAGGAGGCGCTCCGACCCGGGCTTGAGTCGGGTCGGCTGGGCTCCTGAGGGCCGTGGTCACCGTGGTCAGCCCCGCTCGACGGCGTCGGTGCTGAAGAACCAGGTCGAGAACGCGTGCTGGGCCACCGCGGTGGCCCGGGACCGGGAGGTGGCAGGAAACCAGGCCAGCTCCCGCCCGACGCCAGTCGCCGACAAGGACCACACGCCGCGCAGGCGCTGGCCCACCACCGCGGCCCCCACGGCCTGGCACGGCGGATGGCCGACCGGCTGGCCATCGTGGTCGAACGGGTAGGTGGCGGGCAGCCCGGCCGCCTCGCAGCCGTCGGGGCTCCGGAGATCGGCGACAATCTGGCGGCGGGGAAGCACGGCGGCGACCAGCACCGGCGCGTTGTCGTCACGCAGATCAGCCGGCGAGTATGGCCAGCGGGCCATGAAACGGGCGGCGTTGGCCCGGGCGGTGGGTAGGTCCTCGTTGAGGTAGAGGGTCGGGTGGCCGCCCGGCGGCGTCCACCGGCCGCCGCCGTGGGGAGCGTGGCCGGGGTCCAGCGGGTCGGCCCATGACGGGTCGGCCACCCGTAGCCACTTGTGCCCGTCGACGAGCTGGACCTTCTTCACCAGCCGTTGACGCCGGTGACGTCGAACATCTCCTCGCATGCCGCCAACACGCCTGCGGTGTCGCCGGTTGCCCAGCGGTCAAGGAGATTTCTGCCGCCGAGGGCGGCAGCCGGGCGCCGCACAACCGCCGGGATGCGGTCGCGGCGCAGGTAGTGGGTCAGCAGGTCGGTGGCCGCAGCCAGATCGCCCACGGCCGGTACCCGGTCGGCCGGAACCTCCCCGTCGAGCCACTTTGACAGCCCCTGGCGGGTCACGCCGAACAGTCGCGCCGCCTCGGTGCGCGACAACCCCCAGACCTTGAGCACCCTGGCCAGCTCGGGCGACATTCGCCGGGCCGCTACCGCCGCCGAGAAGCGGTCCAGCCAGACCGGGTCGCTGCCGTGCGCGGCCACCAACTGTGCCGCCGCTTGCTCCGGGAGGCGAACATTGGCAACGCTCATGCCAGCCACCGTATCGCAACCATGACGCAACCGCAACCTTCGCGCAACCACCACTACACCGCTCGGCGTCAGCCGACTCTGGGAGTCGAACGATCAGGTGATGTCAAGCATGCGTTGGAGCGCGACCCTGGCCCACTCGGCGGTCGCCGCATCGACCGTGATCTCGTTGACCGACCGGCCCTCGACCAGCGACTCCAGCGTCCAGGCCAGGTGGGGGGCGTCGATGCGGAACATGGTGGAGCAGGGGCACACCAGCGGGTCGAGCGACATGACGGTCTTGTCCGGCGTCTCATCGTTGAGTCGATTGACCAGGTGGATCTCGGTGCCGATCCCGATCACTGAACCCACCGGGGCTTCGGCCACGGCCCGGATGATGTAGTCGGTCGACCCGACCTGGTCGGCCAGCGCCACCACCTCGTGGCTGCACTCGGGGTGCACGATCACGAGGCCGCCGGGGTGCTCGGCTCGGAAGGCCGCCACGTGATCCACCGAGAATCGCTGGTGGACCGAGCAGTGCCCCTTCCACAGCAGGAACGTGGCCTCCTTGACCGTCGTCTCGTCGAGGCCACCGAGGTCGCGGTGGGGGTTCCACACTGCCATGTCGTCAAGTGAGTAGCCGAGCTGCACCCCGGTGTTGCGACCCAGATGCTGGTCGGGGAGGAACAGCACCTGATCGCCCCGATCGAGGGCCCAGGTGAGCACGGCTCGGGCGTTGGTCGAGGTGCACACGGCCCCGCCGTGCTCGCCGACGAAGGCCTTGATGGCCGCCGAGGAGTTCATGTAGGTGATCGGCACGAGGCGGTCGATGTCGGTGACAGCGGCGAGCGACTCCCACGCTTCTTCGACCTGATCGAGGTCGGCCATGTCGGCCATCGAACAGCCCGCGTTGAGATCGGGGAGCACGACTCGCTGGTGGTCGGAGGTGAGGATGTCGGCGGACTCGGCCATGAAGTGCACGCCGCAGAAGACGATGAACTCGGCCTCCGGGCGCTGTTGGGCTTGGACCGACAGGCGGTACGAGTCGCCGCGGGCGTCAGCCCACTTCATGACCTCGTCGCGCTGGTAGTGGTGGCCCAGGATGAACACCCGGTCACCGAGACGTTGCTTGGCCGTCCCGATCCACTCGTCGAGCGACTCGGGCGCCGCATCGATGTAGCGGTCGGGCAAGGCCCGTTGGATCCGCAGCATGTGTTGTCGTGCCTCCGAAAGAGGTGAGTCGCTCCGATTGATGAGCAGTCGGGGCAGCCCGGTCGCCTCTCCAACGGGGATGTTGCTCTCGGAACGGATATGGCGCCACACACCGGGATGGCGTACTGACAGTCTACGCGGGGTTCCGGCCGAGACACACCACCACCGCCCGGCGGTCGACACTCGTAGGCTGCCATTGATGGTGCAGCGCCCTCCCACCGGCACGATCCCCGACACGCCGGGCAGCTACCAGTTCAAGGATGGCCAGGGCCGCATCATCTACGTGGGCAAGGCGAAGAGCCTCCGCAGCCGGCTCAGCAACTACTTCGCCGACCCCCAGACCCTTCCCACCCGCACCGCCCAGATGGTGGCCGAGGCCGAGTCGGTCGAGTGGATCGAGGTCCGCAACGAGGTCGAGGCCCTGATGCTGGAGTACAACCTCATCCAGCGTCACCAACCCCGCTTCAACGTCCGGCTGCGCGACGACAAGAGCTACCCGTTCCTGGCCGTCACCGTCGGCGATACGTGGCCCCGGCCCATGGTGATGCGAGGCAAGCAGCGCAAGGGCGTGCGGTACTACGGCCCCTACGGCCACGCCTACGCCATCCGCGAGACGCTCGACCTGCTCCTTCGGACCTTCCCGCTCCGCACCTGCTCGGACAGCAAGCTCGAGCGCCACCAACGGCTCGGCAAGCCATGCCTGCTGTTCCACATCGAGAAGTGTTCGGGTCCCTGCGTCGGCGAAATCAGCCCCGACGAGTACCAGGCCCACACCGAGGAGCTGCTGCGATTCCTCGACGGTGACACCGACGAGGTCGTGGTCCATCTCGAGTCGAAGATGTCGGCTGCGGCCGAGAACCTGGAGTTCGAGCTGGCCGCCCGCCACCGCGATCGGTTGGCCAGCGTGCGCAAGGCGATCGAGAAGCAGCAGATCGTCGGCAGCCGCAGCGAGGACTTCGACGTGATCGGTCTCGACGAGGACGAGCTCGAAGCCGCGGTCCAGGTCTTCTTCGTGCGCAAGGGCCGCGTCGTCGGCCGAAAGGGCTTCGTGGTGGACAAGGTGGAGGATCTCACCCGCCGTCAGCTCGTGGCCAGGATCCTCGAGGGCCTCTATCACGATCCCCGCCTCGGC
>Ga0214471_10003759_pt1 | contig 11744 bp, 12 predicted proteins | sample RVTome_5_FD_207665 | JGI IMG/M metagenome (GOLD analysis project Ga0214471, IMG submission 207665) | Soil microbial communities from uranium-contaminated site in the Upper Colorado River Basin, Wyoming, United States - RVT142D155 | ecosystem: Environmental > Terrestrial > Soil > Contaminated >... | reverse complement strand
GCGCAGGGCGGTTCGGAAGGACGAGCGTGTTGACCCCGAACCCTTCGACCGGTAGCCTTTCCTGGCCGCTGACCTGCGACTTTTCATTCTCATGAAGACCTACTCTCCGAAACCTTCTGACGTGCAGCGCCGCTGGTGGGTGCTGGATGCAGACGGCCGTGTCCTCGGTCGTCTGGCCGCCGACGTCGCCCGTCTGCTCCGGGGAAAGCACAAGCCGATGTTCGCCCCCCACATCGACACCGGGGATCACGTGGTCGTCATCAACGCGGCGAAAACCCGGCTGACCGGACGCAAGCTGCAGCAGAAGTTCGCGCGGCGGCACTCGGGGCATCCCGGTGGCCTCAAGGAGGTCAGCTACGAGCGGCTAATGCAGACGCGCCCCGAGCGCGCGATCGAGCTGGCCGTCAAGGGGATGCTGCCGAAGAACAGACTCGGCCGCCAGATGGCCGACAAGCTCCACGTCTACGCCGGTGCCGAGCACCCGCACGACGCCCAGAAGCCCGAGCCCTACGCTCCGCCGGAGGTGCAACGCTAGTGCCCACGATCCAGGAGATGGCCCGCGCGACCGGGCGACGCAAGGAAGCGGTCGCGCGCGTCCGCGTCGCCCCCGGCAGCGGCCGGTTCTTCATCAACGGCGAGCGTTCCCTCGAGGACTATTTCCCGCGGCCGGTGTTGCGCATGGTCGTGACCGAACCGTTGCGCGCGACCAACACCATGGACCGCTATGACATCGCAGCGATCATCGACGGCGGGGGGATGACCGGTCAGGCGGGTGCGCTGCGTCACGGCATCGCGCGCGCGCTCTGCGAGATCGATCCAACCCTTCGTGGAGAGCTGAAGCGCAAGGGTCTGCTGACGCGGGACGCGCGCGTCAAGGAGCGCCGCAAGTACGGGCTCAAGAAGGCCCGTAAGGCGCCGCAGTACTCCAAGCGCTGATCGGGCGCATGGGCCGTCTCTTCGGCACCGACGGCGTCCGCGGCACCTACGGCGAGACACTCACCGACGATCTCGCGCGCTCTCTCGGCGCGGCGGCTGCGCGCGTGCTCGGCGCCGAGCATGACTCGCCCCGCATCCTGATCGGACGCGATACGCGCGCCTCTGGGCCTGCGCTCGAGCGCGCGCTCGCAGCCGGGATCGCGGTGGCCGGTGCCGAGGCGCTCTCGGTCGGCGTGATGCCGTCGGCTGGGGTCGCGCATCTGGTCCGCGTCACCGGCGCGGCGGCGGGCGCGGTTATCAGCGCGTCGCACAACCCTGCGCGCGACAACGGCATCAAGTTCTTCGGCCACGACGGCATGAAGCTCGCGGATGCGATCGAGGACCAGATCGAGGAAGAGCTGGCGCCGGTCAAGATCGCCGACGGCGAGGTGGCAGAGCTTGAGGATGCCGACGAGCGCTACGAGGACTTCCTGCTGGAGGGGGAGCCCTCGCTCGCGGGGCTGCGCGTGGTCGTGGACTGCGCCAACGGCGCGGCGTCGCTGGTTGCGCCCGAGGTCTACCGCCGCGCAGGGGCAGACGTCTCGGTGCTGTTCGCCGATCCCGACGGCACCAACATCAACGATGGGTGCGGTTCGACGCATCCCGAGCACCTGCAGCGCATGGTCCGCGAGCACGGCGCCCACCTCGGCATCGCCCACGACGGCGACGCCGACCGATTCATCGCCGTCGATGAGCACGGTGAGCTGGTGGACGGCGATCAGATCTTGGGCATCTGCGCGATCGACGCACGCGCACGCGGCCGTCTGCCGGCCGATGCGGTCGTTACGACCGTGATGGCCAACCTTGGGTTCCGGCGGGCCATGGAACGCGAGCACATCCGCGTGGTTGAGACCAAGGTCGGCGACCGCAATGTTCTCGCCGCGATGCTCGAGCAGGGGATCGTCATGGGCGGCGAGCAGTCCGGCCATATCATGTTCCTCGATCGCCACACGACCGGCGACGGCATCCTGACCGCGCTGCGGCTGCTCGACGTGATCGTGCGGAGCGGCCGGGGACTCCACGACCTCGCGAAGGCGGTCCCCCGGTTCCCGCAGGTGCTGCTCAACGTCCGGGTCAAGGACCGCGACGGTCTGCCCGAGGCGCAGCCGATCTGGGACGAGGTTCGTCTGGTCGCCGGCGAATTGGACGAGGATGGCCGGGTGCTAGTGCGCGCGTCGGGGACCGAGCCGGTCGTCCGCGTGATGGTCGAGGCGACCTCGGCGGATCTCGCGCGCGCGGCGGCCGAGCGTGTGGCCGGCGTCATCGAGCGCACGCTCGCCTGAGCAGTGCTGATGCCCGCTCGGGCCTGTGTCCCGGGCTCGGCGGATAGACTGGCGACATGTGCGGCATCATCGGCGTCGTCGGCGACCAACCTGCTCTCCAGATCCTGATCGATGGGCTTCGCCGTCTCGAATACCGGGGCTACGATTCCGCCGGCGTCGCGGTGGTCGACGGCGGGACCATCAGCATCGCGCGCAAGGCGGGGAAGCTCGAGGTGCTCGAGAAAGAGGTGGGCGCGCTCGACCTGCCCGGCTCGAGCGGCATCGGGCACACGCGGTGGGCGACCCACGGTGGCCCGACCGATGCGAACGCGCATCCCCACTCGGATTGCCGCGGCACGATCGCGGTGATCCACAACGGCATCGTCGAGAACTACCTCGAGCTGCGGGGTGCGCTGGAGATCGAGGGACACATCTTCGCGAGTGAGACGGACACCGAGACGCTCGCGCACCTGATCGAGTCGCACTACGAGGGCGACCTCACCGGCGCCGTGCGCGCTGCCCTGGCCAAGGTCGAGGGCGCATTCTCTATCGCGGTGGTCGCGGCCGACTCGCCGGGGGTGATCGTGGCGGCGAAGCGGACCAGCCCGTTGATCGTGGGACGCAACGACGAGGCGACGTTCCTCGCATCGGATCCGACCGCGTTGCTGCCGCACACGCGGGACATGGTGCACGTGCTCGACGACCAGGTGGTCGAGATCCGCCGCGACGGCTTCCAGATCACCACCCTCTCCGGCGAGCCTGCCGAGGGAACGGCGATCCACGTGGACTGGGACGTCGCCGCCGCCGAGAAGGCCGGTTTCGACACCTACATGCTCAAGGAGATCTACGAGCAGCCCGCGGCCGTGTCCAACACCCTGCGCGGACGCTCGACATCCGACGGCCACCTGATGCTCGACGAGCTGAGGATGGACGAGCAGGAGCTTCGCCAGGTCGACAAGGTCTTCGTGGTGGCGTGCGGGACGAGCTATCACGCAGGCCTGATCGCGAAGTACGCGATCGAGCACTGGACGCGCGTGCCGGTGGAGATCGACGTCGCCAGCGAGTTCCGGTACCGGGATCCGGTGCTGGACCGCGCGACGCTGGTGATCGGCATCTCGCAATCCGGAGAGAGCATCGACACGCTCGAGGCGGTGCGGTTCGCCAAGCGGCAGCACGCCAAGCTGATCGCGGTGTGCAACGTGGTTGGCTCGAGCATCGCGCGGGAAGCCGACGGCGTCCTGTACACGCACGCTGAGCCCGAGGTCGGGGTCGCGGCGACCAAGACCTTCGCGACGCAACTCGTTGGGATGAAGCTGCTCGCGCTGTACCTGGCGCAGGTGCGCGGCACGATGTGGCCGGCAGAGATCTCGCGCATCGTCCGCGAGCTGCACCGACTGCCCGAGCTGCTCGAGCAGACCCTGACGTTGCGTGAGGACGTGCAGGCGATCGCGCGCGAGATCGTCGACAAGCCGACCGTGCTGTTCATGGGGCGGCAGGTCGGCTACCCGGTCGCGCTGGAAGGGGCGTTGAAGCTCAAGGAGATCTCGTACCTTCACGCGGAGGGCTTCGCGTCGGGGGAGATGAAGCACGGGCCGATCGCGCTCCTCGAGGCAGGCGTGCCGGTGGTCGTGGTCGCGACCCGGGGGCACGTGTATCCGAAGACGATCTCGAATATCCAGGAGGTCAAGGCGCGCGGCGCGTTCGTGATCGCGATCTGCTCGGAGGGCGATCGGGACGAGGTCGCGCGGCACGCCGACCGCGTGCTCGAGGTGCCCAAGACCGAGGAGCTGCTCTCCGCGGCGCTGGTCACGGTGCCGCTGCAGCTGCTCGCCTACGAGGTGGCGACCTTGCGGGGCTGCGACGTGGACCAGCCGCGCAACCTCGCCAAGAGCGTCACGGTCGAGTAGATGCTCGACGTCCTGCTGGCAACGGACGTGAAGCGTCAAGACGCCCAGGCGGAGGCGCGCGGTGTTCCGGTCGAGCAGCTCATGGAGAACGCCGGGTTCGCGGTCGCGCGCGCTGCGCGCGCGCTGCTCGGCGGGTGCTACGGCCGTCGAGTCGTCGTCGTCTGTGGCAAGGGCAACAACGGCGGCGACGGGCTGGTGGCGGCACGCGTCCTGCACCGCTGGGGCGCGCATGCGACCGCGGTGCTGTTATGGGACGACCTCTCGGGCTTGCCGGGCGAGCAGCGCGCGCGCTTCCGCGGGCCTGTTCGACCCGCCGCGGATCTGGCGCGCGCGCTGCGCGACGCCGATCTGGTGATCGACGCCATCTTCGGGGTCGGGCTGACGCGCGCGCCCGAGGGTCCGGCCGCCGCGGCGATCCAGGCTTTGAACGACTCGGACGCGCCGATCCTGGCGGTGGATGTGCCCAGCGGCATCGACGCCGACACCGGCGCGATCCCGGGTCTCGCGGTCGAAGCCGATGCGACGGTGACCTTCGGAGGCCAGAAGCCGGGTCTGCTGTTCATGCCCGGCGCCGCGTACGCCGGCCACGTCGAGGTCGCCGACATCGGTCTGCCGCCGGGCCTCGAGGCGACCGCGCGCGCACTCGCCGCCGCCGATGTTCGCGAGCAGCTTCCGGTGCGCGCGCTCGGCACGAACAAGCGTCGCGTCGGCACATTGCTGGTCGTCGCCGGCTCGCGCGCGATGCCGGGTGCGGCCGGTTTGGTCTGCGGCGCAGCGATCCACGCCGGTGCTGGGCTGACGACGCTGCTCGCGCCGGAGGATGTGTGCCGGGTGGTGCTCGCGCGCATCCCCGAGATGACCACGATCCCCGCGCCGGAGAGCGCCGAAGGCACCCTGGACCCGAAGGCGCTGGATCTGCTGCGGCCTCGGCTGGGAGAGTTCCACGCGATCGCGCTCGGGCCGGGGCTGACGACGCATCCCGCGACCGTCGAGGCCGTGCGCGCGCTGCTCGCGGAGACGGATCTGCCGGTGGTGGCCGACGCCGACGGGTTGAACGCCTACGCCGGTGCCGTCGACGAGCTTGCGTCACGGCGCGGGACGACCATCGTGACGCCGCACGCCGGCGAGCTGTCGCGGCTGCTCGACCGGTCCGCAGGCGAGCTGGAAGCCGACCGACTGGGGACCGCGCGCGCCGCCGCCGAGCGTCTAAACGCGATCGTGGTCTTCAAGGGCCAGGGAACCGTCATCGCGTCGCCGGACGGCGAGCTGCTCGTCAACATGACCGGATCGGAAGCGCTGGCGCAGGGTGGGACCGGCGACGTGTTGACCGGTCTGCTGGGGTCGCTTGCCGCGCAACGGCGCGAGCGCGTCGACGGGGCGCTGGTGGCAGCCGGCGTGTGGGTGCACGGCCGCGCCGGCGACCGGATCTCGGCGCGTGCGTGGCCGCATCCGGCGAACGCCTCGACGCTGCTCTACGAGATCGGCCCGACGGTGCGAGAGGTGATGACCGGTGCCTGACGCGCCTCGTCCCGCGTGGATCGAGGTCGACCTCGGCGCGATCCGACGCAACGTCTCGCGCGTCGGTGAACGCCTGAGCAGGGGGACGCAGATCATGGCCGTGGTCAAGGCCGACGGCTACGGGCACGGCGCCGTCCCCGTCGCGCGCGCGGCGCTGCAAGCGGGTGCGACGTGGCTGGGAGTGATCCTGGTCGAGGAGGGGATACGGCTGCGGGAAGCCGGTATCGACGCTCCGGTGCTGCTGCTGCACGAGGCGCCGGCGAACCGGCTGGACGAGGCGCTGGCGAACGATCTCACGCCGGTGGTGTTCACCGAGCAGGGACTCGTTTCGATCGGGGAAGCCGCCGAGCGCGCGGGGCGCACCGTTCGGGTCCACCTGAAGATCGACACCGGCCTGAACCGGCTGGGCGTCCTGTGGCGTCACGCCGAGGAGCTCGCGGCCGCGATCGCGAAGGAGGGTCGGGTCGAGATCGAGGCGATCTTCACTCACTTCGCGTTCGCCGACGATCCGACCAACGCTTTCATCGACACCCAGTTGCAGCGGTTCAACGAGACTTGCGAGCGGCTGGCGGTGCTCGGGATCGAGCCCGCGTTCCGCCACGTTGCGAACTCGGCTGCCTCGATCACGCGGCCGGACGCCCACTACGACGCCGTGAGGCTCGGGATCGCGATGTACGGGCTCTCGCCCGGTCCCAAGTGCGACGGCATCGTGGACCTTGATCCGGCGATGACACTGCGCGCGCGCGTCGCGCGGGTCACGCGCGTGAGCGCCGGCGAGGCGGTGTCCTACGGTCACACATGGCGCGCCACGCGCGACGCCACGATCGCCTCGATCCCGCTGGGCTACGCCGACGGGTGGGCGCGCGGCCTGTCGAACCGCGCGCCGGTGCTGATCGGCGGCCGCCGCTATCCTGCCGTCGGGACCGTGTGCATGGACTCGTTCATGGTGGACCTGGGAGACGACGGCTGCGCCGTCGGAGACGAGGCCGTGCTGATCGGCGCACAAGAGTCCGAGCGCGTCACTGCCGACGAGCACGCCGCCGCGCTGAACACCATCAACTACGAGATCGTGACGCGCATGTCGCCCAGGCTGCCACGGGTGTACCTGGATGGCTAAGCGTCGTCGCGGTTGGGTCGCCGGCGGGGTCGCGCTGGGCGTCGGCGCGGCGGTTGCGGCGACAGTCGCGGCCGAGAAGGCGTGGGTCAAGCGCGATCGCGCGCGCGCCGACGCGTTCGGCGACGAGCCCTACGGCCTGCTGGCCGGCAAGCCGCTCGGACCGCTCGCCTCGTTCGACGGGACCAAGCTGCACGTCGAGGAGATCGGCACCGGCCCGACCGTGCTCATGGTCCACGGGTTCTCGCTCGCGCTGACGTCGTGGCACCACCAGATGAAGGACCTGTCGGCACACGCGCGCATGGTGCTGTACGACCAGCGCGGCCACGGGCGCAGCGGGATGCCGCCCGAAGACGGGTGGAGCCTCGACGCGCTCGCGCGCGATCTCGACGTGGTCGTGCGTGGATGCGCGCGCGACGAGCATGTCGTGCTGGTCGGTCACTCGATGGGTGGGATGACTCTGCTGCGTTACGCGCAGCTGTTCCCGGACGAGATGGCCAAGCGTGTGCGCGGGTTGGTGCTGATCGACACCACCTCGGCCGACGTGATGGGCGGGATGCTGCCCGGCTTCGCCCGTCGCATCGAGGCGACGATGCAGGGTCTGCAGGAAGCGGCGATGCGCGCGCTCGCCGGACGCGGCGATCACGTGGATCGGCTCCGCCACCGCGCGCCGGACCTGCAGTACCTGGGGACGCGCGTGATGGGGTTCGCGCCGCGCCCGTCACCGCGACAGGTGGACTTCGTGCACGAGCTGCTCGCCGAGACGCCGACCGAGACCTGGCTGAACCTGATTCCGGCCATGGCCGCGCTGGATGTCACCGAGGTCGTGGCGTCGCTGGAAGTGCCGGTGCTGGTGATGGTCGGGATGCACGACCGGCTCACACCGCCGCATGCCGCGCAGCGCATCGCGCGTGTGCTGCCCGACGGGAACCTGGTCGTGCTGCCCGGCGCCGGGCACATGCCGATGCTCGAGCAGCATGAGCAGGTCACCGATCATCTGCGCCGATTCATCAGCCGGGTCATCCCGTCGTGATCGTCGACGTGCCCGGCGTCCGCGTCGGTCACTGGGACGATCCGGTCGCGCTGACCGGCTGCACGGTGGTGCTGCTGCCGCCGGGCGCGCGCGGCTCGGTCGCGATCCTGGGCGGGGCGCCGGCGACGCACGAGACCGACGTGCTGCGGCCGGGCACGCGCGTGCAAGAGGTGCACGCGATCGCGCTCACCGGCGGGTCGGCGTTCGGGTTGTCGGCAGCCTACGGGGTGATGCGCTGGCTCGAGCAGCAGGGCATCGGCTGGCCGACACCGTTCGGCCCGGTGCCGATCGTGCCGGCCGCCTCGATCTACGACTTCCTGATCGGAGACCCGTCGGTGCGGCCGGGGCCCGAGCAGGGCGAGGCTGCGTGCGAAGCCGCCTCGAACGACGAGCGGCGCGAGGGAAGCGTCGGCGCCGCCATGGGCGCCACCTGCGGCAAGTCCGCCGGGTTCGAGCACATGAGCCGCGGCGGCCTCGGCAGTGCCTCGCGCGGCTTCGGTGAGGTCGTGGTGGGGGCGCTCGCCGTGTGCAACGCCGTCGGCGACGTGATCGACGCCGATGGGACGATCATCGCCGGGGCGCGCGCCGAGCCGGTCTACGACCCGGCGCTGTTCGGCCGGCCCGATCAGAACGTCACCTCGACCACCACCGCCTGCGTGGCGACCAACGCCGACCTGACCAAGGAAGAGCTGTACCGGCTCGCGCACATGGCCGGGACCGGCCTTGCGCGCGCGATCGTCCCAGTGCATACGATGTTCGACGGTGACGCCGTGTTCGCGGTCTCGACGCGAACGCTTCCTTCCCCGGTTGAGCTGGTAGGGCGGCTCGCCGCCGACGCGCTCGCGGATGCGGTGCGGCGCGGGGTGCGAGCAGCGACCGATGCCGACGGGGTGCCTGCGAGAGGCACCCGGTGAGGGGGGAGAGATGACGCGCACGCTCGACGAGGCAGCGCGCGAGGCTGCGACGTGCACGCGGTGCGCGCTCGCGCAGGGGCGCACGCAGGTCGTGTACGCATCGGGTCATCCGAATGCCGACCTGATGTTCATCGGCGAGGCGCCGGGATTCCACGAGGACCGGCAAGGCCTCCCGTTCGTGGGCGCGGCCGGGGGGCTGCTCAACGGGCTGCTGGAAAGCATCGGCCTGGCCCGCGAGCAGGTCTACGTGTGCAACGTGCTCAAATGCCGCCCCCCGGGGAACCGGGACCCGCAGCCCGACGAGATCGAGGCGTGCACGCCGTGGCTGCTCGAGCAGATCGACCTCGTGGACCCGAAGGTGATCTGCTCGCTCGGCAACTTCGCGACCCGGTTCTTGCTGGGCAAGCAGGTTGGCATCTCACGCGTGCGCGGGCAACGCTTCAGCTATCGGGGACGGGTTCTGATCCCGACGTTCCATCCGGCCGCGATCCTGCACGGTGGGCGGCAGTCGGCGGCGATGAGCCAGATGGAGGACGACTTCCGGCTGCTCGCGAAGCTGCTCGAAGAGGTCAGGGGATCGCCGCCCGACCCCGATGCCGAGCAGCTCGGCCTGTTCTGACTCGGTCTGGCCCGCGGCTGTGCTGGGGCGCGCTGCGCGTTCTAGAGTGACGGCATGCCCGCACGAGAGCTGCACCTGACCTCGGCCGGCGCCGAGCAGACCCGGGCGATCGCGGCCCTGGTCGCGCGCGCGCTGCGGCCCGGCGACGTGGTCGCGCTATCGGGCGACCTGGGCGCGGGCAAGACGGCGTTCGTGCAGGGCGCCGCCGCGGCGCTCGGCGTGACCGCGCGCGTGACCAGCCCCTCGTTCGTGCTGGCGCGCAAGTACGCGGGCGACCTGGACGTGCTCCACGTCGACGTGTACCGCTTGAACTCGATCCAAGAGCTGATCGACCTCGGCTACGAGGAGGTGTTCTCGCCCGACTACGTTCTGTTCATCGAGTGGGGCGACGCGGTGGACGTCGCGTTGCCGCCCGAGCGGCTTGAGGTCGAGATCACGGTCGCGGCGGACGAGCGGCGCTCGATCGTGCTGCGCGGCCTCGACGGCTGGGCGGACCGGCTGGATGCCATCGACGTGCTCGAGGAGGCCGGCCGGTGATCGTGCTTGGCATCGAGACGGCCACGCGGATGTCCTCGGTCGCCCTGGGCGCGAGAGAAGGGACCATCGCCGGCCGATCCACGGCGCAGGGACGCGGCCACGTCGAGTTCTTGATGCCGGCGATCACGGCGCTATGCGAAGAGACCGGCGTGCAGCTCGAGCACCTCGGTGCCGTCGCCGTGGACGTCGGGCCCGGCCTGTTCACCGGCATGCGCGTCGGCATCGCGACCGCGAAGACGATCGCGCAGACGCTGACCATCCCGCTGATCGGTGTTGCGAGCCTGGACCTGCTGGCTTTCGGTGTGTGCTACTCCCCCAAGCTGATCGTGCCCTGCATCGACGCCAAGCGCGGCGAGGTGTTCGCGGCCTTCTACCGCGCTGTGCACGGCGGGGTCGAGCGCGAGAGCGACTACACGTCGATGGCGCCGGAGGACGTGGTGGCCGAAGTCGTGGCGCGGCGTGAGCACGCGCTGCTCGTCGGCGACGGCGCGCCCGCGTACCAGGAGGTATTCAGCGGCGTCGAGGAGATAGAGTTCGCGTCGCCGGTGCGGCAGCACCCGTCGGCCGAGGTGCTGGTCGAGCTGGCGATCCCACGGATCGAACGGGAGGATTTCGTCTCGCCCGAGCAGCTCGAGCCGCTGTACGTGCGCCGCTCCGACGCAGAGATCAAGTGGGAGCAGCGGGGTGTCATGATCGAGCGGCCCAACCGCGTGAAGATCCCCAAGCGCGCGCGGGAGGCGGGATGAGGGCGCCGAGCGATCCCCCGCAGGTCCCGCTGGCGATCGAGATCGTGCCGATGCGGCGGCGGCACGTCCGCGAAGTACTCGCGATCGAGCGGGAGGTCTATCCGCGGCCGTGGAGCGCGGCGCTGTTCTTCTCCGAGATCGGGCAGCGTAAGTCGCGGCATTACGTCGTCGTTCAGCACGACAAGGACGTGATCGGGTACGGCGGCTTGATGGTGCACGACGACGAGGGACACATCACTACCATCGCGGTCGATCCTGCGTATCAGCACGGTGGGGTCGGAAGCCGTTTGATGCTCAACCTGGTCGAGGAGGCGCGCGCGCGCGGCGCCCGGACGATCGCGCTGGAGGTGCGGGTGGCGAACTGGGCGGCGCAGCGGCTGTACGCGTTGTTCGGGTTCCGCCCCGTCGGGATACGCAAGAACTACTACGCCGAGACCGGCGAGGACGCGCTGGTGATGTGGATCGAGGACTGCCGCACCACCGAGATGGACGCCCGCCTGGCGAAGGTCCGCTCCACGGTGGGCGGCTGATGCTCGTCCTGGGGATCGAAACGTCTTGCGATGAGACCGGCGTGGCGGTGCTCGACGATCAGACCGTTCGATCGAGCATCATCAGCTCCCAGATCGACGTACACGCGCGTTTCGGCGGGGTCGTGCCCGAGCTGGCCTCGCGCGCGCACGTGATGACGATCACGCCGGCGATCGAGCACGCGCTCGAGGAAGCGAAGGTGACCCGCAAGGACCTCGAGGCGGTCGCGGTCACGATCGGGCCGGGCCTGGTCGGGTGCTTGCTGGTGGGGCTCGCGGCAGCGAAGGCGACGGCGGCGACGCTGAGCATCCCCATGATCGGGGTGAACCACCTGGAAGGCCATATCGAGTCCGCGTTCCTGGCCGATCGATCGCTCGAGCCGCCGGTGCTGGCGCTGATCGTCTCCGGCGGGCACACCATGCTCGCGGTGATGCCCGAGCACGGCCGGTTCGAGATCATCGGCCAGACCATCGACGACGCGGCCGGCGAAGCCTTCGACAAGATCGCGCGTTTCATCGGACTCGGGTTCCCCGGCGGGCCGGCGATCGACCTGCTCGCGCGCGACGGCGATCCCGCCGCGTATCGATTCCC
>Ga0214471_10003758_pt1 | contig 11744 bp, 10 predicted proteins | sample RVTome_5_FD_207665 | JGI IMG/M metagenome (GOLD analysis project Ga0214471, IMG submission 207665) | Soil microbial communities from uranium-contaminated site in the Upper Colorado River Basin, Wyoming, United States - RVT142D155 | ecosystem: Environmental > Terrestrial > Soil > Contaminated >... | reverse complement strand
GCTCGCCGGCGATGGCCTCGCGCAAGGTGACCGGATTGGCCGGATTGTTCGGCACCAGCTTGCAGATGCGGTCCACCTGGCCATAGGGCATCTGCAGCACCCGGCCGACGTCGCGCAGCGCCGCGCGCGCCTGCAGCTTACCGAAGGTGATGATCTGCGCCACCCGGTCGCGGCCATACTTGTTCTGGACGTAGCGGATCACCTCGTCGCGGCGGTCCTGGCAGAAGTCGATATCGAAATCCGGCATGGAGACGCGTTCCGGGTTCAGGAACCGCTCGAACAGCAGAACCCAACGCAAGGGATCCAGATCGGTGATGGTCAGCGCCCAGGCCACCACCGAGCCGGCGCCGGAGCCGCGCCCCGGCCCCACCGGGATGCCCTGTTGCTTGGCCCACTGGATGAAGTCGGCGACGATAAGGAAATAGCCGGGGAATCCCATCTGGGAGATGACGCCCAGTTCGTAGTCGCGCCGCTCGTGATAACGATGCGCCACGGCGGCGCGCGCCCTCTCGTCCATCTCCGGGGTGAAGACCTGGGTTTCCAGGCGGTGTTGCAGGCCCGCCTCGGCACGAATGCGCAACTCATCCGCCTCGGTGCGCCCGCCCTCCGTCGGGAATGCGGGCAGGATCGGGTTCACCGCCTCCGGGAAGTAGGCGCAGCGCCGGGCGATCGCCAAGGTGTTCGCCGTCGCCTCGGGCACATCGGCGAACAGCGCCAGCATCTCGTCGGCGGATTTGAAGCGATGCTCGGGCGTCAGGCGGCGGCGCTCCTTCTCATTCACATAGGTGCCCCCGGCGATGCACAGCAGGGCGTCATGGGCCTCATACAATTCGGCCTCGGCGAAGAAGGCCTCGTTGGTGGCCACCAGCGGCAGATCGCGGCTGTAGGCAAGGTCGATCAGGGCCTCCTCGATGCGCGCCTCATCCTCCAGGCCGTGGCGCATGAGTTCGACATAGAGACGGCCGGGAAAAATATGGTTGAGCGCATCGAGGCATTCGTGCGCGGCGTCCACCTGCCCCTCCCGCAACAGGCGGCCCACCGGTCCCGCGGGCCCGCCGGTCAACGCCAGCAAGCCGCCGCCCAGCTCGGTCAGGTCGGACATGCCGATCTGCGGCGTCTCGCCAGGCTCGGTTTCCAGGAACGCGCGCGAAACCAGCTTCAGAAGATTGTGGTAGCCCTGCTCGTTCTGCACCAGGACCACCAGGGCATCCGGCGCCGGCCGCGCGCCCGGGCCCTGCCCCGCCTCCGCCTGTTCCCGGCGCAGGCCAAGCTGACAGCCGATGATCGGTTGGATGCCCTCGGCCTTGGCGGCGAAGGCGAATTCCAGGGCGCCGAACAGGTTGCCGGTATCGGCCACCGCCACCGCCGGCATGCCATGGCGGCGGCACAGGTCGATCAGGTCGGGAATCTTGATCGCGCCTTCCAGCAGGGAATAGGCGGAATGGACGCGCAGATGAACGAATCCGGTGTGCGGCATGGGGGAAGGATTCCACGCCCGCACCGGCGTGTCAGCCGCTGATTTTCAGAATTGGCTTTGGCTGCTGACTTATCAACAGGCTAATGTGCGCCAGCCTCATATGTCCAGCCGGCAAGATCTGAGCCATAGTTCTCGCAGGGTTACGCACATCATTTTTTTCGTTTCATTCGATTCCTGCTTTGCGCATGCCATCGAGAAAATGCGGCATTGCGCGCGCTGTATAGGGGACGTGCGCTTCACACCAGGCGATCGAAATGTTCGGCTGCATTTGCCGCAATTTTGCCGCCATCCGGTGGGCTTCATCCGTCTTTCCGGCCAGTGCCAGACTGGCGCACAGGATACGGTACGCGGCCGTGAAACCCGGCCGCTGGCGTATGGCTTTCTGGCCCCAGGAAACGGCGTCCTGGTAGCGTTCGGCGAGGTAGTGGGCCACACCGGTGCCGGAATAATAAAAAGCTATAAGCGGGTCATGCGGGCTCATGCGAATGGCGCGTTCGAAGTGAAGAATGGCTTCATCGGATTGCCCGTCGAATGCCAGGGCCCATCCAAGATATCCATAGGCCGTTCCGAAGTTCGGATTGAGATCTAGGGCGCGGTGGAATTCGCGAACGGCTTCTTCCGTTTGCCGCTGGGTGAATGCAAGATAGCCAAGCACAAGATGCGCCCAAGGATCTTCATCATCCAATTCCGCTGCGCGGCGGGCGAGATTGGCGGCATGTTCATAGTCATGGCTCTCGAGCGTCCAACCCACATGACCGGAAACCAGCATGGCAAACGCCAACATGCTGTGCGCCGGACCATAGTCCGGATAGCGTTTGACCGCCTTGCGAAGCATATCGATTGCAGTGGCGCTTTCCGCGGTGGTCATGCGCCAATAGTGCGTGAGTGCCCGCATCACGAAATCCCAGGCATCCAGATCCTCAGGCGAGCGGCTTTGCGACCGCAAGCCCTCCGCCGCGACCAGCTTCGGTTCGATCGCCGAGGTGACACTCTGGGTAATATCGTCCTGCAGGGCGAAAATGTCGGTGAGATCCCGATCGTAATTCTGAGCCCAATAATGCGCACCGCTCAGTGAGTCGACCAGCTGCGCCGTGATCCGAACGCGATTCCCCGCCTTGCGCACACTGCCTTCCAAGACATAGCGGACTCCGAGTTCCCGGCCGACCTGCTTCACATCGACGGGCCGGCCCTTGTAAACGAAGGTGGAATTGCGTGCGATGACAAAGAACCAGCGCAATCGGGATAGCGCGGTAATGATATCCTCGGTGATGCCGTCGCTGAAATATTCCTGCTCCGGGTCGCCGCTCATATTGACGAACGGAAGGACCGCGATGGAGGGCTTATCGTGAAGAGTGGGCACCCGCGGGACGGCGGCGCTGGCAGACTCGGAAGAAATCATGACGCGGTAAATACGGATCGGCCGCGCAATGTTCTTGACCGAGACTTCGCCTAGATCGTCAAATGCGAAATCCACCTTGTCGAACACCTGATCGCGTACCGCGCTGGACACACAGATGTCACCCGGCTCGGCGTGCTGCTCCAGGCGGGCCGCCACGTTGACGCCATCGCCATAGATGTCCGCTCCCTCGACGATGATATCGCCCAGGTTGACACCTATACGAAGCCTGATCCGCAGGTCCTCAGGCACGCCGGGTTCAATCTCGGCCATGCCCATTTGGATATCAACGGCGCATTTTGTGGCCTCGACGACACTGGGAAACTCGGCCAACAACCCGTCGCCCATGAGCTTAACGATACGGCCCTTGCGTGCCGTGATCTTCGGCTGCACCAGCTGCCGACGCAAAGACTTCAACCGTTCGAGCGTACCCGACTCATCCTCGCCCATAAGGCGTGCATATCCGACCACGTCAGCGGCAAGAATAGCGGCAAGTTTACGACTCAAGTGAGCCTCCTCTGAGCGGGAGACTATCGACCCCAGAGGGAATAATCCATGCCATAGAAATGGCCCCGACTGGACGGAGAACGGCGCCAGATGGAAGTTCCCAGAGGGCGTATTGATGGCCGGTATTGGTGCCATCGCCAGCCTTCCGGCCTATATCCCGCCTAGACCACGTGCCCGTCCGACAGGCGCAGGGTTCGATCCATGGCCTGGGCCAGGTCCATATTGTGGGTGGCCACCAGGGCCGCCAGTCCGGCCTCGCGGACCAGCGCCAGAAGCATGGTGAACACCCCGTCCGCCGTATGCGGGTCCAGGTTCCCCGTCGGCTCGTCGGCCAGCAGGATGCTCGGCCTGTTGGCCAGGCCGCGCACGATGGCCACCCGCTGTTGCTCGCCCCCCGACAGGCGAGCCGGCCGGTGGTCGGCTCGCTCGGCCAGACCGACCTGCGCCAGCAAGTCGCGTGCCCGCTCGATGGCCTGCGCTTTAGAGGTGCCGGCGATCATTTGCGGCAGCACCAGGTTCTCGAGGGCGGTGAATTCCGGAAGCAGGTGATGGAACTGGTAGACGAAGCCGATGCTGCGCCGGCGCAATGCCGTGCGGGCGCTGTCGTCCATGGTGGCGGCGGATTGGCTGCCGATCATCACATCGCCATCGTCCGGCTTTTCCAGAAGGCCGGCGATGTGCAGCAATGTGGATTTGCCGGAACCCGACGGCCCGACCAGCGCCACAAGCTCGCCCGGGCGCACCTGCAGGCTAACGTCGCGCAGAATCTCCAACTCGCGGTTGCCCTGATAAAAGGTCTTGCACACCCGGTCCAGAAGCAGGCCGGCAGCGTCACTCATAGCGCAGCGCCTCCACCGGATCCAGGCGGGCCGCCCGCCAGGCCGGAAACAGGGGCGCCAGAAACGACAGGAACAGGGCCATGGCCACCACCTGCATCACCTCGATGGGATCCACGTCCGCCGGCAGGCGTGAAAGGAAGTAGATCTCGGCGGAGAAGAATTCCGTCCCGGTCAGGCCCTGCAGGACCTGGCGAATGGATTCGATGTTCTCGGCGAAGACCAGGCCGAGGATGAACCCGGCCAACGTGCCGACCACACCGATGCTGGCCCCGCTCAAAAAGAAGATGCGCATGATCATGCCCCTGGTCGCCCCCATGGTGCGCAGGATGGCGATGTCGCGGCCCTTATCCTTCACCAGCATGATCAGTCCGGCGATGATGTTGAACGCCGCCACCAGAATGATCAGCGACAGGATCAGGAACATGACGTTGCGTTCCACCTGGATGGCATTGAAGAAACTGGCGTTCGATTGCTCCCAATCCAGGGTGCGGAAATTGGGCCCCAGGATCTCGGCCAGACGCGTGCGCACCTGGCGGACGTTTTCCGGATCGTCGACGAACACCTCGATGCCGTTGACCTTCTCGGGCATGCGAAAGAACGTCTGCGCCGCGGTCATGGGCATGTAGACGAAGGTGCTATCGTACTCGTACATGCCGACCTGGAACAGGGCGATCACCTTGTATGCCTTCATCCGCGGCAAGGTGCCCATGACCGTGGTGGTGCCCTGCGGCGAAACCACGGTCAGGGAATCGCCCACGCCGATGCTCAAGCGTTGCGCCAGACGGCTGCCGACGGCGACCACGCCGTCATCGGCGCCGCCGAATTCATCGAGGGAGCCCATGATGATATGGCCGGAAATCTCGGTCCGCGCCAGCAGATCGGCGGGCTCGACACCGCGCACCAACCCGCCCGAGGCGGTGCCGGAGGCAGTGACCAGGACCTGGCCCTGAACTTGGGCGTTGGCGTTGCGCACGCCGGGAACGGCGCGCAGGCGCTCCACCAGGTCCAGGTAGTCGGGAAACGGCCCGTCGGCGTGATAGACCGCCAGATGGCCGTTGACCCCCAGGATGCGGCCCAGCAGTTCCTGGCGAAAGCCGTTCATCACCGACATGACGATGATCAGGGTGGCGACCCCCAAGGCGATGCCCACCAGAGAAAAGCCGGCGATCACCGAGACGAAACCTTCCTGGCGGCGGGCGCGCAGATAGCGCATCGCCACCATTCGCTCGAATGCCCCGAACATCATCGGACTGGCTATGCCGATATGCGTGCCAAGGCGGACTCGACGGAGAGTTCCTGGCGTTCGCCGCCGCGACGGTGCTTCACCTCGACGACGCCTTTCTCCAGGCCGCGCGGCCCGACCACCAGCTGCCAAGGCAATCCGATCAAGTCCATGTCCGCGAACTTGGTGCCGGGGCGCTCGTCCCGGTCGTCAAAGAGCACCTCGACCCCGGCGGCGCGCAGCTTGCCGTAAAGCTCGTCGCACATTTTCGCGCACCCCGTGTCGGCAGCCTTTAGGTTGATCAGCCCGACATGAAAGGGCGCCACCGAATCCGGCCAAATGATGCCGTTCTGGTCGTGGCTGGCCTCAATGATGGCCCCGGCCAGGCGGGAAACGCCGATGCCGTAGGAGCCCATGTGCACCGGCACCGGCTGCCCCTCGGCCGTGCTCACCACGGCGCCCATGGGCTCGGAATATTTCGTGCCGAAGTAGAAGATATGCCCGACCTCGATGCCGCGGCGGCTGACCTGCTTGTCCGCCGGAACCTGTTTGTCGAAGACCTCCGGGTCGTGCTTGTCGTCGGTGCGGGCATAGAGCTTGGTCCAGTGACTGACGATGGGCTCCAAGTCGGACTCGTAGTCGATGGTCTGGCCGAGCACGTCGAAGTCGATGAAGTCGCGGTGGCAATAGACGGCGCTTTCGCCGGTGTCCGCGAGAATGATGAACTCGTGACTCAGGTCGCCGCCGATGGGCCCGCTTTCCGCCGCCATGGGAATGGCCTTCAAGCCCAGGCGGGCGAAGGTGCGCAGGTACGAGACAAACATCTTGTTGTAGGACCGCTTGGCGCCGGCGAAATCCAAATCGAAGGAATAGTTGTCCTTCATCAGGAATTCGCGCCCGCGCATGACTCCGAAGCGGGGCCGCACCTCGTCGCGGAATTTCCATTGGATGTGATAGAGCAACTTCGGCAGGTCGCGGTAGCTTTTCACCGAGTTGCGGAAAATCTCGGTAATCAGTTCCTCGTTAGTCGGCCCGTACAGCATCTCGCGGCCGTGCCGGTCGGTGATCCGCAGCATCTCGGGCCCGTAGGCGTCGTAGCGCCCGGACTGCCGCCACAGATCCGCCGATTGGATGGTCGGCATCAGCACTTCCTGGGCGCCGGCCAGATTCTGTTCCTCGCGGACGATGCGCTCGATGTTCTTCAGGACCCGCATGCCCAGGGGCAGCCAGGAATAGATCCCGGCGCTGGCCTGGCGGACCATGCCGGCGCGCAGCATCAGCCGGTGCGAAACGATCTGTGCCTCCGACGGCGTTTCCTTCAACGTCGGCATGAAATAGGCGGTCAGGCGCATCGGCACTCCTTGCGTTCAAGGCCGAACGGGCGCTCCCGCGCCCCACGGACAGGTGGCAGATGTATATGGGATGGTCCCGGCGATGTCCATGGCGGCCCCCAGGGACACGCCTCGGCCCTGATCGGTACGGAGTCTACCGGTTCTCGCGGGCAGCCGTCTGACACAACACGGACAACTCCGCCGCCGCGTCGTCCTGCAGAGGCTGGCCATTGAAGGTGGCCCGGCCGTCCCGGTATGTCACCACGCCCACCTCGGCCTCGGCCTCGAACGAGTCCGGGTTCGCGGGAATGCCGAAGCGGTTGAACAGATCGACGGTGATCGGAATGCGGATGGTCTCGGGCACGGCGATCTGAATGCCGCCGTTCAAGTCTGCCGGCACCACCGGCTGGCCGTTGACATCGACGCCTGGCTGGTAGGCCACATCCGGCGCCGGCCGGTGCTCAACCAGCCGGTCGCAATCGGCCTTGCTGATCGTGACGACCACCTGATCCTCTGCCGCCGCGGCCATGGCGAAAATGGCCAGGAGCCCGGCGAGGGCCATCGCATGGGTTGGATGAGAAAACCTGCGCATTTCGCAAGCTTGGGTCCGGGCACTTAACAAAGCAATAACAGGCCGCAAAGCCAGCCTCTTTACCCGCAATCGCAGAAAACGGGTGACGGGGCCGGCAACCTGGGGTATGGTTTAACCCTTCTACCGGAGCCGCAAAAGCGGTCCGGTCCGAGTCTGGGGAGGAGCCGTCAAAGACGGCAATCGGGAGGCAAAAAGACTCAATATAAGAAGCTCTTACAGGGCGATTTGAAGATGGCAGGCATCCTTTTGGAGCTTGCCATTTTTTTTGCCCAGGGCCGCGCGCCGGGAGCGCCTACCCCCTGACCGCCCGCCTCGTCGCCTATCCGGTCGCGACCCGCACCGGAAGCAGGTCGCTTTCAATCAGGAGATAGGCAACCACCCACAGGACCGCCGCAATCAGGCTGGTGATGGCAACCTTACGCCACAGCATGGGGCGCTCGGGGGCGCTGGTGGCGTGGCCGGGCTCGTGGGTTTCCGGAACCCGCACGCCCCACGGCAGGACGGCGAAGAACACCACCCACCAGATGATCACATAGACCAGTATGCCGCTGAACCAGGTTATGGCCGCCGTCCTTTCGTTGCGCCATGGAACCGTAAGCGCGATCCTTACGGGACGCAATCAGCGGCTGGTTCGATCTGGCCCTAGCGGCCTCGTTCGCACGTCCGGATCAGGCACGCCCGGTTTGCTCGGCGTATGAGCGGCGAGCGGTCGCAGCGTTAGTTGCCCCGCTCTTCCTTGAAACGCGCGAGAATGAAGTCGATATGTTCCTCGATCGATTCATACGCCTTGACACTGGGACCGCCTTCTGTCGGTTGGGGCAGCGGCGTGACGCCGAAGGCGCCGCGCGACCACAGCACGATCGGAAATTCGCCCAACTTGTCCACCGCCTGTCGCACCGCCGGATCGGCTGTGACGATGTTGTCCGCGCGTAGGCGCGTCTCGAATCGCAAGCTGGCGTGGGTGGCGCATTGGGTGTTGAGCAGGCCAAGGTTGGTGCCCGACACGCTCAGCACGATGTGAATGATGCTATTCGGGTTTTCCTTGATCAGCAGGTCGTCCAGCTTTCCGGCGACGTAGTCTTTCAGGACCGCGCTGTCGGTCAGATTGCATTTTGCTGCCTGCTCCGAAAACCCAACGGTGATGCCGTCGTAGGCGATGATTTCCTTCGTAACACTTTGGGCATGGGCCGCGGCGAGCGGCACCAGGCCCAGCATCACGATCAAAATGCGCCACATATCCTTACCTCTCAATCTGTATCACCGGTGTCCGCACTCTGCGGATTACATTCCAAAGATCGTCTTGAAGTGTTTTCCCTGGAACAACCGGTATCGAGGCCTCAGATCGCAACGATTCGCGAATTTGGCAAGGCATAACCGCCGCTGCCACGCCGTCCGGCGGCTGCGAGTCTAGACCTGTTCGATCTCGATGAGAGTTCCGCAAAAATCCTTGGGGTGCAGAAACAGCACCGGCTTGCCATGGGCGCCGATCTTCGGTTCGCCGTCGCCGAGGACTCGCGCCCCGGCGGTTTTGAGCCGGTCGCGCGCGGCCGCGATATCTGCCACCTCGAAGCACATATGATGCATGCCGCCCGATGGGTTGCGTTGCAGGAACGCGGCAATCGGCGAGTCCGCGCCCAGCGGCGCCAACAGTTCGATCTTGCTGTTGGGCAGGGTGACAAAGACCACGGTGACACCGTGGTCGGGCTGGTCCACCGGCGCCGAGACATTGGCCCCGAGTTCCTCCCGATAGCGGGCCGCCGCCTGTGCCAAATCCGGTACCGCGATGGCGACGTGATTGAGCCGGCCGATCATGTTCCTCCCCTCAAGGTTAGCCGCCCCATCATCGGCGGGCGGATGGCCTAGTGCAAGCGCACCACATGCACCTTGGTCACCGGCTTCTTTCCCAACATGCGTGAAAAGCCCCGGCGGACGGCCATCCGCGCGGCCTCCTTGACCGCCTCGTCATCGCGCCGGTCGGCGGCGGGCAAACGGCGCAAGGCATCGGTCAACCCCTCTACAATGACCGCGAGCTTGTCCCCCTCCGTCTCCTCGTCGAGCACGCCGGGGGCCGAAATCATCGGCTGGCCCTGTAACAGGCCGTCGCCGCCGATGACCAGGGTCACCGCCGCCGCACCGTTGTAAGCCAGGTGCTGTCGGGAGCGTAACACCGAACTGCCGAGCGACATCAGGCGCGCGCCATCGAGGGCCAGATACCCGGACGGCACATGATCGACGATCTCCGCGGGCCCCGGCGCCAAGCGCACCAGGGCGCCATTGGTGGCGACGATCTGCTGCGGCACCTGGCAGGCGCGGGCCAGCCGCGCATGCTCGGCCAGATGCCGCGCCTCGCCATGCACCGGCACGGCGATCTGCGGCCGCACCCACTGGTACATGCGGGTCAGCTCCTCCCGCGCCGGGTGGCCCGAGACGTGCACCTCATGATCGTCGGCGGTGATCACTTCGACGCCTTTCAGCGCCAGTTTGTTTTGCAACGCGTAGATCGCCTTGTCGTTGCCGGGAATAACCCGCGACGAGAAGATCACCGTGTCATCCGGCTGCAGGACGACGCGGTTGTTTTCATCGTTGGCGATGCGCCACAGGGCCGAACGCGGCTCGCCCTGGCTGCCGGTGCACAATATGAGAACCTCGTCGCGCGGCAGATACCCCACGTCCTCCTCGGACACCAGTGGCGGCAGGTTGCCCAAATATCCCGTATCCCGCGCCGCCTGATAGACACGCAGCATGGAACGTCCGGCCAGGCAGACGCGCCGGCCGGTTGCTTCCGCCACCTTTGCGGCGGTCTCGACCCGCGCCACGTTGGACGAGAAGCAGGCAATGGCCACCCGGTTGCGCAGTCCGGCCACCACCTCCATCAGGACCGCGCGCACCTCAGCCTCCGAGCCGGACTCGCCTTCGACCATGGCGTTGGTCGAATCGCAGACCATGGCCAGCACCTTCTCCTTGGCCAGGTCGCGCAAAGCCTTCTCGTCATAGCTTTCACCGACCAAGGGTGCCGGATCCAGCTTCCAATCGCCGGTGTGCAGCACCGTGCCGGCCGGCGTGCGAATAACCAGGGCATTGGGCTCGGGGATTGAATGGGTCAGGGTGATCAGCTCCACCTCGAACGGACCCGCGGTGAAGCGGCCCGAAAGAGGCACCTCGATCACCTGCACCTCATCATCGATCCCCGCCTCCATCAACTTGGGCTGCAACATGGCGGCGGTGAACGCGGTGGCGTAGATGGGACAGCGCAGCCGCGGCCAGAGATAGCCGACCGCGCCGATGTGATCCTCGTGCGCATGGGTCAGGACCAGGCCGACCAGATTCTCGCGCCGGTCCTCGATAAACGCCGGATCGGGCATCAGCACATCGACCCCCGGACGGGTGGCATCGGCGAACATGACTCCCAGATCGACCATCAGCCAGGCGCCGTCATGGCCGTAGAGATTCAGGTTCATGCCGATTTCGCCGGTCCCGCCCAGCGGCAGGAACAGCAGCTCGTCGGCCCGGGGCGCGTCCGTCATGCAGCCGGCGCCGGCCGGTTGGCGCGATAGATGGCCAGCAGGCCACGCAGGGTCAGGTCCGCGTCGATGGCCGTAAAGACATCCGTCCCATCGGCGAACAGCGGCGCCAAGCCGCCGGTCGCGATGACCTTCATGGGCCGCCCGTCCTCTGCCTTGATGCGTGCCACCAACCCCTCGACCAACCCGACATAGCCCCAGTAAGCTCCTGATTCCATGGCTGTAATCGTGCTTTGGCCGATGACTCTCTTGGGCCGCTTGACAGAGATGCACGGCAGATGCGCGGCCGCCCGGTCCAGCGCGTCCAGCGACAGGTTGAGGCCGGGGGCGATGATGCTTCCCTCGTAGGCGCCGTCGGCGCCCACCACATCGAAGGTAGTGGCGGTGCCGAAGTCCACGACGATCAGCGGCCCGCCATAGCTGGCGAACGCCGCCACCGTGTTGACCAGCCGGTCCTCGCCCACCTGCTCGGGCCGTTCGATGCGAATCTCAATGCCCAAATCCACCGCCGGATCGCGGATTGTCAATAGCTCGGCCTCGAAATAGCGGGTACACAGCGCCTTCAAGGCGAACACCGTGGCCGGCGCCACATTGGCCATGATGGCGCTGTCGATATCGGCCGTGGTCAGACCTTGCAGAACCATCAGTTGCGAGAGCCACACCGCGTACTCGTCGGCGGTGCGCCGGGCATCGGTCGAGATACGCCAACAGCCGCGCTGCCGGTCCATCTCATCGTAGACGGCAAAGACGATGTTGGTGTTTCCGGCGTCGATCGCTAAAAGCATGGTCAGCCGAACCTCATGCGGCGAACAGGACGTCGCCGGCGGCAATGGTGCGCCGGCTGGAGTCCGGCAGCTCT
>Ga0214471_10003757_pt1 | contig 11745 bp, 7 predicted proteins | sample RVTome_5_FD_207665 | JGI IMG/M metagenome (GOLD analysis project Ga0214471, IMG submission 207665) | Soil microbial communities from uranium-contaminated site in the Upper Colorado River Basin, Wyoming, United States - RVT142D155 | ecosystem: Environmental > Terrestrial > Soil > Contaminated >... | reverse complement strand
GGCCTGGAGGGCGTCCTCGGGTGGATCCTCGGCCTGCCGGTGATCGGCGGCTCGTCGCTCTCCACCAGCTACATCGGCATCTTCGTCGTCTTCCTCTACATCTGGATGCCGTTCATGATCCTGCCGATCCAGGCGGCGCTCGAGCGCGTCCCGCGCTCGCTCTTGGACGCCTCGGCGGATCTGGGTGCCAAGCCGCGCGACACCTTCCGCAAGGTGGTGCTGCCGCTGGCGCTCCCGGGCGTGGCCGCGGGCTCGATCTTCACTTTCTCCCTGACGCTGGGCGACTACATCATCCCCTACATTTTCGGGCAGTCGAAGTTCTTCATCGGCCAGGTCGTCTACCTGCAGCAGGGCACGGCCGGCAACATCCCCTTGGCTGCGGCCTTCACCGTGGTGCCGATCGTCATCATGGGTTTCTATCTCTGGCTGGCGAAGCAGGCCGGAGCCTTCGATGCGCTCTAGCGGCCTGCCCGAGAAGAGCGGCTGGGGCCTGAGGGCGGCCGTCATCGGCGGGCTCGCCTTCCTGCACGTGCCGCTGCTCTTCGTCATCCTCTACGCCTTCACCACCGAGGCGAAGACCTATGCCTTCCCGCCGCCGGGGCTGACCTTGCAGTGGTTCGACCGCGCCTGGAACCGCCCCGACATCTGGCAGGCGCTGGGCCTCTCGGTGCAAGTGGCCGCCGTCGCCACCACCTTCTCTCTGGTCTTCGGCACGCTGGCCGCGGCCGCGCTGTCGCGCACCAGGTTCTTCGGCCGCGAGGCCATCTCGCTGCTGATCATCCTGCCGATCGCGCTGCCCGGCATCATCACCGGCATCTCGCTGCGCGCCGCCATTGGCCTGGCCGACATCCCCTTCAGTTTTTGGACCATCATCGTGGGCCACGGCACCTTCTGCATCGTCGTGGTCTACAACAACGTCGTGGCGCGGCTGCGCCGCTCCTCGAGGTCGATGCTGGAGGCCTCGGCCGACCTCGGCGCCAATGCCTTCCAGACCCTGCGCCACGTGATCCTGCCGCAGATCGCCACCGCGCTCCTGGCCGGCGGCATGCTGGCCTTCGCGCTCTCCTTCGACGAGATCATCGTCACCACCTTCACCGCGGGCCAGCAGCAGACCCTGCCGATCTGGATGCTGGAGGAGCTGATCCGCCCGCGCGAGCGGCCGGTCACCAACGTGGTGGCGATCTTCGTCATCGGCCTGACCCTGGTGCCGATCCTGGCGGCCTACTACCTGACGAGGGACACCGACAGCGTCGCCGGCAGCGGAAAGTAGAGAGCAGGCAGAAGGCAGACGGCAGACGACAGATGACAGATGACAGCGAAACCGGTCTTCTATCGCCTGCCTTCTATCTCTGCCTTCTAGCTTCTGTCCTCTGACCTCTGAGAGACCCCATGCCCGTCGGACCGCTTCTGCCGCAGCAGCTCTACCGTGTCTGCGACTGCGACGAGTTCAACTTCACCACCACCGACGACCTGCAGCCGCTGGACCGCGTGCCGGGCCAGGAGCGGGCGCTGGAGGCCCTCGTCTTCGCCGCCGAGATGCCGCATCCCGACTATCATCTCTACCTGCTCGGCGAGCCCGGCACCGGCCGGCACCTGATGGCGCAGCGGCTCTTCCAGGTAATGGCGGCGGGATTGCCCACGCCGGACGACTGGATCTACGTGCACAACTTCAAGCAGCCCCATGCGCCGCGTGCCATCAGCCTGCCGGCGGGGCGGGGGCCGTCCTTCGCCGCCGCCCTGCGCACCATGGTCGAGGACGTGCGCACCGCCATTCCGGCCACCTTCGAGCGGCCGGAGAACCAGCGCCGGCTGCAGGCGGTAGAAGAAGAGTTCCGGCACCGCCAGGAGGCAGCCTTCGAGACGCTGAACAAGGAGGCCAACGCCGCCGGCCTGGCATTGCTGCGCACGCCGCAGGGCTTCCTCTTCGCGCCCCTGAAGGACGGCGAGCCGCTGCCGCCCGACCAGGCGGCCAAGCTGCCGAAGGAGGAGCAGGAGCGGCTCGCCGCCGCGATCCGCGAGCTGCAGGGCAAGCTGAAAGAGCTGATGGCCCAGGAGATTCCGCGCTGGGACAAGGAGCGGCGCACCGCCCTGCAGGCGCTCAACCGCGAGATCATCGCCAACGCCATCACCTATCCCCTGGGCGAGATGCGCGGGTCGGTCGGCGACGTGCCGGAAGCCGTGGAGTTCCTCGACGAGCTGCGCGCCGATCTGCTGGAGCATTTCCCCTTGCTCTTCGCCAGCGAGCAGCAGGCCGGCGAAAGCAAGGAGCCGCAGCCCTACGGCGCGGCGCAGGGCCTGCGGCGCTACGAGGTCAACGTGCTGGTGACCCACGCGCCGGACTCGGGCGCACCGGCGGTCTACGAGGACAACCCGACCTTCCTCAACCTGATCGGTCGCGCCGAGCACTTGGCGCAGATGGGCACGCTGGTCACCGACTTCACGCTCCTGAAAGCCGGCGCGCTGCATCGTGCCAACGGCGGCTTCCTGGTGCTCGACGCCGAGAAGCTGCTGCAACAGCCGCTCGCTTGGGAGGCGCTGAAGCGCAACCTGCGCTCCGAGCACGTCGCAATAGATCCGCCGGCCGACTACTACAGCATCATCGCCACGGTCTCGCTGCGACCCGAGCCCATCCCGCTGAAGGTGCGCATCGCGCTGGTGGGGCCGCGCCACCTTTTCCATCTGCTCCAGCAGTTCGACTCCGACTTCGCCTCGATGTTCAAGGTGGCGGCCGAGTTCGCGGAGACCATGACGCGCAACCGCGAAACCGACGAGGCCTTCGCGCGGCTGATCGCGACCATGGTGCGCCAGAGCAAGCTGCTGCCTTTCGAGGTGACGGCGGTGGGCCGCATCATCGAAAAGTCCTCGCGGCAGGCCGAGGACTCGCGCAAGCTCTCGCTGCTGCTGCGCGACCTGCACGACCTGCTGCGCGAAGCGGACTACTTCGCGCGCAGCCGTTCGGCCGCCACGGTCAGCAAGGAAGACGTCTCGCAGGCGGTGCGCGCGCGCATCCGCCGCGCCGACCGCATCCGCGAGCTCAGCCACGAGGCGATCATCCGCAACATCATGCTGATCGACACGGAGGGGGCGCAGACTGGCCAGATCAACGGCCTCTCCGTGCTGCAGCTCGGGCGCTTCTCCTTCGGCAAGCCGACGCGCATCACCGTCTCTCTGCGCATGGGCCAGGGCCGCGTGGTCGATATCGAGCGCGAGGTCAAGCTGGGTGGGCCGCTGCACTCCAAGGGCGTGCTGATCCTGCAGGGCTTCCTTGCCGGCCGTTTCCTGCCGGGACAGCCGCTGTCGCTCTCCGCCAGCCTGGTGTTCGAGCAGTCCTACGGCGGCGTCGACGGCGACAGCGCCTCCTCGACCGAGCTCTACGCGCTGCTCTCCGCGTTGGCGGAGCTGCCGATCGACCAGGGCCTGGCGGTCACCGGCTCGGTCAGCCAGAAGGGCGAGGTGCAGGCGATCGGCGGCGTCAATGAGAAGATCGAGGGCTTCTTCGACATTTGCCGCGCCCGCGGGCTCACCGGCAAGCAAGGCGTGCTGATCCCGCGCTCCAACATCGACCACCTGATGCTGCGGGAGGACGTGGTCGGCGCCGCGGCCAACGCGGAGTTCCACATCTACCCGATCGCCAACGTGGAGGAAGGCATCGAGCTGCTGACCGGGCGCCCCGCCGGCGAGCGCGATGCCGAGGGCCGCTATCCGGCCGACAGCGTCTATGGCCTGGTCGAGGCGCGGCTGGCCTCCTTCGCCGCCGAGCGCCGGACCATGTCCGGCGGCAGCTGAGGCGCGTTCGATCCAAGCTCGATGAGCTGCTATCCCATCTTTCGACACGGCCGCTGCGCGGCCTGCCCAAGATGAGGTCCCTGTCTTTGTCTGACCTTTGCTCACCTCATCCTGAACAGCCCGGCGAAAGCCGGGCGTGTCGAAGGATGGGCCAGGGGCCCGTGCCGCGATGACCCAGAGGGTGCACATCGTCGGCGCCGGCCTGGCGGGCCTCGCCGCCGCCGTCCGCCTGTCCCGGGCCGGCCGCCCCGTCGTGCTCTACGAAGCGGCGCCGCAGCCCGGCGGGCGCTGCCGCTCCTACGAGGACCGGCAGCTCGGCGTCACGCTGGACAACGGCAACCACCTGCTGCTCTCCGGCAACAGTGCCGCGCTCCGCTACCTCGACACCATCGGTGCAAGCGATAGCTTGGCCGGCCCCGCCGAGGCCCGCGTGCCCTTCCTCGACCTCGCCAGCGGCCAGCGCTGGGAGGTGCGGCCGCGCGGCCGCCTGCCGCTCTGGCTGAAGCGCGACATCCCCGGCGTGCGCCTCGCCGAGCTCGCTGACCTCCTGCGTCTGCGCTTCGCCGGCCCGAGGGCCACGGTAGCCGCCACGATGAAGCATCGGGGCGCGCTCTGGCACCGCCTGCTGGCACCCTTCACCATTTCCGCGCTCAACACGCAGCCCGAGGAGGCCGCCGTCCGCCTGCTCTGGGCCGTGCTGCGGCAATCGGTGCTGCGGGGCGCGGCGGCCTGCCGGCCGCTGATCGCGCGGCGCTCGCTGGCCGAGAGCTTCATCGACCCGGCGGTCGCGTACCTCCGCCGCGCCGGCGGCGAACTCAGGCTGGGCTGGCGCCTGCGCGCGATCGAGCGCCAAGATGACCAGGCAACGGGCCTCGACTTTACCGAAGGCAGCGTCTCGCTCTCCCAGGCGCAGCCAGCGATTCTCGCGGTTTCGCCCTGGGTCGCCGCCGAGCTCCTGCCGGAGCTGGACCTCGCCTTCGAGCCGCGGCCGATCGTCAACGCACATCTCCTGCTGCCTGAAGCGGCGCCGTTGCCGGACGACCTGCCGCTGCTGGGCCTCATCGGCGGCACGGCCGAGTGGCTCTTCGCGCGCGGCCGCGTCGTCAGCCTTACGGTCTCCGCCGCCGAAGCCATCGCCGGGCTGCCGCAGGACGAGCTGGCGCGCCGGCTCTGGGCCGACACCGCCAGGGCCCTGGCGCTGCCGCCCGACCCGCGCCCGCCGCTGCGCCTCATCGTCGAGCGCCGCGCCACCTTCGCCGCCACGCCCGCCGCCGCGGCCCGGCGGCCCGACCGGCTGACGCCCTGGCGGCACCTGCTGTTGGCCGGCGACTACACCGCGACGGGCCTGCCCTCGACCATCGAGGGCGCCATCCGCTCCGGCGACGCGGCGGCGGCCGCGCTCGGCGCCGGCTGATCAGGCGCGGCGCAGCCGGCCGCTTTCGTTCGCCTGGAAGCTGGCCGCCTCCTCCAGCAGCCAGTCGACGAAGCCCTGCACCACCGGCCGCTCGAGGTTGTGCTTCGGCGCCACGACGTAGTAGGCGAGCGGCGCCACCACGCTCAGCGGGAAGGGCCGCACCAGCCGCCCCTGGCGCAGGTCGTCGGCGACCAGCGCCGTGCTGCCGAGCGCAATGCCGCGGCCCTCGCGTGCCGCCTTCAGCGCCAGCTCGGAGATTTGGAAGTGCGGCCCGCTGCGGAAGTCGACGCTGTCCTCCACCCCGGCCGCCTTCAGCCACATGCGCCAGGTCGGATAATCCGGCCAGGCGTCGGCATCGATGTGAATCAGCCTGTGCTCGCCGAGATCCGCCGGCACCGTCAGCGCAGGCGCCAGCGCCGGGGCGCAGACCGGAAAGTATTCCTCGTCCAGCAGTTGGCGCTCGAACAGGCCGTGATAGCCGCCGGCGCCGAAGCGGATCGCCAGGTCGATCGAATCGGCAAGGAAGTCGGTCAGTCCCCACTTCGTCTCGATGCGCACGTCGATGTCGGGGTGGCGCGCCCAGTAGCGGTCGAGGCGCGGCAGCAGCCAGGCGCTGGCGAAGGATGGCGCCACCGAAATCACCAGCGCCGAAGGATCGGCCGCCCGGCGGATCGCCTCCACGCCGTCGACGATCTGCTGGAAGGCCAGGGTGAGCTGCGCCAGCCCGGCCCTGCCCGCCAAGGTCGGCACCACGCTGCGGCCGTTGCGCTCCAGCAGCTTCAGGCCGAGGTCCTCCTCCAGCAGCTTGATCTGGTGCGACACCGCGCCCGGCGTGACGGCGAGCTGCCGGGCCGCGGCGGTGACGCTGCCGCTGCGCGCGGCGGCCTCGTAGGCACGCAGCGCCGTGAGCGATGGGAGGCGACTCATATTTGAGGTTTCCTCAAAGTTCCGTCGAAAGCTTCTCGATTGTCACCGTGCCGGTGCCCGCCCACTTTCTCAGATAATCGGCCAAGGGCCGAATCGAAACGGCGCTCAGCGCCAGAGGAAAGCTAAATCATGTCCGCCGTCGTCATCAAAGGCCGCTTCGCCGAGGTGGCCGCGCCCTCAGCGCCCCGGGCGCGTCCGCGCCGGAGCCTGTTGCGGCAGCTCGTCGACTTCTTCCGCTTCCCTGCGGCCGAGCTCTACTCCGGCCAGCACGCCGCGGCCGCGCTGCAGATCGAGTTCCTCTATCCCCACCGCAAGACCTGGTGGGGCGGCTTCTAACGCTGCCACTCCCGGTGGCGCCACTGCGGCGCCGGGCCTCGGTCCGGCGCCGCTTCCTTTTCCGCCAGCTTGCCCGGCTCCGGGCGCTCGACTAGCGTGCCGCGCCTTGCGGTCGCCCGCGGAGCTCCTGCCCCTTTCATGGATCTTTCGCTCGAGATGCGCCGCCGTCAGGCGGTGGAGGAAGCGCTGGCCGTCGCGGGCCCGGCGCTGAAGGCGCTGCAGCGCCCGGACGGCCATTGGATATTCGAGTTCGAAGCCGACGCCACCATCCCGGCCGAGTACATCTTCCTGCACCATTTCCTGGGCGACATCGAGGGCGAGGCCTATCGCCAGCTGGAGCCGAAGCTCGCGCGCTACCTGCGCCGCATCCAGGGCAAGCACGGCGGCTGGCCGCTCTTCCCGGAGGGCGACTTCAACATCTCGGCCTCGGTCAAGGCCTACTGGGCGCTGAAGCTCGCCGGCGACCCGATCGACGCGCCGCACATGGCGCGCGCGCGCGAGGCGATCCTTGCCTTCGGCGGCGCGCAGAAGGCCAACGTCTTCACCCGCATCGCCATGGCGCTGTTCGGGCTGGTGCCCTGGCGCGCCGTACCGGTGATGCCGGTCGAGATCATGGTCTTCCCGCGCTGGTTCCCCTTCCACATCGCCAAGGTCTCCTACTGGTCGCGCACGGTGATCGTGCCGCTCCTCGTGCTGCTGCACTTGAAACCGCGCGGCAAGAACCCGACGGGTGTGCGCATCGACGAGCTCTTCCCGGCGCATCCCGACCATCTCAAGTACTCGATGAACGCGACCGGGACCTGGCTGGGCGCGGCCTTCGCCGCGCTCGATCGCGTGCTGCGTTTCGTGGTGCCGCGCCTCTCCAAGAAGCGCAAGACGCGCGCGGTCCGGGCTGCGGTCGATTTCATCCAGCCGCGACTGAATGGCGAGGACGGGCTCGGCGGCATCTTCCCGGCGATGGCCGGCGCGGTGATGGCCTATCACGCGCTGGGGCGCCCCTGGGACGACCCGGACTTCGCCATTGCGCGGGCCGCGGTGGAGAAGCTGGTGCTGGACAAGGGCGAGGACGCCTATGTGCAGCCCTGCCTCTCGCCGCTCTGGGATACCTGCCTTGCCGTCCATGCCCTGCTGGAGGCCGGCGAGGATCCGCAGAGCCCGACGATGACCCGCGCCTTCGACTGGCTGGGCGAGCGGGAGATCACCAAGGTCGCCGGCGACTGGGTCTGGCAGCGTCCGGGCCTGGCGCCGTCGGGCTGGGCCTTCCAGTACTGGAACGACTACTATCCCGACGTCGACGACACCGCGGCGGTGGTGACCGCGATGCACCGCGCCGGCGATCCGCGCTGGCAGCCGGCGATCGAGCGCGCCACCACCTGGATCATCGGCATGCAGTCGAAGAACGGCGGCTGGGGCGCCTTCGACGCCGACAACACGCACTATTACCTGAACCACATCCCCTTCGCCGATCACGGCGCGCTGCTCGACCCACCGACCGTCGACGTCTCGGCGCGCTGCCTTTCCATGCTGGCGCAACTCGGCTACGACCGGAGCCACCCGGCGGTCGCGCGCGCCGTCGACTTTCTGAGGCGGGAACAGGAGAAGGACGGCTCCTGGTACGGCCGCTGGGGCATGAACTACATCTACGGCACCTGGTCGGCGCTGATCGCGCTCAACGCCGCCGGCGAGGACCCGCAGGGCCCGACCGTGCGCCGCGCCGTGCGGTACTTGAAATCGTTCCAGCAGCCCGACGGCGGCTGGGGCGAGGACGGCGCCACCTACTGGCAGGAGCGGCGCGGCGAGGTGAAGGGCTCGACGCCTTCGCAGACCGCCTGGGCGGTCATGGGCCTGATGGCGGCGGGCGAGGTCGACGATCCGGCGGTGACGCGCGGCATCGACTATCTGCTGACCGCGCCGCGCCAGGGCGCAAAGTGGGAGGAGCAGCTGATGACCGGCGTCGGCTTCCCGCGGGTCTTCTACCTGCGCTACGTCGGCTACAGCGCCTACTTCTGCACCTGGGCGCTGGCGCGCTGGCGCAGCCTGAAGGCCGCCAACGCCGAGCGGCCGCAGTGGGGGCTTTAGCGCCGCGTCCGGCGCCCGATGTTATGATCGGGCCAAGCAAGGATGCCGAGGTACCCATGGTCACCCTGAACGAAGCCCTGCTCGACCAACGGCTCGCCGCCCTCGAGGCCAAGCGCGGCTGGAGCCCGCGGCTGATCTCCAAGCTGGAAGGGCACATCCGCAGCGCGGACGACCGCGCCCTCTTCCGCATCAACCCGCTGAGCTTCGCCGCCGAACGCGGCCTGAACGAGGGCGAGATCATCGACCTCTTCCTGCACGCCACCGCCGCAGGCCTCTTCGAGATGAACTGGATGCTGCTCTGCCCGATCTGTTCGGGCGTCGTGCAAAGCTTCCAGCGGCTGAACAGCGTGGAGAAGCAGTACTACTGCTACCCCTGCCAGGCCGGTTTCGACGCCAAGCTGGACGAGTACATCGCCGTCGCCTTCACCGTGAGCCGCGAAATCCGCGACATCGCCTTCCATCACCCTGAGCGGCTGTCGGCGCGCGACTATTTCTTCGAGTACTGCAGCTCCTGCGAAGGCTGCCTGCCGGACGGCACGCCCTTCGTGCGGCTGCAGGAAGCGGCGACGCAGCAGATCGTCCACCTGCCTCCCGGACAGACGACGCGCGTGGAGGTCGAAGTCAGCGAAGGCTCGCTGGCGGGCATCAGTCACGAAGGGGGCGTGGCAATCTTCTTCCGCGTTGCCGGCGCCCCGGCGACTGCGCCGCAGCACTTCGACCTGGTATTCGGCGAGCGGGTGCAAAGCTACGACACCCGCACGGTGGCGCCAGGCCGCATGGTCTTCGACATCCGCAACGACCGGTCGGAGCGCGGCACGCTGCTCATGGCCGGGCTGCCGCCGGGCTACGAGCCGAGCCTGACGCCGCTCAGCTTCACGCCCTTCCTCAGCGGCAAGCGCCTGCTGACCTCGCAGACCTTCCGCGACCTCTTCCGCACCGAGGTGATCGGCAGCAGCGGCGGGCTCGGCATCGCCGACATCGCGCTTCTCTTCACCGACCTCAAGGGCTCGACCGGCCTCTACGACCGCATCGGCGACCTCAACGCCTTCAACCTGGTGCAGCAGCACTTCGAGCGGCTGCAGGAGATCACCGTCCGGCACCGCGGCGCCATCATCAAGACCATCGGCGATGCGGTGATGGCGGCCTTCCTGGAGCCGGCCGACGCGGTCAAGGCGGCGCTCGCCATGCGCCAGGAGATCGCCTCCTTCCGGCCCAGCCACGCCGGCCGCGACCTGATCCTGAAGATCGGCATCCACAAGGGAGCGGCCATCGCGGTGACGCTGAACGACCGCCTCGACTACTTCGGCCAGACGGTGAACATCGCCGCGCGCGTGCAGCACCTGGCCGATGCCGACGACATCTACCTCTCCGAGGCGGTTTTCGAGGTGCCCGCGGTGAAGGCCGCGGTCGGCGACCTGCCGGTGGAAACCAAGAGCGCCAAGCTGCGCGGCATCCTCGAGGAACAGCGCGTCTACCGCATCGGCGTCGGGCAGGCCGCGTGACGGGCCGGTACGCTAGGGGCGACGGCCGCCGACGTACTTCGTCGATATCCTCGCCAACCAGCGCAGCGGCACGCTCTACACCAGCGTGACAAACGATCTCGGTCGGCGCTTCTACCAGCACCGAAACGCAGAGATCGAAGGCTTCACCAAAGAACTATGGCGTCACGAGGCTGGTCAGGTTCGAAGTGCACGAGTCCGTGGAAGCTGCCATCCGGCGCGAGAAAGGCATCAAGCGTTGGCGTCGAGCCTGGAAGCTGGCGCTGATCGAAAAGGAAGACCAGCAGTGGCGCGACCTCTACGAAGAACTTTCTCCCTAGCCTCCCACACTGTCATGTGTGGACGGCGCCCGTTTTGCAAGGTGATTGGGCAGATGTTGGTTTGCAGGTTTGCGGTCATGTGTCCGGCCTGTTGTCGGGTGGCTGGGCCACCCTGGCCATGATGGACTTCGCGCGCAGGGATCCCAATCATCCCGACGGATTGGTCGATGACAGCAGCGGGTTGTTCCCTGCGATTGCGAACCTGAACCTCCATCAGTCTCCTTAACTTCCTTGCAAAGCCGTTGTTTGGTTCCTCAGCAGGCGCGGTAGCTGGGATCGTAGCTGCGCTGGTTGGCGACCAGGGCCCAGGCGATCCTGGCGGTCTTGTTGGCGAGCGCGACGGCAGCGACCCGCGCCGGCCGCCTGGCGAGCAGGGCTCTGGTCCAGGCGGCGGCTGGGGTGGTGGCCTTAGGTGCGCGCCGGAGCTGGGAGGTGGCGCCGAGCACGAGCAGCCTGCGCAGGTAGCCGTTGCCCATCTTGGAGATCGATCGCAGGCGGGTCTTGCCGGCGGTGGAGTGCTCCTTGGGGGTAAGGCCGAGCGCAGCGGCGAAGGCTTTGGCGGAGGAGAAGTGGTCGGCCTGGCGCAGGATGACGGCGAGCGCCGTGGCGCTCAGCGGCCCGACGCCAGGGATCGGCGCCAGGCGCTGGCTCAAAGCATCGCTACGGTGCCAGGCAAGGATGGCGCGGTCGAGAGCGAGAACCTGCCCCCTGGCGCTCTCGAGCTGATCGGCCAGCGCCAGCACGGCCTGCTGTGCCAGAGCCGGCAGCCTGGGATCGCCGTTGCGCAGCAGGGTGAGCAGCGCGGCGGCGCCGATCGCGCCCTTGGCAGCAACGATGCCGAACTCCGCCAAGTGCGCGCGCAGAGCGTTGATCAGCATGGTGCGCTGCCTGATCAGCAGGTCGCGGCTCTTATGCAGCATCAAGACCGACTGCTGCTCCATGCTCTTGGCCGCCACCAGCCGCACGCCCGGCCGGCCGGCCGCCTCGCAGATCGCTGCCGCATCCAGCGCGTCGTTCTTGCCCCGCCGCACGTAGGCCTTCACCGTCCTCGTCGGCACCAGGCGAACCTCGTGACCGTAACCCGCGATCACCCGCGCCCAGTGGTGCGCGCTGGCGCAGGCCTCCAGCCCCACCATGCAAGGCGCAAGCCCGGCAAAGTAACGCTCCACCTGGCTGCGCCGCAGCTGCCGGCGCACCAGCACCGACCCGTCGGCGCCAACGCCGTGCACCTGAAATGACTGCTTCGCGATGTCGAGACCGATCATGCTAACTTCCATGGCGGACGGCTCCCATTCCTTGGTTGTGGTGACAGTCACAACCACTTTGGCACCTAGATGCCGTGAGGTGGGCGCCGTCCACTCCATCATCCCGGAAGCGGCGTAGC
>Ga0214471_10003756_pt1 | contig 11746 bp, 9 predicted proteins | sample RVTome_5_FD_207665 | JGI IMG/M metagenome (GOLD analysis project Ga0214471, IMG submission 207665) | Soil microbial communities from uranium-contaminated site in the Upper Colorado River Basin, Wyoming, United States - RVT142D155 | ecosystem: Environmental > Terrestrial > Soil > Contaminated >... | reverse complement strand
TGGAGACTCGGCCGAACCGAGGAGGGACTGCGGATCGTACCGACCACCCCGCGATCTGCCTGGGAGCCGCGCGTCGCGATCCACGCCACGTGCAGCGGCGCCCACACACGCGAGTACATGGTCTACAACCCCGAGCTCGCCGCCTTCCACCGAAGCCCCGAGCCCGGATGCACGTGCGGGATCCACGCGATCAAGGACCCGGCGCGATTGGCGCGTTCGGGCCGGTCGGCGGCGGTCGTCGGCCGGGTCGCGATGTGGGGCCGCGTGATCGAGCACACGAAGGGCTATCGCGCCGAGTTCGCCTACCCATCGCGCCTGCGGCTCGTGTGCTCGTGGTGCCTGTGGTACGGGCGACTGCCCGCGGTACCCGATCGGGTCTTCGAACGCGGCGGCGAGCTCCGCCCGGCGTGCGAAGCCCACCGGAAGCGTCCGGCCGCGGTCGGGACGCCGCTCGACGTGGAGCGGGTCCAGCAGGAGCTGCTCGACACGTACGGGATCGAGCCGCTGCCCGTCGAGTCGTTCCACGCGGTGGACGAGCGCCACCCGGCAGGTCTCATCACCCGGGTGCTGCGGGTGTTCGATCGCGAGCGCGCGTAGGGCCCGGCCGCCTCAGAGCTCGATCTCGGCCGCAACCTGCTGCAGCCCCTCGATCGAGACCGCGAGGAACTCATCGAGCGGGAGCCCGAGCCCCTCTTCCGCGCCGGTGACCTCGTCCCGGTTCACGCCGGGCGCGAACGCCTTCTCCTTCAGCTTCTTCTTCACCGAGGAAACCTTCATCCCGGTGGCCTTCTCCGGGCGCACGAGCGCGGCCGCGACGAGCAGGCCGGCGACGGCGTCGGCGTGCACCACCGCGACGGACATGCGGTCGGTCCGGTACTCCGGCCACGCGTGCGCAAGGACGCCGTTGATGACACGTTCGTCGACGCCGGCCTCACGGAGCCACCCCTCGGCGACGCGCGCGTGGTTCGCCGCGTCGTCACCGGTGTGATCCTGGTCCAGGTCGTGGAAGAGCCCGGTAAGGCCCCACAGGTCCTCGTCCTCCCCGAACCGCCGGGCGAGCGCCCGCATGACGCCCTCCACCGAGATGAGGTGGCGGACGGTGGTCTCTTTCAGGCTCTTCTCCCGTGCGAACGCGTGCGCGCGCTCTCGATCCATCACGGGACCTCGGGCGCCCGCAGGTGGAACGGCACACTCGTCACCACGACGTTGGGCTCGAAGAGCAGCAACCGCTTGAAGTAGAACGCCGTCTGGTTGTGGAGCAGGTTCTCCCACCAGTGGGTCGGGATGAACTCTGGAAGCACCACCGTCGCGATCGTATCGCCGTTCCGGGTGTACTTGCGGATCTCGGAAAGCAGGGGCTCTCCGAACTCTCGGAACGGCGCCTCGACGAGGACGAGCGGCACGTCGATCCTGCGCTCATGCCACTCATCGATCACGCTCTCGGTCTCCTCCGGATCTGAGACTAGGAACATCCCCTCGAGCCTCGTCGGCCGCAGCGACTTCGCGTAGATGAGTGCCCGGACGGTCGCGTCGTGGACGGCGGAGACCGGGACGAGCACAACGCTGCGCTCGGGCTCGACCGGATGATCGCGGTGCGCGCTCGCGATCTCCATCTCCTCGGGGACCAGCGGGACGTCGGTTACGACTACCCCGGGCTCGAACAGGAGCGAGGTCTTGAGACGCAGCGCCTTCCGGTTCCCGATGAACTGCAGCCACGACCTCCCCCGAAGCTCCTCGGCGATCACCACCGTCACGAAGTCCTCGGGACGCCGAGGGATGCCCTGGATGAAGGCGCGAAGGGCCCGCAGGAGCTTGTCGTCGGCCTCCTCGAGCAACTCGAGCCGTCCAAGGCGAGGAGCGGAGGTTTCCCAGGCCGCAGCGGTCTCGGCGAACCGCTCGGGCGGGCCGATGAACAACGGATGCACGATCTCCGGGCGAAGCGCCCGGAGATAGCTCACAGCGTCGAGCGTCGCCGTGTCCAGCTCCTTCACCAAGAAGATGAAGGTGTTCTTCGCCTCCCGGTCGGCGGTGAGACGCCGCGCCCGGAGCATCTGACCGACGCGCTCGTAGTGACGGTTCACCGCAAGGAAGAACAAGATGATGATGGGCATGGCCGTGATCACGATCCACGCGCCGCGCGCGAATTTGGTGATGGTGACGATGACGAGGACCACACCGGTCGTCGCCGCACCGATCCCGTTGATGATCGCGCTCCGCAGCCATCGCTCCTCGCGCAACCGCATCCACCGCCGGACCATGCCGGCCTGCGACAGCGTGAACGCCGTGAACACCCCAACGACGTAAAGCTGGATCAAACGCGTGAGGTTGGCGTCGAACACGTAGATCAGCAGGCACGCGAGCACCGCCAGGACCAGGACACCGTTCGAGAAGACGAGCCGGTCGCCGCGGTTGCGGAACTGCGACGGCATGAACCGGTCGCGTGCGAGGATCGCGGATAGCCGTGGGAAGTCCTGATAGGCGGTGTTCGCGGCAAGGATCAAGATCCCGGCCGTGAACCCCTGCAGCAGATAGAACAGGAACCCGCCGCCGAAGACCGTCTGGCCGATCTGCGCCAGGACGGACGCCCCCTCGAACCCCTCCCGCACCCGTACCTCGAGCTCCCGGGCGAGATAGGTGATCCCGAGGAACATCGTGATGCTGATCGATCCCATGATCGCCAGCGTCGCGGCGGCGTTCCTCGCCTGCGGCCGGCGGAACGCCTGGACGCCGTCGGCGATCGCTTCGACCCCCGTGAGCGCCGTGGCGCCGGACGCGAAGGCGCGAAGGATCAAGAAGAGGCCGAGCGCCTGATGCTCCGGCAGCGCGAGGCCGGCCGTCTCGGCCGTCGGGCACGCGGACAGGCACTGGGCGAACCCCGCCGCGAGCGTCAGGTACACCATCGCGACGAAGCCGTAGGTCGGGACGGCGAACACCGTGCCGGCCTCTTTGACGCCCCGAAGGTTGGCGAGCGTGATCAGCGCCACGAATCCGACCGCGATCGCCACTCGGTGCTCCTCGAGGCTCGGGGCGGCCGAGCTGACGGCGATGGTTCCTGCCGTGACGCTCACGGCGACCGTGAGCACGTAGTCGGTCAAGATCGCGGCCGCCGCGGTCAGTCCCGGCAGCGTTCCGAGGTTCTCGCGAGAGACGATGTAGGAGCCGCCGCCGTTCGGATAGGCGCGAACGGTCTGGCGGTATGACGTGATGACGATGACCAGAAGGATCGAGATCGCGATCGCGATCGGCATCATCAGCGAGAGCGCGGCGGCACCCGCCAGAGCCAGGACGAGCATCATCTCCTCGGTCGCGTAGGCGACGGAGGACAAGGGGTCCGAGCTGAAGACGGGCAGCGCAAGGACCTTGGGGAGGAGCTGGTGCTCCTGCTTGCTCGACGCGATCGCGCGTCCGAGGACGAGCCGCTTCAGCAGCCCGCCGGATCGCGGTGGAGGGGTCGCCGTCTTCGCCACGGGTGCGATGTTACGGGGGAGCGGCGGTCATCCGTGCGTGGTGCGTGAGTCTTCTTAGAGCGATGTCGCGACGGACCGAGAAGGATCGTCCTGGGGTCGGTCACCCGCGAGATGGAACGGAACGCTCGTCACCACGACACCCTGCTCGAACAGGAGCAGCCGCTTCAAGAAGAGGGCGGTCTGGTTGTGGAGCAGGAGCTCCCAACGCCGCCGAACGACGAGCTCGGGCAATACCACGGTGACGACCGTGCCCTCGTTGGCGGTATGCCTGCGTACCTCGTCGAGGATGGGTGTGGTGAGGTCGCGGAACGGCGCCTCGACGATGGAAAGCGGGACCCCCATCTCCCACTCGAACCATTCGTCCATGACGCTCAGCTCTTCGTCGGCATCCAAGACGAAGTAGAGCGCCGTCACGGTTGCCGCGTTCAGGGATCTGGCGTAAACCACCGCTCGAGCCGTCGCCGCGTGGACGGCGGACACCGGGATCAGAACCACGTTCTGCAGGGGCTCGACGGGCTGTTCCGCGTGGATCGACACGAGAGGGCGTTCCTCGGGCAGGAGCGGAACGTTGGTCACGACGACCCCCGCCTCGTACAGGAGCGAGGCCTTCAGCCAGAGGCTGGAGCGGCGACGGACGAACTGGAGCACCGAGCGGCTCTCCAGCTCTTCTGGGACAACGACCGTGAGGAATTCCTCGTCGAGGTCTCGCCGGATCGACCGCAGGAACGCACGCAGGCTGCGGATGCGGCCTCCGTTCATCGGAAGCTCCACGAGCCGGCCCATCCGCGGCGCGAACGACAGCCACCGTTCCGCCGACGCCTCGAACGCATCCGGACGCCCGATGAAGAGCGGGGTCACCTGCTCGGGACGGAGGGCGCGCAGGTAGGACACGGCGTCCGCGGTCCCCAGGCCCAGATCGGAAACGAGCAGGACGAAGGTGTTGGGTATCCGCTCGACACGAGGCCGAGCGGCGCGAAGGACGGCTCCGACCAGCCGATAGTGCCGGTTGACGGCGAGGAAGAACGCGATGATCACCGGCACGGCGGCGATCACGATCCATGCCCCGTGGACGAACTTCGTCATCGCGACGATGACGAGGACGATGCCGGTGGCCGCGGCTCCGATCGCGTTGATCACGATGCTCCTGCGCCATCCCGGCTCCTTCGTTCGGTGCCATCGCCGGACCATCCCGGCCTGCGAGAGGGTGAACGCCGTGAACACGCCGACCACGTAGAGCTGGATCAGTCGGGTGAGGTTCGCGTCGAACACGGCGATCAGGGCGACCGCCAGTACCGAGAGCACGATGATGCCGTTCGAGAACACGAGTCGATCCCCGCGGTTCTTGAACTGCGAGGGCATGAAACGGTCTCGCGCGAGGATCGCCGACAGGCGCGGGAAGTCCTGATAGGAGGTGTTCGCGGCAAGGACGAGGATCCCTGCCGTAAGGGTCTGCAGCGCGAAGAAGGGCAGCGTTCGGCCAAACACGGTCTCGCCGATCTGGGACAGCACCGAACGTGACGCGGCGATCTCCTCGTTCACGCGAACATGCAGCAGCACGGTCATGGCGGTGATCCCGAGGAACATCGTCACCGTCATCGCGCCCATCATCGCCAGCGTCGTCGCCGCGTTACGGGCCTGTGGCCGCCTGAACGCCGGGACGCCGTTCGAGATCGCCTCGACGCCAGTGAGAGCGGTCGATCCGGACGAGAACGCGCGCAGGATCAGGAACAGACCCAGACCCGCCTGCGCCTCCAGGGGGAGGTCGGCGGTCTCGGCCAGGGGACATCCCGAGAGACAGCGGAGGAAACCGGTCGCGAGCAGCGCGTACACGATCGCGACGAAGCCGTACGTGGGAAGCGCGAATAGGACGCCGGCTTCCTTCACCCCGCGCAGGTTCGCGAGCGTGAGCAGAACGACGAACCCGATCGACAGCGCGACCTTGTGATCGACGAGGGAGGGCGCCGCCGACGTGATGGCGAGCACCCCGGCCACCACCGAAACCGAGACCGTCAACACGTAGTCGACCAGGAGTGCGGCAGCGGCCACGAGACCCGGCATCTTCCCGAGGTTCTCGTGCGCGACGATATACGAGCCGCCGCCGTTCGGATAGGCGCGGACGGTCTGACGGTAGGAAACGATCACGATGACCAACACGGTCGCGATGGTGAGCGCGATCGGGATCCGATAGACGAGCGCCCCGGCTCCTGCCGTGACGAGGACGAGCATCATCTCCTCGGTCGCGTAGGCGTTGGATGACAGAGGGTCCGAGGAGAAGACCGGGAGTGCCAGGAATTTGCGGAGGAGTTGGTGCTCGAGCTTATGACTCGCGAGCGCGCGGCCGACGAGGACGCGCTTCACGGCGGTCGACGACATGACTTAGCGGGCGTCCTGCCGGCCGCCAGAGACCGGTGCGTCCGGCAGATCGGGAGCCTCCTGCTCGGGCCACCAGCCTGCCTCCATCCGTTCGAGCACGTCCCCGAGTAGGTCCGCCTCCGCAGAGGCGCTCGCCCACTCGCGCCAGCTGAGCCAGAGACGGAGCAGCGGGCCGAGCAACAGTCCGACGAAGGAACCGATGACGAAACCGATCAACAGATCCGAGGAGAATCCCGCGGCGACCATGCCCATCACGTTGCCGCGCAGGGCGTCAGGAAGGCATAAGCATCGGCGGCTGGGGCGTAAAGATCCTGTAAGTGTTCCGAAGCTCACGCACGTCGCCGGGGTCTCGTTCCGCCGGCTCGCTTGTGGCTCGTCGGCCAGGACGACAAGCTTGCCCCGATGCGGCTGCCGAAGGTCAGGACTCACGAGGGATGGGGCGTGATTCGACCGGCGCTCACGGCCATCGCCTTCGCGGGCGCAGCGACATCGGTCGCGAGGCTTCCCGACGAGACGTCCACCGCGAGCGCCGCGCTCCTGTACGTCCTCGCCGTCACCGGTGCCTCGGCCGTCTCGGGACTCCCGGCGGGACTCGCGACGTCGGTCCTGTCCTTCCTCGCCCTGAACTTCTTCTTCACGGAACCCTTCCACACGCTCAACGTGGCCAAGCCCGAGGACCTGATCGCGCTCGCCGCATTCCTGGTCGTCTCGCTGATCGTCGGCACGCTGCTTTCGACAGCCGTCTCACAGCGGGCGCGCGCCGAACGGCGGGAGCGGGAGGCGCTCCTGCTCCAGCGGTTCGGCACCAGACTGCTGTCGGGTGAGGCTCCTGCGGACGTCCTGAAGAGCTTCGCGACGGCCGTGACGGACCTTTTCCCCGTCGGCCGCTGCGAGATCAGGACCGATCTCATCGACGAGCCGGTGGTGTCGCAGCGCGGCGACCTCCCGGTCTCGGCGGAGCCGACCGAGGTGATCCCGATGATCGCGACGGGGCACGAGAGCGGGCAGATCCTCCTGTTCGGCCAGACTCCCCAGACGCGGATCACCGAGGAGGAGCGAAGCGTCGTACGGACCTTCGCGAGCCAGATGGGTCTGGCGCTCGAGGGCATACGGCTGGGAGTGGAGGCGTCCCGGGCGCGTCTGGAGGCGGAGACGAACCGCCTCCGTGCGGCGCTGTTCTCGTCGGTCACCCATGACCTTCGAACGCCGCTCGCCTCGATCACCGCATCCGTCACCAGCCTTCAGGGCAAGGATGCGAGCTTCACGCGCGAAGACCGCCGAGACCTGCTCGAGACCATCCGTCAGGAAGCCGACCGGCTGAACCGCCTTGTCGGAAACCTCATGGACCTTTCCCGGATCCGGGCCGGCGCGTTGGTCCCCACCACGTCTCCGGCGGCGATCGACGAGGTGATCGAAGGGGTGGTCGCGCGGCTCCAACCGCTCTTCGCGCTTCACGAGATCCGCCTCATGCTTCGAGACAACCTCCCGGAGGTGCCGATCGACGTCGTGCAGATCGACCAGGTCGTCACGAACCTGTTGGAGAACGCGGTGAAATTCAGCCCGGGTGGCACGCCCGTCACGATCTCGGCCGGACGATGGCAGGACGTCGTCGAGGTTCGCGTCGCGGACCGAGGCCCCGGGGTCCCACACGAGGATCGCGACCGGGTGTTCGAACCATTCGTGCGCGGCGACCGGAACGCCTCGGAGGGCGCGGGACTCGGTCTGTCGATCGGACGGGCCATCGTCGAGTCCCACGGGGGACGGATCTGGATCGAGGGAACCCCGGGAGGAGGCACGACGGTCGTGTTTCAGCTTCCCGTGAGGTCGTAGTGGCAGCCGGGAACGTCCTCGTGGTGGACGACGACGCCCAGATCCTGCGGGCGCTCCGAACGAGCCTGAAAGCTCGCGGGTACGAGGTACGCACCGCTCCGAACGGCGAGACGGCGCTCGAGATCTTGGCCCAGGAAACCGTGGACCTGGTCGTTCTGGACCTCGGCCTTCCCGGCATCGACGGCCACGAGGTCATCAGGAGGGTTCGCGGATGGTCAGACGTACCGATCATCGTCCTCACCGTCCGGGACACCCAGGAAGAGAAGGTCGCGGCGCTGGACGCCGGAGCCGACGACCATGTCACCAAGCCGTTCGCGATGGCGGAGCTCCTGGCGCGGATGCGGGCGGTCCGTCGGCGGGCCGGCATCGAACCGGCCCGGGCCGTGCTCCGGTTCGGCGAGCTCGAGATCGACCTGGCACGAGAAGCGGTGAAGCTCGACGGCGCGCTCTTGCACCTCACCCCCACCGAGTACCGGATGCTCGAAGCCATGGCGACGCATCCGGGCAAGCTCCTCACCCATACCTGGTTGCTGCAGAAGGTCTGGGGTCCGAGTTACGCGCAGGAGTCGCACTATCTCCGCGTCTACATCCGCCAGCTCCGCCGTAAGCTCCAAGACGATCCCGCGCGCCCGCGCTTCATCCTCACCGAGTCGGGCCTGGGCTACCGGTGGATGCCCGAACCCCAGGCCGAGCCGGAGGATGAGAGCTGATGCGCGGGAGCGCATGTCGTCGCGCGAGACTCCTCGACGAACGCGAACCCACCGCGGCGCGCTAACCTACCGAACCGTGCACATCGTCATCATGGGCTGCGGCCGCGTCGGCATCCTCCTCACCCAGGAGCTCGGGAAGGCCGGCCACCAGCTGGCCGTGATCGACAAGAACGCGAGCGCCTTCGATCGTCTTCCGCCCGACTTCGAGGCCCGGAAGATCGTAGGTCTCGGCTTCGACCGCGAGGTGCTGGAGGAGGCGGGGATCAAGGAGGCGGACGCGTTCCTTGCCGTCTCGAGCGGCGACAACTCGAACATCGTCTCGGCGCGCGTCGCACGCGAGCACTACCACGTGCCGAAGGTGATCGCGCGGATCTACGACCCGATGCGCGCCGACATCTACGAGCGGCTGAACATCCCCACGGTCTCCACGACCCGGTGGGGCGTGAAGCAGATCATCCTGATGCTCAGCCACCCGGGCGACGAGATCAAGGAGTCCCTGGCGGCGGGTGACCTGTTCCGGATGCGGGTCGAGGTGCCACCGCACCTGGTCGGCAAGAAGGTCTCGGAGCTGAACGTCGACGGCAAGATCCTGGTCGCCGGCGTCGACCGGGGAGGCAAGGGGTTCATCCCCGTGGCTTCGAGCACGTTCCAGGAGGGCGACGTCGTTGCCCTCATCGTCCAGAAGGACGCGCTCGAGGAGCTCGACGAGCTGCTCCGGCCGACGGCGGAGCGCTGACGTGCGCGTCATGATCAGCGGCGCTGGAGCCGTCGGACGGCATCTCGCTGCGGACCTCGCCAAGCGCGGCCACGACGTGACACTGATCGAGCAGGATCCCGACGTCCTCGAGACCGCGAAGGAGTGGGCCCCCAGCGTCCACGTTCTCCTCGGCGACGCCTGCGAGCCGTGGGTGCTGGAGAAGGCCGACCTGCGCACGACCGAGGTCGTCGTGGCGGCCACCGGCGACGACGAGGACAACCTGGTGACGGCTCTGCTCTCGAAGCAGGAGTTCGGCGTCCCCCGCGTGCTCGCACGCGTGAACCACCCCGACAACGAGTGGCTGTTCAACGAGCAGTGGGGCGTGGATGCGGCGGTATCACCACCCCACATCCTGACGGCGATGGTCGAGGAGGAGGTCACGGTCGGCGACCTCGTGCGACTGTTGCCGCTCGAGCGAGGCGGGATCTCGATCGTCGAGATGACCGTTCCGGCCGTCGCGCCGAACGCCGGCCGGCCGCTCTACGAGCTTCGCCTGCCTCCGGACTCGACGATCGTCGCGATCATCCGCGAGAGCCACGTCGTGATCCCCCAGCCCGAGACCGTGATCGCGCCGGGCGACGAAGTGCTCGCCCTCACGGTGCCGGATTCCGAGAACGCGCTCCGAACAGCGATCTGCGGCGAATCGTCCTCCTGAACCGGCTACGCGCCGAATTCGAACGTCGGGTTCACCATCCGTAGCTCGCCCCGCTGCTCCGCGATCACGCCGTCGACCACGAGCTTCGTCCCAAGCCTGAGGCCCGGGATCGTACGGCGGCCCATCCACACGAGGGTCACCTCTCCCGTCCCGTCGTACAGCAGGACCTCGAGCGATTCGTTGCCTTCGAGCGGCCGGATCGTGATGCGCCGAACCACGCCGGCGAGCTTCAGGTGTGAGCGAGGCGTCGCGTCGCGGATCCGAACGGTTCCAGGGACGCTCGCCGCCCACCCCTCGATCTCCTCCGCGTACCGCTGCTCGTCGCTCTCGGCCACCCGGCTGAAGAACCGGCGGATCGGGGCGAGGATCGCCATCGCGCGAGCGTATCCGGCTAGGTGACCGAGGAGGTCTCTCGCGCCGGCGCGGGGGGGTCGGCGCGCTCGATCATCAGCTCGGACTTCTGGGACTTCGACCACCAGATGGCGAACCCGACGATCAGCACCGCGACGACGACGACGACGATCCGCACGACCTCGCTCTCGGCCTGCTCGACGACGACGGGCGCGAACAGGAGCGCGACGAGGTTCATGACCTTGATGAGCGGGTTCAGGGCCGGGCCGGCCGTGTCTTTGAACGGGTCGCCGACCGTGTCGCCGATCACGGCGGCCTTGTGCGCCTCCGAGCCCTTGCCGCCGTAATGCCCCTCCTCGATGTACTTCTTCGCGTTGTCCCAAGCACCGCCCGAGTTCGACAGCATGACGGCGAGGAGCTGCCCGGTCAGGATCGACCCGGCGAGGAACGCCCCGAGCGCCTCGGCCTCGAGCGCGAACCCGACGATGATCGGGCTGAGGATAGCGAGCAGGCCCGGCGTCATCAGCTCGCGCAGTGACGTCTTCGTGCAGATGTCGACGACGCGCGCGTAGTCCGGCTTCTCCGTGTAGTCCATGATCCCCGGGTGATCGCGGAACTGGTTCCGCACCTCGACCACGACCTGTGAGGCGGCGCGCCCGACCGCACGGATCGCGAGCGAGGAGAACAGGAAGGCGACGGCGCCACCGATCAAGAGGCCGACGAGCACGTCGGGCTGGTCGATGCGAACGCCCAGGAAGTCGAACCCGGCCTCGATCAGCGCTGTCTCGAACGACCCGAACAGGGAGGTTGCCGCGATGACTGCCGTCGCGATCGCCATCCCCTTCGTGATCGCCTTCGTCGAGTTCCCCACGGCGTCCAACCCGGTGAGCACCTGCGCGGGACGCCCCTCGAACTCCCCCGACATCTCGGCGATGCCCTGCGCGTTGTCCGAGATCGGGCCGTACGTATCCATCGAGACGATCACGCCCACGGTCGTGAGCATCCCCATGCCGGTCAGCGAGATGAAGTACAGGCGCTCGGCCGTCCCGTCGCCGAGCACGAACGCGCCGACGATGACCCCGCAGATGATCAGGATCGACCAGACGGTCGACTCGAGCCCGACGGAGAACCCCGAGAGGATCGTGGTCGCCGGTCCTGTCTGCGTTGACTCGGCGATCTCCTGCACCGGCTTGTACTTGGTGTCCGTGAAGTACTGCGTGAGGATCTGGATCACGCTCGCGAGCACGAGGCCGAGCAGCACGGCGATCGCCGGCCGGTACTCGTCCATGTACATCCCGCTGATCACGAAGACGGCCGCGGCCGAGATCGCGGCCGAGAGGAAGAAGCCGCGGTTGATCGCCTTCATCCCGTGCTCGTCCTCGCTCCGCGGGGACACGGCGACGATCCCGATGATCGACGTGATCACACCGACCGCGCGCACGAAGAGCGGGAACATCACGCCGGCGATCGCGCCGATCTCGGTGCCGGCGAACGCGGCGGCGCCGAGGATCAGCGAGGCGACCAGCGTGACCTCGTAGGACTCGAAGAGGTCGGCGGCCATCCCGGCGCAGTCGCCGACGTTGTCGCCGACGTTGTCGGCGAT
>Ga0214471_10003754_pt1 | contig 11751 bp, 9 predicted proteins | sample RVTome_5_FD_207665 | JGI IMG/M metagenome (GOLD analysis project Ga0214471, IMG submission 207665) | Soil microbial communities from uranium-contaminated site in the Upper Colorado River Basin, Wyoming, United States - RVT142D155 | ecosystem: Environmental > Terrestrial > Soil > Contaminated >... | reverse complement strand
AATCCACTGCAGCCCGGACGACTTCATCTGGACCGTCAACGACAACCAGCACTGCATCAAGAAGTACACGACCGAGGGCAAGCTCGTCCTCACGATCGGCATCGAGGGGCAACAGGCCGAGAAGTGGAGCGGCACGCCGTTCAACCGCCCGACCAACATGGCGATCTCGCCCAACACCGGTGACGTCTACGTCACGGACGGCTACGGCAACAGCCGTGTGCACCGCTACACCTCGGAAGGCAAGCACATCGTCTCGTGGGGCGCGCCGGGCGTGGACCCGGGCGAGTTCCAGGTGCCGCACAATGTGGTCATCGACGAAAACGAGGACGTCTACGTGACGGACCGCGAGAACTACCGCCTGCAGGTCTTCGACAACCAGGGCAACCTGAAGACGATCTGGCAGAACATCTACCGCCCCCAGGCGCTATGCATGGACGCCGAAGGCACGATCTACATCGGCGAGCAGCTGATGGAGAACGAGCTGTTCGACTACGGCAAGGTGGGGCACCGGCTGAACGCCTATCGCAAGGACGGGACGCGGCTGGCCCGCATCGGCGACCCCATGATCGGGGATGGGCCGGCGCAGTTCATCGCGCCGCACGGCTTCGGCGTCGACAGCCAGGGCAACCTCTACGTCGGCGAGGTGTCGTACACCGTCTACGGGCGGCGGCTCGACCCACCGCAGACGTTCCGCTGCTTCCGCAAGCTGCGCCGTTTGAGCTGAAAGCGAGGGTCAGACGTGGCGCTAGAAAAAGGCTGGCAGGGGCGATTCCTCGAAGACTTCACGGTCGGCGCCGTATACCGCTGCCGCTACGGACGGACCGTGACGGAGGCGGACAACATCCAGTTCACGCTGCAGACCAACAACACCAACCAGATCCACTTCAACCGCGACTACGGCGAGCGCAGCGGCTTCGACGGCTGCCTCGTGAACTCTCTACTCACGATGTCGATCGTGGTCGGCATGTCGGTGCCGGACGTCAGCGAGAACGGCGTGGCGCTGGGCTTCGAGGACGTGAAGCTGCCGGCGCCGGTACGGCCGGGCGACACCCTGTACTCCGAGAGCGAGGTCGAGGAGGTGCGTGAGTCGAAGTCTCATCCTGAGCAGGGCATCGTGACGGTGCGCACGCGGGGCTACAACCAGCGCGGCGAGACGGTGATCGAGTTGCGGCGCAGCATCCTGGTCTGGAAGCGGGCCCACGCGCCGTCGCGGGACATCTTCCCGGCGCCGAAGGCGTGACGATGGACTTCAGCAGCAGCGACGAGCAACGCGCCATCCGCGCCGCCGTGCGCGAGCTATGCAAACCGTTCGGTGGCGAGTACTGGCGCGAGACGGACGCCAACCGGGGCTACCCGGAGGAGTTCGTGCGCGCCCTGACGGAGGCGGGCTGGCTGGCGGCGCTGATCCCCGCTGAGTACGGCGGCTCCGGACTAAGCCTCACGGATGCCTGCATCATTCCTGAGGAGATCAACCGTAGCGGCGGCATGGCGGCGGTGGCTCACGCCCAGATGTACATCATGGGCACGCTGTTGCGCCACGGCAGCGAGGGCCAGAAGCGTCGCTATCTGCCCCGCATCGCCGGCGGTGAGCTGTGCCTCCAGGCCTTCGGCGTCACGGAGCCGGACGCCGGCTCGGAAACCACGCGCATCAAGACCTTCGCCCGCAAGTCCGGCGATACGTATGTCGTGAACGGCCAGAAGGTGTTCATCTCGCGCGCCGAGCACTCGGACCTGCTCCTGCTGCTGGCGCGCACGACGCCGTACGAGGAGTTGGAGGACAAGACGCGGGGCCTGAGTGTGTTCCTGGTCGACCTGCGAGAAGCGGTTGAGCGCGGACAGATCGAGATCAAGCCCCTCGAGATGATGTTCAACCACCACACCACGCAGCTGTTTATCACCGATCTCGAAGTGCCGGCCGAGAACCTCGTCGGCAAGGAGGGCGAGGGCTTCCGCCACATCATCGATGGCTGGAACGCGGAGCGAATCCTGATCGCCTCGCAATCGGTGGGCGACGGCCTGTGGTTCATCGACAAGGCCTCGCACTACGCGTCCGAGCGCGTCGTCTTCGACCGGCCGATCGGCGCCAACCAGGGCGTGCAGCACCCGATCGCGCAGGCCTACGCGGACGTGCAGGCGGCGGCGCTGATGCGGGACAAAGCAGCGTGGCTGTTCGACGCGGGGCAGAGCTGCGGCGCGGAGGCGAACATGGCGAAGCTGCTGGCCAGCCGGGCCGCGTGGGCGGCGGCCAACGCGTGCATGGACACGTTCGGCGGCTACGGCTTCGCGCGGGAATACGACGTGGAGCGCAAGTTCCGCGAGACGCGGTTATACATAACGGCGCCGGTCAGCAACAACATGGTGCTGAACTTCCTGGGGCAAAACGTGCTGGGGATGCCGCGCAGCTATTAATTGCTTAGCCGGGGGTATCCGGACCTCCCTAAAGGCGGCGCTGAGAGCTCCTTTCTCCACCAGCCTTTGCTACTGATGGACGTCGAAGGCTGCGCGTCCCGCGGCGTTGCCAGCGCTTTGGGTGCGCTCAGGGTCTTATGACGACCACGCCTGAAGTGATTTCGGTCACAAGCGAACCTTTGGCCGCCGTGATACGTAACCTACGGTGGGCACTCACTACACGACCTGGACCCACTTCACGTACCCGCGGCATGCGGCTTATGAGGCCCGGAAAACCCGATCCAGTCTGGACGCCATCGTGAGAGGGGGTATTCGCGCGTCCAGCGCCGGCATTGCCCGGCCGAGGGCATCGATAGAGCAAGAAACGGAGTACTTCATGCGAAAGGGACTACTGGTTACGGCCGCGCTGGCAGCGCTACTATCCGCGGTATTCGCCTCCCTGGCGAGCGCCGCCGACCACCGAGACTCTCCCACACCAACGGGAAACCAGGGCGCCGATATTACCGACTTCTACGTGTTTCGCAGTCCAACGACGCCTGAGAACGTCGTGTTGATCGTGAACTCTCACGGGTTCATCGCGCCGGTGGACAACGCCTCGGCAAGCTTTGATAGCAACGCCAGGTTCCAGATTCACGTCGACAACGACGGCAATCTGGTGGACGACCTCCGGATCGACATCCGCAAGGCCGGTGACTCGATTATCGCGGAAGGCCTGGGCAACACGTTTGGCGTCGAAGTTACGCCGGCGGGCGCAGAGCCGATCATCAGGGAAGACGGCAGCCGGCGGCTCTTCGCCGGGTTGCGCGACGACCCCTTCTTCTTCGACATTCCGGGCTTCCAGGCGTTTCTGATGAACCGCGAGACGCCGGTAAACGGTCTGCGGGCCGCGGACGGCGGCGATCCTATCGACGCTTTTGGCGGCACGAACGTGCTTTCAATCGTACTGGAGGTGCCGGTCGCGTCGCTCACGGGCGGCAGCGACGCGAACAGCGGCGTGGTCGGCCTGTGGGTGTCCTCTGAGACCAGCGGCGGGCAGCGCCAGGACCGCGCGGCGCAAGCGATCTTCAATGCGGGACTGATCCCGCCTGACCCCGTGGTGAAGGAAGCCGTCAACCAGGGCAGCCCCAGCGGTGACACGGCGGCCTACCTCGACGCGGTAGTCGGGACGATTGGCTTCCTGCGCGGCGTCGCGGACCAAGCGATCGGCGGCGTACAAGGCGGCGGCCCACTGGGTGACGTGGCGCCGGGCGCGCTGGGCGCTGCGCTGGTACCCGACGTCGTGAACGTCGACTTCTCACAACCTGTCGTGTTCCCGAACGGCAGGCAGCTGTCGGACGACGCCATCGACCTGACTTTTGGCATCGTGATGAACCGCGGCGGCGCCGAAGGCGTGTCCGACGGTATCGACGCGAATGACAAGGTGTTCCTGTCTGCGTTCCCGTACATGGCCGAGCCGCACGGCGAAGGCGATGTGGGACCGATTACGCCTCCCGATACGGGAGACGGTGGCGTGCTGAGGCCCGCCACGAGCTGGGCGCTTTCGGCAGCGTTCCTTGCCGTTGCGCTGGTGTTGGGCGGTGCCGCAGCGTTTGTGACGGTGCGGAGCCGTCGCTGACAGGACGCGCTGAGAGGTGACGAGCATCGGCGAGGCCCGGACCGGCAGGCGTTCGGCCACATGGGCGCTTGCTCTGTGGTCGGCTGCGCTGCTGGCCGCGGGCCTGGCGGTGATGGCCGCTCTCTACGCGCTTTTCGGCGCTGATCGGCCCGCCGTAGCGACACGGACCGCAGTGGAAGAAGCGGCCGCCCGTGAAGAGCGCATCGCGTTCTTCGAGGCGCGGGCGGCCGCTGACCCGCTCGACTACCTCAGCCTCAACGTGCTCGCCACGCAGTACATGCAGCGGGCGCGGGAGACGGGTGACGTCGCCGACTATCGGCGCGCCGAAGCGGCCGCGGCGACGTCGCTCGAACTCGCCCCGCAGGACAACTACGCGGGGCTGATCAATATGGCATCGGTGAGATTGGTACAGCACGACTTCGCGGCAGCCGCGTTGCGAGGCCGCGAGGCGATGGCGCTGAAGCCGAATGAGGCGGCGCCCTACGGACTGCTGGCGGATGCGATGGTTGGCGTTGGGCAATACGACAAGGCGTCGGACCTGCTGGCGTCGGCGGTCGAGGTTGAGGCGGGGTTGCCGGTGCTTTCGCGGCTGGCGCACCTGGCGTTCCTGCGCGGCGATGAGTTCAACGCGGTCGATTTCTGGCGACAAGCCATCGATCGCGGCGAGGGACTGCCGCAGGAGAACCTCGCGTGGGCACATGTGCAGTTGGGAGAGACGTACTTCGCTGTGGGTGAGTTGTCGAAGGCCGCACGGGAGCATGAGACGGCGTTGGAGCGTTATCCCGAATACGCACCCGGGCTGGCAGGTCTCGGGCGGGTGCGCGCCGCGCAGCTTCGCTTCGACGACGCGATCGATCTCTACCTGCGAGCGGTGGCGCGCCTGCCGCGGCCCCAGTATGTGAGCGCCCTGGGCGACGTCTACGCCGTGCTGGGGCGGCAGGCAGAGGCCGAGGAACAGTACGCGTTGGTCGAGGCTATCGCTGGTCTCTATCGAAGCAACGGGATCAATACGGATCTGGAAATCGCCGCGTACTACGCGGACCATGACATCGAGCCGGAGCTAGCACTCGAGATGGCACGCGCGGCGTATGAAGCGGCGCCCGGCGTCTACGCCGCCGACGCGCTGGCCTGGGCGCTCTACCGTAATGGGCGCTACGAGGAAGCGGCGACCTACTCAGCAGAGGCAACCGCGCTGGGTACCCCGGAGCCGAGCTTCTACTACCACGCGGCGCTTGTCAGCGAGGCGCTCGGCGACACGCGGACGGCCCTGGAATATTCGCGTCGCCTGGGAGAACTGAACCCGCGATTCAGTCCCTTGCATGCGCAACGAGCGCTGCAGCTGGCCGAGGCGCAATGAGGACGCTGAAGGGTTTGTTGCCGCTGCTTTGCGGCGCCGTCGTGGCCGCCGTCTTGATTGGCGCCACGCAGCCTCCAGAGCGGGCCGAAGCACACCCCCTGGGTAACTTCAGCGTCAACCGGCTCGTCATCGTCGACCTGGACGGGCAAGGCTTGATCACGCTTCGCTACGTGGTCGACATGGCTGAGATACCGACCTTCCAGAAGCTGAACGAGATCGATATCAATGGCGATGGCTTCGTCAGTGCAACGGAGGAAACCGCCTACCTTGGAGCGGCGGCGGAGGAGCTAATCGACGGACTGGTGCTCGAGATCGATGGCCTGCGGTTGGCGTTGACCGCCGAGGCAACGGAGATGGAGCTGCTGGAGGGCCAGGGCGGCCTGCAAACGCTGCGTACGGTGATCGACGCGCGCGGTGCGCTGCCGGACGGCTGGCAAGCCGGGGTGGCCGCGACTTTGCGGGACGAGAACTATGGCGGCGAGCCGGGGTGGCGCCAGGTCGTCGTCAGGCCGGGCGCCGAGGTGGGGCTTACCGGGGGCGACGCCGTGACGGTGGACGTGACGGCGGAGCTGACGGCCTACCCCGAAAACCTGCTCAAGAGCCCGCCCCGGACGAGCGAGGCGAACTTCGCTTTCAGCGCGGGGTCGATGACGGCGGCTCCGGCAGCGATCTCCCAGGAGGCACCGACCGTGTCGCGCGACGCGGCGGGCAAAACGCTGGGCCGGTTCGCGTCGATCGTATCGCGAGAGAATGTGACGCCGGGGCTCGTGCTACTCGGGCTGCTGCTGGCTGCCGGCTGGGGCGCTATGCATGCGCTGGGCCCCGGGCACGGCAAGACGGTGGTGGCGGCCTACCTGGTCGGGGAGCATGGCAGGCCACGGCATGCCGTCTACCTGGGCCTGATCGTCACGGCGACACACACGCTGAGCGTCTTCGTGCTGGGCGCAATCGCCATTTTTGCGGCGAACGTCCTCTCAGCCGACGATGTCTACTACTGGCTCAGCCTGGCGTCCGGGGTGCTGGTGGCGCTGCTCGGCGGTTGCCTCCTGGTGACGCGGCTACGGCGGCTCCGTGCGAGGCGCCATGAGGCCGTTGCCCAGCAGCCTGATGATCATGAGCACGACCACCATAGCCACGGCAACCATGGCCACGACCACGCACATGACATCCTCCACGGTGACGACCACGGCCACGCGCATGTGCCGCCGGCGCCCGGCTGGCGCGGCCTGGTGGCGCTTGGAGTGTCGGGCGGCCTGGTCCCGTGTCCGACAGCGCTCGTGGTCATGCTGGGTGCAATAGCTATCGACAGGACGATTTACGGCATGGTGCTGGTGACCGCGTTCAGCGTGGGGTTGGCCGGCGTCCTCACGGCTATTGGACTGCTGATGGTCTACGGGCAGCACATGCTGGCCGGCTCGCGGGCCCGGTCGTTGCTGGACACGAAGCTGGCGCGCGGCATGATGACCGTGTCGCCTGTCCTCAGCGCCGTTGCGATCCTTGGGCTCGGCCTGGTGCTGGCGAGTCGCGCCACGCTGTAGCGCGTACCGGCGCAGACCTGCCTTGCGACTGAAAGTGCCACGCCTGGTGGCAGGGTGTAATCTTCGCGGCGATGGGGGCGCGAACAGGGCAGCAGTACATTGAGTCGCTGCGGCGGATGAAGCCGGCCGTCTATCTGGGCGGCCGGTTGGTCGAGAGCGTCCTCGATGAGCCCGTGTTCCAGGGCGCGGTCCGGTCGATCGCCGAGCTTTACGATCTGCAGCACGACCCGAAGTACCGCGATTTCATGCTGTACCCATCTCCCGGGACCGGTGACCCGGTGCACGTCTCGTTCCAGGTCCCGCGGTCGAAGCAGGAACTGATCAACAAGCGCAAGGCGTTCAAGCTGCGCACCGACCACAACTTCGGCTTCATGGGCCGGACCATGGACTTCATGAACGGCATGGTGACCGGCTGGTACGCGAACCGCGAGAAGTTTGCCCGCCGCGGCGAACGCTTCGGCGACAACGCGGTGCGCTATTACGAGCACGTGCGGGAGAACGACCTGTTCCTGACCCACGTGCTGATAAACCCGCAGATCGACCGCTCGCGGACGTCGGCGGAGCAGGAGGAGCCGTTCCTGCACCTCGGCAAGGTGGAGGAGACGAAGGAAGGCATCGTCGTGCGCGGCGCGAAGATGCTCGGCACGATGGCGCCGATCACCGAAGAACTCGTCTGCTTCCCCTGGGGCGGCGGCATCGCCGAAGGCGACGACGCGTACGCCGTCGGCTTCGCCATCCCGAACGACACGCCGGGGTTGAAGTACATCTGCCGCGAGCCGGTGGCGCCGCCGCCACACACCCGCTTCGACCACCCGCTGAGCAGCCGTTTCGAGGAGATGGACTGCATCGCGGTGTTCGACGACGTGCTCGTGCCGTGGGAGCGCGTCGTCATCGACGGCGGTCCGGGGGCGCGCGAGGTGGCGAACGACCCAACGGTGAGCGGCGTCTCGATCGCGGGCCAGACTTCGGCGCGAATGCTGAGCCAGATGGAGTTTTTCTGCGGGCTCGGCATCAAGATCGCCGACGCGGTCGGGATCACGGGCTTCCTGCACGTCCAGGAGAAGCTGGGCGAAATGCTCAGCAATCTCGAAGTTGCCAGGACGGTTTTCTACGGCGCCGAGGCGATGGCCGTCGAAGGGCCGGACGGCGTGTGGGGCAGCGCGGCGTTAGGGCCGCGGGCGTTCCACCTGCACACGATGCGCATCTACCGGCGCTTCGTCGAGATCATCCAGGTGCTGGCGGCCGGCGGCTTCTTCTACGCGCCGGCGGAGGCCGACTTCGAGAACCCGGAGGAGCGCCCATACATCGACCGTTACGTGCGAGGCCGGCCGGGCATCTCGGCTGAAGAGCGCGTCAGGTTGTTCAAGCTGGCGTGGGACGTGACGGGGTCGGCGTTCGCCCAGCGCATGACGCAGTACGTGACGTTCTACTCCGGCGACCCGATACGGCTGACGGCGGCGTTCTACGTCGGCTATGACAAGGAGCCGCTGACGGAGATCGTCGACCGGGCGTTGGGAAAGACGCCGGACCTGGACATACCGGTGTCGCCGGACGAGCCGGGGCGGCCGGTGGCGCGTCGCAGCCCGGCGACAGGTGTGGCGGCGCAGTATCCCGAGGCGACGCAGCCGCGGCCGCAGCGAACATAGAAAGAGGACGAAGGTGAAGCTCAGCAAGGACCGCATCCTGACGACTCACGGCGGCAGCCTGACACGGCCGGACGACCTGCTGGCGATGATCGAGGCGAAGGATGCGGGACGGCCTTACGACGAGGCGGCGTTCGCGAAACGTGTGACGGCGGAGGTGGCGGAGGTCGTGCGGCGACAGCGCGACGCCGGCATCGACGTGGTGAGCGACGGGGAGGAGGGAAAGCCCGGCTTCTTTACCTACATCGACGAGCGGCTGACGGGGTTCGAGACGCGCCCGGACAACGCGCCGCCTGGACCACGCTTCGCGGACATGCGAGACCACCCGGAGTACGCCGATATCGCGCCGCAAGGGTTGTCGCGGCCGGTTTGCGTCGGGCCAATCACCTACGTCGGGCAGGCACAACTGCAGACGGACATCGACAACTTCAAGGCGGCGCTGCAGGGCGTCAACGTCGAAGAGGGGTTCCTGCCGGCGGCGGCGCCCGGGATGGTGTCCGCGGACCGGCCCAACGAGTACTACAAGTCGCGCGAGGAGATGCTTTACGCCACGGCGGATGCGCTGCGTGAGGAGTACAGGGGAATCGTCGATGCGGGGTTCGTGCTGCAGCTGGACGCGCCGGACATCCCGATGGCGTATCCGCGCAAGATGCACGAGTGGACCAAGGCGGAATACCTCAAGGACGTCGAACTGTTGGTCGAGGTGACAAATCACTCGCTACAAGGGATCGCGCCGGAGATGGTCCGGTTCCACGTCTGCTGGGGTAACTACGAAGCGCCGCATCACTACGACGTCGAGGTGAGGGAGATCGCGCCCAGCCTCGTCAAGCTGCGCTGCGGTGCGCTGTACGTGGAGGCCGCCAACCCGCGCCACGAGCACGAATGGAGCGTCTGGCGCGACGTGAAGCTGCCGGACGGCATGGCGCTGATCGCCGGCATCATCGACACGAAGACAAACATCGTCGAGCACCCGGAGCTCGTCGCGGAGCGCATCGTGCGGTTCGCGGATGTCGTCGGCCGCGAGAACGTCATCGCGGGGACGGACTGTGGCTTCGGGACGGTGGCGAACCGGCGGCGCGTCTTCCCATCGGTGATGTGGGCCAAGCTGAGGGTGCTGTCGGATGGCGCGGCAATCGCATCGAAGCGCCTCTGGTAACGAGAGGGGTTCGGACATGGGCAGGCTCGATGGCAAGGTGGCGCTGATCAGCGGCGGCGCACGCGGGCAGGGCGCGGTAGAAGCGAGGATGTTCTGCGGCGAGGGCGCCAAGGTCGTCATGGGCGACATCCTGGATGACGAGGGCGACGCGCTGGAGAAGCAGCTGCGCGGCGAGGGATTCGACGCGACGTACGTCCATCTGGATGTCACGAATGCGGACGACTGGCGCAACGCAATTGAGACCACGGAGCGCCGTCACGGACTGCTTAACGTCCTCGTCAACAACGCTGGCATCCTGATCAGAAAATCAATTGAGGAGACGACGGAGGATGACTGGGACCGCATCATGGCGGTCAACGTGAAGGGCGTCTTCCTCGGCACGAAGGCGGCGGTTCCCGTGATGCGTCGCGGCGGCGGTGGCTCCATCGTCAACATCTCATCCACGGCGGGAATCGTGGCAGGCACGTCCTCGGCCGCATATATCGCGACGAAGGGCGCGGTGCGTCTGTTCACGAAGGCCACGGCGATCCAGTTCGTAGGGGACAACATCCGCTGCAATTCGGTGCATCCCGGGCCCATCGAGACCGAGATGATCGCGGAGATGAAGGCGGACGAAGCCGTCTGGTCGCGGCGCATGCAGCTTCTGCCGATGCGACGCGCGGGCGTGCCCGAAGAAATAGCCTATGGTGTGCTGTTCCTGGCATCGGACGAGTCGTCTTACATGACTGGCAGTGAGCTGGTCATCGACGGCGGGACCACGGCTCAGTAGCGAAACGAAAACGAAGAGGAGGAATCAAGATGGCCAACCAACTGGAGCAATTCGCGACGGAGTGCAATCAGATTCTCAAAAAGGACCCCGGGCCTTCGGGGCGCGAGAAGATTTGCCGCGCGCTGGAGAAGCTTCTCGGTGACGGCGATTTCGTCGAGGCGCACCTCGGCGATGGGACCGGTACGCGCGATGTGCTGTACGAGGACCCGGACCTGGGCTTCTGCATCCTGGCCCACTCCTACGAAGGCGCCAGCCAGTCGGCGCCTCACGACCACGGGCCCGCGTGGGCAATCTACGGGCAGGCGAGCGGTGTGACCGAGATGACGGAGTGGGAGGTGGTGCAGCCGGCCAGCGAGGAGAAGCCTGGCAAGGTGAAACGGGCGAAGACTTACGCGCTGAGGCCGGGCACGGCCTGCCTCTATAACGAAGGCCAGCTGCACTCGCCCCGCCGTGAAGACTCCACGAAGCTCATACGCATCGAGGGACAGAATATGGACGGCGTGAAGCGGCTGCGCTACGAGGCCGTGGATTAGGGACTGATGACGTAACTCCCCCAGTGAAGCGAGAGAGTGACAGCGGCAAAACGGGAGGTCTGATCGTGGAATACAAGCTTTTCTCAGCCGATTCGCATGTAAGCGAGCCGGCGGATTTGTGGACGGAGCGGATCGATAAGGCGTTTCGGTTCCGCGCGCCGCGGGTTGAGAGCCTGGAGCGTGACGGGCGGATGCAGGAGTTCTTCCTCTACGAGGGCTTCCCGCCGCACCCGGTCGGTATCGGGCTCGGCGCCGCGGTGGCGCAGGAGGGGCGGGCCGATCTTCGCGCCGGCACGAACACGACGAGCTACAGCAACGCGCGGCCCGGCGGCTGGGACCCGGTCGTAAGGCTCGGCGACCAGGACGTCGACGGCGTCGAGGGCGAGGTGCTGCACACGACGCTGGCGTTCCGCCTCTTCTGGCTGCGCGACGCAAAGCTGCAGGAGGCCTGCTTCCGCGTCTACAACGACTGGCTGGCCGAGTACTGCAGCCACAGCCCGAACCGGTTGATCGGCGTGCCGTTGATCTCCCTGTACAACGTCGAAGCGGCAGTCACTGAGCTGCGACGCACGGCTGCGTTGGGCCTGAAGGGCGCGATGGTCTGGCTGTCGCCGCCTGAGGGAGCACCGCCGTTCTCGTCGCCGCACTACGATCCGTTTTGGGCCGAGGCGCAGGACCTCGAGATGCCCGTGGTGCTGCACGAGATCACCGGCGCCGGTGAGAGCCGCCTG
>Ga0214471_10003753_pt1 | contig 11752 bp, 11 predicted proteins | sample RVTome_5_FD_207665 | JGI IMG/M metagenome (GOLD analysis project Ga0214471, IMG submission 207665) | Soil microbial communities from uranium-contaminated site in the Upper Colorado River Basin, Wyoming, United States - RVT142D155 | ecosystem: Environmental > Terrestrial > Soil > Contaminated >... | reverse complement strand
ACGCCCGCGTCGCCGCCGGCCGGGTGAGCCCGCTGGCCTATCATATGGTGCGCTGCCAGATGACGCCTTCGCTGCTGGCCGCCAACGCCGGCATCTCGGTGCTGCGCGTCTGGTGGCACCTGCGTCCCGCAGCCTTCGCGCGCCTGCCGGACGGGCTGCTGAGCCGCTACGCCGACGCGCTCGCCACCGACATCGCGACGCTCAAGCAGCTGCCGCCGGCGCCGGGGCGATGATGGTCGTCGAGAATTTCGAGCACCGTCACGCCGGCCATTGCGAGAGCGGCACGCTGGCGAGCCTGTTGCGGCACCACGGCCTCGACCTGAGCGAGCCGATGGTGTTCGGCATCGGCGGCGGGCTGTTTTTTCTGCACATGCCTTATGTGCGGATGGGCGGCATTCCGCTGACCGCCTACCGCGACGCGCCGCGCACCATCATCAAGAACGTCTGCAAGCGGCTCGGCGTGCGTATGCGCCAGCATCGCTACCGCAATCCCGAGCAGGGGATGCGCGCGCTCGACGAATTCCTCGCCAGCGGCCGGCCGGTGGGTCTCCAGACCTGCGTGTTCTGGCTGCCGTACTTCCCGCCGGACATGCGCTTTCAGTTCAATGCCCACAACCTGGTCGCCTACGGCAAGCGCGGCGAGGACTACCTGATCAGCGACCCGGTCGCCGAGCATCCGGTCACCTGCCCGGCGCCGGATCTCAAGCGCGCGCGTTTCGCCAAGGGGATCTTCGCGCCCAAGGGGCTCATCTATTATCCCGATCTCGTGCCGCGCGATCCCGACCTACCCGGCGCGGTGCGCGTCGCGCTGCGCCATACCGTCAAGCGCATGCTCGACGTGCCGATGCCGTTCCTCGGGGTGCGCGGCATCCGCAGCCTGGCGAAGCAGATGGAGCGCTGGCCGGACAAGCACGGGCCGGAGCGCGCCACGATCTGGGTCGGCAGCGTGGTGCGCATGCAGGAGGAGATCGGCACCGGCGGCGCCGGTTTCCGTTTCATGTACTCGGCCTTCCTGCAGGAAGCGAGCGAGCTACTCGAGCTGCCGGCGCTGGCCGAGGCCGCGCGGCAGATGACCGAGACCGGCGACCGCTGGCGCGAGTTCGCCGTGCAGGGCGCGCTGCTGTGCAAGGGGCATGAGCAGGGCGCGCAGGTCTACCGCGAGCTCGCCGACCGCCTGCGCGACTGCGCCGACCGCGAGGAGCGCATCTTCCGCCTCATCAAGCAGGCGTTGCCGAGGTAAGGACCATGGAAAACTCGAATAACGTCGTGTGGCACCGCGCCACGGTGACGCGTCGGCGCCGCGAGCAGCTCAACGGGCACCGCGCGGTGATCATATGGCTGACGGGCCTGTCCGGGTCGGGCAAGTCGACGCTGGCGCATGCCGTCGAGGAGCAACTGCACCGGCGCGGCTGCCGGTCCTACGTCTTCGACGGCGACAACGTGCGCCACGGGCTGTGCGCGGATCTCGGGTTCTCGCACGAGGACCGCGCGGAGAATATTCGCCGCATCGGGGAGATGGCCAAGCTGTTCGTCGACGCGGGGTTGATCGTCCTCGCCGCCTTTATCTCGCCGTTCCAGGCGGATCGCGACCGGTTGCGGCGTTCGGTGGTGGAAAGCGACTTCCTGGAGGTCTACTGCCGATGCGACCTGAGCGTCTGTGAATCGCGCGACACCAAGGGCCTCTACCGCCGTGCGCGGGCCGGCGAAGTCAGGAATTTCACCGGCATCTCGGCCCCGTATGAGGCGCCGGTACACCCGGAGCTGATCCTCGACACGGACAAGACGTCGCTGGAGGAATGTGTGGCGAGCGTCCTGGACCTGCTGGCCCGGCGCGGGGTGATTTCGGAAACCGGCTCGTCAGAGCGCCCGTAACGCCACCGCCACGCAGCGGCCGCCGGCGTCGCGGTTGACGTGCAGGCTGAGGCCCGGGGGCGGCGCGGCGTCGAACAGCGTGGCCATGCCGAAGCCGGCGGCGCTGTAGTAGCAACCGCAGTGGTCGAGGTACTCCCGCAGTCCGATCCCGGGCAGCGCGGCGCGCAGCGCCTCGCGCTGCGTCGCGCGCAGCCGGAATCCCGGCAGCAGTTGCCAGGGCTCGCCGGCGCGCTTGAGCGCCGCCAGCGCCGGCGCGAGCCGTGCCGCCCACGCGTCGGCCGGCGCGTCCGGCGCCGTGACCTGCTCGACGATCACGACCAGCTCGGCGCGCGCCCCCGCCGGATCGCCGTCGAGATACAGCCAGGCGCTGCCTTCGCCCATCCACTGATCGTCGCGCAGCGTGATGCGCCGCAGATGATCGCTGCGCGGCTGCACGTTCTCGTCCACGCCGCCGACCAGCGCCGCCGGCACCGCGCCGGCGCGCAGATCGCCGTCGGCCAGCTCCAGCGCGCGCTCGAAGGAAAACTCCTCCTGCTTGACGGTGAGGTTGCGCGCCGCGAGGCCCGCGCCCTTGGCGACGTAGAACGCGGCCATGTTGTTGCTGGCGTTGATGAAATCGAAGGGCGAGGCCAGCCCCGGCCCGGGCGGCATGACCTGGCGGAACAGCGCCGCGGCGCGCCGCACCTCGGCCAGGCCGGTGCCGATGTAGACCGCGGCCGCGTCCGGCGGCCTGCGGCCGAGCGCATCGAGGCACAGGCGCGCGCCGATCGCCGCCAGCTCGACGAAGTGCGAGGCCTGGCGCAGCGGCGCGCCCAGCGTCGCGCGGGTCAGCGCGTTCAGGTCCAGTGGCGGCGGGTCGGCGTCGAGCCGGCGGCGCTCATCGGCGCCGGTATCGCCCCAGGGTCCGAGCGCCGCCGCGGCATGCACGTAGACCCGGCGCTCAGTCATGGCGCACCACCAGGGCGGCGTAATTGCCGCCGAAGCCGAAGAAGTTGAGCAGCGTGTGGCCGGCGCCGAGCGGGTGGAAGTCGGTGAGCGGCGCGATGCCGAGCGCCGGGTCGGGCGTGCCGAATCCCGCGGCCGGCGGCAGCCGGCCGGACTCCACGCAGGCGACGAGCGCGGTGAGCTCCATGGCGCCGCAGGCGCCGAGCGTGTGGCCGATATAGCGCTTGATGGCGGTGAACGGCGGCGGGCGCGCGCCGAACACGCGCTTGAGTGCGGCGGCTTCGGCAAGATCGCTGTCCTCGCTGCCGGTACCGTGCGCCTTGACGGCGACGATGTCGGCGGCCGTCAGGCCCGCGTCCGCGAGCGCGTCGCCGATCACCGCCGCCATCGCTTCGCCGCCCGGGCTGGCGCTGGTGACGTGATGGATGTCGCAGCGGTTGGCGCCGCCGGCGAGCGCGAGGCGCGCGCCCGCCCGATCCGCCTCCAGCAGCAGCGCGGCCACGCCCTCGCCGAGCTGCAGGCCGGCGCGCCCGGCGTCGAACGGCCGGCAACCCTCGGGGTCGAGCAGCATCAGCGACTCGAAGCCGGTGAGACTGATGGCGCTCAGGCCCTCGGCGCCGATCACCAGGGCGCGCTTCACCCGCCCGCGCCGTATCAGGTCGGCGCCGACCAGCAGCGCGTTGGCGCTCGAGGCGCAGGCCGTGGACAGGGTGAGCACCGGGCCGGTGACGCCGAGCGCCGCGGCGATCCGGTCCGCCATGCGGCCGGCGCCGCGCAGCGGCGGGCTGCTCGGCTCGCCGGTGGCGGCGAAGGTCTTGCGGTATTCGTACTCGGCGAGGTATAGAAAGCCGCTGGTGCCGACGAGCAGCGCGGCATCGGCGAGCGCCTCGCGCCCGAGCCCGGCATCGGCGAGCGCCTCGTCCACTGCGGCGAGGATCATCGCCCGGGCCCCGGTCTCGCCTTCCGGGAACAGGTCCGGGTCGACCTGGTTCAGCTTGATCCGGTCGGCGAATGCGAGCGGGAAACGCGTGAGCGGCGTGATCGCCGGACGCCCCGACATCAACCCCGCACGCAGTACGTTGCGCCCGATCCCGTAGGCCGAGACGATGCCGCTGCCGGCGATGGCGACGCGCGTCATGGCCGCGAACCGCGCCCTCAGCCGCCCGGCCGGATGAAATCCGCCAGGCTGTTCACCGATTTCATGACGCGCCGCGCGTGCTTGCTGTCCTGGATGCGCACGCCGTACTCCCGGGTGAGCGCGACGTTGATCTGCAGCACGTCGAGCGAGTCGAGCCCAAGGTCGGAGCCGAAGCCTACCAGCGTCGCGTCGTCGGCGATCGACTCGGGCGCGACGTCCTTGTTGCAGGCCGCGACGATCAGGCGCTTCAACGCCTGCTTGAGTTCGGTGTCTTGCGAGCCAGGGTTCATGAAAGCATGGGCGGGTCGGTATCCAAGCCCCATTCTAACTCAGGCCCCGGCCGGAGGCGAAAAGCCGGTCGACCGCGCGCGCTGATCCGGCCGACGACGCGCCGCCGCTAGAGCGTAGGGTGGGGCCTTGCCCCACCATAGCGCGCGTGAAGTAGCTATGGTCGTTCCGGCGGGGCAAGGCCCCGCCCTACAGTGGCAAATGTTTTCTCTGCGTCTCTGCGTTGAGTCGTTCACGGCCTTGCGTAGGGCGCTCAGTCCCGGCGGAACCCGCGCTGGAAGCGGGCCACGGCGACGGCGAAGCAGGCAAGGGCGAAGCCGAGCAGTTTGTACACCTCGGGCAGGACCGCCGCGGCGTCGGCGCCGCGCACGAAGATCGCGAGGAAGCCGTCCAGGCCCCAGGACAGCGGCGAGATCGCCGACAGCTCGAGCAGCGCCGGCGGCATCACCAGCTTCGGCACCAGCACGCCGCCGAGCGCCGCCAGGATCAGCACCGAGATGCCGCCGAAGGTGGTCGCCTGCTCGGGGGTGCGCGCGAAGCTCGCGACCGCAAGCCCATAGCCGATCGCCGCCAGGCTCGCGGCGATCGAGAGCAGGGCGATGCCGCCGGGCGCGTCGCCGATCACCAGCGCGTCGCCGCCGAGGCGCGGCAGCAGGTGGATGCCGACCAGCATTATCAGCAGCACCTGGATCTGGTTGATCGCGAAATACGGCGCCACCTTGCCGCCCAACACCACCCAGCCCGGCACCGGCATGGAGCGCAGCCGCGTGAGGCTGCCTTCCTGGCGCTCCTTGATGAGCGTGCCGGATAGCGGGATGACCAGGAAGAACATGGCGAACAGCGTCCAGGCCGGCGCGTTCTGCTGCACCGAGGTCGGCGCCGGACCGGCATCCGCCCCTTCCGCGGCGTCGCGGACGTCGTCGAATATCGTCACCGAGGCCGGCGTCGGGCGCGGCGCGCCGGCCGGGAGCTGGCGGGCAAAGCCGGCGAACTGCTCGGTGATCAGTCCGGCGGCGATCGCCTCGAGCGCGCGCTCGAGCGCGGTCGCGACCAGCTCGCGATGATCGCGGCGCAGCGCCGGATCGGCGAGCAGCCGCACCGCCACGCCCTGCTCGCGGTCGGCGGGTGCGCGCGCGAGCCCCAACGCCGCACGCACACGCTCGCGCGCTTCGCGCGTGGCGCGGGCCGGGACCCAGAGCGCGAACTTGTAGGTGCCGGCGGTGAGCGCGGCGCGCACTCCGGTCTCGTCCGTCGGGCCGTCGCTCGCCGTGCGGCGCGTGTCCACCCGGAAGTAGATGTTATCGCGGAAGGCCTCGTCGAGCCGGCGGCCGACGTCGCCGCCGTCGTGGTCGATGATCAGCAGATCGAACTTGATGCCGGCGCGCTCGCTGAAGGCGTCGCGCAGCGCCAGCGACATGATCAGCACGAACACCACCGGCATCACGAACAGGATGAGCAGCGCCTGGCGGTCGCGCCGGATCACGCGCGTCTCCTTGGCGATGCTGGCGGCGAGCTGGTAGAGGCGGAGCGGCATGGGGTCAGTCGCGTAGCCGCGTGCCGGTGAGGTTGAGGAACACCTGCTCGAGATGGGTCGTGCCCATGGACAGCGAGGCGACGCCGATGCCGCGTTCGCCGAGCGCGGCGAGCAGCGCCGGCAGGGTCGTCTCCGGCTTGTGGCTGGTGACGGTGATGAGCCGGTCGTCGACCGCCACCGCCTCGACCCCGGGCAGGGCGCGCAGCGCCTCGGCCGCGTCCGCGTCCGGCGGCGTCTCGGTGCGCAGCTCGATGGCGCCGTGCTGGTAGGTGCCGAGCAGCTCGCCGAGCGTGCCGCGCGCGATGATGCGGCCGTGGTCGATGATGGCGACGTGGTCGCACAGGCTCTCGACCTCTTCCATGTAATGCGTGGTGTAGATGATGCTCACGCCCTGGGCGTTCAGCGCGCGCAGCGAGTCGTGGATGAAGCGCCGCGACTGCGGGTCGATGCCGACCGTCGGCTCGTCGAGCACCAGCAGGCGCGGCTCGTGGATCAGGCCGATGACCAGGTTGAGGCGGCGCTTGAGGCCGCCGGAGTAGGTCGCGGCGCGCCGGTCGGCGAACTCCTCGAGCTGGCCGATGGCGAGGGCGCGTTCGACCCGTTCCTTGAGGCGCCGGCCGCGCAGCCCGTAGAGCCGGCCGAAGAAGTCGAGATTCTCGCGCCCCGTGAGCGTCGGGTAGAGCGCCAGCTCCTGCGGCACCAGGCCGAACAGCCGTTTGACGCGGTCGGCGTGATGCCGCACGTCGTGGCCGAGCACCCGCAGCCGTCCGCCGCCGGGGGCGAGCAGCCCGCAGAGCATCGACAGGAAGGTGGTCTTGCCGGCGCCGTTCGGGCCGAGCAGCCCGAAGATGCCGCCGCCGGGAATGGTGAGATCGATGCCGTCGACCGCCGGCCGCTCGGCCCCGGGGTAGGTCTTGGACAGCCCGGTCACCTCGACTATGGGGGTATCGTTCACGCCGCGCGCGTCGCCACGTTTTCGCCGCGCGCAAGCATAGCAGGTTTGGCCGCTGCGCGGAGCGTGCCCCGCCGTTTGCCGCGTCGCCGGACAGGTTGCTGAAGTTTGCCACGGGGATCACGGGGAGCACGGGGGAAATGAACGTAACAGGCCGATGCGGTTGATAGGGTGCCACCACGCCGATAAGGTGCACGGACAATCCATTTTTCCCCGTGTTCCCCGTGTTCCCCGTGGCAATTGGTTTTTCGCGCCGTCGGCAAGCGCGCCCGCCCGGCTTGCCACGATCCGGGGATTCCCCGATAATTTCCACCCGGCCGGGCCACGACCCGGTCCCGTGCCAGTATTGAGGAGCACCGATGTCCGCCCTTGCATCTTCCCCGGTCCGCGAGATCGACGCCGATGCCGCCGTCATCGGCGGCGGGCCGGCCGGCTCCACCGTCGCGGACTATCTGGCGCGCGCCGGTCTCAAGGTGCTGGTGTTCGAGCGCGAGCGCTTCCCGCGCTTCCGCATCGGCGAATCGCTGCTGCCGCTCAATCTGCCGATCCTGCGCGACCTCGGGCTCGAGGACGAGATGGAGCGGCGCTTCCTCCGCAAGTACGCCGCCAATTTCGTCGATCGCCACGGCGCGCGCCAGTCGCGCTATCCGTTCGCGCAGGCGATCAACAAGAATCATCCCTATTCCTACGAGGTCGAGCGCGCCGAGTTCGACCAGATGCTGATCGACAACGCTGAGCGCCACGGCGCCGAGGTCTTTCACGAGACTTCGGTGCGCGAGGTGCTGTTCGAAGGCGACCGCGCCGTGGGCTTGCGCGCGCGCACCGCCGACGGCGGCGAGATCCGGGTGCGCTGCCCGATGACGGTCGACGCCTCCGGGCGCAGCGCCTTCCTCGGCAGCCGGCTCGGCATGAAGCATGAGATCGCGCTCGACAGCCGCACCGCCTTCTATTCACACTTCGAGGACGTCGAGCGGGAAAGCGGCGAGCGCGAGGGCGACATCCAGATCGTGTCCTTTCCGCACGGCTGGTTCTGGATGATCCCGTTCAAGGGCAACACCACCAGCATCGGCATGGTGGTGACCGACGGTTATCTGAAAACGCGCAACCGCGACGTCGCCGAGGCGTTACCGCCGCGTCCGACCGGCGAACACGACGGCTCCAACGACGCCGTCGCCGGCCGCGCCGCGGCCATCAACGACGCGTTTTTGAAACGCACCATCGAGGCCACGCCGTTCGTGGCCGAGCGCATGCGCCGGGCAAAGCAGAAGTTCCCGTCACGCTCGATCGGCAATTTCTCCTACGTGATGGACCGCTACGCCGGAGACGGCTACGTGCTGATCGGCGACGCCGGCGCCTTCCTCGATCCGGTGTTCTCCTCGGGCGTGTTCCTGACCATGAAATCCGCGCAGGTCGCGTCGCGCGCCATCCTGCGGGCCCACGCGCGGCGCGATTACCGCGCGCGCTACTTCAAGATTTACGAGCGCCGCATCCGCGCCGCGCAGCGCATCTTCTTCCGGTTCATCCACGGCTGGTACGACCCGGCGTTTCTCGACCTGTTCTTCTATTCGCGCAATTACTTCGGCCTCAAGACCGCGATCACCTCGGTGCTGGCCGCCGACCTGTTCGACCCGCGCCACCTGTGGAGCCTGAAGCTGCGCGTCAATCTGCTGTTCGTCATCGCCCGAGCGCACCGCTGGCACCTGCGCCTGCGGCGCGGCGGCCGCTCGCTGGTGCAGCAGATGCCGGTGTGAGGCGCGGCGGCCGACGGGGGGGCATGGACGCGGCCGGATCAGGGATTAGACTGATAATATGAGCAGTGGTCCGCATTGACCGCGCGAAAATCGGCCACGGGGGCCACGGGGATCACGGGGAATTCATCGTTGTCACGGGATTGACGGTGGCGAGTGCTGTGTGCGGCTCGCGCAATTCCACCCCCATGTATCCCCGTGTCCCCCGTGGCCAAACAGAATCTTAACTAGACACGACGACCATGCAGATCGCGATGGAACATCCGGCTCTCGCCGGGCACTTTCCCGGGCATCCGGTGGTGCCGGGCGTGGTGCTGCTCGACGCGGTGCTGGCGGAGCTGGCGCGCCGCCAGGGGGCGGCCGTGCGCGTGTCGGCCCTGCCCAGCGTCAAGTTTCTGGCGCCGCTCAAGCCGGGGCAGGATTTCGAGATCGGTCTCGACGAGCGCGCGGGCGGCCAGGCGGGCTTCACGGTGACGGCCGGCGGCGAGCGGCTCGCGACCGGCAGCCTGCGCTACGCGCGTACCGGTTAGGCGAAGAGGGCGTCATGAGTCGGATGTGGCAAAAGCACCCCGAGCGCGGCAGCGTGTTCACCATGAAGCTGATCACCTGGCTGTCGCTCACGCTCGGGCGGCCGCTCGGGCGGCTGCTGCTCTATCCGATCTGCGCCTACTTCGTGATCTTCGCGCGCGCCGGGCGGCGCGCCTCGCGCGCCTATCTCAGCCGCGTACTCGACCGGCCGGCGACGCTGGCCGATGTCTACCGGCATCATTACTACTTCGCCTCGACCCTGCTCGACCGCGCCTTCCTGCTCGCCGGCCGCGACGAGAAATTCGAGGTGCGCAGCCACGGCCTGGAGGTGATGTACCGCGTGATCGAGAGCGGGCGCGGCGCGATCCTGCTGGGCGCGCATCTCGGCAGCTTCGATCTGACCCGCACGCTCGGCGAGAAGCGCCGCGGCCTGGTGGTCAACATGATGATGTTCGAGGAGAACGCCCGCAAGGTGAACAAGGTCATCGACAGCCTCGGCGGCAAGCAGCGCATGCGCGTGATCCCGATCGGCTCGGTGGACGCGCTCATCCAGGCCAAGGAGCGGCTCGACCAGGGCCAGATGATCGGCATCCTCGGCGACCGCGTGATGTTCGACGACAAGGTGGTGCGCGCCAAGTTCCTCGGCAAGGACGCGGCCTTCCCGGCCGGGCCGTTCCTGGTGGCGGCGGCGCTGCGCGTGCCGGTGATCATCTTCAGCTGCCTGTACCGCGGCGGCAACCGCTACGACGAGTACTTCGAGCTGCTCGCCGACGAGGTCGTCCTAGACCGCAAGACCCGCGCCGCCGATCTGCAGGTCTGGGTCGAGCGCTACGCCGCGCGCCTCGAGCACTATTGCCGGCTGGCGCCGTACAACTGGTTCAACTTCTTCGACTTCTGGGGCAGCCAGCCGCCCGCCGAGCTGCCGCCGGCGGTGCAGGATCCGGCCTGAAGCCGGCCCTTAGGTTCTGGTATAGAGCGCAGCGGAGACAGAGGCGCAGAGAATTTTGCGGTTTCTGCCAGGACGTATCCTAAAGATTCCGCCCCGCTATCTGGATGTAGGGTGGGGCTCTGCCCCACCAAGAGGCCTTTCGGTGGGGCAGAGCCCCACCCTACGTCTTTTTGGGTTTCCCCCGTGCTCCCCGTGGTTTAAGATTGCCAGCCTGACGACGACACGTTATCCGCCGGAATCCGACTCGTGACACCCCTGGTTTTGACTCGCTTCACCGCCGTCAACGCGCTCGGCCGCGGCATCGAGGCGATCTTCGCGCGCCTCAAGACCGGCGTCAGCGGGCTGGCGCCCTGCCGCTTCGAGGGCGTCAAAATCGAGACCTATACCGGCGAGGTTGCCGGCCTCGACGACGCGCCGGTGGTCGAGCGGCTCGCCGAGTTCGACTGCCGCAACAACCGCCTCGCCCAGGCGACGCTGCGCCAGGACGGCTTCGAGCACGCGGTGGCCGCGGCGGTGGCGAGCTACGGCGCGTCGCGCATCGCCGTGGTGCTCGGCACCAGCACCTCCGGCATCCTCGCCACCGAGCACGCCTACCGGCGGCGCGACCCGGCGAGCGGCGCGCTGCCGGCGGATTTTCATTTCGCCACCACCCACAACCTCTACGCCACTGCCGACTTCGTGCAGCGCTACCTCGGCCTGACCGGTCCGGCGGCGATGATCTCCACCGCCTGCTCGTCGAGCGCCAAGGCCTTCGCCCAGGCCCGGCGGCTGATACAGCTCGGTTTGTGCGACGCGGCGGTGGTCGGCGGCGTCGACAGCCTGTGCCTGAACACCCTCTACGGCTTCGCCTCGCTGGACCTGGTGGCGCGCGAGCCCTGCCGGCCGTGCGCCGCCGACCGCGCCGGCATCTCGATCGGCGAGGCCGCCGGCTTCGCCCTGCTCGAGCGCCCCGACGAGGCCGAGGCGACCAGCGGCGTGAGCTTCCTCGGCTACGGCGAGAGCGCCGACGCCTATCACATGTCGACGCCCGATCCTGAGGGCGTCGGCGCGCTGCTCTCCATGCAGCGCGCGCTCGACAGCGCGGGCCTCGAACCGGGCGCGATCGACTACGTGAATATGCACGGCACCGCGAGCCAGGTGAACGACGCGATGGAGGACAAGGCCATCACCCGTTTGTTCGGTCGCGACACCCCGTGCAGCTCGACCAAGGGCTGGACCGGGCACGCGCTCGGCGCCGCCGGCATCACCGAGGCGGTGATCGCGGCGCTGTGCCTGCAGCGCGGCTTCCTGCCGGGCTGCCTCAACACCCGCGCGATCGATCCGGGTTTCACCAGCCGCGTGCTGCGCGACAACGCGGACGCCAAGCTGTCGCACGTCGTCAGTAACTCCTTCGGCTTCGGCGGCAGCAACTGCAGCCTGGTGTTCGGGCGCGCGTCATGATGCGAATCCATCTCGAAGGCGTCGGCATCCACGCCCCCGGCCTCGTCGGCTGGGAGCAGGCGGCCGCGGTGCTGGCCGGCCGTGCCGGCTACGATCCGCAGCCGCCGGCGCGCCTGTCGCCGGCGCTGCTGCCGCCCGACGTGCGGCGCCGCACCACCGAGCATATCCGGCTGGCCGTCGAGGTCGCGTCCCAGGCGGTGGCGCAGGCACAGCGCGATGCCGCGCAGCTCAGCTCGGTGTTCGCCTCCTCGGAGAGCGACGGCGCCATCACCCACAATATCTGCGAGGAGGTCGCGCGCGAGACGCCGGAGGTGTCGCCGACGCGCTTTCACAATTCCGTCAACAACGCCCCGGCCGG
>Ga0214471_10003751_pt1 | contig 11753 bp, 9 predicted proteins | sample RVTome_5_FD_207665 | JGI IMG/M metagenome (GOLD analysis project Ga0214471, IMG submission 207665) | Soil microbial communities from uranium-contaminated site in the Upper Colorado River Basin, Wyoming, United States - RVT142D155 | ecosystem: Environmental > Terrestrial > Soil > Contaminated >... | reverse complement strand
TGCTGCCGGCCAGCACGTCGGGCGATCCCAAGACCAGGACGCCGGCCGACAACCAGACGGTGCGCAACGTGTTCGTGATCGGGCCCGACAAGAAGGTCAAGCTGATCCTCGTGTACCCGATGACGACCGGGCGCAACTTCGATGAGGTGCTGAGGGTCATCGACTCGCTCCAGCTCACCGCCAACCACCGGGTGGCGACGCCGGTGAACTGGAAGCAGGGCGAGGACGTGATCATCACCGCGGCGGTGTCCAACGAGGAGGCCGAGGAGATCTACGGCAGCTGGAAGGAACCGAAGCCCTACATTCGGATCGTGCCCCAGCCCAGCTGAGGCGCGCGACGATCCCAGAAGGCTCGGTCACGCTCGATCCGGTTCATCGAGCATCTGGCTCCGCTCCCAGCAGCCGCTGAAAGCTCTCCAGCGTGGGGAGCGTCGGGGAGCCCAGGTCATCGAGCTCGTCCCAGCACGCACCGACCTCCTCGAGATCAGGCTCTTCGAGCGAGAGGCACGGGCCCTCGGCGATCCGGTACGCCTGGTAGCGCCCGCCTGCCGCGCCGACGACCGCACCGGTCGAGTGACACGCCGGGGAGCAGAGCCACCCGACCAGGGCCGACACCGGCTCGGGGTCGAGCCGGTCGAGCGCGGAAGCGATCCCCGCACTGACACCCAGCCGGGAAGCAGCGAGCGGCGCGATCACATTCACACCGATCCCACTCGAACGCCCCTCGATGGCAAGCGTTGACGCCAGACCGAGCAACGCCATCTTGGCCGCCGAGTAGTTTGCCTGGCCGAAGTTGCCGAACAGCCCGGCGTGGGACGTGGTGAACACCACTCGCCCGTACTCCTGCTCCCGGAACCGCGGCCAGGCCGCCCTCGTGGGGTACCAGGCGCCATGAACGTGGACCGAGATCACGTCGTGCCAGTCGTCGTCGGTCATCTTGTGGAACGCGGCGTCGCGCAAGATGCCGGCGTTGTTGACAAGCCCGTCGATGCGCCCGAACGCCTCGATGGCCCGGTCGACGACTGCCGCGCCGCCGGCGGGAGTGTCGATCGCCCCCACGCTGGCCACCGCCTCGCCCCCGCCAGCCTCTATCTCGGCCACCGCCTCGGACGCAGGAGCCTCGTCGACGTCGTTGACCACCACCCGCGCTCCGTGGGCGGCAAGCAGCAACGCGTGCGAGCGGCCCAGGCCGCGCCCCGCCCCGGTCACCGCGATCACCCGGCCCGCCAGCGCGCCCGGCTCTGGCGTCAACACCACCCAACCAGTGTGGGCTACCTAGTTCCGTGGTGCGAGTGGGGAACCCCCTACTCGGAGTGCCGGCCGCCGGCCCGGAGGAACGCCAGCACGGCCGCCGCCACCTCGGCGGGTCGCTCGGGCAGCAGGGCGTGACCTGCACCCGCGACATCGACGACCTGGACCCGGTCACCCAGCTGCGCAGCCAGCCGGTGACCGTTCTCGGGGACGGCCACCACGTCGTCGCAGCCTTGGACCACAAGGATCGGCACCTCGCCCCCGGCCTCCCACCAATCCTCGCGCGGCGTGCGAGAAACGGCCGCTGCCTGCGCGCTCGCAGCACCCGGCCACCAGCCACCGGCCCAAGCCGAGGGGTCGTTGCCGGGAGCGAAGAACGCCGCCGCCACGTCGGCGAGATGATCGGCCCGGTCGATGTCGAAGCACCGAGCCAGCAGGGCCGTGACCTCCTCCTTGGGCGGCACGAGCCCGCCGGCCGCGAGCAGGGTGACCGAGCGCACCAGGTCGGGCCGGTCGGCGGCCACGCAGCGAGCCACCCGGTTGCCGAAGGCGTGCCCCACGATGTGGGCGGGGCCGCCGGTCCGCTCGACCACGACCGCGATGTCGGCGGCCAGATCGTGCAGTGTGACTCCGTCCGGAGCCGGGGAGGCGTCGTCGGCGCCGCGTGGGTTGACGGCGATGGATGAGAAGCCCGCCTCCGACAACCTCCCAGCCAGGTTGTCGAAGTCGGCCGCCCCCCGTCCGGCCGACGGCAGCAACACCACCGCGTCACCGCGGCCGCGCCGCACGGTGGTGACCCACCCGCCGTCAACCGCCACCCGCTCACCCATCGTCGGCCTCGCTCACGTCTATGGTGCCGTCTGCTACGGCGACCGCAAGCTGGATCCGCGAGGCCACCTTCGTCTTAGAGTAGAGCCGGGAGAGGTACACCTCCACCGTCTTGGGACTCAGGTGCAAGGCGGTGCCGATCTGCCGGTTGGTGAGGCCATCGGCCACCAGTCGGGCGAGGTGCCGCTCGGTGGCGGTCAGCCCGCCCGCGGACCGCTTGGTTCGCCGCCGGGGCACGCTCAACCCCCGGTCTCTGAGCGCGGCGGCCGCCATCCGCCGCCATGACTCGGCGCCGATGTCCCGCAGCTCCTCGTAGGAATGACGCAGGACGTCTCCGTCGTCATCGAGGGTGCCAGCCACCTGCTCGCTCACCGCTGCCTCGAACCGCAACCCGGCTTCGCGAGCCTCCCCGGCCGCGAGGCGGGCGGCGTTGGCATCCCCGTGGACCCGGGCGTAGGAGCGATGGGTGAGGCAGGCTACCCACGGTGTCGCCCGATCGCCTGCCGCCAGCTCCTCCATCGCCACCACTTGCTCGGCGGCCCGGCCAGGCTCGCCGGCCTCCAGCTCGATGGTGACCAGCCGCTCACGCAGATGGGCTGACACCTGGGCGCGGCCGGTGCGCTCGACCACCTCAAGGGCGCGGAGGACCCCGGCTCGGGCAGCGTCGAGGTGCCCGAGGGCGATGTCGATCCCGGCGGCCACCCAGGCCGCTGCGGCCCCGGTCGATCGCCAGTCGGTCACGGTCTCCAGCACCGATCTGGCCTCACCGAGCTCGCCCTGCTCGAGGTAGATCCAAGCTTGCCCGGTCCGCACCAGCGACAGGAGGAACATCTCCCCTGAACGCTCGAACTCGCGGCTGGCGGAGTCGGCCCGGGCGAGCGCTTCGCCCCATCGGCCCCCGAGACCCAGTGCCCACACCGCGGCCGGGTCGATGCTGGTCCGGAAGGCCAGACCGCCGAAGTGATCCGCGAGCTGCTCCACCTCCTCGAGCGCGGCCAGCGCCCGGCGGCTGTACCCCGCGTAGGCAAGGAAGGACGCCTGCATGACCCGCGCCGCCAACACCGACACCGTGGGGTCTTCGCTCTCCTCGATGATGGCGTCGAGCTGGTCGAGCGCCGACACAACCCATCCCTGACCGAACGCGCTTTGGGCCCGCGCCATCTGGGCGAGCCCGATGAGGTGCTCGTCGCCCGCTTCGGCGAGGGCTTGGGCGGCCACCACCTCCGCTTCGGAGAACCGGTCAGCCTGGGCCAGCAGGGTCGCCCGCTCCGCGAGGAGCCGGGCTCGGGACGATCCGGCCGGCTCGGCCACAATCTCGGTCGCGGCCAGCGCCTCCTCCGTGCGACCGAGCGCGCTCAGTGAGGCGGCCAGGACCACGGCGGCCCGCTCCCGCTCGGGTCCGTCGACCAGGAGATCGACCGCTCGCGCTGCGGCCTTGGACGCTTCGCGCTTGCGCTGGGCAAGGAACAGGGTGCGGGCCCGGCGGGCATGGAGGACGCCTTCACGGGAGTCGCCGGTGGGGAGGACGGCGAGCGCCTGCTCGTACCAGTCGGCCGCGCTCCGAGGCGCTCGAGACGCGGTCAGGTCGCCCGCCTCGGCCAGGACCGCGGCCGCGTCCCCGTCACCGGGCGCGGCCGATTCGCGGACGTGGGTGGCGAGCTCGAGCACGTCAACCGGGCCGCCGGCTGCCCTCACCGACCGGAGGTGCTCGGCGATGGCCTGGTGGAGCCGCCGACGCTCCGCCGGGCCGAGATCCTCGTCGAGGGTGGTCCGCACGATCGGATGGGCAAACTCGTAGCCATGCTCGGCAGGATCAAGGATCCGGGCCCGCACCATGAGATCGAACGCGGCGTCGACGGCGGCCGGCGTGAGCTCGGTCAGCTCCGCCAGCAGGTCGAGCCGGTCGAGGCTGAAGCGCTGGAAGGCGGTGAGGACCCGAGCGATCGCTCGCACGTCGGGCCCGAGGCTGAACACGCGGTGCAGCAGGGCGCTGCGGGTGGTCACCGAGATGAGAGGCGCTTCCGACGCCAGCCGGGCCCGGTCGTCGATCAATTCGATCACCCCCGCCTCGGAGTAGCCGCGGGCCAGCTCCTCGACGAAGAAGGGGTTCCCTCGGGTCAGCGAGCGGAACCGCTCTGTCAGCTCGTCGTCGGGTTGGGCTCCCAGCCGGGCGGCGAGAAGGGCGCGCAGGTCGTCGTTGTCGAGCGGACCCACGTCGATCACCGTGACCGACTGGCGATCGGCGAGCCGGTCGAGGATCGCGGCAAAGTCCACGTCGACGTCGGGAGGATCGGCTCTGGTGGCCGCCACGATGAGTATCCGGGCCACACCAAGCGTGCGGGGAAGGAGGGACACCACCGTGAGCGTGTCGGCATCCGCATTGTGCAGGTCGTCGATGGCAACCACAACGGGATCGCGATCGGCCCACGCTCGGAGCAGTCGCTCCCCCGCAGCGAACGAGTGCCGCAGCGACGTCACGTCGTCGGTGACGCTCGCCCCGGGTGCCGGCGGCGCGTGGAGCAGAGCATCAGTCACGGCGGCGACCAGATCAGTGAGGTGGTCTTCCTGGGCGAGGGCGGGGGACAGGGCGTCGCGCAGCGCGGCGTAGGGGACGCCTCGATCGAGCGCGTCGGCCCGCCCGTGGAGCACTCGGAAGCCCATGAGCCGGGCCTTGGCCATGGTCTCTGTCAGGAGCCGCGACTTTCCGACCCCCGGCGCGCCCCGGATGACCACCAGACCGCCCCGGCCTCCCCGCGCCGACTTGAGCCGCTCATCGAGCTCATCGAGCTCGACATGCCGGCCGATCAGGGGCGCGGAGATCTCTGCCGGTTCCACACGAGTTGGACAGGCTATCGCGGGGCGTGAACCTCACCGGGTGCCGAACCGGGAGTGGCAGCAGCGGAGACCGTGTCTTCCAGCAGGGCCAGCAGCGCCATCCAGCCCGAGAAGGAGCGGCCCGAGCGACCGTCGGCGCGCAGTTCCCCCTCGACGTGCACCGTCCCGTTCGACGTGGTGGGAGTCAGCACGAGGGTCACGGTCACCGGGTCCATGGGGTCAGCCAAGCCCACCGGGTCGGCGGTGGTCAGTAGGGAACCGCCTACTACCGTCGCGGTAGTGGCTCTGCTCGGATGGCTCCCGTGACCATGCGATTCGACCCGCCCGAGCCCGACGGTGCCGTCGTACGCCGGCGGGTGGAGGTGGACGGGCCCTACGGCATAGTGCCGGGGAGGTTGGTGACGCCGGCGGGCAACGACGCGCCGAGCCGGCTCGTCCTCCTCGGCCACGGAGGGGGCGGCGGCAAGGATGAGGGGCGCTTCCCGCAGCTCGCCGCTCGCTTCGCCCTCGGGCTCGATGCTGCCGCCCTGGTCATCGACGGGCCCGTGCACGGCGAGCGAGCACCCCAGATCGACGACCCGATCGAGCGCTTCAAGGCAGGGCGGCGGGCGCTGGTGGATCCCGAGATGCCCGCCCGGTTTACCAAGGACTGGCGAGCGTCAGTCGACGCCTGCCGCGCCGAAGGCATCGGCAGCGGCCCGCTGCTGTACGCCGGGTTCTCGATGGGCACCGTGCTCGGGGTGCCGGCGGTCGCCGGCCTCGGCGAGGTGGCCGGTGCCGTTTTCGGGGTGGGCGGAGTCCCGGCCCAAGGGGGCGTGGCCAACCTCATCCGCAACGTGGCGGGCGACGAGGCCGCCGACCTCGTCGAAGAGCTCGATGATGCCGAGCTCCGAGGCCGGATCATGCTGGATGCGGCTATCACCATCACCGACACCCAAGTCCTCATGGTCAACACCACCGAAGACGTGGTCTTCCCGATCGACGGTGCCCTGCAGCTGTTCCGGGCGCTGCCGTGCCCCAAGCGGATCGCCTTCTGGGAAGGCGGCCACACCGAGCTCGGATCCGAGGCCATCGGCCTGGCCATCGACTTCCTCGATCGGGTGGCGTCGGGAGCCATCACCGATGAGGGCGGCATGGGCGCATGGTGAACGACATGACCATCCTCATCACCGGGGCTGGCTCCGGCATCGGTCACGGTTTGGCCAACCGCTTCCGCGCGGAGGGGGCCACCGTGGTGGGTTGCGACCTCGAGTCGCAGCTGGCTGGTTGCCTCGAGGTGTGCGACCTCGCGGTGGCCGCCGACGTGCGCGACCCCGACCAGGTGAGCGGAGTCGTCACCGCGGCCGTCGAGAAGTTCGGTTCCGTCGACGGGTTGATCGCCAACGCCGGGCTCGGCCGCCGGGTCACCGTCGCCGACGCGAACTGGGAGGACCTGGCCGACGTGATCGAGGTCAACCTCTACGGCGTGCTGCACAGCATTCGGGCCGTGCTGCCCCAGATGATCGAGCGGGGCACCGGCCGCATCGTGTCGCTGGTGTCGCGCAGCGCCGAGTTCTGCCTGCCCAATCTCGCGGGGTACAACATCTCGAAGGCCGGCGTGATCGCTCTCACCCGCACGCTTGCCAATGAGCTGCGCAGGACCGACGTCCTGGTCAACAACCTCATCCCGGGACCCACCAACACCGCCATGAATCCACAGGGCACCCTGGTCACCGACGCCTGCTATCCCACCGCCCGGATGCTGATGGCCCTGGCTGCGGGAGGGCCCTCGGGACGGACCTTCTACGAGGAAGCCGACTACCCGATTTACGCCCGGTTCTCCTCCCACAGCACCGCGGCCGTGGTGCACGAGAACGAGCAGCGCCCACCGCCTGGTCCTGATCCGGCATCCGCACGGTCCTGATCCGGCATCAACCGGCAACCACCACCCGGACTCGAGCGAGGTTGGTGATCTCACGGAGCGGATGGTCCCTGAACCCGTCGCGGTGGCTCGTTACCCGCACCGTCACGAAGTAGGTCCCCGGCTCAGCGAACACCCGAGAGATCTCGGACCGGAAGCTGGGCACGGGCACTGGCGGATCGTCGACCACCGCGAACCGGCCGGACCCATCGAAGTCCCAGGCCACTGACACCACCGCGCCAGCGCCCGGAGGGACGTCGACGTCGGCAGCAAGATGCACCTCGGAGCCTGCCTGCACATCGGCGCGCTCGGACCCGTCGGCGGTTGCGGTGACCACCGGCTGTACGCCCTTCCGTTGGTTGGCCGTCGCTGGCAGCCGGAGGTCGTTGCCCGGCCCGAAGGAGTAGGCGGTGCTCTCCGGTGGCGGTGTGCCGTCCTCGACCCACGCCACCAAGTCCCCGACGGCCTGGGCGAACGCGCCCCCATAGCTCACGTAACGGGTGCGGGCCGCCGTCGCGTGAGGCACGGTGTGGGCGGCGTGCTCGTGCCACCACAGCCGGAAGCGCTCGTGGGCGGCATCACCCCACTTGTCGGCCACGGCGCTGGCGTACGCCCGGGCGGTGTTGGGCCAGCACTCCCGGTCGGCACCGTGCTGGATCAAGATCATCTTCCCCTCGAACTGGCCTGAGGGCACCGGGAGAGCATCGAGGGGGATGGGGCGCTGGGGATGGATGGGCCGGTTGTCCACCACGAAGTCGGCCATCTCCGGGTAGGTGCCCGAGACCATGTGCCGGTGGAAGTAGGCGAACGCCACCAGGTCTCGAGTGTCGAAGGTGAGCTGGTCCCCGGCCGCCACGTCCCGGAACCCCTGCGGGTCGAGCACCGCGGTGAGGGCGTCGCCCACCAACCCGGTGCACCGCACCTCCCGGCCGGCGGCGGCGCCATCGGTGAACCGGAGCGTGGCTCCGAGCAATCGTTCGGGCTCGGTCACGCCAGTCACGGTGATGCCCAGCACCCAGTTCTCGGGGGCGCGGCGCAGCACGTTGAGGAGAACGTCGTCGACCTCGGATCCCACGCGGGCCAACTCCCCAGCGGTCCGCCCGGCGGCCACGACCCCGCCGCCCGCGACGTACATTCGCTCGACGGTCTCCCCTCCAGCCGTGCCGGCGTACCCCGGAGCGGTCCAGAAGTCCTCGAAGTAGCCGGGGTCGAAGCCGGCTACGAGCTGGAGCCCGAGGACCCACAAGGGGCTCGGGGTGATCTGTGACTCGGCGCCCCGGCAGAAGCCCGCCCGGTACAGCATGGCCAGGGCTTCCCGTTGCCGGTCTCCGTCGAGCACGGCGAAGGGGTCGCCGGTGCCCCCGGCGTCGGTCGCGTCTACGACGTCGGGCATCCGGTCGCCCAGCAGGCTTGTAGCCCAGCACAGGATCGACCAGTTGAAGGTGAGCAGGCCGGTGCGGTTGATGATGAAGGGGACGGCGCCGTCCCACACGTCGGGGCACCGCTCGAGGCACTCGATCGCCCGGAGCCCGCCGCCGCTGCCGCCGTATACGTAGCGATGGTGGGGCAGCTCGCCGTAGGTTGCCTCGGCCAGCGCGGTGGCCGCCAGCGCCGTGGCCCGGCTGGCCCGGTAGGTGAGCACGCTCTGATCGCCCCGGAGCCCTGACATGTCGTTGCCGACGTGGCCCTGGTTCGACTCGCAGTAGAGCGCGCCGTTGTCGAAGGCGATGGCTGGGCCGTTCAGCCCCATGCCGGCGTGCTCATCGCCACCCATCCCCCCTTGGAGGAACTGCACGAGCCGGCCGTTCCACGCCGCAGCGTCGGGGAGGCAGACGGCGAAGCGGGTGTCGGTGCCAGCGAAGCTTCCGTGGACGTAGCGGTACCGAGCGGGCCCGTCACGCCACTCATCGACATCGATGGACACCGGTCCGAAGAACTCGTCGTCGCCCCTCCAGCCGTCGATGCTCATCGGCTGGGACGCTATGGCTCTCTCCCGGCCTCACCTAGTAGGGGACCTCCTACTCCCACCGGGTGCTCGCCGAGGTTGGAATGGCACTGTGACCTTCACCTACGAGCAGCTGGCGGCGGCCATCGGGAGCCTGGCCACCGAGCAGCCTCCGACCCAAGGGCTGGGAGGGCTGTTCGCGCTCCGAGCGGCGTTGCAGCCCGATCGGGTCGCAGTGGTCGACGGTGACGACCGGTCAACGTTCGCCGACGTCGACGCACGCGCCAACGCCGTCGCCCGTGCCCTCGCCTCCCGCGGCGTGGAGCAAGGCAGCCGGGTGGCGCTGATCGTGCCCAACTGCACCGCTTTCTTTGACGTGGCGATCGCCACGTGGAAGCTGGGCGCCACCGTCGTCCCTGTCAGCCACAGCATGCCGGCCGCCGAGCGCGACGAGCTGGTGGCGCTTGTCGCGCCCACCGTGGCTGTGGACGAGGACTTGATGGAGGAGCTCCTGATCGAAGCCGAGGGCCTCTCCACCGAAGGGTGGCCCGACGTGGTGACCGCGCCATGGAAGGCCATCGGGTCAGGCGGCTCCACGGGCACCCCCAAGCTCATCGTGGACCCGGGCGCCGGCCCCACCCGCTCGGGCATCGCGGGGATGTTCGGCATGCGCGCCGACGGTGTGGAGCTGGTGGCCGGTCCGCTGTACCACAACGGCCCCTTCGCCTGGGGGGTGATGCAACTGATGGCCGGCGGCACGCTGGTGCTGGGGGGCAAGTTCGACGCCGAAGGGTGGCTGGCCATCGTGGAAGCCGAGCGGGTCACGTGGGCATTCGTGGTCCCCACGATGCTGCACCGGATCATGGCGCTGGACCCCGCGGTGAGGGAGGCCTACGACTTGTCCAGCCTCGAGGTGGTGCTCCACTCCGCCGCCCCGTGCCCACCGTGGCTCAAGGAGCAGACGATCGAGTTCTTCGCCCCCGAGCGGGTGTGGGAGTACTACGGGGCATCGGAGGTTCCGGGCACCATGATCCGGGGCGACGACTGGCTGGCCCACCGGGCCAGCGTGGGTCGGGCGCTTCCCAGCCTCGAGATCGCCATCCGCGATGATCAGGGTGCGGCCCTCCCACCAGGGGAGATCGGCGAGATCTGGCTCACCCCGCCGGGAGGCCCGGCCTTCCGCTACGAAGGCGCCGACGAGCGCATCAGAGACGGCGCGGTCAGCGTGGGCGACCTGGGGTGGCTCGACGAGGAGGGCTACCTGTACATCTCCGACCGTCGCACCGACATGATCATCAGCGGGGGCGCCAACGTCTTCCCCGCCGAGGTGGAGGGCGTGCTGCTCCAGCATCCCGATGTGGGCGACGCCGCCGTCGTTGGCCTGCACCACCAGGAGTGGGGGCAGGCCGTGCACGCGGTGATCGCTCCCCGGGACCGCGGACCGCTTCCCGACGCCGACGACGTGGCCGCCTTCGTGGCCGAGCGGCTCGTCTCCTACAAGCGCCCGAAGTCCATCGAAGTGGTCGATGCGCTGCCCCGGGATCCCTCCGGCAAGCTGCGCCGATCGGCGGTGCGGGCGGAGCGGGAAGCGCAGTCGTTGTGACGCTCGCCGCGCTCCGCTGCCCCCGCTGCGGGCTGACCGCCTTCCCCCTCGCCGATCGCTGCCCCCGCTGCGCGGATCGGGAGGTGACACGGGTGGAGCTGGCGACAACCGGCGTGGTCGAGGCGGTGACCACTGGCGGCGACACGGGCTACCTGGCCGAGGTCCGCACCGACGACGGGGTGCGTGTCCTCGGCCGGGTGCAGGCGACCTCCGCCCCGGCGGTTGGCGACCGGGTCCGTCACGTCCCCGGCCCCGTGGTGGAGTTCGAGCCGGAGGTTCGATGACCGCCGAGGTCGGGATCGCCGGCGTCGGCATGACCCGCTTCACCAGGCAAGCCGACCGGGGGCATGAAGCACTCGCCGCCCAAGCAGTCGACGCCGCCCTCGACCACGCCGGGATGGTGCCCGCCGACATCGGGGCGTCGTTCTGCGGCAGCGTGGCCGGCGGTCCGGCCGTCGGTCAGCGGGTGCTGAAGCGCCTCGGGATGACGGGGGCGCCGATCGTGAACGTGGAGAATGCCTGCGCGTCGAGCAGCACGGCACTGGTGGAGGCCATCGCCTGGATCCGGGCCGGTCTCTGCGACGCCGCCCTGGCTCTCGGGGTGGAGATCCTGTCGCCGGCGAGCGGTCCCCTCAAGGCGGAAAGTCCCGGCTCGGGGTCCTGGGTCTTCGAGACCGGGCTCACGTTGCCCGCCTGGTACGCACTCAAAGCCAGCCGCCACATGGCGGACCACGGCCTCACGACCGAGGAGCTGGCCTCGGTGGTGGTGAAGAACCGCCGGGCGGCCACCGTGAACCCCTACGCCCACTTCCGGAGCGAGGTCACGATCGAGGAGGTGCTGGCCTCGCCGATGGTCGCCGACCCCCTCACCCTCTTCCAGTGCTGTCCCAAGGTCGATGGTGCCAGCGCGGCGGTGGTGTGCTCCGCTGACTTCGCTCGTTCCCGGCAGCTCGATCCGGTCTGGATCCAGGGGTTCTCTCTGGTGTCGGGCACACCGGTCTTCACCGACTCACCCACCACCGACGACGCCGCCTACCGGGCTGCTGCCCTCGCGTTTGAGCGGGCGGGGTTGGGGCCTGAGGATCTCGACGTGGTCGAGTGCCACGACGCCTTCTCGATCGGCGAGATCCTCTACACCGAGGCCCTGGGCCTGTGCGCCGTGGGCGACGGCGGCCGGCTCGCTGCGTCGGGGAAGACTGCGCTCGGCGGTGGCGGTCCCGTCGTCAACCCCAGCGGAGGCCTGCTCTCCCGCGGCCATCCCCTCGGCGCGTCGGGGATCGGGCAGATCACCGAGATCGTCTGGCATCTGCGCGGCGAAGCCGGCGACCGCCAGGTCCCCGGTGCTCAGGTCGGCGCCACCCACACCATGGGGGGCAGCGAGTTCGAGCTCG